>Ga0154717_1116_pt3 | contig 27329 bp, 26 predicted proteins | sample Rifle2008BG16ft_FD_105725 | JGI IMG/M metagenome (GOLD analysis project Ga0154717, IMG submission 105725) | Betaproteobacteria bacterium RBG_16_64_18
TGTCCCCGATTTCCTGTCCCCAATTTCCCGGGCGTGCCATCACCAACTGTGGATGTCGGCGTCCTCGCCGCTGCCGCCTTCGCGACCGTCGGCGCCGAGCGAAGACAGGTCGTACTCGCCGTGATCGCCGGGGCTCTTGTACACCCAGGCGCCGCCCCAGGCGTCCTTGTCGACCCGCTTTTTCAGATAGGGCCCCTGCCATTTCGCGGCCTGATCCTCCTTCTCCGGCTTCTGCCAGAGCACGGCCAGACCTTGCTCGGTCGTCGGGTAGCGCCCGAAATCGAGCCTGTAGGCATCCAGCGCCGAGCCGATCATCTCGATCTGTGCCGAAACCGCCTTGACCTTGGACGCGCCCAGATGGCCGAACACGCGCGGCCCGACCAGCGCGGCCAGCAGGCCGATGATCGCCATCACGATCAGCAGTTCGATCAGCGTGAAGGCTCGGGCGTTGCGGTTCAGGGGGCGTTGATGGGTCATAGACGGTTCAATGGATGAAATACGCATGGGCGTAGGGTTTGGTTTTATCCCATCTCCCGATTTTGGGAAGTTGCGCAGTTTGCAACTTGCCAAAATCGGGAGACCAACAAGAGCAAATCGAGTTCACCTATGTTCTTCCGAGCGCATAGCTTTTCAAAGCGGTATTTCATTGATCGAGAATATCGCATAGAGCATGGACACGACGATCAGGCCGATCGAACTGCCCATGACGATGATCAGGGCCGGCTCGAGCACGGTCATCAAGGTCCTGGTGGCTCTGCGGACTTCGGCCTCGTAACGGTCGGCGATCTTGATCAGCATGCCGTCGAGCGCGCCGGATTCCTCGCCGATGGCGACCAGTTGCCCCATCATTCTCGGGAACAGCGGATCGGCCAGCAGCGGATGGGCCAGACCCTTGCCTTCCTTGACGGCGCGCTGCAGCCGGTCGATCGCCTGCAGCAGCAGGCTGTTGTCCGACAGCGCCTGCACCGCGCGCATGGCGGTCAGGATGGGCACGCCGCTTGCCAGCAGGGTGCCCATGGTGCGGCAGATCCGCGCCAGTTGCGCCCGGAACAGCAGCGGCCCGAGCAGCGGCAGCCGGAACACGCGCTTGTGCCAGGCTTCGCGTCCCGAGGCCGTTCCGAGGTAGAGGCGGACCGCGAGCGCGCATAGGATGGCCAGCGCGAGCAGCACGCCCCACCAGCGCTCCAGCGCGCCGGCCCCCGCGAGCAGGATCTGCGCGGGCAGCGGGATGGGTTGATTGATGTCGGCGAACATCTCGGCGAACCGCGGCATCACGAACAGCGCGAGGACCAGCACGGCGACGACGCTGAATACGAGCAGCACGGCCGGATACACCGACGAGGCGACGAGGAAGCTGCGAAACTCGATCGACTGCTCGTAATAGCGGATCAGGCGCTTGAGCACCACGGGCAGCAGCCCGCCCTCCTCGGCAGCGCGGATCATGCTCACGTAGAGTCGCGGGAACATGGCCGGATGGCGCGCGAAGGCGGTGGCCAGGGACTCGCCTTTCTCCACCTCGACGATGAGGCCCTGGATGATCGCACGCGTCTGCGCATGCTCGGTCGTGTTCAACGCCACGTGCAGGGCCCGGTCCAGCGGCAGGCCCGCGCTGAGCAGGGTGTCGAGCTGTTCGCTGAATTCGAGCAGGCGGCGCTGGCCGACGCCGCGGCGCATGCGCGCGCGCAGCCATTCCATATGTCCTAGCGGTCCATCCGCGGCCGCCGCCACGGCCACCGCCGACAGGCCGCTTTGCTCCAGCGCGCGCTGGGCTTCGGCCTGGTCGCCGGCGACCATCTGGCCGGAGACCGTCTGCCCCGCGGCATCGCGGCCGCTGTAGCCGAAGCGCATCAGGACTCCTGCCTTGTGACGCGTGCGAGCTCTTCGAGCGTCGTCGTGCCCGCGAGCACCTTGCGGATGCCGTCCAGGTGCATCGGCCGCACCCCCTCGTCGACGGCGATGCGCCGCAGGCCCTCGGAGGGCAGCTTGCGCACGACGCCTTCCTTCAGCGCCGCGCTCATCGGCAGCAGTTCGTAGATGCCGGTTCTCCCGGCATATCCCGTATGCGTGCAATGGCTGCAGCCTGAGCCGTGCGCCAGCGAAAGGTTCCGCGCATCGACCCCGTGCAGCGACAGAAAATACGACTCGCTCGCGGTGGCGGCCTGCATGACGCGGCAATGCGGACACACCAGCCGCACCAGGCGCTGGGCCACGATGACGATGACCGAGGAGGAGATCAGATAGCCCTCGACGCCCATTTCGAGCAGGCGGTGCGCGGCGCTGAACGAGTCGTTGGTGTGCAGCGTGGAAAACACCAGATGGCCGGTGAGCGAGGACTGGATGGCGATCTCGGCGGTCTCCCGGTCGCGGATTTCACCCACCATGATCACGTCCGGATCCTGGCGCACGATCGAGCGCAGCGCGTTGGCGAATGTGAGGTCGATCTGCGGCTTGACCTGCATCTGGTTGATGCCGTCGATCTGGTATTCGACCGGATCCTCGATGGTGATGATCTTGGTCCGCGGATGGTTGATGCGCGACAGCGCGGCATAGAGAGTCGTGGTCTTGCCGCTGCCGGTCGGGCCGGTCACCAGGATCATCCCGTGCGGTTGCCCGATGGCGCCCTGAAGGACGCTCAAACCTTGTTCGTCCACGCCCAGGGCTTCCAGCTGCAGCAGCCCCGGTCCCTGGTCGAGCAGGCGTATCACCATGCTCTCGCCGTGCACGATGGGAATCGTCGACACGCGCATGTCGATCTCCCGGTCGCGCAGCAGCGCCTTGGCGCGGCCGTCCTGGGGCAGGCGGCGCTCGGCGATGTTCATGCGCGCGCGCAGCTTCAGGTGCGAAATCACCGGCAGGAACATGCGCAGCGGCGGCGATTCCACATCATGCAGCACGCCGTCGATGCGGAACCGGATGCGGAAGCGGCCCTGATAGATCTCGAAATGAATGTCCGAGGCGCGCGCCTCGGCCGCGCGCGCGATCACCGCGTTGACCAGGCGCACCACCGGGGCGTCCTCGGCGATGGCCCGCAGCGCTTCCAGGCTGTCGTCGAGCGCGTCCTCTTCCTCGTTCATGTCGTTGTCGGCGAATATGCCGGTCGGCGTCCCGGCCTGCGCCTGGACGCCGCCGAGCGCCGCCATTCTGGCGTCGATTTCGGCCCGCGGCGCCAGCAGCACCGTGACCGGCACGCCGACGAACTGGCGCAATGCATCGAGCGCGCCCAGGTCCAGCGGCACCGGGCAGGCGACGCGCAGCACGCCGTCGGCCATGCCCAGCGGCAGCATGTGGTTCTGCGCCAGGAACGGCAGCGGTATGTCCTCCGGCACGGCCGCGGGCTGCGGCCAGGCCTGCGCGCCGAGCACGGCATAACCCGTCAGCGCCGCCGATCGCTGCAGCAGGCGGCTTTCGGCGGCAAGGTCAGGATCGGTGTCGCCTTGCATCGCGGGCCACTGGAATGGGAGAACAGGATATATACCAGAATCGGTCCCGCCCTGCGAGGACGATCAGCGATTCCACAGCTTGAAGAAATTCTTTTCCATGAACCGCTGCAAAGCCCAAGAGGATGCCCGCCGCTGCGACTGGATCTGCCTTCGCTTTCGCCACGCCGCGGGCAAACCACGGATCGCGTCCCGCTTCGCCTTGAGGATAGTCAGCGGCTGCCCCTTGAATGTGTAGAGAATGATCGAGGCCGCGTTCAGGAACAGGTGCAGCGGGAGGTAGGCGAGAAACAGCGGAAGCGGCATGTTCTTGACGAAGGTCCAGACCAGATTCCGGTGTCCGTGATAGACGGTGAACGTGCTCTGGACTCCGGCGATGCCGGAGCTCACGTGGTGCACGATCGCAGCGGGGACGTAATAGCAGCGATGTCCCCTGAGCCGCATCCTGAATGCCAGATCCACATCCTCGAAATAGCAGAAAAAGTCGTCATCGAATCCGCCCACCTCGTCGAATACGTCCCGGCGATACAGCGCGGCTGCGGCACAGGGAGCGAAGATTTCTTCCGCTGCGTGATGGCCCCGGGTGAGCTTGCGGCGATGATCCCTGCGCCAGGCCGCGCCGCTCACGTGGTAGATATCACCGGTGCCGTCGAGCCGGTCGGGATGGGTTGCGAGTATCAGTTTGCTGCCGAAAAGGGCGAACTCGGGATGTGCCTGCGCCGCCTGCATCAGGTTGGCCAGCCAGTCCGGATGCGCATAGGCATCCGGATTGAGGCAGGCGATCCACTTGCATTCCGGAGCGAGAGCCGCTCCTATATTGTTGCCCGACGCAAATCCTATGTTGCGCTCCATCCGGACGGCTTCTATCCATGGGTATTCGGTCTCGGCCCGCAGCATCGAGTCGTCGGAACTGGCGTTGTCGACCACGATCGTCCTGAATGAACGCCATGTCTGCCGTTCCAGGTGGTGAAGGCAGCGCAGCAGCATATCGCCGCCGTTGTAGTTGACGATGATGACCGCCACGTCCGGATCGTGTACAGGCGCCTCGCGTCCGCCGGCCATCGGAGTCACGATCCGGGGTCGCCCGGCTTGTCGACGATCGCGACCAGGTCCTCTCCCCACCAGGGATTGGCGACCAGCGCCAGGATTTCAGCCGCCTGCGCCGCGCGGCCGGCGAGCTTGTCGAGGGCGGAACGGGCGGCATTCATGTCGAATCGTCCGTATCGCCGGATCGCGCGGCTGGCGGCGAAAACCCCGTTTGCATCCCTGCAGGTCGAGAAGATCCTGAATTGGCTCGCTCCTGCCATCGTGATCATCGATGCCATGGATGGCCGGTTGAACAGGTGCAGATGGCGTGGCGAATCAAGATGCAGCCAGTATTCTCCGAAGATCCGGTGGCCGAGACTGTCGGAATTCGGGGTAGCCATCACCAGTTGCCCGCCAGGCCTGACGATGCGCAGGCATTCTCGTACCAGCGCCACCGGATCCGGAACGTGCTCGATCGAATGGCACAGCGTCACCGCGTCGAATGTCGCTTCGGGAAAACCCTGGTCGAACACACTGCCCTGATGAAAATTCAGTCCGCCGGCACGGGCGTTGCGCACTGCCACCGGATCGAAATCCAGTCCTCGGGCGTCCCAACCGAGCGAGTTCATGTGTGCCACCAGCCAGCCGCTGCCGGCACCGACGTCGAGCAGCGTTCCCTTGCGCCACGCATCCAGCCACATCACCGAGAGATCCAGTTCGGGCGGTCGGCCCGGATACAGCCACGGAACCCATCCGGCGATGCGCGCGAGCGGGCCGACGCCTTCGCGGTAGCCGAAACGGTTGGCGAGGTAGCCCCTTTTCATGGCACTCATCATGCGGGCGATCACACCCTCGTTCGGCCCGCGTCCGGAATGGGTGTAATAGTACTCATAGGCTTTGTACAGTTCCTGCTCCAGCGGTGCCGGGTCCAGCCACATCAAGCCGCATTGCGGAGTTGTGCATCGCCGGATCGACCATGCGCCGGGAACTGAGGACTGGCGATCGATCAGGCCGGAATGGAAAACATGTCCCTGGGCGCCGCATAAACTGCAGGCGAGTTGCGGTCGCGCAAGAATCTCTGTCGGAGTTGCGGCTGTCGATTCCCCTGCTGCGCTAATGCTGTGCACCCCGGTCATGGCTGTTGCCATATCTCCCACACCTCATGGGTCAATCTCTTATACTGGATCCTGTCCGACGACTGTGACCCGCCGTCATGAATCTTACCATCCGGCTCGCCCTGCTCTCCGCCGCGAGCATCGGACTGACGATCCTGTTTCAATGGGTTGTACTGACTCAGGTCGGGCCGGGTCCCGAAACCGACGCGCTTTTCGCCGGCACGACGGTTCCCCAGTTGGTGCTGGCGGTGATCAGTGCATCGCTCACGCACGTGCTGGTACCACTGCTGGCTGGTGAGAACAGGGAACGCGTGCGGCAGGATACCTGGACCTTTCTGGCGCTGATCGTCGCGCTGTTCGGTCTGATCGCCGTCGTCCTCGCGCTGCTTGCCTCGTGGTGGGTGCCCCTGATCGTCCCCGGCTTCGATCTCGCGGGCCGAATTCTGACGGTGGAACTGACGCGCATTCAACTTGCAGGAATGGTGTTTGCCGCTGTAAACGGCGTGCAATGGGCCGCCTACCATGCGCGGCGCCAGTTCCTGTGGGTCGAAACGGCACCTTGCATCACGGGCCTTCTGTCCCTGTTGCTGTTGATATGGACGCTGCCCCGCTTCGGCGTCGTTGCTGCCGCATGGATCGGCACGCTCGGCATGGGATTGCAGACCCTCTTGTTGGCGCCGGGTCTGGGGAGGCCCGCATTCCCTGATTTCGGAAGCGCCGCCGTGCTCACGGCGTGGCGCCGCATCAAGCCCTTGCTTATCGGGACCGCCTATTACAAGACCGATCCGATGATCGATCGATTCATGCTTTCGATGGCCGGGAGCGGCAACCTGTCGCTGTACTATCTGGGACAGCAGATCTACGGCGCGGTAAATCAGATGCTGAACAAGTCCATCGTGTCGCCGATGGTGCCGGCACTGAGCGTGCACCACAAGGCGGGCGACCGGGCGGCTTTTCTCCAGCTCTATCGCAGGAAGCTGATGCAGGTCGGCTTGATCAGCGTGAGCGGGCTCGCGATTTTGGGGATGTTCGGCCGTACACTGCTGGTTCCGCTGGTGGCCTATGGCAGCTTCTCCATCCAGGATATGGAAAGGCTCTGGTGGATCATGGTCTGGCTTGGAGGGGCGTTCCTGGGCAGTTCAATGGGCCAGATATCCTCGTCGTCGCTCTATGCCTCCGGCGACACGACGACGCCGACGCGCCTGGGGATAGTCACCTATACGCTTTACATTCCTGCGAAAATCGCGCTGTTTTACGCCTATGGAATCGCGGGACTTGCGGTGGCGACCGGCCTGTTCTTCGTCACCAACCTGTTGCTGCAGCACTATTGCATAAGCACCAGACACGGTGTCGGCTGAACAGGGTAGGACATGGACATCAACGAGGACTTTCTCGGGCGCGGCAAGTTTCAAGACATCGGCAGGTGGTATGTCACCCGCTTCGTCGAACGGGTCGCGCATGATCTTCCCGCAGGCACGCTGGTCCTCGATGCGGGCGCCGGCGAATGCGTATACAAGAGACTTTTCTCGCATTGCCTGTACAAGGCGATCGATCTGGCCGTGGGGGAAAGCCGGTGGAATTATTCCAATCTGGACTATGTCGGCCCCTTGCACGACATGCCGATCGAGTCAGGCCAGTTCGATGCCGTTCTGTGCACGCAGGTACTGGAGCACCTGGAGTGGCCCAGGGAGAGCGTGAAGGAGATGCACCGCGTGCTCAAGCCGGGCGGCAGGCTCTATCTGACTGTACCGATGGCTCATAACGAGCATCAGGCTCCGCACGATTATTTCAGGTATACGTCCTTCGGCCTTTCCTCGATCTGCGGGAAAGCGGGCTTCAGCAGCGTGCAGATCGAGCCTTTCGGCGGCTTATGGGTGCGCTGGGCCTATGAACTGCCGCGGGGACTGTCGATTTTCCCCCCGGATGGCCTGCGCAGCGGAACGCCCAACGCCGCCGGGATTGCGCTGCTGCCTTTCAAGGTCCCGTTGTGGCTGGGGGTGCGCCTGCTGCAGATGCTGTTCGTGTGGCTGGATCGGTTCGACACGAAGAAGAACGATCCATTCGGCTGGGCGTGCGTGGCGACGAAATGAGTGCTCTCGGGATAAGACCCAAAACCGTCTTCTGCTGCTAACCGAAACCGGGCCTTCCAGACGGATGCACTTTATCCGTCTGGAAAGCCCGGTTGGCGCGCGTAGCGCGCAAGAGCACGGCTGCATGGATTCCGCCGTATACGACGCCGGAAATTGCGCGGACGGCGTCCCGTCCGCGCGGATCGCCGATTGGACCCGGATGAAAAGCCATCCGGGCCCAATCGGCGATCTCGGATAAACCCCTCGAAGCGCCTTTGCCGTTAACCCGAACCGTGTTTTTCGCACGCAGCGCGCAACTCCACCGCCGGTTCAGCCCCCGGTCTTTCGCAGCAGTTCGAGGAACCGTTCGTCTCCGTGCCGGATGCGCTTCACCATGACGCGCATGAACGCGCGACCGAAGGCGGCCTGAAGCTCGGCGCTGCCGTTGCGCAGCGCCGAGGCGGGAATTTCGATCAGCACGAGGGGCGAGTAGGCGCCGATGGTGGCGGTGCGCGTGTGGCTCTCCTCGTCCAGGTAGGCGATTTCGCCGATGCACTCGCCGGGGCCGAGCCGGTTCAGCGCGGCGCCGCTTCGGGTCACCGTCGCTTCGCCCTTGGCGATCACGTACACGCTGTCTCCGGCGCTGCCCTCCTCGAACACGGTTTCGCCGGCGGCAAAAGCGTGCCAGAGGCTCAGACGGATGGTCTCCCACAGCTGCGTATCCCCGAAGCCGGAGAAGAACGACAGCCGCCGCAAGGTATCGAAGCGCGCGGTATCGAAGCGCACTTCGTTCGGCCGGCTGAGTTGCGGCAGCGCGAAGCTCAGGCCGTCGCAGAACGCCTGCCAGGACTTGTAGCGCACCTGGGGATCGGGATGGATCGCGCAATGCACCACAAAGCGCAGTTCCTTGGAGATGTCCGAGCGGCGGTCTTCCAGCGGCACGAATTCCCCGGCCAGCTTTTGTTTCAATAGTCCGTCGAACGTATCGGCGGTGAACGGCAGGCTGCCCGTGAGGAGCTGGTAGGCGACCACGCCCACCGCATAGATGTCCAGCTGCAGCGTCGGGGTCCAGTTGCGAAAGTGCTCCGGCGGCATGAAAGGCAGGGTGCCGACATCGAATACCTGGGTTTCTTCGGATGCCGAGAAATACGCGGTGCCGAAATCCGCCACCTTCACGACATGGTTTTCGGTGACCATGATGTTCACGGGCTTGATGTCCCGATGCAGCAGGCCCATCGTGTTGGCGTAGTCCAGGGCGTTGCAGACCTTGTACACGTCCTCGATGACCTGCTCGGTGGGCAGGAGCGTATCGGGCCGCGCGTACTGCTTGAGCGTCCCGCCGGACACGTATTCCATCACCAGGTAGCCGAACTCGTCGGTCGTGCCCGCCTCGAAGACCTCGACGATGTGCGGGTGCCGCAGCTTGCCGGCCAGACGCGTTTCGTTCAGCCACATCTTCTGCATGCGGTCGCCGACTTCGGGGTCCTTGAGCAGCGCCAGCTTGGTCAGTTTGATCGCCACTTCGCGCTGCAGGAACGCGTCGTAGGCGAGGTGCACTTCGCCCATGCCGCCTTCGCCGAGCTGCCTGCGGATTTCGAAGCGTGAGCGAAAGACATCCTGCGCCGTCGTCATGGTAGGTGGGCCTGTTCAGCGATCAAGGTTCTTCATGGAGGAGCGCCCTGTCGCGGATCGCCCTGTGGTGCAAAGATAGCGCAGCACGCTCTGCAGATGCCATGCGCGATGGCGCCAGTGGCTGCGGCTGGCCCGGCGGGCATCATGCACCGCGGATACGGCGGGGACCAGGCGCACGCCGTAGCCTGCGGCGCGCAAGCGCGCGCAGATGTCGACGTCTTCGTAGTAGAGGAAATACCTTTCATCGAATCCGGCGACCGCCCGGAATGCGTCATGCCTGAAAAGCATGAACATCCCGGCAACCCAGTCCGGCGAAAACGGCGTGGAGCCGATTTCGTAGTCGAGCGCGTGGGCGCGCCCCAATGCCTTGGCCGCCAGACCCGACAGCGTGGGGAAGCGCCGCGCACTATCCTCGGTGCGGCCAGCGGGGTCCACGATGCGCGGCGCGACGACCCCGGTACCGGTGCGTTCCAGTTCCTCGATCAGCGCCGGGAAGGGGTCGGCCGCAAGCCGGATATCGGGGTTCAGCACGCCGAACGCTCGCCCATGGCACAGGCGAAACGCCGCGTTGTGGTTGGCGCCGAAGCCGCGCGCCGAACGGTTGCGCACCAGTTCGATCGGGTAACCGAAGTCTCCGGCTTCGAAGGGCAGCGATTCCTCTACGTTGAGCGTGAGGACAACCTCGACCGTATCCCGGCAATGCGCGGCCAAGTCATCGAGCAGACCCTTGACCAGCCGGGACTGCAGGTGACTCACCACTGAAACGCACACTCGATCCCGATTCATAGGCATGGCAATGAGTCCCAGGCAAGGCTACCACGTATCGCCGGCTCCGGACCGCTGCTCGCCGTGCGCTTATCTCCGGGAGGTCCGGTAGGTCCGCCAGGTTCGGCATGACGTAGAATGCTCGGCCTATGGCCTACGAGATTCTCAACAGGACTACCTATCCCTACCAGACGATCGTCTACGTCTCGGTCACTTATATCGACAAGCAGACCGGACGAACTGTGGCCTTGTTCGATCCCGATGCCGGGCGGCAGGTCAACGGCTCGCACGCCAGCGGCGTCGTGGTCGGAAGGAACGATGTGCTCACCGCGGCGCATGTCGTGCAGTTGCCCTGGTGGCTGGACCAGTCACGCTACGGCATCAAGGTGGAGGTCTATCCGGGTGCCGATAACGATCCTTTCAGCGCGCCTTTGGGATCGTATGTGGCTGCAAGCTGGAGCAATTACGACGTCATCACTCATCTCGGATCGATTTCGACCGAGCAAAGCCAATACGACTTCGCGCTGCTGAGCTTCGCCGAGCCGCTGGGCGACACGCTCGGGTGGATGCGCCTGGATTCCAGCGCTCGAAGCGGCGGTTCGGCCAATGAAACGGGATATCCCGGCAGCGGCCCCGGAATGATGAATGCATCGGTCACGTACTACGATGATTGGCGATACTACCTCTACCACACGTCTGAGCCCCTAGGGCAAGGTGCCTCCGGCGGGCCATTGTGGTACTCGAACGCGGACGGAACCTTCGTGCTCGGGGTGCTCTCTTCGGGAAATTCGAGCACGGACAACTACGCATCGCTCGCCGCGCCGGGTGTGATCGAATGGTTGAATCAAAAGATGGCTGCGAACGATTTCCTGATCGCCTCGATCACCGGCAACACCATCAGGGTGAGTGCGCCATGGGCATACATCACCGCCGCCACGGCGATATGGGCTTCGGCCAGGACCACCGGCCTGGGTGACACGATCTTGATCGCAGCGGCCTATCTGCCGGTAGTTAGCCTCGACGGAGGCCCGGGTACGGATGTGCTGAAGCTGACCGACGGCGGGCTGATCAATTTGAGGAACATTGCTTCCGTCGAAGTCCTGGACCTCAGGGGAACGCTCACCGAAAATACCGTGATCAACATGGGCGCGGATTTCACCACGGTATATCTGGGACCCAAAGGCGATACGATCACGGTCGCTGCGGCTGCGGCCACGGTAACGGGCGGGGCGGGCAACGATACGATCAAGGTGGGTCCGGGCGACATAACGATCGACGGCAGCGACGGCATCGACACCATTATATTGCCGTTGCCCCGTGCTAAATACCAGCTCAGCGTCGGCAGTTCGCCGCCACCCGACAGTGTGTCGGGCAATAACTACACCGTCACCAGTGTCGAGCGCATGCAGTTCGCCGACAAGAAGCTCGCATTGGATTTGAACGGCGCGGCCGGTGACACCGTTAAGCTGATCGGAGCGGCGTTCGGGCCGCAATACGTCGCGCATCCGGCTTTTGTCGGAGCGGGTCTGGCGGCCTTCGACGCGGGAATGAGCGTGCAAGAGGTGGCGGAACTGGTATTGGGTTCGAGCGTATTTCAGCAACTGGCCGGATCGCTCAGCAACGCAGCCGTCGTGACCCAACTCTACACGAGCGTGGTTGGCGCAGCGCCCGCTGCGGCCGACCTGGACACCTATGTCGGCCTGCTCGATGACGGCATGAGCCAGGCCGAACTGCTGGTGCGCGCTGCAAATTCCGATCTGAACAGCGTGCACGTCGATCTGGTCGGCTTGACCAGCACCGGGGTCGAGTACGTGTGAATGCAGGCGGACGACGTGCAAGGGCCGCGCCGCGACGACCACGCAGTGACCCCGGCGGAAAGGCGATTTCCACCCCGCGAGTCGGAGGCGTCGCGTAAGATACCGGCCGTATGAACAGGACTGTATCGGTCATTCTTTGCGGGGGCGCCGGCACGCGCCTCTGGCCGGTGTCCCGCTCGGCGTATCCGAAGCCGTTCATCCGTCTGCCCGATGGCAAGAGCCTGCTCCAGCACGCGTTCGAGCGCGCCGCCGGCTGCGCGACCAGCGAGGTTCTGCTGGTCACCAACCGCGAGTACTATTTTCAGGCGCGCGATGAAGTGGAGGGCGTCACGCAGGGGCCGCAGGGCGCGGCGGTGCATTTCCTGCTGGAGCCGGAAGGGCGCAACACGGCCGCGGCGATAGCGCTCGCCGCCCATTGGGCGGCATCGACGCTGGGCCCCGGGACGGTGCTGCTGGTGCTGCCGGCCGATCACCTGATACGGGAACAGGAGGCGTTCGCGCAGGCCGCGCGCGATGCGATTTGCATCGCCGGGGACGGGCAGCTGGTGACCTTCGGTGTCGTCCCGAGCGCGCCGGAGACCGGCTACGGTTACATCGAAACCGGCGAGCCGCTGAACGGGCTGCCCGGTGCCAGGGTGCGGCGATTCGTGGAAAAGCCCGATCGCGCGCGCGCCGAAGCGTTCATGGCGAGCGGCCGCCACCTCTGGAACTCCGGCATGTTCTGTTTTCGCACCGATGCGATTCTCTCCGCGCTTTCGCGCCACGCGCCCATGCTCGCGACTGCGGCGCGCAGTTGCTGGCACGCGACCGCGGCGAAATGCGCATCGGACAGCACGGCGATCGAAATCGACGCGGCGAGCTTTGCGGCGATCGAGTCCACCTCCATCGATTACGCCGTGATGGAAAAGGCCGAGTCGGTCGCGGTGGTCCCCGCCGGGTTCGACTGGAGCGACATCGGTTCCTGGAATGCCTTATCCGCGCTCACTGAGCCGGACGGGGAGGGCAACCGGGTGCGCGGCGATGCGGCGCTGGTCGACGTCGAGAGGAGCTTCATTCATTCCGAGGACCGGCTGGTCGCCGCGCTGGGCCTGTCCGACGTGCTCATCGTCGACACCCCGGATGCGCTCCTGGTCGCGCATCGCGACCGGGCGCAGGATGTGAAACGCATCGTGCAGCAGCTCGAGTCGCGCGGGCACGAGGCGAGCCGCCACCACCGCACGGTGCACCGGCCGTGGGGAACCTACACGGTGCTCGACGAAGGTCCCGGGTTCAAGATCAAGCGCATCGCCGTGAAACCCGGGGCGTCGCTGTCGCTGCAGATGCATCACCATCGCAGCGAGCACTGGGTGGTCGTGAGCGGCGAAGCCGAAGTCGTCAACGGCGACGGGCGACTGCGCGTCCGGGCCAACGAATCCACGTATATTCCCGCCGGCCACAAGCACCGGCTCGCGAACCCGGGCGCGGCAGACCTGGTGATGATCGAAGTCCAGACCGGCCTGTATCTCGGCGAGGACGACATCGTGCGCTTCGAGGACCGGTACGGGCGCGTGCCGGGGTAACGCCGGGAAATCGGGCGGGAAATCGCGGGAAACCGTGGTCTGTCCCCATTTCCCCGTTGACTTCATATAGGAAGTTCATGGTATAGTTCCTATATGACTTTTGCTCTGCGCGTTCCGCTGAATACCTCGCCCGAGCAGGCGGCGCGTTTGTTTGCCCTGCAAAAGGCGTTTGCCGACGTGTGCAACGCGATTGCGCCCATCGTTCAGCAGACCCGCTGCTGGAACCGGGTGGGCCTGCACCATTTGGCGTACCGGGCGATGCGTGCGCGTTTCCCCCAGGTCGGCTCGCAAATGGTCTGCAATGCGATCTATTCGGTCTCCCGAACCTGCCGTCTGGTGTTGCAGCATCCCAACAGCCCCCTGAACATCGCCAAGCGCCCGGGGTCTGCGCTTCCGCTCCTGATCTTCCTGCCCAATTCCCCGGTGTATTTCGATCGCCATACGCTAAGCGTCAAGGACGAGAAGCTGTCGATGTACACCCTGGATGGCCGGATGCATTTTCAACTCGCCTTGCAGCCGGAAGATGAGGCGCGCTTTCATCGGGACAAACTGCGCGAGATCGTGCTATCGAATGCTGGTCAGGGCTTCCAGCTCGTTTTCTCGTTTTCGCCGGATGGCGATCCGGAAGCCCAGGTGCTGCCTGCGGATGCATCCGCGGAGTTTCCGGAATACCTGATCGTCAACCCGGGGATCGCTCCCGCTTTAAACCAGGTAGATACGCGGGAAAGCGCGCTGCCATGAGCGATGACGCGTCCTGCCGATTTTTGAATTTCGCAGTAAAAGCGTGGAGAAGGCGTGAATGAAGATTCCCGATAAGCGTTCGGAACTGCAAGAAGCGTTGACCGGGCAGAAGAAATATTTCCAGAATGCCCTGTTCTTCAGTTTCTTCACCAATCTACTGGTGATGGCGCCGACCATCTACATGCTGGAAGTCTATGACCGCGTGGTCAACAGTCGCAGCGGGATGACTCTGGCGATGCTGACTCTGTTGGTGGTCGGCCTGTATGCGCTGATGGAGGCCCTGGAATGGGTGCGGATGGAAGTCCTCCAGTTTGCCGGGCGCAGGTTCGACGCAAAAACCAGCGAGCGGGTATTCGACAGCGTTTTCGAAGCCAATTTGCGACGCATACCCGGGACCTCCGTGCAGGCCCTCAACGATCTGCGCACGGTGCGCGAATTTCTCGCTAGCCCGGCCTTGATCGCCATCATGGATGCGCCGCTGGCCATGCTCTACATCGTGGTGCTATTCATGATCAATACGACCATGGGCTACATGGCTATCGTCGGCGCCTTGGTTGCGGTGGCCCTGGCCTATTTCAACGAACGCGATACCCTGCCGTCACTGACCGTGGCGAACCGCTCAGCGATCGATGCGCAGAATTACGCCATCGGCAGCCTGCGCAACGCCCAGGTGATCGAAGCCATGGGCATGCTGGGCAGCATTCATGGCCGCTGGATGAAGAAGCAGAAGCAGCTTCTGTTCATGCAAGCCTCCGCCTCCGACGCGGCAGGCACCTATTCGTCACTCTCGAAGTTTGTCCAGATGGCGCAAACCTCGCTATTGCTCGGCGCGGGCTGCTGGCTGACCATTCTGGGACAGTTCGAGGGCGGCGGCGGCATGATGATCGTCGCCTCGATACTCGGGGGCCGCGTGCTGGCGCCGATTTCGCAGGTGATCGGCATGTGGAAACACGTGGTCAACGCGCGCGACGCCTATTTCCGCCTCAACAATCTGCTGCAAGCCCTTCCGGCCAAGCAGCCGGGTATGTCCCTGCCCGCGCCCAAGGGACTGCTTTCGGTCGAAGCGGTCACGGCCGCTGCGCCGAATTCGAATGTCGCCATCATCCGCGGCGCGTCATTTGTCGTACCGGCCGGCAAGGTCGTCGCCGTCGTCGGGCCTTCGGCATCGGGCAAAACCACATTGGCGCGGCTTATCGTCGGCGTCTGGCCGGCCGCCAGCGGCAAGGTGCGCCTGGACGGTGTGGACATCTTTCCCTGGAACAAGGCCGAACTCGGTCCGCATATCGGCTATCTGCCGCAGGACGTGGAGCTTTTCGACGGCACGCTGGCGGAGAACATCGCGCGTTTCGGTCCGGTGGACATGGCCCGGGTCGAGGCGGCAGCGCGCGCGGTGGGCGTGCATGAAACCATTATGGCCTTGCCTCAAGGCTACGAATCCGCGATCGGCGATGACGGCTGTTTCCTCTCGGGCGGGCAGCGTCAGCGTGTCGGGCTGGCGCGCGCTATTTTCGGTAACCCGCATCTGCTCGTACTCGATGAACCCAATTCCAGTTTGGACGAGGCAGGCGAGCAGGCATTGGTCCAGACGCTGCTCGCGCTCAAGGCGCAAGGCACGACGATCCTGGTCATCACCCACCGCACCAGCGTGCTCCAGGCCGTGGACCTGATGCTGCTGCTGGTCGAGGGCCAGGTGAAAGCTTATGGGCCGCGCGACCAGGTGCTGGCGGCCCTGCAGCAGGGCAAGGCGCAAGCAGCGGCAGCCTTGGCTAATCCGCCGGCCGCGCCAGGCACAGCGCAGACCTCGGCCGCGTAAAGCCTGAAGACGATTCCGCCATCCTCTCCCTACAACCCACGCACTCTTGCACACGCCACGCTCATGAACCCTCCTTCCTTCTTTCAGCGCAGTGAGTTGTCAAAGACGCTGTGGTTGTTCCGGCGCGAGTTTGCCGTGTGTGTGATTTTCACCATGGTGGTGAACATCCTGATGCTCACTCCCACCTTGTACATGCTGCAGGTCTTCGATCGGGTGCTGCTGAGCCAGAGCGAGCTGACGCTGGCAGTCCTGACCCTGGTGATGCTTTTCTTCTTCGCCGTGATGGCTTTTTCCGAATGGTCGCGCGCGCGCCTGCTGGTGCGCACCGGGGTCAAGCTCGACGAACAGCTCAATTCGCGCGTGTTCAATGCCAGCTTTGAGGCCCAGCTCAATCGCTCCGGGGTGAATTCGGCGCAGCCATTTTCGGACTTGACCAACCTGCGGCAGTTTCTTACCGGCCAGGGCCTGTTCGCCTTTCTGGACGCGCCCTGGACGCCGATCTACATCGCGGTGCTGTTCATGCTGCATCCGTGGCTGGGGTGGCTCTCCATCGTTTTTTCGCTGTTGCTCGTGGCGTTCGCATACATCAGCCATCGCCTGACGGTCGAGCCGCTCGACAAGGCGATGGCAGCAGGCATGCAGGTGAACGCCTATATGCACAGCAAGCTGAAGAACGCGGAGGTGATCGAGTCCATGGGCATGCTGGGAGACTTGCGCCGCCGCTGGCAGGCACGGCATCAGCAGCACTTGCTCCGGCACCATGAGGCGCAGGATCTGGGCAGCCGCATGCAGTCCGTAAGCAAGTTTCTGCGCTATACCCAGCAATCGCTGGCGCTGGGCGCCGGCGCGCTGCTGGTGATCGATGGGGAGCTGACCCCGGGCGCCATGATCGCTGCCAACGTGTTGATGGGGCGCGCCTCGGCCCCCATCGACCTGATGGTGGCGACCTGGAAATCCTTTTTTTCCGCACGCAAGTCTTTTGAGCGTCTGGAAACCTTGCTGGCAGAACACCCGGCGCGCGCCGCGGGCCTGGTTCATCCCGCGCCGCAGGGACACATGCGCATTGAAAACCTGGTGGCGACCGCACCCGGTCGCGCAGCGCCGATTCTCAAGGGCTTGAGCGCCGATTTTCCGGCCGGCGAAGTGATCGCGGTGATCGGGCCGTCAGGCTCGGGAAAATCCACCCTGGCGCGCTCGCTCGTGGGCATCTGGCCCCATCTCGAGGGCAGGGTGCTGATTGACCGCGAGCCCATCCAGAGCTGGAATCGCGATGAACTGGGGCCTTTCCTCGGCTACCTGCCGCAGGACATCGAACTGTTCGACGGCACGATAGCCGAGAACATCGCCCGCTTCGGCGACATCGACCCGTCCAAGGTGATTCTGGCAGCGGGGCGTGCCGGCGTGCATGACATGGTTCTGCGCCTGCCGCGAGGCTACGACACTTCCATGGGCGAGGCCGGCAGTCTGCTCTCGGGCGGGCAACGCCAGCGCATCGGCCTGGCGCGTGCCATGTACGGCGATCCCAGCGTGATCGTGCTCGATGAGCCCAATTCGAATCTCGATGACGCCGGCGAAGCAGCGCTGGTGGTCGCGGTGAAGGATCTCAAGCAGCAGGGGAAGACCGTATTTCTCATCACCCACCGCACCAGCATCGTCGGCGTCGCCGATCGCATCCTGGTGCTGCACGACGGTGCCATCCTGCGTTACGGCCCGACACGGGACGTCATCGCCGCCATGCAGCCCCGAGCCGCTACGGCAGCTCAGGGAGCACCTGGCGGTAACGCCCCGCCGGCGCCCCAGCCCGCTTGACCTCTTTTCAAAACATCAGGAATTAAGCCATGGCACTTCGGAATCTATTGGGAAACCTCAAGCCTGTTCCGGCCCCGACCGTGGGTCCCGCGCTGGAAGCCGAACTTGTACTGCCCTCGGATACTTCCCGGCCGGCGCGAGTCGGACTGTGGGTGCTCGGTATCGGCTTCGGCGGCTTCCTGCTCTGGGCCGGTCTGGCGCCGCTGGATGAAGGCGTGCCGACGCAGGGCATGGTCAGCATCGATACCAAGCGCAAGGATGTGCAGCATATGTCCGGCGGGCTGGTGCGGGAAGTTTTCGTCAGGGAAGGGCAATTCGTAAAGAAGGATGAGCCCTTGATTCGCCTGGACGATGCCGTGGTGGCAGCCAATTTCGAGGCGGTGCGCCAGCATTACTTCACCCTGAGGGCGATGGAAGGACGGCTGGCTGCGGAACAGGCTGATCGGGCCGGGATCACTTTCCACCCGGACCTGCAGGGACAAAATAATCCTCAGCTCAAGCAGACCTTGAACAACCAGCAACAATTATTCCAGTCGCGGCGCATGGCACGGCAAGCGGACATGCAGGCGATCGAGGAGGCTATCCAGGGCCAGCAGGCTTCGATCCAGGGCTATGAAGGGCTGCTCAAAGCCCGCAACAGCCAGCTGGGATTCATTCGCGAACAACTCAACGGGATTCGCGATCTGGTCAAGGAAGGCTATGCCCCGCGCAACCAGCAACTCGATCTGGAGCGGGCGGCGGCAGAGGCCATGGGCTCGATCGCCGACCTGCGGGGCAATATCCTGCGAGCGCGCCGCGCCATCGCCGAGATGAAATTGCGCGCCGTCCAGCGCACTCAGGAATATCGCAAGGAAGTCGACAGCATGCTCTCCGACGTGCGCCGCGAGGTCCAGGCCGATGAGGAGAAATTCAAGGCGGTGAAAGAAGAACTGGGACGCACCATCATTCGCGCCCCGGCCGAAGGCCAGGTGGTCGGACTGGCGGTGCAAACGGTGGGCGCCGTGATCGGGCCGGGACAGAGGCTGATGGACATCGTGCCGCAGAATGAACGCCTGCTCCTGGAAACCAGGGTGCCGCCCCATATGATCGACCGCATCCGCCCCGGTTTGCCTACCGACGTGCGCTTTTCCTCATTCGCCCATTCTCCGTCGCTGGTGGTGCAGGGCACGGTGGATTCGATATCCGCGGATCTGATCACCGACCCCAGGACCGGCATGCCTTACTACCTGGGGCGCGTCTCCATCACGCCCGAGGGCTTGAAGGAACTGGGCCGCCGTCAAATGCAGGCCGGCATGCCTGCCGAGGTGGTGATCAAGACCGGCGAACGCACGGTGCTCACCTATCTCCTGCATCCATTCCTGAAGCGCATGGCAGCCTCGCTGAAAGAGGAGTGAGATCGTGAATCCCGGCAAGCCTTACCTAATGCTACTGCTAATGCTCAAGCGCCCGTGGACCTGGATGATGAGCGTGCGACGCGGCTGGCTTGCGTGCGCGGCCTTCGCGCTGATGTCGCATCCGGCATACGCCGCCGACCTGCTGGGGGCCTACCGCCAGGCGCTGGAGAACGACGCGAACTTTCTCGCCGCGCGGGCGAACGCCGAGGCCACGCGCGAGGCCGTGCCGCAGGCCCGCGCCGGCCTGCTGCCCAATCTTTCATTCAGCGGCAGCCGCACGAAGAACAACACCGACATCACGCAGAACACGATACTCGGGCCGCGCACGTCGCATTCTGACTACGTCGCCGAAGGGCAGAACCTGACGCTGCGCCAGCCGCTGTACCGGCGGGCCAACCTGGCGCAATACCGGCAGGCCGAAGCGCAGGTGGCCGGCGCCGAACTGACCCTCGACAAGGAGCGCCAGAACCTCGCTGCGCGAGTGGCTGCCGCCTACTTCGACGTGCTCGCGGCGCAGGATCAGCTGGGCTTTGTCGCCGAGGCGAAGAAGGTCTATTACGAGCAGTGGCAGCGCGCGGTCGCGATGCTCGACAAGGGCGCGGGCACGCGCACCGACCGGGACGAGACCAAGGCGCGTTACGACGGGGTGCTGGCGCAGGAGATCGATGCCGCGAATGCCGTCGATCTCGCCGAGCGCACGCTGGCGTCCATCACCAGCCGGCCGCTCCCTGCGGCCGCGCTGGCGCGGCTCGACGCGCGGCGCCTGCCGCTGGAAGCACCGACGCCGGCCTCGTTCGACGAATGGGCGGCGCTGGCGGAGAATGCCAACCCCGAGTTGGGCTCGCTGCGCTATGGCATCGAAGCCTACACGCAGGAAGTCGACAAGCAGCGCAGCGGCCACCTGCCTACGCTCGACCTGATCGCGCAGCGGTCCTACAGCGCCAGCGAATCGGTCTCGATCATCGGCAGCGAGTACAACACCAGCCTGGTCGGCATCCAGGTCTCGATCCCGCTGTACTCGGGCGGGGCCGTGATGTCCGCCGAGCGCCAGGCGCAGGCGGGGCTGGAGCGCGCGCGGCAGCAGTACGAAGCAGGCAGGCGGCAGATGACGCTCAACCTGCGCCGCGAGTTCAACAACGTGACGGTGGGGATCGCCAGGGTGCGGGCGCTCGAGGAGGCCTACAAGTCGGCCGCGCTTGCGCTTGGGTCCACCGAGATGGGCGTCAAGGCCGGCACGCGCAACACGCTGGACGTGCTCAACGCGCGCCAGCAGGTCTACGGCGCCCAGCGAGATCTGGGCAAGGCGCGCTACGACTACGTGGTGGCCAGGCTCAGGCTCAAGGCCGCGGCCGGCACGCTCGGTGAGGACGACATCGAGACCGTCAACCGCTGGCTCACCGCGGCGAAGTAGCCCAGCCGCGCGCGCGTTCGAGCGCGCGCGACCAGTCACCCATGCGCGCCGCTGCCGCGTCGCGCGACATCACCGGGGTAAATCGCGCGCTTTCCCGCCACTGGCCGGCGATGGTGTCGATGTCCTTCCACACGCCGATCGCGAGGCCTGCAAGATAGGCTGCGCCCAGGGCCGTAGTCTCCAGGATGCGCGGGCGAACCACCGGCACGCCCAGCAGATCAGCCTGGAACTGCATCAGCAGGTCGTTGGCGCTCGCGCCGCCGTCGACGCGCAGTTCCGCGAGCGAAATGCCGGCATCGCGCTGCATCGCGGCCAGGACATCGGCGGACTGGAATGCGATCGATTCGAGGGCGGCGCGGGCGAGGTGTGCGGCGCCCGAACCGCGCGTGAGGCCGACGATGGTGCCGCGGGCATAGGGGTCCCAGTGCGGCGCCCCGAGCCCGGCAAACGCAGGCACGAAAGTGACGCCACCCGAATCGGGCACGCTCGCAGCGAGTTTTTCCACGTCGCCGGATTTCTTCAGGATGCCCAGGCCGTCGCGCAGCCATTGCACCACCGCGCCGCCGATGAATACACTGCCCTCCAGCGCGTACTGCGGCCGCCCGGCGCCGACGCGCGCCGCCGCGGTGGCGAGCAGGCCTTCGCGCGAGGCCAGAGCATGCTCGCCCGTGTTGAGCAGCAGGAAGCATCCGGTGCCGTAGGTGTTCTTCGCCATCCCGGGCGAGTGGCAGCCCTGGCCGAACAGCGCGGCCTGCTGGTCGCCTGCGATGCCGGCGATCGGGATCTCGGCGCCCAGCACGCTGCGCAGGCAGTGGCCAACCACCTCGGAGGAGGCGTGCACTTCGGGCAGCAGCGCCGCTGGCACGCGAAACAGCGCAAGCAGTTCCTCGTCCCAGCGATCGGCATGGATGTCGTAGAGCAGGGTGCGCGAGGCGTTGCTCACATCGGTGACGTGCAGTGCGCCGCCCGAGAGTTTCCATACGAGCCAGGTGTCGATGGTGCCGAAGGCGAGTTCTCCGCGTTCGGCGCGCGACCTTGCGCCGGGGACCCGGTCCAGGATCCAGGCGAGCTTGGTCGCGGAGAAATACGGATCGATCACCAGTCCCGTCTTCGCGCGCACGCGCTCGGCCAGGCCGTCGTTCCGCAGGCGCTCGCAGGCGCCGGCCGTGCGCCGATCCTGCCAGACGATGGCGTTGTGGACGGGCTTGCCGGTCGCGCGTTCCCAGACCAGCATGGTTTCACGCTGGTTGGTAATGCCGATCGCGCGGACATCGCCCGGCCCGATGCGCGCTCGGGCGAGCGCCTGTTTCGCGCAGGCAAGCTGCGAGCGCCAGATGTCCTCCGGGTCGTGCTCCATCCAGCCGGGCTGCGGGTAGATCTGCCTGAACTCCTTCTGGGCCGACGAGCGTGCCAAGCCGCGCTGGTCGAATACGATCGCTCGGGAACTGGTCGTGCCCTGGTCGAGCGCGAGGACATATTTCACTGGCAATCCCCTCCTCTGGTCGCGGGATTCTAGCATCGGGACTGTGCTAATATTCGCGGCCTGGCAGCAACGCAACGACAGAGTTCAGATGCCGCTTTCCGAGGGCTCCGCCCGACGCAGTCTCACCCACACGCGGACCGTCCGTTTCGAGGGCTACTGCGGCGCGAAGACCGGCACAGAAGCTCAATCCTCCGAAGGGACCGCATGAAAATCCACGAATACCAGGCCAAGGAAATCCTGCGCCGATACGGCGTACCCACGCCGCAGGGCGTGCCGTGCTTTACCGTCGACGAGGCCGTGAAGGCCGCGCAGTCCCTCGGCGGCAAGGCGTGGGTGGTCAAGGCGCAGATCCATGCCGGAGGGCGCGGCAAGGGCGGCGGCGTCAAGCTCGCAAAAACGATCGACGAGGTCCGGCAGTTCGCGGGCCAGATTCTCGGCATGCAGCTGGTGACGCACCAGACCGGCGCGCAGGGCCAGCAGGTGCGCAGGCTGCTGGTCGAGGAGGGCGCCAACATCGCCAAGGAACTCTACGTCGGCATGGTGGTGGACCGCGGCACCCAGCGCGTGTGCCTGATGGCCTCCAGCGAAGGCGGCATGGACATCGAGGAAGTCGCGGCCCAGACCCCGGAAAAAATACACAAGGTATTCATCGATCCGGCGGCCGGCCTGCAGGACCCCGAGGCCGACGACGTCGCGAGGAAGATCGGCATCCCCGAGTCGTCGATTCCGCAGGCGCGCGCGGTGCTGCAGGGGCTCCACAGGGCATTCTGGGAGACCGATGCTTCGCTGGCGGAGATCAATCCGCTCATACTCACCGGCGACGGGCGCCTCATCGCGCTGGACGCCAAGGTCAACTTCGACGACAACGCGCTCTATCGCCACCCCGACCTGGAGGCCATGCACGATCTGGACGAGGAGGATCCGGCCGAGGTCGAGGCCGCAAAGTCCGATCTCAACTACATCCAGCTGGACGGGACCATCGGCTGCCTGGTGAACGGTGCGGGCCTGGCGATGGCGACCATGGACACGATCAAGCTCCATGTACACGATCAAGCTCTATGGGGCAAGCCCGGCCAATTTTCTGGATGTCGGCGGCGGCGCGACGACGGAGAAGGTGACCGAGGCTTTCAAGATCATGCTGCGCAACCCCAAGCTGCAGGCGATCCTGGTCAACATTTTCGGCGGCATCATGCAATGCGACGTCATCGCCGAGGGCATCGTGGCGGCGGCGCGCGAGGTCAGGCTCTCGGTGCCGCTGGTGGTGCGCATGAAGGGCACGAACGAGGACCTCGGCAAGAAGATTCTCGCCGATTCCGGGCTGCCCATCATAGCCGCAGACAACATGGCTGACGCCGCGCAGCGGGTTGTGGCCGCATCGAAAGGGAAAAACTGACCATGTCGATCCTGATCAACAGGAACAGCCGCGTCGTCACGCAGGGCATCACAGGCAAGACCGGCCAGTTCCACACCCGCGCCTCGCGCGAATACGCCAACGGCAGGAACTGCTTTGTCGCCGGTGTCAACCCGAAGAAGGCAGGCGAGGATTTCGAAGGCATTCCGATTTTCGCTACCGTGAAGGATGCGAAGGCGAAGACGGGCGCCAACGTCTCGGTGATCTACGTGCCGCCGCCGGGCGCCGCCGCGGCGATCTGGGAGGCCGTCGAGGCCGACCTGGACCTCGTGATCTGCATCACCGAGGGCATACCGGTGCGCGACATGATCGAGGTGCGCGAGCGGATGAAGAAACAGGACCGCAGGACGCTGCTCGTGGGGCCGAACTGCCCCGGGGTCATCACCCCCGATGAAATCAAGATCGGCATCATGCCGGGCCACATCCACAGGCAGGGCCGCATCGGGGTCGTGTCGCGCTCGGGCACGCTCACCTACGAGGCGGTGGCGCAGCTCACCGACCTGGGTCTGGGCCAGTCAACCGCGGTCGGCACCGGCGGCGACCCGGTCAACGGCCTGAAGCATGTCGACGTGCTGCGTCTGTTCAATGACGATCCGGATACCGATGCGGTGGTCATGATCGGGGAGATCGGCGGCTCCGACGAGGAAAGCGCTGCATACTGGGTCAGGGACAACATGAAGAAGCCCGTCGTCGGTTTCATCGCCGGCGTCACCGCGCCGCCCGGCAAGCGCATGGGCCATGCCGGCGCCATCATTTCCGGGGGCAAGGGCACAGCGCAGGAGAAGCTGGCCGTGATGGAGGCCTGCGGGATCAAGGTGACCCGCAATCCCGCGGAAATGGGCAAGCTGCTGAAGTCGGCCATCGGTTAGAGCGCTGCGGCGCCAGGGATTATTACCGGTACTGGTAGAGTTCTTGCAGAAACTTGGAGAGATCAAATGAGCACCATCAGCCTGCGTCTGCCGGAATCCCTGCACAAGGGGGCACGGGAACTGGCGAAGAAGGAGAACATTTCGATCAACCAGTTCATCGCTACGGCGGTGGCGGAGAAGATGTCCGCGCTGCTCGCGGGTGAATACCTGGAGAAGCGGGCGGCGCGCGGGAGGCGCACGCGCTTCAAGCGTGCGCTTGCGCGCGTCGCCTACCGCGAGCCCGAGGCGCGCGACCGGCTTTAAGGGCGGCGCTGTGTTACATGGATCCGCCATGCATGCTGGTCTGGCCTGAGCGGAATTGGCGGGACGCGCGAGATCAGCAGGATCGAATTTCCTTCCGTTAATCCACACGGCTGCGGTCACTTGGCGCCTCCAAGCGCTCCCCGCCGCTTGGCATTCCCCCCACTATGGGTGCGCCCGAGCTTGGTGCCCGCATTCCCTTTTCCACCCAAGTCGCCAAGACTTTGCAACACGATTTCCGTACCCTGCTTGGTGTGGATAACCAGCGACAATTCGGCGCCAGCGGCGCGCACATATCGTTGCAAGGTTGAAAGCAGCAGGTCGGAACGCTTTTCCAATTGCGCCACGGCCACCTGACCAACCCCAAGTTCGCGCGCGATCTCGGATTGCGTTTTACTCATGGCCTTACGAATATCACCGAGCGAATCGGCATGCTCGATCATCTCGCTCGCGAGTCGCACGGCTTTGGTTTCGATTCGGTCGCGTCGCGCCTTGGGCAGGCCCGCGATTACGTCATCAATGTTCCGTCCCATTTTTCACCTCTTGACTATTGTCGCGGCCTTGACTTGCCGCAAATGCGAATCGAACCGCCCATCCGCGATTTTGATCAGCCGCTTGTAAAACAACGCTTGATTCTTGCCCTGTTTTTCTCCGGCAACCAGCACTATGGCGGCCCGGCCAGGATCAAACGCAAAAGCCGCTCGTCAGACTTCACGGCCGCCGTGCGCGGTAAAGCGCAATTCCTTCATGTTCGCGTGCTTCGATCCATTAAGGGTATCGACATGCGGACGGCCCGCTTTCGGGCCGGCGATTTGCACCGCCTTGGCAGCCGCCAGCAAGTTGTCCTGCACGTCTTCGGACAAAGCTTCAAATTCGGCATCAAATTCGTCATGGAACAGCACGTTCCAGTTCACGCATTTGCTCCCGATTCGAATATCACATTAACATTATATCACGTTAAGATGATTGCGCGCAATTGCTTGTAGGTAGATCGATCAGGCTCATCGCCCGAAAATGCCCGACTGGCGCGGGTTTCCAGCTTCTGTTCGCGCGAGATCGGCATGGCGGCCATTTTGCCGAAACGGGCATCGGCTTGCGGTTTGCGGAATCAGATGCGATCGGATATTGTTCTTCCATGAAAACCCTGAGCGTCACCGAAGTCGCCCGGAATTTCAGCGCCGTTCTCGATGGCGTCGAGCGCGAGCAGGAGGAAGTCGTGCTGGTCCGCAATCGCCGGCAGATCGCGCGTCTGATTCCGGAGCCGCGGGCGCAGACCGCCCTCGAAGTCCTCGGCGATCTGTACCGCACGCTCGACGAGGGCACCGCCGACGCGCTCGCCGCAGCCATAGTCGGTGCGAGGAAGGGCCGGCGCGGTACGCTCGACGAGCTTCGCGATCCGCGGGCTTCCTGATCGATACCGATATCTGGATCGCCATCGAGCGGGGCCGGTTGAGCGCCGCCGATATTCACGCCGTCACCCGCCAGGCTCCGATCTACCTGTCGCCGGTCAACCTCGCGGAGATCCGATTCGGTATCGATCGGATGGCCGGCGCGAAGCAGAAGCACAGGGCGATGGCGACGCTCCGCCGGATGCGGCGCAAGCCGCTGCTTCGCATCGGTGCGGAAACCGCGGAAGTTTTCGGGGCACTCGCCGCCCGATTGGCGAAGTCCGGCCGCGGTCATGGCTGCCGCGCCCAGGACCTCTGGCTCGCCGCGCAAGCGATCGAGCGGAAGTTCACGCTGTTGATGGCAAACGCCAAGAATTTCAGGGATGTGCCGGGATTGAAATTCCTGGCAATGGAAGGCGTTTAGCCGGCAGGCGAAGCATTCGCTTATGTCGGGTACTCCGGCGTGCCGGCGAAATTCGCGCAGTTTGTTGATGTATCTCACGGCAGCGACTGGGATCCGGTAGGACGATAAGCAACGTAACGGGGCGTCCCGTCCCTCCCCCGGTGTGACGGGTTGGTGGGACCGGACTTACCGTTTCGGTACTTCTGGCTGTTGCCCTCCTTTTGAACGCTGGACCGTTTACGCAATTCATCCGAATCAAGTGCGTGTCTTGGTGCACATCATATCGAGTCAATAGGAGAACTGGACCATGATCCCAACATCGTTCGAGATCGGCGTGGCGATATTCATGGTGACCGTGAGCGTTGCCCTCGTCGTGTGGTTTTCAAGAGACATGGCGGCTGCCTCGGGAAGGCGCATGATGAACATGCTCGCGCATGCGGGCGTGGACCCCGAAGTTGCCAGGCATGGTGGCGCCGAAGCCATCACGCGAGACGTGCAAAGCCGGTGCAGCAGGTGCCGGTCCGAGGACTTGTGCGACAGGTGGCTCGCTGGAAAAGTTGAAGGCGACAACGACTTCTGCCCCAACGCACAGATATTTCGCAGCTTGACAAGAACCACCGAGCGCATCGCACCCTAATCGTCCGCAGGCGGCGGGCGGCTCGCCGCGCATACGACGGCGCGGGGCTGGTTTGCAGTGGTAGGGGAGCGACCGGTTCTGGCCGCTGCTGCCCTTGGCACCGTGATCCTACTGAAGTTCGCGCCAACGGCTGCAATGTGGAAGCCTCGACGGGCAGCAGACGACCCCAAGCAGCAGGTTGTACCACTGACCTGCACCGATCGATCCCCTCCGCGGCTGCTCAGCGGAGCGAGATCAGCATAAGATGCAT
>Ga0154717_1066_pt1 | contig 27102 bp, 32 predicted proteins | sample Rifle2008BG16ft_FD_105725 | JGI IMG/M metagenome (GOLD analysis project Ga0154717, IMG submission 105725) | Betaproteobacteria bacterium RBG_16_64_18
TGCGGTGCGGGCGATGATGCTCATGCCCGAAGGGACCGGCAGCTGATCCATGATGTCGCGCAGCTCGTTGCGCTCTTCACCCTCGATGCGGCGCGAGACGCCGCCGCCGCGGGGGTTGTTGGGCATCAGGACCAGATAGCGTCCGGCCAGGCTGATGAAGGTGGTGAGCGCGGCACCCTTGTTGCCGCGCTCGTCCTTCTCGACCTGGACGATCAGTTCCTGGCCTTCGTGGAGGGCGTCCTGTATGCGGGCGTGGCCGACGTCCACCCCGGCCTTGAAATAGGCGCGGGCGACCTCCTTGAAGGGAAGGAAGCCGTTGCGCTCGGTGCCGTAATCGACGAAGGCGGCCTCGAGACTCGGCTCGACGCGGGTGATGACACCCTTGTAGATGTTGCTTTTTCTCTGTTCTTTCGAGGCCGATTCAATGTCGAGATCGATCAGTTTCTGACCATCGACAATGGCGACACGGAGTTCCTCGGCCTGTGTCGCGTTGAAGAGCATGCGTTTCACTGTTTTGTTCTCCCGCGCGCGCGGGCAGCACAAACCATGAGCCTGTTTGTCTTAGGCTGCTACTGCATCATCGGGTCCGTTGTCATGGATACGCGGATGGTCTGGTTTGTCGGGTCTCGCTGCAAAAAATGCAACCGACCGGAATATCTGCCGATGTTTCTGGCGCGCTTATCAAGTACTATCACCGGTCCATGAATGGACCAACCTTTGCTGGCTTCGGGTCATCGAGTGCCGATCGGGGAGGCGTCCAACATGTCGTTAGCATCCCAGGCAAACAGCCGAACCGGGGGACAAGGTAGCCGGGTCCGAATTCCGGACCGCCGGCCGTCCCGCAACGCAAGCCGCGAGCAGATGATAAGGAAAATTAAGGATTTAAGCAATGTATCTAACGTGGTAGTCGGCCCGGAGGGGGACGACCAGCGTGTGGATAACTTTCTGCTGCGGCAGTGCAAGGGCGTGCCCAGAAGCCATATCTACCGCATCCTGCGCACCGGCGAGGTGCGGGTCAACAGCCGGCGGATCGACGCCACACACCGGCTGCGCGAGGGCGACCGGGTGCGCATTCCGCCGGTTCGCCTGCCCGAGACGGCTGCTGCGGGTAAGCCGCGTGCCCGCCCGATCGAACTGCCGGTGGCGTTCGAGGACGAGGCGCTGCTGGTGGTTGACAAGCCTTCCGGGATGGCCGTCCACGGCGGCAGCGGCATCAGCTTCGGGGTCATCGAGTCCATGCGCGCGGCCCGCTCCGGCCTGAGATTCCTGGAACTCGTGCATCGGCTCGATCGCGACACGTCGGGACTGCTGATGCTGGCGAAGAAGCGCTCGGCGCTGACCCGGCTGCACGCGGCCCTGCGCGAGGGGCGGGTGCAAAAGCGCTATCTTGCGCTCGTCAAGGGGGACTTCGGTGGTTCCGCGCGCGATATCGAACTGCCGCTGCGCAAATACCTGACCCAGGCCGGCGAGCGGCGGGTGAGCGTGGACCGGGAGGGCCGCGAGGCACGAACGGTATTTCGCCGCGAGCAGGCGTTCAGCGGCTTCACGCTGCTGTCCGCGGAACTCCACACCGGCCGCACGCATCAGATCAGGGTGCACCTCATGCATCTGGGATTTCCGATCGCCGGAGACGACAAATACGGTGACTTCGAACTCAACCGCGAGCTGGCAAAGCGGGGGCTCAAGCGCATGTTCCTGCACGCCGCCGAACTTCGCTTCGTGCATCCCGCAACCGGTGCAGAGGTAGCGCTGCGAGCGCCGTTGCCGCCGGAACTGGATGCATTCATCCGCGCTCTGGAGAGGCGGCAAGACTGAATACCATGCAGAAGCGTTTCGAGCTGATCGTTTTCGACTGGGACGGCACGCTGATGGATTCGGCCGGGGCGATCGTGGCCTGCATCCAGGCCGCCTGCCGCGATCTGGACCTGCCGGTGCCAGACGACGAACGCGCCGCCCATGTGATCGGCCTGGGGCTCGCCGATGCGCTTTCGTATGTGATCCCCGGCCTTCCGCCGAGCGAATATCGAAATGTCTCAGAGCGCTACAGGCATCACTTTTTGCTCCGCGACCCGCACATTCCGCTATTTCCAGGGACGCAGGAGATGCTGGCCGGACTGCAGGCGCGCGGGCATCGCCTGGCCATCGCAACGGGGAAGAGCACCAAAGGGCTCGAGCGCGCCCTCCACACCACCGCGGTTGCGCATTTTTTCGTCGCCTCGCGCTGCGCCGATCAGTGCGCGTCCAAGCCTGCGCCCGACATGCTGCACGAACTGATGCAGGAACTCGCCGCCGAGGTCGGGACCACCCTGATGATCGGGGACACGGTGCACGACCTGCAGATGGCCGCCAACGCCGGGGTCGCCGCGCTGGCGGTGGGGCATGGCGCGCACCCCAGGGAAAAGCTGCTCGCGCTGGATCCCATCGCCTGTGTGGACAGCACGGCCGAACTGCAGCGATGGTTGTACGAGAACGCCTGATCTGCCGCAGTGACGCGCTCGCCGATTCGGGCGACGGCGTGCGCTTCGAGGTGAAGCGCGGCGATGAGACGGTGCCGGCGTTCGTCGTGCGCTACCACGGACAGGTCCACGCCTATCTCAACCGCTGCGAGCACATGCCGATGGAACTGGACTGGAAGCCGGGTCGATTCTTTGATGCCGAAGGGCTGCTTTTGGTATGCTCGACACATGGCGCGCTTTACGCACCGGACACCGGCGTGTGCCTCGGCGGACCCTGCACGGGGGCGCTGGCGCGGATCGAAGTCGACGAGCGGGGCGGTGGCGTTTATTTGAAAGGCTGAGGCAATGGCGGAAAACGGCGGTGACTGGGAACGCGGGGTGATCGAGAAGCTGGCGACCGAGGCGATCAGGGAGCAGCGGCGGTCGCGGCGCTGGGGCATCTTTTTCAAACTGCTCACCTTCGCGTACATCACCTTCTTCGTCGTGCTGGCCATCGACTGGCGCATCAGCCGCGATGGTCTGAAGGGCGGCAAGCACACGGCGCTGGTGGACATCGTCGGCGTCATCGAGCCCCGCGGCGACGCGAACGCCGACCGCATCACCTCGGCGCTGCAGAGCGCCTTCAAGGACAGCAATACGCAGGGCGTGATCCTGCGCATCAATTCCCCCGGGGGCAGCCCGGTGCAGTCGGGCATCATCTACGACGAGATCCGGCGCCTTCGCGCCCTGTATCCCATCATCCCGATGTACGCGGTGGTGGAGGACATGTGCGCCTCGGGCGGCTACTACATCGCCTCGGCGGCCGACCGCATCTACGTGGACAAGGCGAGCATCGTCGGCTCGATCGGCGTGCTCATGGACGGCTGGGGTTTCACCGGCACGATGGAAAAACTCGGGGTCGAGCGCCGCCTGCTGACGGCGGGCGAGAACAAGGCGTTCATGGATCCGTTCTCGCCGGTGAATGCGAAGCACAAGGAATTTGCGCAGCAACTGCTCGACGATGTCCACCAGCAGTTCATCGACGTGGTGAAAAGAGGCCGTGGCAAGCGTCTGAAGGAAACTCCCGAGCTTTACTCCGGCCTGATGTGGACAGGCGCGAAAAGCATCGAGCTTGGCCTGGCCGACGGCTACGGGAGCCTGGATTTCGTGGCGCGCGAGGTCATCAAGGCCGAGGACATCGTCGACTTCACGCAGAAGGAAAACATCGCCGAGCGCTTCGCCAAACGATTGGGTGCGGCGACGGCGAGCGCGCTGGCCAAGCTTGTCTTGCCGCGCGATTTCTCGCTGCGCTGAGTCATTTCGCCGCGCCGGGCAGACGGCGTAAACGCTCCGCGAGGATCAGGAACACGCTGGGCCGGTCCTTGAGGTCAGGCGTGTTCTTTCTCCAGTCAGCGATGCGTGACATGCGCACCGATTCGCCGGGCAGCGTGAGATCGGTCGCAACGCACAACAACGTGTCCGGACTGCACACGCCGAGCAGCGAGGCCAGAAGCTGCGGGTTGCGGTAGGGAGTTTCGATGAAAACCTGGGTCTCGCGATTCTTGCGCGAGCGGGACTCGAGGGCGCGGATCGCCTGGTCGCGCGCCGGCGGTTTCACCGGCAGATAGCCGTGGAAGGCGAAGCGCTGCGATTCCAGCCCGGAGGCGATCAGCGCGAGCAGTACGGACGACGGTCCGACCAGGGGCGCTACGCGCACGCCGCGTTCGTGGGCGCGACGCGCGAGCAGGGCGCCGGGGTCGGCAATGGCAGGACAGCCTGCTTCTGAAATCAGGCCGGCGTCGCATCCGGCGAGCACCGGTTCGAGCAGGGAATCGATCGCTGCCGCCGGGGTATTGTGGTCCAGCCGTTCGATTGCGATCGACTGCAGCGGCCGTCCCGGTGCGATCAGTTTGAGAAAAGCCCGCGCGGTCTTCGGGTTCTCGGCGATGAAATAGTCCAGACGCCGGATCCTGTCCTGCACACCGGTCGCCAGCACGGCATCGGCGTCGCCGCCGCCGAGCGTGGCCGGGATCAGGTAGAGGGTGCCGGGGGCCAATGTAGTCACTGATGATACTCAAGCGTTGAGACCATGGGTCGAGATCTTGGGTCTAGATACGTCTCCCGATTTTGGGAAGTTGCGGGGTTGCAACTTTCCAAAATCGGGAGATCATGGGATGCCAGAGCGAGCCAGGCTGTTCGGTTCCGGCATGTCGGACTTGGGACTGCGCCCTGCACAGTCAAGGAATCCGCACGCCGTGCTCGCCCAGCAGATCGACCAGCGCGATCAGCGGCAGTCCGATGAGCGCGTTGGGGTCTTCGCCTTCCATGCGTTCGATGAGCGCGATGCCCAGCCCTTCCGACTTGGCGCTGCCGGCGCAGTCGTAGGGTTGCTCGCGCTCGAGATAGCGCTGAATGGTGGTGTCGTCGAGAACGCGGAATTTGACGCGGCAGGGAACGACGCGGGTTACGGTTCTGCCGCTGCTTGCGTCGTGGACGCAGAGGGCGGTGTAAAAAATCGCGTCACGCCCGGACAACTCGCGCAACTGCCGCGCCGCGTTCTCATGGTTCCCCGGCTTGCCCAGGACCTTGCCGCAGGAGACGGCGACCTGGTCACACCCGATAATCAGCGCATCGGGATGGTCTTCCGCGACCGCCAGGGCCTTGGCGGTCGCAAGCCGGGTCGCCGTCGCCTCGGGGGACTCGCCGGCGAGGGCGGCCTCCTCGATGCGCGGGTTCACGGCAGAAAACGGTATCTGAAGCCGCTCGAGCAGTTCCCGACGATAGCGCGAGCTGGATGCAAGGACGATCTTCATGTCTGATGCGAAAATGGCCTTATGCCGCGCCGCATCCGGACCGGGCCTGCGAGCATCGGGGAGGTGGCAAAACAGCACCGGGAAAATTGAGATAACGCTCTGAACAACTTGGAATTTCTTTTGACACCAGCAGGCGGACATAATATCATGCCCGGCCTATGTCGCAACCGGGGCTGATCGACGGCCTCCAGTTCGCCCGCGGGGCCGAAACGCTCACGGGAACGCTGGATTTGTCGCGGCTGCCGCGGTTGGCCGTGATGCGGTGCGAGACCAGCGGCCTGTCCTATGAATTGCGGGGCAGAACCGACGCCGAGGGCCGGTGCTGGCTGCAGGTGCGGGCAAAGGGCACGCTCAGCCTGGAATGTCAGCGCTGCCTTGGGCCCGTCGCGTTCCCACTTGCGCTTCGCAGCGAGTTGCTGCTGGCACGGAGCGAACGCGAAATCGAGACGGCCGACGACGACATCGACCGCGTGTTGGCCGGCAACGCGATGGATGTCTGTCAGTTGGTTGAGGATGAGGTGCTCCTGGCGCTGCCCATGGCGCCCAGGCATGAACAGTGCGACGGTATGCGCGACGGCGCAGAGACAGGCGGAACTTCGCCGTTCGCGCAGTTGGCGAAGCTGAAGCGGATTTGAGTGACTGGGATGGACCGGTTAAATCGATTTGAAGGAGTAAGTCCATGGCTGTTCAGCAGAATAAGAAGTCGCCGTCGAAGCGCGGCATGCGTCGTGCGCACGACTTCCTGAGCAATCCCGCGCTAGCGGTCGAACCGACGACGGGCGAGGTGCATTTGCGTCACCACATCAGCCCCAGTGGTTTCTACCGGGGCAAGAAGGTTGCCAAGGCACGCGGCGAGTAGCCGCGGTAACCCGTTGGCTCAACGGCACGTCGCGTAACGAGGGAAAGTCCGTGCGCATTCTGCGTGCGGCATGCGGCGCATGGCGATCACCGTAGCGATCGATTGCATGGGTGGGGACCACGGTCCCTCTGTCACCGTCCCGGCGGCGGCGTGCTTCGTGGCCTCGCACCCCGAGGTCGAAGTCATCCTGGTCGGGCTCGCCCCCGCGATCGAAGCCGAACTCGCAAAGCTTGGTGCCGGCGCGCGCGCTCGATTGCGCGTGCGCCACGCGGACCAAGTGATCCTGATGGACGAATCTCCCGCGGCCGCCCTCAAGAGCAAGAAGAATTCCTCGATGCGGATCGCAGTGGATCTGGTCAAGAGCGGCGAGGCGCAGGCCTGCGTCAGCGCGGGCAACACCGGGGCCCTCATGGCCATCTCGCGTTTCGTGCTCAAGACCCTGCCCGGAATCGATCGTCCGGCGATTCTTTCGGTTCTGCCGAGCATGAAGGGCAACACCTACATGCTGGACCTCGGCGCCAATGTCGACTGCGGCCCGGAACATCTGCTGCAGTTCGCCATCATGGGCGCAACCCTGGTCTCCGCGGTCGAGCACAAGGAGCGGCCGAGCGTCGGCCTGCTCAACATCGGCGAGGAGGCGATCAAGGGCAACGAGGTCGTCAAGCAGGCGGCGGAAATGCTGCGAGCCAGCGGCCTCAATTTCCAGGGCAACGTCGAGGGCGACGACATCTACAAGGGCAAGACCGATGTCGTCGTCTGTGACGGCTTCGTGGGCAATATCGCGCTCAAGGCCTCCGAGGGGCTGGCGCAGATGCTGGGCTCCTCGCTGCGCGAGGAATTCACGCGCAACTGGTTCAGCCGGCTCGCTGCACTGGTCGCCATGCCGGTACTCTCCTCGTTCAAACGACGCTTCGATCACCGTCGCTACAACGGGGCGACGCTGATCGGGCTGCGCGGCATCGTCGTGAAAAGCCACGGCTCGGCCGATGCCTTCGCGTTCGAGCGCGCCATCCTGCGCGGCATGGAGGAGGTACAGAACGATGTGCTGCAGCGACTGATGCAGCGCTTGGGAACGGCGGCGGTGGCATGATCTATTCCAGAATCGTCGGTACGGGCAGTTGTCTGCCGCCGAAGATCGTCACCAACGCAGAGTTGGCGGCGCAGATGGATACCTCCGACGAGTGGATCCGCACGCGCACCGGAATACGCCAGCGACACATTGCCGAGGCGTCTCAGACTTCCAGTGATCTCGCGCTGCCTGCGAGCCGCGAAGCGTTGTCCGCAGCGGGCCTTGCGCCCTCGGACGTGGATCTGATCATCGTGGCGACCTCGACCCCCGATTACGTCTTTCCCAGCACGGCCTGCCTGCTGCAGGCCAAACTCGGTATCAAGGGCTGCCCGGCGTTCGATATCCAGGCCGTTTGCAGCGGCTTCGTGTACGGGCTGGCAGTGGCCGACAAGTTCATCCGCTCGGGCCAGCACAAGTGCGCCCTGGTGGTGGGTGCCGAAGTCTTCTCGCGCATCCTCGACTGGAACGACCGCGGCACGGCGGTGTTGTTCGGCGACGGGGCGGGCGCAGCGGTGTTGCGCGCCGACTCACGCCCGGGCGTGATGGCGAGTGCGCTGCACGCTGACGGTTCCCATGCCGGCATCCTCTCGGTGCCGGGCAATGTATGCGGGGGCAAGGTCACCGGCTCGCCGTTCCTGCGCATGGATGGGAAGGCGGTGTTCAAGCTCGCCGTGAAAGTGCTGGACGAGGTGGCGCGGGAGACCCTGGCGCAGTGCGGGCTGACGACGCGGGACATCGACTGGCTGATTCCGCACCAGGCCAACGCGCGCATAATCCAGGCGACCGCGAACAAGCTGGGGATCGATGCCTCGAAGCTGGTGATCACCGTCGACCGTCACGCAAATACCTCGGCGGCCTCGGTCCCGCTTGCGCTCGACCTCGCGCTGCGCGACGGGCGCATCAGGCCCGGGCAGCGGGTAATGCTCGAAGGCGTAGGCGGCGGCTTCACCTGGGGTGCCGTATTGGTGGAGATGTAGGCGATGGACAAATTTTCCATGGTGTTTCCCGGGCAGGGCTCGCAGGCGGTCGGGATGATGAGCGGCTACGGCGATCTCGCCTCGGTGAGATCGGCGATCGCGGAAGCCTCCGAGGTGCTCAAGCAGGATATCGGCAGGCTCATGGCCGAGGGTCCCGCGGAAGAGCTCAATCGCACCGTCAACACGCAACCGGTCATGGTTACGGCGGCGTACGCGGCCTATCAGGCGTGGAAGGAACTGGGCGGTGCCGAGCCGCAGATGGTCGCCGGGCATAGCCTGGGCGAATACACGGCGTTGATCGTCGCCGGCGTCATTGCGTTTGCCGACTGCCTGCCGCTGGTGCGCCTGCGCGCGCAGGCGATGCAGGAAGCGGTTCCGCAGGGCACGGGTGCGATGGCCGCGATTCTGGGCCTGGACGAGGAGGCGATACGCGGCGCCTGCGCCGAGGCGGCGCAGGGCGCCGTGGTCGAGGCGGTGAACTTCAACGCACCCGGGCAGGTGGTGATCGCGGGGCATGCGGCGGCCGTGCAGCGCGCAATGGAGGCATGCAAGGCCCGCGGCGCCAAGCGAGCGGTTGCGCTGCCGGTCTCCGCGCCGTTTCATTCATCGCTGATGGCCCCCGCGGCGGGAAAGCTGCGCGCGGCGCTTGCGAAGCTCGCCTTCAGCGCACCGCGGATATCCGTGGTCCACAACTTTGACGTCAAGAGCCACGGCGACGGCCAGGCGATCAAGGATGCGCTGGTGGGACAGGCCGACCATCCCGTGCGCTGGATGGAATGCATACAGGTGATGGCCGCGCGGGGCGTGACCCACGTGCTGGAATGCGGGCCGGGAAGGGTGCTGGCACCGCTGACCAAGCGCATCTGCGGCGACCTGCAGGGGCTGGCGCTCGCGGACCGCGCGGGCATGGACCAGGCGCTGCGAACATTCGGCACACATGCAGGCGGACATGCGGGAGGGGCTGATCATGCTTGAGAACCAGATCGCGCTCGTGACCGGCGCCTCGCGCGGAATCGGAAGATCGATTGCGATGGCGCTGGCATCGGCGGGCGCCACGGTGGTGGGCACCGCGACTACGAAGGACGGGGCAGCGGCCATATCGGCATACCTGGTTGCTGCAGGCACACTTGGCAGCGGCATGGTGCTCGATGTCAGGGACGGCGCGCAGGTCGAGGCACTGATCGCCGAAATCGAGAAGTTATACGGCAGTATTTCGGTCCTGGTTAACAACGCGGGCATTACGCAGGACAACCTGGCGCTGCGCATGAAGGAGTCGGAGTGGGATATGGTCATCGACACCAATCTGAAGTCCGTCTTCAGGCTGTCCAAGGCGGTGCTGCGCGGCATGATGAAGGCGCGCACCGGCCGTATCATCAACATCACCTCGGTGGTGGGTGCCAGCGGCAACGCAGGGCAGATCAACTATGCCGCCGCCAAAGCCGGCATCGCCGGGATGACCCGGGCGCTTGCGCGCGAGATCGGCAGCCGCAACATCACCGTCAACTGTGTTGCGCCGGGGTTCATCGACACCGATATGACCCGCGCGCTGCCCGAGGCGCAGCGCGCCGCGCTGCTTGCGCAGATTCCGCTCGGGCGGTTGGGGGAGCCGGAGGACGTCGCGTCCGCGGTGGTGTTTCTCGCCTCGCCGAGCGCCGGCTACATCACCGGTACGACGGTGCACGTAAATGGGGGCATGTACATGAATTAGCGCCTGTTTATTCGTGGTACGTGCGATCTGATACAATGCGCGCCTCTGAAGTTGTGGGTTTCCAAGCAAGGGAGAAGGAGCGAGACATGGAAAACATAGAACAGCGGGTCAAGAAGATCGTTGCCGAGCAACTGGGCGTCAACGAGGCCGAGACCAAGAACGAGTCTTCCTTCGTCGATGACCTCGGCGCCGACTCGCTCGACACGGTCGAGCTGGTGATGGCCCTCGAGGAGGAGTTCGAGATGGAGATCCCGGACGAGGAAGCCGAGAAAATCACGACCGTGCAGCAGGCAATCGATTACATCGCCGCCCACGCCAAGAAAGGCTGACCTTCCGCCTATAAACTACGCACAGGGGTGCAGCGTTGTCCCGCCGTCGAGTCGTCATCACCGGCCTCGGGATCATAAGCCCGGTCGGAAACACGGTTGTCGAGGCCTGGGCCAGCGTTCTTGCCGCCAAGCCCGGGATTTCCCGCATCACCCGCTTCGATCCCGCCGCCTTTGCCGCGCAGATCGCCGGCGAGGTCAAGGGCTTCGATGTCACACAGTACATGTCGGCGAAGGAAGCGCGCCGTATGGATACCTTCATCCACTTCGGGATGGCGGCGGGAATCCAGGCGCTGCGTGACTCCGGGCTGGAGGTGACGCCCGAAAACGCGGAGCGCATCGGCGTCAACATCGGTTCCGGGATCGGCGGCCTGCCGGTCATCGAGGAAACGCACGATGACTACCTGAAAGGCGGGCCGCGCAAGATCTCGCCGTTCTTCATTCCGGGTGTGATCATCAACATGATTTCGGGCCACCTGTCGATCAGGTTCGGACTCAAGGGCCCGAACTTGGCCATGGTCACCGCGTGCACGACGGCCACGCACTGTATCGGAGATTCCGGGCGTCTGATCGAGTACGGCGATGCAGACGTGATGGTCGCAGGAGGCGCCGAGGCCACCCTGACGCCGCTGGCGATCGGCGGATTCGCCTCGGCCCGGGCGCTGTCCACACGCAACGACGACCCGGCGACGGCCAGCCGGCCCTGGGACCGGGACCGCGACGGCTTTGTGCTCGGCGAAGGTGCCGGTGCGCTGGTGCTGGAGGAATTCGAGCACGCCAGGCGGCGCGGCGCGAAAATCTACGCCGAGCTTGCGGGCTTTGGCATGAGCGCCGATGCCCACCACATGACCGCGCCAGCCGAGGACGGCGAGGGCGCGGCGCGCTGCATGGCTATCGCACTGCGCAATGCCAGGCTCAACCTGGACCAGATCGACTACATCAATGCTCACGGCACCTCGACGCCCCTGGGCGACATCGCCGAGACCATTGCGGTCAAGCGCTGCTTCGGCGACCATGCGAGGAAACTCGCCATGAGTTCGACCAAGTCGATGACCGGGCATCTGCTGGGTGCGGCCGGGGGCGTGGAGGCCGTGTTCTGCGCGCTTGCCGTGCGCGATCAGGTCGCCCCGCCGACGGCGAATCTGATTAATCAGGATCCCGCCTGCGATCTGGACTACGTCCCCAATGCAGCGCGCCAAATGCCGGTACGCGCGGTGCTGTCCAACTCATTCGGCTTCGGCGGGACCAACGGAACGCTGATTTTCACCCGGATCTGAATTCGAGTTTGAACTCGGCGCCGCTATCGGTTCGCCTCAGGCCCTCGCCGGTGCTCGCTTTCCTGCTGCTCATCGGCCACTTGCTCGGGCTCCTCGCCCTGGCGGTCAGCCTGGACGGTCTGGCGCTGGTGTTGGCCGCGGCGGGGGTGGTGCTGTCGGCGGTCCGGACCGCCGGCGAGGCATTGCAGCGCTGGGCGGATTCGCCATGCGAACTCGAGTTGCGCGACGGCGAAGCTGCGGCATGGAGGGACAGGCGCGGGCGCTGGCACCAGACATCGGTTGCCAGCGGAGGATACGTGTCCGCGTGGCTGATCATGGTGCCGCTGGCCGGTTCCGGCTGGCGACGCAAATGGATCGTTATAGCGCCGGACGCTGCAAGCCGGGACGATAGGCGGCGGCTGCGGGTATGGCTGCGCTGGCGGCCCGGCAAAATTACCCCTGGTGGCGAGTGAACTATTCGCGCATGGCTGTGTCTGTAAGGCAGGACTGGGTGCAAGCCCGGGTTATACTCGCCGTCGCCTGTGGATAGCTTTTCCAGGAAAAGCACGGGCTTGGACAGGGATGGCGGCTGATGACTGACCGGGAGCTGGACCGGCAACTGGTTGAGCGCGCGCAGCGGGGCGACAAGCACGCTTTCGAGCTTCTGGTGTCCAAGTACCAGCGCAAGCTGTCGCGTCTGCTGTCCCGGTTTGTCAAGGACCAGGCCGAGGTGGAGGACGTGGCGCAGGAGGCCTTTGTGAAGGCGTATCGGGCCCTGCCGTCCTTTCGGGGCGACAGCGCGTTTTACACGTGGCTGTACCGCATCGGCATCAATACCGCGAAGAATTATCTCGTGGCGTTGGGACGGCGGGCACCGACGGTTACCGATTTCGATGCGCAAGAGGCCGAAGAGTTCGATGGCGGCGACAAGTTGCGGGATATGAATACGCCCGAGAGCTTGTTGATGAGCAAGCAGATCGCGAACACGGTGAACGACGCGATGGAACAGCTTCCCGACGAACTGCGCGCGGCAATCCAGCTGCGCGAGATCGAGGGGCTGAGCTACGAGGAGATCGCTGCGGCGATGGATTGCCCGATCGGGACGGTGCGTTCAAGGATCTTCCGGGCGCGCGAGGCGATCGCGGAACGGCTGCGTCCGCTGCTCGACACGCGGGGTGACAAGAGGTGGTGATGATGAGCGAGCGAATTTCCATGCTGATGGACGGCGAAGCGGATGAATCGGACCTGGCGCGGAATCTGGTTCTCCTCAGGAGCGACGCCCGACTGCGGCGCAGTTGGGACACCTACCATCTGATCGGCGATGCCCTGCGCGGACACGTCGAACCGGCGCTGGCCGCAAGGGTGTCGGAGCGATTGGCCGCAGAACCCACCGTGCTTGCCCCTCGACGACTCGCAACCAGAGGCAGGATCCCGCGGCTCGCGTTTCCCGCCGCGGCGGGTGTGGCGGGTGTCGCGCTGGTGGCCTGGCTGGCGCTGCCGGGACTGAAGAGCGAGCCGCAGCAGGTTGCCGCGACCGTACCACCGCGCGCACCGACCGCCGCGTCCGTGCCTGCGGTCACGCCAGCGGCGGTGGGCGTGGACAGCTATCTGCTTGCGCACCAGAGCTTCTCGCCCGCGGGGGCCATGCAGGGCGTTGCGTCTTACGTGCGCACGGTAGCCGATGAACGCGGGGGGCGCGACAAGTGAAGCTGCTGCGCCTCGCGCTACTGGCGTCGTCGCTGCTGCAGCTTTCGACGGCATTGGCACAAACCGATCCTGCTGCCGTGCAGTGGCTGCAGCGCATCTATTCGGCGACGCAAAGGCTTTCCTACACGGGCACATTCGTCTATCAGCACGACGACCAGGTGGAGAGCTCGCGGATCACGCGAATGGTGGACGCGTCGGGACCGGTCGAGAAGCTGGAAATCATGGACGGGATGCCGCGCGAGATTATCCGCAGCCGCAACCAGGTCGTGTGCTATCTGCCTTCGATCATGACCGTCAAGATCGACAAACAGGGCGCCCGTCATCCGTTCCCCCTCATACTTCCGGATCAGCTCAAGGACCTGGCGGAAAGCTACACGGTGCGCAAGGCGGGGGTTGAGCGCGTCGCGGGCTACGACTGCCAGGTGATCGTACTGGAGCCCAAGGACACTCTGCGCTACGGGCAGACACTTTGCGCGGATCTCGCCACCGGCATGCTGCTCAAGGCGAAGACCTTCAACGACAGGCATAAGATGCTGGAAACGTTCGCCTTCACGCAGCTCAAGATCGGCGGCCACATCGATCGTGAAATGCTGAAGTCGCGTTTCGCTGCCGATGCCAAGGACTGGCACGTTGAGGATTCGGACGCGGTTCCGGCGGATCTGACGCATGCGGGATGGGCAGTCCGCTCACCGCCGCCAGGCTTCCGGAAAGTGACCGAAATGACACGCACGCTGAATGGGGCCTCGGGAGTCGGCCACATCGTGTTCTCAGACGGCCTGGCTGCGGTGTCGGTATTCATCGAGCCTGTGGCCGCGGGCAACGCGGCGCGCCAGCCCGGGCTCTCGCGTCAGGGTGCGATCAACGTGTTTGCGCGCCGCTTGGAGAACCACTGGGTTACCGTGGTCGGGGAAGCTCCGGCCCAGAGCGTGAAACTGATCGCCAACACGGTGGAGTATCGAAAACCCTAGCGGATTCCAGTTCTTCCCGGCGCGGGCTTTCCACGGCCGTCGGCGCCAACCCCCTGTCACGAAACGACTTTCTATGAGGACGCCAAGATGGCAAGAGCAATACTGACACTGCTGTTCGCACTGGTTGCGCTGGGTGCCCACGGCGGCGCGAATGCACAGGGCCGGGATCTCCCGGACTTCACGGAGCTGGCAGAAAAGCAGGGACCCGCAGTGGTGAACGTCAGCACCACGCAGACGCAGGTCGCCCAACGCAGCAGCCCGCAGTTCCCGAACATCGACGAGGACGATCCGATGTTCGAATTCTTCCGCCGCTTCATCCCGCGCCAGCCCGGCCCCGGGCCGCGCGAATTCCAGAGCCGCTCGCTCGGATCGGGGTTCATCATCAGCGGCGACGGTTATGTCCTCACCAATGCGCATGTCATCGACAAGGCCGACGAAATCACGGTCAAGCTCACCGACAAGCGCGAGTACAAGGCGCGGGTAATCGGCGCCGACAAGCGCACCGACATCGCGCTGCTCAAGATCGAGGCGAGCGGGCTGCCGGTGGTGCGTCTGGGTGATCCCAGCCGGCTGAAGGTCGGCGAGTGGGTGGTGGCGATAGGCTCGCCGTTCGGCTTTGAGAGCACCGTGACAGCCGGCATCGTCAGTGCCAAAGGCCGGAGCCTGCCGCAGGAGAACTTCGTGCCGTTCATCCAGACCGACGCCGCGATCAATCCGGGCAATTCGGGCGGGCCGCTGTTCAACATGAAAGGCGAGGTGGTGGGCATCAACTCTCAGATCTACAGTCGTACCGGCGGGTTCATGGGGCTGTCGTTTGCGATACCGATCGACGTCGCGATGGATGTCCAGGCGCAGTTGCGCCAGGCGGGACGCGTCAGCCGCGGCCGTATCGGCGTGGTGATCCAGGAGGTATCGAAAGAGCTCGCCGAGTCATTCGGTCTTTCCAAGCCCTCGGGCGCGCTGGTCAACGCCGTCGAGAAGGGCGGCCCGGCGGACAAGGCCGGCGTCCAAACCGGTGACATCATTCTGAAGCTCGACGGGAAGCCGGTGGCGAGTTCGGGTGATCTGCCGCGGCTGGTCGGCAACACCAAGCCCGGCAGCCGGGTGAGCATGGAGATCTGGCGCAAGGGCGCCAGCCGCGAGATCGCCGTCACCGTGGGCGAGATGCCCGAGGACCGCGTTGCAAGCCGGCAAGGCGGCCGCAGCCGCCCGACGGAGCAGGCGGCCAACCGGCTGGGCTTCGTGGTAAGCAACCTCACCGCCGAACAGAAGCGGGAGATGAAAGTCGAGCACGGCGTCCTGGTTGAGGATGTGCGCCAGAACGTGCGCGCGGACGTCCGGTCCGGCGACCTCATTACCGCGGTGACCGCCAAAGGGCAGACCAGCGAGGTCAAGACGGCCGAGCAGTTCAACAAGCTGGTGTCGCAGACTGACCGGAACGTCACGCTTACGCTGCACGTGCGCCGCGGCGAGAACAACGTGTTCGTCACCGTGCGCGGCGAGTCGGGGCGTGGGTGATCGGACCGGGCAGCGTCCGAGATTGGTCCTTTACACCCGGCAGTACTGCCATCTTTGCGAGGACATGAGGGCCGCACTCGATGCGCTGCGCGGCGAACTGGGGTTCGAACTCGATGCGATAGACGTGGATGCGGAGCCGGAACTGGAGCGTCGATACAACGAACTGGTACCGGTTCTGATGCACGGCGAGCGCGAACTTGCCCGTTGGCGGCTGGATACTTCCGTGCTGCGTGCGTATTTGCGCGATATCGGCTAAAATTCAGGGTGTTGGACGAATAGAAAGGGTGCCCCGGCGCACCCTTTTTTCATACGCTGGGTTTTTTGCTCTGCCCTGAATGGGAAATTGTCGAGACGGCACGCCCCTCGCTCCACTGGATCCGCTTCCTTGCTGCACATCCGCAACTTCTCGATCATCGCCCACATCGACCACGGCAAGTCGACGCTTGCCGACCGCTTCATCCAGCGCTGCGGCGGCCTGTCGGACCGGGAGATGTCCGAGCAGGTGCTCGACTCCATGGATCTGGAGCGCGAGCGGGGCATAACCATCAAGGCGCAAACGGCTGCGCTGCAGTACCGGGCGCGCGACGGCCAGATCTACCAGCTCAATCTCATCGACACCCCAGGGCACGTCGACTTCTCCTACGAGGTGTCGCGTTCGCTTTCGGCATGCGAGGGCGCGCTGCTCGTGGTCGACGCTTCGCAGGGCGTCGAGGCGCAGACCGTAGCCAATTGCTACACCGCCATCGAGCAGGGCGTGTGCGTGGTGCCGGTGCTGAACAAGATCGACCTGCCCTCGGCCAACCCCGAGCAGTCGATCCGGGAAATCGAGGATGTGATCGGCATACCGGCTCAGGATGCCATCCGGGTGAGCGCCAAGACCGGCGAGGGCGTCGAGGACATACTCGAAGCCGTGGTGCAGCGCATACCGCCTCCGGCGGGGGATCCGGCGGCGCCGCTCAAGGCGCTGGTGATCGACTCGTGGTTCGACAACTACACGGGCGTGGTGATGCTGGTGCGCGTGTTCGATGGCACGCTGCGCGTCAAGGACAGGGTGCTGCTGATGTCCACCGGCGCATCGCACCTGTGCGAGCAGCTCGGCGTATTCACGCCCAAGGCGCTCGCCCGCGAGCAGCTCGGGGCCGGAGAGGTGGGTTTCGTCATCGCCGGCATCAAGGAGTTGCACGAGGCCAAGGTCGGAGACACCCTGACACACGCCGACCGGCCGGCGGTCCAGTCGCTCCCGGGATACAAGGAAATCAAACCGCAGGTGTTCGCGGGACTGTACCCGGTGGAGTCCAATCAGTACGAGGCGTTGCGCGAGGCGCTTACCAAGCTCAAGCTCAATGACGCCTCCCTGCACTTCGAGCCGGAGGTGTCGCAGGCGCTGGGTTTCGGTTTCCGCTGCGGTTTTCTGGGCCTGCTGCACATGGACATCGTCCAGGAGCGCCTGGAGCGCGAGTACGACATGAACCTCATCACCACCGCGCCCACGGTGGTCTACGAGGTGCAGTTGCGCGACGGGGCTTTGCTGAAGGTCGAAAACCCCGCCAAGATGCCCGATCCGTCGAAGATCGACGAGATACGTGAGCCGGTGATCACGACCACGATCTTCGTGCCGCAGGAGCATCTCGGGGCGGTGATGACCCTGTGCAACCAGAAGCGCGGCATGCAGAAGAACATGCAGTACGTCGGGCGGCAGGTGATGCTCACCTACGAAATGCCGCTGAACGAGGTGGTGATGGATTTCTTCGACAAACTGAAATCCGCCTCGCGCGGATACGCCTCGCTCGATTATGAGTTCAAGGAGTACCGCGCCGCCGACATGGTGAAGCTCGACATACTCATCAACGGCGAGCGCGTGGATGCGCTTTCGCTCATGGTCCACCGCGACAACAGCCTGTACCGGGGACGCGATCTGGTGTCGAGGATGCGCGCGCTGATTCCCAGGCAGATGTTCGATGTCGCGGTGCAGGCTGCGATCGGGTCGCACATCGTCGCGCGCGAGTCGGTGAAGGCGCTGCGCAAGAACGTGCTCGCCAAGTGCTACGGCGGGGACATCACGCGCAAGAGAAAGCTGCTCGAGAAGCAGAAGGCGGGCAAGAAGCGCATGAAACAGGTGGGGACGGTGGAAATTCCGCAGGAGGCGTTTCTCGCGATCCTGCAGGTGGAGAGCAAATAGCGACATGAGCCAACGAGCAGGGACCCCGCATCGCGGGGATGCGAGCAGGGCGAATGGCGCAGTCCATGGCCAGGGATGGGCACGCTTTCGGAAGGAAGGCTTGCGGCCATGAACTTCGCGCTGCTGCTGTTCACGCTGCTGGTGGTGACCGGCGCCGTGGCGCTCGCCGACCGCCTGTGGCTCGCCGGGCGGCGCGGCGAGGGCGAGAAGGAGCCCTGGTGGGTCGAGTACGGGAAGAGCTTCTTCCCGGTGATCCTGATCGTCTTCTTTCTGCGCTCGTTCCTGGTCGAGCCGTTCAAGATTCCGTCGGGGTCGATGGTGCCCACGCTGCTGATCGGGGATTTCATCCTGGTGAACAAGTACACCTACGGCGTGCGCATCCCGATCATCAACAGGAAGATACTGGACATGGACGAGCCGAAGCGAGGCGACGTGATGGTGTTCCGCTATCCTGACGATCCCTCCTTGGATTACATCAAGCGCGTGATTGGCGTGCCCGGGGACCGGGTCGGCTGGATCGACAAGCGGCTGTTCATCAACGGCGCGGCGGCGCCGCGGCGGGAGCTGCCGGACTATCTGAATCCGGAGCGGATCCACTACTCCAAGCGCTACCTGGAGAGGACGGGGGAAGTCGAGCACTCGATCCTCATCGAGGAGGACGCGCCGGCGGCGGTCCCCTACGCCAAGTCGTTCCCGTTCCGCGAGAATTGCCACTACAATAGTGCCGGTTTCGAGTGTACGGTGCCGCCCGGCCATTACTTCATGATGGGCGACAACCGCGACAACTCGGCCGACAGCAGGGTATGGGGGTTCGTCCCAGAGGAGAACATCGTGGGCAGGGCGTTCTTTATCTGGTTCAACTTCGGCGAGCCGAGCCGGTTCGGCGGTTTCAGGTGAAAGGCCGCAACGGGATTTCCGTTTCAGTTTCTGATTTGGGGGGTGCCGCTATGTGCCGCAGACAGCGTGCTGTGTACCGCAATCAGCGTGGCTTGAGCATGGTCACCTTTCTGGTGGTCGCCGTACTCGTCGTATTCGGGGCGATTGGCGGAATGAAGATCGGGCCCGCGTACTTGGAGTACGCCAAGGTGAAGAAGGCGGTCGCCGCAGTCGCTCTCGAAGGGCGCACCGGGACCGTGGCGGACGTGCGCAAGGGATTCGACCGGCGCGCGCAGATCGACGACATCGATGTCATCGGCGGCGCGGACCTGGAAGTCTCCAAGGAGGGCGGCGACGTGGTGGTTTCGTTCGCCTACACGAAGAAGATCGGGCTGGTCGGCAACGTCAGCCTGCTGATCGAGTTTGCCGGGGCCACCAACCAGTGATCCCCGTGCCCGCGCGGTAGGGCATGGACTGGGGGCGGCTGCAGCAGGCGATCGGCTACCGTTTTGCGCAGCCGGCGTTGCTCACGCAGGCGCTCACGCACCGCAGCCACGGCACGCCCCACAACGAGCGCCTCGAGTTCCTCGGGGACAGCGTACTCAACTGCGTCGTCGCAGCCGAGCTCTGCAGCCGTTTCGGCAACGCAAGGGAAGGCGACCTGTCGCGGTTGCGCGCCAACCTGGTGCGTCAGGAGACGCTGCATCAGATCGCGCAGGCGCTTGCGCTCGGCGAGTGCCTGCGCCTTGGCGAAGGCGAACTGAAAAGCGGCGGCCATACGCGACCCTCCATCCTTGCTGACGCGCTGGAGGCCCTGTTCGGGGCGGTGTTCCTCGACGGCGGCTTCGGCGCGGCCCAGGAGACGATTCTGCGCCTGTACGCCGGTGCGCTGAGCGAAGTCGATCCCAATGCGAGCGGCAAGGATCCCAAGACGATGCTCCAGGAGTTCCTCCAGGCGCGGCATATCGCGCTGCCGAAATACGTCGTCGTATCGACCAGCGGAGCCGCGCACAGCCAGCAGTTCGAGGTGGAGTGCGTCATTCCGGAACTGTCGGTCCGCACCACGGGCAGCGGTAACAGCAGGCGCGTGGCAGAGCAGGAGGCCGCGGAGCGTGCCTATGCGGAAGTCAGTAGATGATTGACCGGAGCGAGAAGCCAGACCGAGGGAGCGACGAAGAGCGGGAAGGCGCATTCCGCTGCGGCTCGATCGCCATCATCGGCAGGCCCAACGTCGGCAAGTCGACGCTGCTCAACGCGCTGGTGGGCGCGCGCGTCAGCATCACTTCGAGAAAGCCGCAGACGACGCGGCACCGCATCCGCGGCATCCTGAGCACACCGCAGGCGCAGTTCGTGTTCGTCGACACGCCCGGCTACCAGATGGAGCACCGAAACGCGCTCAACCAGTTCATGAATCGCGGCGTCGGGCAGGCCATCGGCGAAGTCGACTGCGCGCTTCTGCTTGTGGAGGCAGGGCGCTTTCTGGAGGCGGACCGCCGGCTCCTCAAGCTCGTTCCGGCAAGCGTGCCGCTGCTGCTGGTGGTCAACAAGATCGACCGCACGCCGCGCGAGCGGCTGCTGCCGTTCCTGCAGGAAACCGTCAGACAGGCGCCCTTCGCCGAGATCGTTCCGGTGAGCGCCGAGCGCCGGCGAGGCCTGAAGGAACTGCTGCGCACGGTCAGAAAATACCTGCCCGAGCAGGCGCCGATGTTTGGAGAGGACGAAATCACCGACCGCGACGAACGGTTTCTGGCAGCGGAGTTGATCCGCGAGAAGCTGTTCCGGCTGATGGGAGACGAGATCCCGTACGGCAGCAGCGTGGTCATCGAAAAATTCGAGGCCGATCCGCGCCTGCGCCGCATCCATGCCGCTATCGTGGTCGACAAGGAGGGTCATAAGCCCATCGTGATCGGCGCCGGCGGGGAGAAGCTCAAGCGCATGGCCACCGAAGCCCGCATGGACATGCAGCGGCTGTTCGGCGGCAAGGTTCATCTGGAGGTCTGGGTGAAGGTGCGCGGCGGCTGGACCGACGACACGCGCTCGCTGAAGAATCTTGGGTATGAGTGAGCGGCGGCCGCGGGACAATCAGGAGGCCTACGTCCTCCACACCTATCCGTATCGCGAAACCAGTCTGCTGCTGGATGTGTTCGCGCGGGGGGCGGGCCGAGTGAGGCTGGTGGCGCGCGGGGCCCGCAGGCCGCGCTCGGCGATGCGCGGGGTCCTGCTTTCGTTCCAGCTCGTGCAGCTGGGCTGGTACGGCAAGGGAGAAGTCCGCACGCTGACCCGTGCGGAGTGGATCGGGGGGCAGCCGCTGCTGCAGGGCGAGGCGCTGCTGTGCGGGTTCTATCTCAACGAATTGCTGCTGCGGCTCATGCCTCGCGAAGACCCGCACGAGGCGCTGTTCGATCGCTACGGCGAGGCGTTGCGGGGACTTGCCTCGGGGGCGGCGACCGGGCCGATCCTGCGCGCCTTCGAGAAGGCGTTGCTGCGGGAGATCGGGTACGCGCTGGTGCTGGAGCGGGACCAGGCAAGCGGTCGCGGCGTCGACCCGGCAAAGACCTATACTTACGACCCCGAGCGCGGACCGGTCGAGGTCGGCGCGGCTGCGCAGTCGGACCTTAGGCTGGCGGGGCAGACGCTGCTCGACATCGCGCGCGATGACTTCAGCGACGCGGTGACCCAGCAGCAGGCAAAGCTGCTGATGCGCTGGCTGATCAACCACCGGCTGGAGCATCAGCCGCTCAAGAGCCGCCGGATCTTCAGGGAGCTGATGGAACTGTGATCGAACTCGGGGTGAATATCGACCATGTGGCCACGCTGCGCCAGGTGCGCGGGACGGCCTATCCGGATCCGGTCAGGGCGGCGCTGCTCGCCGAGGATGCGGGTGCGGACGCCATCACCCTGCACTTGCGGGAGGACCGGCGGCATATCCAGGAGCGCGACGTCATGGCGATCCGGGAGAAGCTGCGCACGCGCATGAACCTGGAGGCGGCGGTGAGCGGGGAGATGATAGGTATCGCCATCAAGGTCCGTCCGCATGACATATGCCTGGTTCCGGAGCGGCGCCAGGAACTCACGACCGAAGGCGGACTGGATGTCGTCGCGCAGCTCGGGCGCATCAAGGACGCCTGCGCGTGGCTCGATGCCGCGGGCGTGCGCGTGTCGCTGTTCATCGATGCCGACCGCAAGCAGATCGACGCCGCGAAACAGACCGGTGCGCGCGTGATCGAGATCCACACCGGCCACTACGCCGACTCGCAGGGTGCGGTGCGCGCCGCGGAATTCCAGCGCATCCTCGGCGCCGTCGAGTACGCCGGCTCGCTCGGGCTCAAAGTCAACGCGGGTCACGGGCTCAACTACGACAACGTGCAGGCGATCGCGGGCATCGCGGGCATAGCGGAACTCAACATCGGCCACGCGATCGTCGCCCACGCGGTGTTCACCGGCTGGCAGGCGGCGGTGCGGGAAATGAAGCAGCTGATGCTGGAGGCGCGGGGAGCTGCGCCATGATCATCGGGATCGGAACTGATCTGTGCGAAATCGGGCGCGTGCAGCGCGCGCTGGACCGCCATGGGGAGCGCTTCGCGCGGAAGATCCTCGTCGATTCGGAGTTCGACCGGTTCCGGCGGCATCGCAAGCCGGCGGCCTATCTGGCCAAGCGCTTTGCCGCCAAGGAAGCGTTCTCGAAGGCCATGGGTACCGGCATCCATTTTCCGGTGAACTGGCAGAACGTGAGCGTCGAGAATGGACACTCGGGCAGGCCGATGCTGCAGTTTTCGGCACCGCTGGAAGCCTTGCTGCGTGCCAGAGGCGTCACGGCCGCGCACCTGAGTCTCAGCGACGAGGTGGGCATGGCCAGCGCGTTCGTCGTGCTGGAGGGCGGCTGATGCGCCCGGACCTGGCCCTGGGACCGGTCATGGCCGACGTGCAAGGCCTGTCGCTGGATGCCGCCGAGCGCGAACTGCTCGGGCATCCGCTGGTCGGCGGCGTGGTCCTGTTTGCGCGCAATTTCGAATCGCCGGCCCAGTTGCGCAGGCTGACGTCCGAAATCCGCGCGCTGCGCCATCCGGAACTGCTGATCGCCGTCGATCACGAAGGCGGCCGGGTGCAGCGGTTCAAAGAGGGCTTCACTCTCATCCCTGCGATGCGGCGCATCGGTGATCTCGCAGACCGGAATACGCCGATGGCGTGCGAGACCGCGCAGGCGGCCGGCTGCGTCCTCGCGATGGAACTGCTGTCGCACGGCATCGATTTCAGTTTCGCCCCCGTGCTGGACGTGGATTTCGGCGCGAGCAGCGTGATCGGGGACCGCGCATTCGCCGCCAGCCCGGCCCTGATCGCCGAACTGGCGGGGGCGCTGCTGCGCGGGATGGACGGGGCGGGCATGGCGGGCGTCGGCAAGCATTTTCCGGGGCACGGCCACGTGCGCGCCGATTCGCATGTCGCGGTGCCGGTTGACGATCGGGACCTGGCCGATATCGAGGCGGCGGACCTGGTTCCCTATCGCCGGCTGATTCCGCTCGGCCTCGCCGGCGTGATGCCCGCGCACGTGATCTATCCGAGGGTCGATTCCAAGCCGGCCGGATTTTCGGAAATCTGGCTCAAGCGCATCCTGCGCGGGAAACTGGGATTCGAGGGCATGATCTTCAGCGACGACCTGTCGATGGAGGGAGCGAGCATCGCCGGGGACATTGTCGCCCGCGGCGAATCGGCGCTCGCAGCCGGATGCGACATGGTGCTGGTGTGCAACGCGCCGGACCGGGTGTCGCAACTGCTCGAAGGTCTGCGGGCGGGGACGCTGCCCGAGGCTCGCGCCGGGCGCATGCGCGGGCGGCGTGCAGGGGTTGCGGGTGCGGATCGGCAATATGCCGCCGCGGTCAGGGCGCTGCGGGAAGCGCTGGGCTGAAGTTGCACCCACCGTGCGCTGGTTCTCCCGATTTCGGGAAGTTGCAACTTCGCAACTTCCCGAAATCGGGAGACGTATTGAAAAGCAAGTTCTTCGCCATATCTGTCAACGGCGGTAAGTGATTCTGACTGTTGCATGAAGCGTATCGCCTTGCCCCGCACTTTCGACCTCGGTTGCACTGCCTGCCCGCGTCTGGCGCGGTTTCTGGCGCAGGTGCGCGCGGTGCATCCGGACTATCACGCCCGCCCGGTGCCGCCCTTCGGCGATGAGCGCGCCGGGCTGCTGGTGGTGGGGCTCGCGCCGGGGATGCACGGCGCGAACCGGACGGGCCGGCCGTTTACCGGCGATTACGCCGGCATCCTGCTTTACCGCACTCTGTACAAGTTCGGTTTTGCCAGTCATGAAGGGTCCGATAGTCCCGGCGACGGCCTCAGGCTGACCGGATGCCGGGTGACCAACGCCGTAAAATGCCTGCCGCCGCAGAACAAGCCCGAGCCGGCGGAGGTGCGTCGCTGCAACGGATTTCTTGCCGCGGAATTCGCTGCAGTGCAACCGCGGGCGGTACTGGCGCTTGGCGGGGTAGCGCATCGCGCGCTGCTCATGGCGCTGGGTCTGCGGGCGCGTGAGTATCCGTTCAGTCACCGTGCGGCGTACGATTTGCCTCGCGGGACGTCGGCGAGGAAGGGCGCGCGCCTTTACAGCAGCTATCACTGCAGCCGCTACAATACCCAAACCAAACGACTCTCGGCCGCGATGTTCGAGGCGGTCTTCAGCGACATCCAGGCGTATCTTCTCTCCTGCCGATGAGACCCGACCACCAGACCAGGCCGGCTGCGCGAGCCAGAGCGGCAGCCCGCGATCAAGAATCCGAAGCCGCATTCGACGGCCGCGGGTTTATCGCCGGTCTGCCGAATCTTCCCGGCGTGTACCGGATGCTCAATGCGGCCGGGGACGTTCTCTACGTGGGCAAGGCGCTCGACCTGAAGAAGCGCGTCGGTTCCTATTTCCAGAAGACGCTCCAGAGCCCGCGCATCGCCATGATGGTGTCCCAGGTGGCGGGCATGGCGGTCACCGTGACGCGCTCCGAAGGCGAGGCGCTGATCCTCGAAAACAACCTCATCAAGTCTCTCGGCCCCAGGTACAACATCCTGTTCCGGGACGACAAGTCCTATCCCTATCTGACGATCGGCGGCGGCGAGTTTCCGCGTCTGGGCTTTCACCGCGGCGCGATGGACCGCACCAGCCGGTATTTCGGGCCGTTTCCCCATGCCGGGGCGGTGCGGGAGAGCATACAACTGCTGCAACGGGTGTTTCGCCTGCGCACCTGCGAGGACACGGTGTTCTCGAATCGTTCCCGTCCCTGTCTGCTGCACCAGATCCGGCGCTGCTCCGGACCTTGCGTGGGTCTCATCGAGCCGGCGGACTATGCCGAGGACGTGCGAAACGCGCGGTTGTTCCTCGACGGGCGCAGCGGCGACGTGCTCAAGCGACTGGCGGCACGCATGCAGGAGGCGGCCGACCGCCTTTGCTTCGAGGAGGCGGCGATTTACCGCGACCAGATCCAGTCGCTTTCCAAGATGGCGCAGCGGCAATATGCGGACACGGGAACGGATCAGGATGCCGATGTGATAGGGCTTTCCTGCGAGCGCGGTCTGGCGTGCGTGAATCTGGTCATGGTGCGCGGCGGGCGGCACTTGGGCGATCGCAGCTTTTTCCCGCACAACGCCCAGGAGCGCGAGCCGGGCGATGTACTGCAGGCGTTCATCGCGCAGCACTATCTGGAGCGGCCGGTCCCGGCCCTGATCGTGACCCAAGAGGAGGTGGACGCGAGAGAAGCCGAAATCTTCCTCTGCGGCTACGCGAGGCACAGGATCCACGTCGCCACGCGGCCAGTGGGCGATCGCCGGGCGTGGCTCGAAATGGCGCAGAAGAACGCGGCGCAGGCGCTCAAGCAGCGTCTGTCCGAGCAGAGCACGCAGGAGGCGCGGCTGGTCGCCATGCGCGAGGGGTTGGCTCTTCCCGACACGGCGCAGCGTATCGAATGCTTCGACGTCAGCCACACGCAGGGAGAGGCAGCGGTGGCCTCCTGCGTGGTGTACGATCGGCACGATATGCGTCGTGCTGAATACCGCCGCTACAACATTGCAGACGTGACCCCGGGTGACGATTACGCCGCGCTCAGGCAGGCGCTGTCTCGCCGCTACGGCAAGGTGGCCGGAGGCGAGGGCGTCATGCCCGATCTCATCCTGATCGACGGCGGCAAAGGGCAGGTCCGCACGGCGGCCGATGCGCTTGCGGAACTGGGCTTGAGCGACGTGGCGCTGGTCGGCGTATCCAAGGGACCGGAGCGCAGGGCCGGGTTGGAGGAGCTATGGATCGCCGGCAAGCCGGATCCGGTGCGCCTGGCCCCTGATCACGCAGGACTGCACCTGATCCAAGCCATCCGGGACGAGGCCCATCGATTCGCGATCGCCGGTCACCGTGCGCGCCGCGGGAAGACACGGGTCACCTCGACGCTGGAGGGAATCGGCGGCATCGGCGCCAAGCGGCGCCGCGGATTGCTCGCGCGGTTCGGCGGACTGAAAGGCGTGATGGGGGCGAGCATCGAGGATCTCACGCAGGTGGAAGGCATCAGCCGCAAACTGGCCGCAAAGATATACCAGGAGTTGCATGCAGCTTAACTGGCCCAATATCCTCACCTGGTTCCGGATTCTCATGATTCCGGTCGTGGTGGGCGTGTTCTATCTGCCGGCCGGCTGGCTGTCGATACACGAGCGGAACCTGATCGCCTGCGTGGTGTTTACGGCCGCGGCGATCACGGACGTGCTGGACGGCTATCTGGCGCGGCGGCTGAATCAGATGTCTGCCTTCGGCGCCTTTCTCGACCCGGTCGCCGACAAGCTCATGGTCGCGGCGGCGCTGATCGTGCTGGTCCAATTCCACCGCGTCGACGCAGTGATCGCCGTCATCATCATCGGGCGCGAGATCGCGATTTCGGCGCTGCGTGAATGGATGGCGAAGGTCGGCGACGCGAAGAGCGTCGCGGTGAGTCTTCTCGGCAAGATCAAGACCATCTCGCAGATGGTCGCGATCCCGATGCTGCTCTACCACGACCGCATTCCGTTGTTCGACCCTTACGTGGTCGGCACCTGGTTGATCTATCTGGCCGCCGCGTTGACGCTGATATCGATGGTCCATTACATGAACCTCGCCCGACCGAGCGCAGCCCGCCACGGTTGACCCCAGCCCCCCATACCGCTAAAATTCGCGATTACTTCCGCGGGAATAGCTCAGTTGGTAGAGCGCAACCTTGCCAAGGTTGAGGTCGCGAGTTCGAGACTCGTTTCCCGCTCCAGATTCCAAGGAACAGCGAAGCTCATTGCGTGGCGCGTCGCTGTTTCTCCATCGGTTTGGCTGCCGTCGTCAGACAGGTGGTCGCGGCACCCGGCGGGGTGGCAGAGTGGTTATGCAGCGGCCTGCAAAGCCGTGGACGCCGGTTCGATTCCGA
>Ga0154717_1032_pt1 | contig 26909 bp, 24 predicted proteins | sample Rifle2008BG16ft_FD_105725 | JGI IMG/M metagenome (GOLD analysis project Ga0154717, IMG submission 105725) | Betaproteobacteria bacterium RBG_16_64_18
GTAATCGATCTGGTCGCCGCCGACCCGCCGGCTGATCCAGGCCTTGGGAACGCCCTGGGCGTTGCGGATCGAGACCGTCTCGTGCTTGAAGGCCAGATACCGGGCCGGGGTCGTGCCGGTGTTGAAATGCTGGTGGAACCAGAGGTTCGGCGGCACGATCATCGATCCGACCTGCCAGTCGTAGCGCTTCGGTTCCTCGCCCTCCGGCCACATCAGGCTGTAGCCCTCGCCGCTCAGGATGATGACGTGCGCGCCCGGGCCGTGGCAGTGCGCCTTCTTGTAGGTGCCGGTGGGAAACTGCGAAATGTGGCTGTTCATCGAGCCCCTGGCCAGGTTGAAGCGGATGTGCCCGCCGCCCGCGCCGCGCTCCTTGGCAGCGATCAGCGGCAGGTTGACGGCATCGGCGACAAAATTGGTCACCAGCAGCAGCCCCTGCTGCTCGCCCTTGTTGGCGAAATAGTCGGGCTCGCCCGCGAAGCGGCTCCTGAAATCGTGTTTGGTGTTGAAGACGAACTCGACATCCTCGTACAGGTTGATGACCGGCGGCGCGTTGGTGACCGCGACGAACCGGGCGGGCTCCCTGCCCGAGCCGTTGAAGTGCTGGTGCCAGGCGTTCAGCGGGATGGCGAACAGGGCGCCCGCCTTCCATTCGAAGGTGATGCGCTGCCCGGCGTCGTTCCAGACCGTGGTCGAGCCGCGGCCGTCGAGCACCAGGATCATTTCCTCGAACAACTGGCGCTGCGGTGCGAGCTTCTGCCCCGCGGGGATCTCGCACACGTAGCAGTCGTTGGAGGTGCGCGAGGCCTCGTGGTTGATATAGACGCCGCTCCCGCCGCGCCGCGGCCAGGGTTTCAGTTCCACCGTGTGCAGGTTGGGAACGTAGTGCGCGCCGATGATGTCCAGGCCCTCGTTCTCCACCCAGCGGGTGTACGGCGTGTCCTTTTCCGTCGCGAACTTGCTCGCCAGTTCGTCCGAAACGATCGCGTCTCTCTTGCCCATCGCGTGCTCCCGTTGATCCGTTGTCTACCGCTACTGCTTCGCCCCAGCCTATTGCGACTCAAGTGTCGACAGATCTGGCGAAGATTCCGGTTTTATATAAGTCTCCCGATTTCGGGAAGTTGCAACTTCGCAACTTCCCGAAATCGGGAGATGATGGAAATTCAAAAGCGAGCCAAGCTGTTTCTTTCCGCCTTGCCTTGCTCAGGCCTGTTCAGGCCGGTTCCTTGACCTTGCGCTTGATGTACTGTTCCATCAGTGCACCGTTGAGCACCACGCTCGCGTCGTACTCGGGCGCGTCCTCCAGCTGCTCCAGGTCGTTCAGCCCGAACTTCTTGTAGATCCGGTTTATCACCGAGATCAGCCGCACCGGCCGCTCCGGGTCCGCATTGAAATGCTGGTGGATCGTGTTCGGCGGTATGTAGATCACGTCCCCCGCCTCCCACTCGTAGCGCTTCACCTCGTCCTGCGGTTTCCAGTGGTAGGTGTCGGTGATCTCCACGTCGCAGTCCTGGTGCTGGTCGTAGCCCCGCCCCTCGAGCACGTACAGGCACTCTTCGGCCAGGTGCCGGTGCTTGCCCGAGCGGCTGCCCGGCGGAATCACCTGCATGTAGGCATCCACCGATTCCATGCGCGTATTCATCTGTTCGTTCAGCAGATGCTTGAGCAGCCCCTGGCGCGCCATCTCCCAGGGCATGTCCTCCGGATGCACCAGCTTCTTGCGTTTGGCGTTGCGCGGCGGCGCTGCCTGCGCATCGTCCAGCAACCCCTGATACAGCTTCCCGCTCGCGGTACCCCGCAGCCATGCTTTCGATTCACTCCAGGCCATGTCGTATCTCCTTCGTGTCAGTGTGTTCGGCAGGCCGGCAATCCTGTGCCGACCGGCGGCATGTGAATGCCGCCCTACTCCGGATGGTTGAAATTTTCTTCCAGGTGGCGCGCCTTGAAGCCCTCGCCGCCTGGCGCCGGTTCGCTCGGACGCGGCTCGACCTGATGCTGGAACAGCATGTTCATGAACATGAACATCGGCTTGGTCTTGAGCACCAGCGCGCGCGCTGGTTTCACCGGATCGGCATTGAAATGCTGGTGCACGCAGTTGTTGTGCACGATCGCGATGTCCCCCGCACTCCAGTCGTAGCGCACCCCGTCGTGGATCTCGTAGCCGGTCCCGTCCAGGATGTAGAACGCCGCCTCGTTCACGTGGCCGTGCTTCTGCGACCTGGCGCCCGGGCCGTATTCCTCGATGTGCAGGTGAAACAATTGCGTGATCCCGTCCTTCGGTTCCACGTAGTGCCGGCTGAAGGTCTGCGGCCCGTCGGTGAACTTGATGTCGCTGCCCTTGCGCACGCGCGGCATCGCGCGCAGGCGCGTGAGTTCGTCCTTGAGGTTGTACGGCCCCGCGATGGCGCGCACGAACGTCCGGTCCTTCTTGCTGTGGTAATGCGATTCGTTGCCCATATAGATCTCCTTGCAGTCCTTCGGCGGTCATGCCGCCCGTCACGTCCCGCGCCAGCAGCGCCCAAAAAACAGCCGAGGTTCTATTGCCTTTAATCAATCTCGTGATTTTCGCCGTTGCGCAAGCGCAACGGCGAAAATCACGAGACGTATTAAAACCCTTTGCCACCTGCGCTGCTCAACCCCGACGCAGTCGATATTACTTCCCGTATTCCTCAAGCTTATATCGGCGCGGCTTGAGCGTGCGGCAGATTTCCCGCACCACGCCCGCCTGCGGCAGCGAAATGCCGCAGTCGTCCGCCATTTCCCCGACGATCGCCATATCGTCCTGCGCCCACGCCATGGTCTGGTTGCCCCAGTTCTCCAGCGCATGGTTGGCCGAGCTGCTGGTCAGCAGCGCCGGGCGCAGCGCCGCGATGTCCACGCCGTAGCGCTGCGCCAGCGCCAGCCCTTCGTGATCCGCAACCAGGCACGCCCACAGGATCAGGTTGTTCGCCGCCTTGGCGACCTGCGCGGTCCCGACCGGTCCGGTATGCACCACGTCCGACGAGTAGGTGCGCAGCACCGGCGTCAGGCGGGCAACCACGTCGGCGCTGCCGCCGACGAAAGACAAGAGCGTGCCCTCGTCGGCCGCCCAGCTGCCGCGGCAGACCGTCGAATCGACCACGTCGATGCCGCCGGGCCGGAGCTGATCGGCCAGTTCCTGCACGGTGCGCGGATGGATCGTGCTCAGTATGGCGATCACCGTGCCTGAGCGCGCGCCGGTCAGCGCGCCGCCCGCGCCCAGCAGTTCCTTGACCTCGCGATCGTAGCCGACGCAGACCAAGATGAAATCGGCGCTCCCCGCGATCTGGCCGGCCGAGGCCGCCCACTGCCCGCCCTTGGCCTCCGCGGCCGCACGCTTTGCCGGATCGACGTCGTGCACCAGCACCGCAAAACCCTTGCGCGCCAGGTGCCCGATGATGGGCAACCCCATGCGTCCCGCACCGATCAGACCGACTGCCTGCTGTGCCATCCTTGCGCTCCTTGTCGTGTATCCGTTGGACTGCTGAACCAGGCGATCCCTAACGGTTCGGGCTCGCCCTGAAATCCATAGTCTCCCGATCTTGGGAAGTTGCAACTTCGCAACTTCCCAAAATCGGGAGATCGATAAAAACCCAAATCTTTCGCCGGATCTGGCATTGCGCGAGTCGTAAGAGTCTGCCGTCGATTCCGAACATCATCAGCGCTTCTGCGTCAGCACGTCCACCAGCGCGGGCTGCCCCGCCTTGACGTGTTCGATCGCGCGCGCGAGCGCCGGCCCGATGTCCTCGCCCCGGTCTATGGGCCCCTCGGCGTACCATCCCATCGATCTCGCAAGGCCGGCGAAATCCGGCGCCGGATCGTCCAGGTCCATGCCGATATGCGCGCGCGACTCGGGCGTGCCGCGGTGCCTCGCCATGCGCAACTGGTGCTCCCAGTCGTTATAGTAGGCGCGATTGTTGTACATCACCGCGAGCATCGGAATCCGGTGCTTGGCGGCCACCCACAGCGCCCCTGCGTCGAACATCAGGTCGCCGTCGGGCTGCATGTCGACCACCAGCCGGCCGTGATCGCGGTGAGCCAGCGCCACGCCCATGGAAATGCCGAACTGCGTGGAGGTGCCCAGCGACTTGCCGGGATGGCGGTAGGGCCGGTCGAAATCCCAGAGCTTGCGCGTCCAGTCCTCCAGCGTGCCCGCGGTCAGCACCCAGTCCTCGTGGCGTATGACTTCCCACACCTCGCTCGCCAGGCGCGGCAGCGTGACCGGGCTCGCATCCCGGTCCTGCAGCGCCTCGGCGGCCCATTTCGCCCTCGCTTCGCGGTGACGCCCGGCCGTCGCGCGGCTGCGCTCGGCCACCAGCCTTTGCAGGGCCGGATCCCCGGTGATTCTTTCGCGGCACAGCGTGGTGAGCGCGGGAATGGCGAGCGTGGTGTCGGCGAGCACCCGGAGCCGGGCGTGCATCAGGCGCTGATAGTCCATGGCCCAGCTCGAGAGCTCCAGGTCGCCGAAGCCGATGTCGATCCAGACACAGCCTTCGGGCACGATGCTCTCCACGGTGCGCGTGGTGCTCGCCAGCTCGGTCGTCGGCTTCTCCCAGTCGCGCACGTCCAGGCACAGGATCAGGTCGGCGTCCCTGAACACCTCCTTGACCATGCTGAGGTTGAGCGGATGGCGTCCGGGAAAATTCAGCCGGCTGTTGATGTCGTAGACCGGCGCGCCCAGGGTCTCTGCGAGTTCCACCAGTGCCTGGAATCCACGCGGGTCGCGGCCGACGTACTCGGCCATGATCACGGGCCGCCTGGCCTTGAGGAGCAGATCCGCGGCGCGCGCCAGCGCATCCGGATCGGCGGCGAGGGGCGCGGGCACCGGCATCGCATCGGCGGGCGGCAGCGGCACCTCGTGATCCAGGCGCTGCTCCTGCAGCCACGCGTCGTAGCACATGTACACCGGTCCCTGCGGCTCGGTCATCATCACCCCGTAGGCGCGCGCGAACGATTCGGGCACACCGTCGATCACGGTGGGCTGATAGTCCCACTTGGTGTAGTCGCGAACCGCCTGTCCCTGCACGTTCGCCGTGTGCGTCCAGTCGATGCGGGGACGGCGCTTGCTCTCGTCCATGGGGCCGGTTGCGCCGACGATGAACACCGGCGCGCGGTCGATATAGGCGTAATAGACGGCCAGGTTCGAGTGCAAGAGGCCGACCAGGTTGTGCACGATGGCAACCATGGGGCGGCCGCTCGCCTTGGCATAGCCGTGCGCCACCTGCACCGCCGTCTCCTCGTGCTGGCACAGCATCATGGTCGGATAGTTCTGGCCGTAGTTGACGATCGAGTCGTGCAGGCCGCGGTAGCTTGCCCCGGGGTTCAGCGCGGCGTAGGGCAGCCGGTACCGGTGCAGCAGGTCGACGATGACGTCCGACGCCCAGCGCTCCTGTGCGGGGACGACGGGCGGCGGCGTCCGGGTCGATTTGGGAATGCCCGTGGACGGAACGGACGGCTTGCCGGATTTGCGCTCAACCATGGTCACGCGGCGCCGCGCCGGTCGGCATCGGGAATCGCGACGCACTTCTCCGGATTCATGCCGACGTGCACGGTCGTCCCCACCACAGGGGAGAACGACGGATGGACGCGCGCGAGCAGCAGCGTGCCGGCGAGTTTGATCTGGAACTCGATGAATTCGCCGAGGAAGAGTTTCGCGTCGACCACGCCCTCGTACGCATTTGCGGTTTCGGGCCGCTGTGCCGACATGTAGACGTCCTCAGGCCGCAGCGAGATCACCACGCGATCGCCCGGCTTCAGCGGCTCGACCGCGAAGCAGACCATCTGACCGATAGCGGTCTGCACGCGGTACAGATCCGCCTGCTCCTCGCGGCCGAGAACCGTGGCATCGAGAAAATTCGCCGAGCCCACGAATTCGGCCACGAAGCGGTTTTGCGGACGCTCGTAGATATCGCGCGGCGATCCGATCTGGACAATGCGTCCCTCGTTCATCACCGCGATTTCGTGCGACAGCGCCAGCGCCTCGCTCTGATCGTGGGTGACGTATACGGTGGTCAGCTTGAGCTCGCGCTGCAGCCGCTTCAGTTCGAAACGCATGCGCTCGCGCAGCTTCGCATCGAGATTCGACAGCGGCTCGTCCAGCAGCAGCAGTTTGGGCTCCATGGTGAGCGCTCGGGCGAGCGCAAGGCGCTGCTGCTGGCCCCCGGAGAGCTTGGTGGCTTCCCGGTCGGCCAGGTGATCGAGCCCCACGGTCGCGAGCACCCGCATCACCTTCTCCTCGATCTTCTGCCTGCTCATCCTGGCCTTGCCCACTTCAAGGGGAAACGCCGCGTTCTGGAACACGTTCATGTGCGGCCAGATTGCATAGGACTGGAACACCATGCCGAAATTGCGCTTGTTCGGCATGATGAAGGTGCCCTTTTTGGACGAATAGACGACCCGCCCGCCCACGGCAATCTCCCCCGCCCTGGGCTTCTCGAGCCCGGCGATGGAGCGCAGCGTGGTCGTCTTTCCGCAGCCGCTGGGCCCCAGCAGCGTGAACAGCTTGCCTTCGGGCACCTCAAAGCTGACGTCCTGCGCCGCCTTGACGGTCTCGCCCCGCTCGTTGGGGTATTCCGTAAACAGAGCCTTGACGCTCAGCATGTCTTTCCTTTCGCTCACAGCCACTCAGGCTTCCTTGATTCCGAATTTCTTTCCCGCGTACTGCGCCAGCATCACCAGGATGAACAGCGCAATGATGAACAGCACGCCCAGCGCGGAGAGTTCCACGTATTGCCCGTTCTCCCACAGCTCCCAGATCACGATCGAAACCACCTCGGTACCCGGGCTGTAGAGCAGGATGGACGCCGCCAGCTCCCGGATTGAAACAATCACGACGTAGATCCAGCCTGCCACCAGTCCGGGTTTGAGCAGCGGCAGAATGATGCGGCGGAAGGAGGTTGCCCAGGATGCCCCGCTCATCTCCGCCGACTCCTCCAGCTCCTTGTGGATCTGCAGCATGGACGTGGTGTTGTAGCGCAGGCCGTAAGGCAGGAAGCGCGTGATGTAGGCCGCGAACATGATCCAGATGGTGCCGTAGATCCCGATGTCGAAGTAGAGGTAGAAGATCATGATCGACAGGCCGAGCACCAGGCCCGGAAACACCATCGGCAGCGACGCCAGATTGTCCAGCAGCCAGCGCCCCGGGAGTTTGGTCTTGACGACGATCCAGCAGATCACCGATGTAACCAGCATGATCACCGTTGCGCTGCCCAGGGCGAGCAGCAGGCTGTTCCAGACCGACCTTGCGAGCGTCGGATAGCTGAAGATGAACCGGTAGGCATCCAGGGTCAGGTTCTGCAGCGCAGCCATGGAAGGCACGCTGTAGAACTTCTGAAACGACGACCAGAGCAGGACCAGAAACGGCAGCACCACGATCAGCAGGAAATAGACGATGAATATCGCTGCGGCGAAATAACGCCAGGGGCCGAGGTCGATGGTGCGGGGACGAAAGCCCTTACCGGTCATGGTGGAGTACTTGTTTCCCTGGCTCGACAGACGGGACTGGAAATACACTCCGACGGTGGTGATCAGCAGCAGTGTCACCGCATAGGACGACGCCAGTCCGATCTTGCTCGGATACTGGTGGATGGCCCGATAGATCGAAGAGGTAAACACCTCAATGCCCACCGGCAGACCAAGCAGCGCGGGCACCTCGAAAGATTCGATCGAGCGCACGAACAGGATCAGCAGGGTCGCGAATATGGCCGGCCAGGAGAGCTTGAGCGTGATCTGCCACGCCACCTGAAAAATATTGGCCCCGCTCATCATCGCGGACTCCTCCATGGCGGGGTCCATGGAGCGAAAGGCGGCGGTCATGAGCAGGAAGGCCATCGGCGAATAATGCAGACCCTCGACCCAGATCATTCCCCAGATCGAATAGACGTTGACGAACACGCGCTCGGTGCCGAACCAGTTCTGCAGCACCAGATTGATGATTCCGATCTTCGGGCTGCCGAGTAGTATCCATGCAACCACGAACAGGATGCCCGGAATGATGAGAGGAATGATCGACAGGGCGAAGAACAGTTTCTTGAACGGGGTATTGGTGCGCTCGTTCATCCACGCGAGCAGCGTGCCCACCAGGAATGCGAATATCGCCGTGCCCGTGGCAAACTGCAGTGAATTGGTAAACAGCCGCACCGTCTCCAGGCTCGAATACGCCTGGACATAGTTATCGAGCGTGAATTCCGCGGCCTTGGCGGCCGTCTGCGGCGTGAAAAAACTCTGCCAGAGCAGGAACACCAGTGGCACCAGCGCGAGATAAGCGACGATCGCCACCGACACGCCGATCACCGCCCATTTCAGGTCGAAGCGCTGCCACAGCGCCGGTTTCGGCGCCGATCCGGCCAACGATTCCCCCTCAGCGCTCATCAGGTCCTGCCCATGTCGATCTACCGCTGCGGACCGCGCCGCCGCCCTGCGATGGCGGTCGAATATTTCTTCTATGCGGAACGACGGTCTACATAGCAATACGTCCGGAATCTACCAACCGCTTCTGTCCGTGTCAACGACATGCTGCCAAAAAGAGCCCCCGCCCGGTCATTCGGCGCGCGAGCGGGTCTATCGGTGATCGTGGTCATGGCCGTGGTGGTGGTCGTGGCCGTGGCGATGATCGTGCGCGTGGTCGTGATGGTGACCGCCGTGCAGATGCGGATCAGCCGGGTGGCGCGGGTCATCGCTGAAAACGAGCGACTTCACCGTCACCGGCACGGTCTGCGAGGGCATGCGGATGCGGCCCAGATCGATGTAGTCCAGATCCCACAGGACGACCCCGTCGATCACCAGCAGTTCGCTCGCCAGATCCATCTCCTCGCGCAGTATCGCGCCCAGGGTCTGGGCGATGTCGCCGTCGAACACCAGAAACAGCGGCTTGCCGGCCGCGATCGTACGCGGCAGGCCCTGCACGATGCCCCGGGCGAATGCTGCGATGCGTTCGTAGGACGGGGCGCCTCGCCAGCGAAACGCGAGCGCGACGTCGGCTTCCCCCTCGACCAGATCGAAACGGGTGTAGTGGCCACGAATGCTGCGCGCCAGCTCCGCAGGCACGATCTGCTCCCCGCAGACGAAGGGCGGCTGGAGCACCTGCAGATTCTTGCGCGGCAGCAACTCGCCGGGGCTGGAGATATAGATGGTGTTGCCCGAAAGCTGCACGCTGTATTCGGAGGCGCCGATGGCCGTTGCGCGTATGCACTCGCCCGGCGGCAGCATCGGCCAGGGAAAAGCCCCGGCGTCGATTCTGCGCCTCAGCGCCGACCCGAACAGCCTGCCCATGTCGCCGAAATCCCGGCTTTCCCTTCGATAAACATACTCACCGACGCCGCCGGAGAACATGACGCCGTCGATGCGACCCAAATCCGCCAGCGGCTCGGTCAGGTACAGATGTTCGATTGCGTGCGGCATCGGCCGCTTGCAGATCGCGGTGATCAGCGCGTCGGCCATCCACTCGGCCACCCGCTCCATGTCCGCCGGGTCTGCGAGGTCGCCTAGACGCCACGGATGGCCGGCCTCGCCGGCGAGGTAGCTTCCGGCGGGATCCAGCCGGACGATCCGGTTCGACTCGTCGACGACCTGCAGCCTGCCGCCGATGTGGACCGCAGCAGTGGTGGCGATCTGTCCGTTCTCCACGATCGCCAGCTTGGTCGTGCCCCCGCCGATGTCGACGTTGAGAATGCGCTTGCCCTGGTCATGCGAGGCGCGGGCCGCGCCCGAGCCATAGGCGGCAAGCATCGCCTCCATGTGGTGGCCGGCGCTGGCGCACACGAACTCTCCGCCGTGCTGGGCGAGGACTTCGGCGATCGCCTGCGCGTTCTGCCGGCGCAGCGCCTCGCCGGTCAGTATGACCACGCCCGCATCGATGTTGTCGGGATGCAGCCTCGCGTCGGCGTAGGCGTCGTCGATGATGCGTCCCAGCGCCGCATCATCGATGCGCTCCTCGCTCAGGTACGGCGTGAGCGCCACGGCCGACTGGAACAGGGTCTCCCGGGAAACGACCATGTAGCGGCTCGACAGGTCCTCGCCGGGACGGCGCAGGTTGATGCGCGAGAAAATGACCTGCGTGCCGGACGAGCCGATGTCGATGCCCACGCTCACCAGCGAAACATGGTCCTGGATCCAGATCGGGTTTTCCTCCAGCGGGCCGTCGGACGCCGGGGAATCATGGTCGTGGTCGGCGTCGCCGTCGTGCGTATGCGCCAGGTCCGCGCCGTACTGATGGTCGGTCAGGCTGTGCGGGCGCTTCGCGCCTGGATCGTCGGTGTCGGACATGCGAATTCCTAGAATATCTCGGCACAGGTCAGCCCCGCGAAAGCGGGGATCCAGCAAGTGGCTGGGATTTCCGGATTCCCGCTTTCGCGGGAATGACAATAACTGGGAGTCTTCGGCGCTTCGCGCGTCATACCGTGCCGGTAACCCATATCAGATCTTGAAAGACTCGAGCGTCTCGGGCGCAAACAACTGCTCCGGCTTGAGCAACTGCTTAGAGAGGCCCTGCTCGAACGAATAGCGCAGGAAGGTCGCCAGGGTGTCGCGGTTCTTCTCGAAACCGTACGCCCAGAAATCGTCGCCCATTTCCCTGCGCGCTTCCTGCACGTGCGCCATCGCCCATGGCAGCATGGTCTTCAGCGCCGCGGTTTCCTCCAGATCGCGGTAGGTCTCCTGCTGCGCCGCGCAGAACGCCTTGTGGAGCGATTGCGCGACCCAGGGATGCTGCTCGTAGACCTCGCGCCGGATCACCACCGTGTGCATGATGGGAAACATCTTGGTGCGGCGGAAATAATCCTTCTCCACGTCGACGTAGTTCTCGAACAGCCGCCGCACCTTGCCGCCGTCGTACGTCGAGGGCGTGCGCGCGCTGTAGAGGGCATCGATCTGGCCATCGGCGAGCATCGCCGACAGCGTCTGGTGCTCGCCGATGCGCTGGACGCGGATCGCAGGAGGCAGGTCGAGCTTGATCTTCTCGGGCCGCCCGGGCTCCTCTTCGCCGCCGGTGAAATAGGTGACGCTGGTCACCGGGACGCCATACTCGTCGGCGAGGATCCCGCGGATCCAGGCCGGTGCGGTCATCTGGTACTCGGGGTTGCCGACCCGCTTGCCGACCAGGTCGCGGGGCTCGCGGATGCCGCTCGCCGCGTTGATGTAAATGGACGAATGGCGGAAAAAACGCGACGGAAACACCGGGATGGCGATGAACGGCTTGTCCTTGGAGAACAGCGAAACCGTGTACGAGGACAGGGACATTTCCGCCGCCTCGAACTCGCGATAGCGCAGCATGCGGAAGAAAGTCTCCTCCACCGGCATGTTGATGTAGTTGAGATCGATCCCCTCGGGCTGGATCCGCCCGTCCGCCAATGCGCGGGTGCGGTCGTAATTCCAGCACCCGAGCGTGATCCTCAATTTCGACACGACGTTCCCCTTTTGAGTGTGGCCGGGCTTCAGACGACCCGGCGAGAAGGCGGCTGCGCCGCGCGGGCGCCGCTCCCGGACTGCAGTGCCCGCAGCGGCCGGCAGCCCAGCCGCTGTGAAATCGCGTCCGCCGCGCCCACCACCTCGCGCGCGTACGACACCAGTGCTCTTCTGCTGACCCGGTGCGCCGGGCCGGCGATGGACAGGGACGCTATCACCGTCTGGGACTGCGTGCGGATCGGCGCTGCGACCGAGCGCAGGCCGATCTCGCTTTCCTCGTCGTCGATGGCGTACCCGCGGGCGCGGACCGCAGCCAGATCGCGGCGCAGGGCCTTCGCATTGGTGATCGTGTTCTGCGTGCGCCCCTGCAGCCCGAAGCCGATCACCTCGTCGACAAAGTCATCCGGCTGGAACGCGAGCAGCGCCTTTCCATCCGCGGTGCAGTGCGCCGGCGCACGCGCGCCCACCTCCGAACTCATGCGGATCGCCTGCTTGCTTTCGAGCTTGGTGACATAGAAGACGCTGGCGTGGTCGAGGATCGCCAGGTGCACCGTTTCCCCCGTCGTTTCCCTGAGCATGCGCAGGTACGGTTTCGCCTCGTTGGAAACATCCATCTTGCGCCGCACCAGCGCGCCCAGTTCCAGCAGCGCAAGGCCCAGACGATATCGGCCGCTGTCCGGATTCTGTTCGAGCATGTCCGCGCCGATGAGCGTCGAGGCGAGACGATGCACCGTGCTCTTGGCCAGTCCGAGCCGCTGGGCGAGCGCGCTGATGCCGATCTCGGAGTCCTCGTCGGAAAAGACCTTGAGCAAGCGCAGCGAGTTGGCCACCGAGGACAGCCTGCTCTTGCTGCTTGCCGTTCCAGTCTTGCGTTCCGTTTTTCGTTGCGTTTTTTGTTCCATATGACAGAACCCAGTCCCTCTATACAGAACTCAGCGCAAATTGTATCAGGCCCCCGTGCGCCCAACAACCCGATGTCATTCCGTCGAGCACTTCATTCAGGTGCGGGCGTATGCCTGCGTCGCCGCGATGAGCCGGCGCAGCGTGCCCGGTTCGCTCGATGCGTGGCCCGCGTCGGGAACGATCTCCAGTTCCGATCCCGGCCATGCCCGGTGCAGATCCCATGCGGTCACGGGCGGCGTGACCGCATCGTAGCGGCCCTGCACGATCATGCCCGGGATATGGCTCATGCGGTGTGCGTTGGCGATGAGCTGGCCCTCCTGCAGGAATGCGCCATTGACCAGATAATGCGTTTCGATGCGTGCCAGCGCGAGCAGCGACCTGTCGTCCTGCCGCGAGGTCATGCCCGCGCGATTATCGGGCAGGCGCGTCATGATCTCGTCTTCCCAGGCGCACCACGCGCGCGCGAGGGCGATCGCGGCAGCCGACTCGCCGTGCGCGTCGGCCAGGCGTACATGATAGGCAGCTACCAGGTCGCCGCGCTCGACCTCGGGGATAGGCGCGTTGAACTTCTCCCACGCTTGCGGAAACAGCGACGAGGCTCCCCCGCCGTACAGCCAGCGCAGTTCGGATCGGCGCGCAGTGAACACCCCGCGCAGAATCATGGCGCTCACGCGCCCGGGGCAGGCCTGCGCATAGGCGAGCGCCAGCGTCGCGCCCCACGATCCCCCCAGCAGCAGCCAGCGGTCGATCCCCAACGGCAGGCGCAGCGCCTCGATATCAGAAACCAGATGCGCGGTGGTATTTGCCCGCAGGCCGGCATCGGCGCTCGCATGGGGCCGAGAGCGCCCGCAGCCGCGCTGGTCGTACAGGATGATCCGGTAGCGGTCCGGGTCGAACAGCCGCCGGTTGCTCGCGCTGCAGCCGCCGCCCGGCCCGCTGTGCAGGAACAGCGCGGGCTTGCCCCCGGGATTGCCGCACGCCTCCCAGTAGAGGCTGTGGCCGCCGTCGACCTCGAAGTAGCCGCTCTCGTAGGGCTCGATGGGCGGATACATCTGCGCCGTCCGCGAGGCGCGTTCCAGGTCCCGGCTCATGCGGGAAGCCTTGCGTCGACTCTCCCGAGTGCGGAAGAGTTCGGAAAGACCAGCGACTTGATGACCACGGGCACGGCGCCGGAGGTCTCCAGCAGCGCGCCGATGTCGATGAAGTCGAATTCCTTGAGGACGATCCCGTCGATGGAGACAATAGGGTTCGGCAACCGCGCCTCCTCCTGGCAATGAATGCCGATCAGGCCACCGATGTCGCCGTCGCCGACCAGTACCAGCGGCAGGCCGCGCTCGAGCGCCGTCGAGAGCCCAGCCGTGACGCCGCGGCACAAGGCATCCAGGCGCGCGAAGGTGGCCGAGCCCCGCCAGCGGTAGCACAGCGCGACGGCCTGTTCGCCCTGGTGCAGGTCGAGGCGCCGCAGCGCGGCGCGCACCGCGCCGGCGATTCGCTCGATATCGAGCACCTCGTCATCGAGCGGCAGGTCCGGCGTGATGACCGGCACGTTTCTCAACGGCAGGATTTCCAGCGGCGCGACGAATATCGTGCTGCCGCTCACCTGGATGGTGTATTGCGACGCGCCGACCACCGTGGCGCGGATGCCCTCGTCGGGCCGTTCGATGCGCGGCCCCCAGGCCTGGACCCGTTCGAGAATCGCGGCCGCAAGCTCGGGACCGAGATCGCCGAACACCTGCGCCTGGCGCCCGTAGATATACTCCGACACGCCGCCGGAGAACGTGATCGCATCCGGCCGTCGATCGTTGCACAGCGGCGCCATGCGCACCAGCGCCGCGGTTCGCTCGCTGAGGGTCGGCCGGCAGATGACCTCGAACAGGCGATCGGCCATGCAAGCGACCATCCTGGCGATCCCGCCCGGGTCGGGTTTGCCGCCGACTTCCAGGACCAGTTCCGCTTCCTCGGCGAAGCGGTGGCCTGCTTCCTCGATCCGCGTCACCCGCCCCGCGTCGTCGAAGCACACGATCCGTGCGCCGATGTCCACTGCCGTCATCCCTGCGATTTCGCCCGCCTCGCAGACGGCGATCTTCGAGGTGCCGCCGCCGATATCGGCGTTCATCACCCGCGCAGACTCGCGGATCGAGCGCGCCGCCGCGCCCGACCCGAATGCCGCGAGCGTGGCCTCCATAGCGTCACCCGCGCTCACCGACACGAACTTGCCGGTCTGCTCCGCGAACAGCTCGCCGATTGCGCGCGCGTTGCGCCGGCGCACCGCGACCCCGGTGAGGATGAGCGCGCCGGTATCGATCAGCTTCGGATCGATTTTCGCCTGTTCGTACTGGCTGTCGATAAACCGGCCCAGAGCCTCCGCGTCGATGCTGATGTCCTCCGCGGCATTTTCGATGTACGGCGTGAGCAGCACCTCGGATTCATGCACGATGGTGCGCTCGGACACGACGTAGCGGTTGTCCAGCCGCTCGAGCACCAGGCGCGAGAAGACCAGATGGGACGTGGACGAGCCGATATCGACGCCGACGCTGACCAGGCGGATCTCGTCCTCCACTTCGAGGCTGCGCCCGATGTTGGAAAAGAACACGCGCCCGCCCGCCGCTTCGTCGCTCATCGCGCTGCGCGCCGCGGTACGAAATGCTTGACCGAAGATGTCACTTGCCAGCCACTTGCGTTGACAGAACCGGGGACGGAACGGGGGTCAAAACCGTCTCCCTATTTCGGGAAGTTGCAACTGCGCAACTTCCCGAAATAGGGAGATTTGCGAGAACCAAGACGAGTCACGCGCTTTGCTTCCCGGCACTCGGGCTCACGCATCACACGACCGTCGTCTTGGTGTCCGCATCCGCGGGTTTCTGATACCAGTTGGGGTCCATGCGGCACTCGACGCCGTTTTGCTTCAGCGTCGCTTCGTATTCGCGGCGCAGGTACGGGTCTTCCATCCAGTAGGGAATTGCGGTGCCGCCCTGGTGCACGTCGATGGCGGTGTAGTCGGTGTGCTTTTCGCCGGGCGCTCCCGGGTCGCGGCCGGGGTTGTGCGGCCCGAACCAGGCCGTGAGGCGGAACGGTTCCTTGCCCACGCTGAAATGCTGGTGGTACCAGCGCGCCCCGCCGGGAGCCGCCGTTACCATGCCTCCCGGCTCGTAGTCGAGCCGTCGGACTTCCGATGCATTCCCGTCCTTCCAGGGATTCACGCCCAGGCGCTCGGGCCAGGAGTAGGTGTAGCCCTTGCCCTTCAGGCAGATCAGCACCGCGGCCGAGGTGTGCGCGTGCGCCTTGGAGTAGCGGCCGACCTCATGCTGGCCGATCCAGAAATAGAAGCAGTTGTTGGTCATGAACGGCTCGACGCGCCGCCAGCCGAGCGAGCGCCGGTTGTCCAGCGGCAGATCGCAGTCGACCGCGTCGGGAACGAGGTTCGTGCGCCGCATGGCGAGGCCCCGGACCGGATCGGGTTCGATGTCGTCCTTCGCTTTGTAGAAATCGTCCGCCCCGCTGAAGCGGTCGCGGAACACGAACGGGTTGCTGAACACCGCTTCGACGTTGTTGATCATGTTGAGCACATTGGGCGCCGTCGTGCCTGCAAGCAGCAGCGCGCCGCCGGAAGTCGCATTGACGATGCGGTGCCAGGCGTTCATCGGGATCGAGAACATCGACCCCTTCTGCCACTCGAACACGTGCTTCTTGCTGTCGCCCTCGATCCAGACTTCGGTGGTGCCGCGCCCCTCCACGACCAGGAAGATCTCCTCGTACATGTGCTTCTCGGGGTTCAGCGCGCCGGCCGGCGGCACCTCGACCACATAACAGCCCCACTTGGTCTCGGTGCCGAGCAACTGGATGTAGTGGCCGCGCCCGCCGGTCCGTTTCCACGGCGCGAGCGGGAGCTTGCGCACGTTGCCGATGCCTATGTCGCGGAAGACCGGGATGCCTTCAGACTCCATGAACGCGTCGTAGGGGGTCGGCTGTTTCCTGAACTGGCCGAAACCGGCTTTCTTGTTGCCTGCGGGTTCGTGCCAGTGGGTTTGATCCTTGTCGTGCGGCATGGCCATGCTCCGTGAAGATCGGCTGCTGAGTTGGTTCTTCTATGCAGAACCTAGTTCCGCACTGTGGTCCAGGAATTGGACCACACACCGATCGGGCGGTCAATCAGACGACACCGGTTTCGGCACAGCCGGCGCGATTCAACGCGCGCGAATCGCGACCGTGGCTCACAGAATGCCCGGAATCCAGCGCTTGACCTGTGCCATATACACGCGATATGGGTCGCCGAACAGCCTTTGAAGCTGAGCCTCGTCCTCGAGGACGCGGCGCTGGAACCAGACCACGTGGAAGGCAAGGAGCCCCAAGCCCAGCCAGGACTGGAAAGTCAGTGTGAAACCCAGCATGTATATCAGATGACCCAGGTACATGGGATTGCGAACATACCGGTAAGGACCCTGCGCCACGATGCGTTCCGGCGGTACCGCAACGCCGGGACCGCCTCCGCCCAGCCGCAACCGGTAACGGCCTACCAGGCGATACTGAAGATATCCCCAGACAAGAAACACGATTCCCCAAGGCGCCATGGCGAAACCGTTCCACGTGCCACGGGTGGTGCGATGCAGGGCAAGCTCGAAGGCGACGACGCAGACCGGGTAGACGACGAACGTCCGATTGGATGTGCTCTTGAGCCAACGGCGCACGGCGATCGCGATCACGGAATCGACTAAGCGGCGGATCCGAACCGCCACTTCACCACGTGGGCTCGCCGCGCTGCGTCTTCGCGAGCATTTCCTGCTGGAATTCGACCGGCCCGAAACCGAATTTCTCGCCGGCCTGCGCATAGAAGAACGGCGCGCCGGTGCTCATGCTGTAGCGGCGCATCCATTCCAGCAGTTGCTCGTCCGGGTCGCGCCCGGCCGAGACCAGGATCCAGGCGGGCCGGCCACGCCAGGCAATGCGAACGAAAATGACACCCAGCTTGTCTGGGCGGAACTCATCCGGGAACGGACTGTCTGCCAGCAGCCAACCGCAGACGAAATTCTTGCACGGGTTGGTCGGACGGCGCTCATAGACGCTGCAGCCTTCCGCGCGCACGAACGGACACGGGGAACCCGGCTTCACTTCGTGCCCGAGCATGTTTCCCGCCACCCAGCCGCCGCAGCAAGTGACGCACTCGCCGCAGATCCGGCCGGCGTGCGCGGCGGGAGCCGGCGCGATCGCCGCGATGGCAATGGTTCCGCCGCAGCACTTCTTGTATTTTTTCCCGCTGCCGCAGGGGCACGGATCGTTTCTGCCTGGTTGCATGATGTCGACCGAAGGTCGCGGGTACACTACGGACCGCCCTCACCCTTGTCAAGCATGCGCACAACGCGCGCCGCACGCAACGAACAACCGCCCATGTCGCTCTATCTGACGGCGCTTCTCGCCATACTGAACCAGGTCGCGGTGAAGGGCAGCAAGATGCTGCTCGCGCTCTACGCAATCGAACTCGGCGCGAGTCCGCTGGCGATCGGCGCGCTGGTTTCGACCTACGCCGTGTTTCCGCTGGTGCTGGCGGTCTACGCGGGTCGCGTCAGCGACCGCCGGGGGGTGCGAGTGCCCATGATGATGGGCTCGCTCGGCATGGCCACCGGTCTTGTACTCCCGGCCGCGCTTCCGGGACTACCGGCGCTGTTCCTGTCCTCGGCTATGATCGGTACGTCCGCGCTGTTCTTCCAGATTTCGATCCACAACCTGGTCGGCTCGCTCGGCGAGGGGCTGGAGCGCACCGCCAATTTCAGCACCTACAGCCTCGCCGCATCGATGTCCGGCTTCATCGCCCCGCTGCTGGTCGGCTTCGCCATCGACCATTCGGGATATCTCCCGACCTACCTGCTGCTCGCGGCAGTGGCGTGCATTCCCAGCGTGGTCCTGGCGTGCTATTCGGGTTTCATTCCCGTCCGCCTCAAGGCGCTCAAGGAAAAGCACGGCGGCAGTGTGACCGATCTCCTCGGCAGTCCCTCCCTGCGCCGTACCCTGTTCACCAGCGGGCTGATCATCACCGGCATCGACCTGTTCAACTTCTATATGCCTCTTTACGGACGCTCGATCCACCTGTCGGCCTCGGTGATCGGCACCATCCTGGGCATGCAGGCGGCGGCCGCGTTCGTCGTGCGGCTGTGGATGCCCAGGCTGGCCAGACGCTACGGCGAGCGCAGCGTGCTCACCGCATCGCTCGTCGTCGCGGGGGTCACCTACCTGGCATTTCCGAGCTTCGAGAATCCGTATGTGCTGGGCGTGATCTCGTTCGTGCTCGGGCTCGGGCTTGGCTGCGGACAGCCGCTGTCGATCATCCTGACCTACAACGACTCGCCGCCGGGCCGTGCGGGCGAGGCGCTCGGGCTGCGGCTGACGGTCAACAAGTTCACCCAGATCGTGGTGCCGGTCGCATTCGGCTCCCTGGGTACGGCAGCCGGCATGCATCCGGTGTTCTGGGTCACCGCCATGCTGCTGCTTGCGGGCGGATTTCTGAGCAGGGAAAAACGCGAATAGGCGGCGCGGTCAGAAACAATCCGAAGCGATCTGGGGTGCCTGAGATATAGAATCGCGCATGCAACATCCGTCGCACCCTCCACGCCTTCTTGCAGCGCTCCTCGGCCTGCGCGCCTTCAAGCCCCTGCGCTACCGTGAATACCGCCTGCTCTGGTCGGGGCAGATCTTCGGCAGCATGGGAATGTGGATGGACGAAGTCACCCGCGGCTGGCTCATCTACGAGCTGACCGACTCGGCGCTGCAACTGGGCCTCGCGCGCGGAGTGCAGGCCATACCGTATCTGCTGTTCTCCCCGCTCGCAGGCAGCGCCGCCGACCGCTACTCGCGCAAGACGCAGCTCCTGATGGCCCAGGGGGCGACCGTCTTGATCTACGGCGCCACGGCGCTGCTGGTGTTCACCGGACTGATACGCACCTGGCACGTATACGTCACGGCGTTCCTCGTCGCCACCGCCCAGGTGTTCCAGCAGCCCGCCCGCGCCTCGATGATCTCCGATGCCGTGCCGCGCGAGTATCTCACCAACGCCATCGGGCTGAGCTCGCTGATGTTCAATGTCTCGCGCGGATTGGGGCCCGCGCTTGCGGGAGCGCTCATCGTTGTCACCGGCACCGGCGGCGCTTTCGGCGTGCAGGCACTGTTCCTGTTCCTCGCCTCAGCCGTTACCTGGCCGCTCCTCCCGGTGGCACACGCCGCGCGCGCGACCAGTCACAGGGAATCGTTCGCGCGCAGCATCCTGGAAGGCTGGAAGTTCAGCTGGAAGAACGAAACCGTCCGCGCGGGGCTCTGGTGCGTGATGCTCACCTCGTTCTTCATAGTGCCCTTCACGACGCTGCTGCCCGTGTTCGCGCGCGACCTGCTGGGCGTCGGCGCGACCGGACAGGGCTTGCTCCTCGCCGCCATGGGGGTGGGCGCGTTCTTCAGTGCGGCGCTGGTTGCCAACGCCGGCCACGAACTGCGCCGCGGCGTGATCATGCTGGTGTCCGGAGTGATGTACGGCCTGGCGCTCGTCGTGTTCTCCGCCTCACCCTGGTTCGCGCTGTCCCTCGCGGCCATGGCCGCCGCGGGCCTGTTCCACGTGCACACCAACATGCTGGTGCAGACGGTCGTGCAGACCTATTCGCCTGCCGAGTTCCGCGGCAGGACCATGGCGCTCTTCAGCATGAATCACGCGATGATCACGATCGGTGCGATGCTGTTCGGCGCGCTCGCGTCCCTCGCCGGGCCGCGCTGGGCCGTGGCCATCATGGGCGCGGCCGGATCGCTATCCATAATGGCGCTCCACTTTGCCATGCCGCGGGCGCGGCATATCCGCTAGTCGGCGGTGGTCTGCTGGACGAGCGTGTCTTCGTCGTAGCGCGGCATCGGTGCAATCACTGGATTGATGCGTCGTGTTGATTCAATGCAGCCGCATCATGAGCGTGAGTGGATGCACTGGCGACACCTGAAATCCATAATGCTCGTAAAACTGCCGGGCTTTGTGATGCAGTGCGTGCACCAAAATGGCTCTGACGCCGGTGTTCTGAGCCACCGCCAAGGAGCGATCAACGGCATCCTGCAGCAGGCTCGGCCCCAGATGCATGCCTTGAGCCCGGCGATGCACGGCAAGGCGGGCCAGAACCATGACGGGTATCGGGTCAGGCATGTTGCGCCGAACCGGGCCTGTCGCCGAACGCTGCGCAACGGCGCCTGCCGCCATGGCGTAATAGCCGTAGACACTGCCATTGTGATCCGCGACCACGAATGTGCGGCTGGCTCCGCTCAGTTGATTGGCCAGCGCGCGACGCCTGAGCGACTCGTCGAGGACCGCTTCGCCGCACTGGAAGTCGTCAGTTTGATGAACGGGCGATAAAGGCTCCGGCGCCTTGAGCCGCAAGTTCATTACCTGGCCGCCCGGGATTTCCAGGGCGCCTTGACGGCCTTGAGCCGCTCCAGGCCCGGATTACGAGCCGGCGGCGCATCGAGAAGCTTGGTGAATTGGCGATACTTCCGGGCATCCAGATTGAAAAATACCTGATCGAGCAGCACTCCCTGTGCCTTGTCGCAAGCGGCGTCGAGCATAAAGTCCGAACGGTTCTTGCCGATCAATCGCGCGGCATGGTCGATCAGGTCCCGCTGCTCGGCGCGGGCACGCAGGTTGATGGCGGTATCACGCATGGCTGCTCCTGGTGTATATACAATAGATATACGGATCGTACGTCGCCGTGTAGCGACTGTCAACACAGCGCATCGAATGCCTCGCGGCCGCGCTTGGCGCTGTCCGGCAGCGACACGAGGTATTCGAACTGTGCCTCCGGACGGAGAAAGATCGCGCCCCGCTGCGAGAAATCCTCCTTGGTGAGCGGCCGCGCTTTTCCGCCGCGCCTGGGAAGGTTCGCTTCGATACCATCCTTGACCGCGAGGTAACGGCTGTACGCGTGCCGCAGGAAAATCAGCCCCATCACCGGCATGAAGTATTCGTTGCTGGCGTAGTTGGAGTTTGCCCGCAGGTTGTCGGCAGCGCTTCAGAGACGCTTTTCGATGGCTTCGATGCTTTGCAGTTGCGCCATGCGGGAAGGTTGCTGTTTTCAGTGAGCCCACCCGTGAATCGAGCGGCAACCGGGCCCACGACGGATCCGGCAGGTTGCCACTGTAGCGCCTGTGGCACGTCCGGGCGACACTCGTGCACCGCGTCCGATATGGAACCCGCGGGCGCAGGATACCCGCTGGAGAGACTCGCCTCGGTCTGTGCCGCGGCGAGGCCCTCAGTGAGCGGCCCCGGCCGGGTCGACGAAGCGTCCGTCCATCATGTGATAGACGCTGTCGAAACCCTCGATCATGCGGTGGTCATGCGTCACCGTTATCACCGCCGAGTTGCGCTCGCGCGCGATCTTCCTGAGCAGCCCCATCACCCGCGTGCCGCGCTCGGTGTCCAGTGCCGCGGTCGGCTCGTCGGCGAAAATCAGCGGCGGCTGATTGGCGAGCGCACGCCCGATGGCAACCCGCTGCTGCTCGCCGCCGGAAAGATTGGCGGGCATCGACTCCGCGCGGTGGCCGATTTCCAGGTACTCGAGCAGCTCCTGCGCGCGGCGCGCCGCTTCCCGCTTGGCCGCGCCGTTCAGGTGCAGCACCAGCGAGATGTTCTCGCGCGCGTTGAGAAACGGAATCAGGTTGTTCGCCTGAAAGATGAAACCGATGTTCTCGCGCCGGAAGCGGCGCACGTCCAGGCCCGTCGCGCCGCCGTCGTAGACCGTCCGCCCGTTCATGACCACGCGCCCGCTGCTGGGCGCCAGAATAAGGCTCATGCACAGCAGCAGCGTGCTCTTGCCGGAGCCGCTGGGTCCCAGCAGCGCCACCAGCTCGCCGGCGTCGACCGTGAAGTTGATGTCGCGCAGCGCATGCACCGCCAGATCGCCGCTGCCGAAGGTCTTGTTGAGGCCGCTCACCTCGACGATCGGCATCTCAACCGCCCAGCGCAACCTGCGGCGGCGTGCGCAGCGCATGCCAGATCGCCATCAGGCTCGCCGCCACACCGCCGGCGAGCATGACCAGGAAGGTCACCAGGGTCTCGTGCGGCAGGAACACCAGCGTGCGCGGGAAGCGCGGCTCGATCAGACCGGACACCAGCCAGGCGAAGGCGAAGCTGGCGAGCGTGATCGCCATCGACTGCTCCATGATCAGGCGCACGATCACCCAGTTCGGCGCGCCGATCAGCTTCAGCGTGGCGATGGAGCGGATTTTCTCGATCGTAAGTACATAGACGATCAAGGCGATGATCACGATCGAGACAATCACCAGCAGCGAGCGGAACAGCCCGAGCACCGCCGACATGCGGCGCAGCCGGCCCTCGAGCATCAACTCGCGCTCCTCGTCTGTGGTGTAGACGTTGAAGTACAGCCAGTCGCGGATGTGCCGGCCTACCGCTTGCGGATCGGCTCCGGGGGCGAGCCTCACCAGCACCGCATTGATGGTATCGGTGGAGCCGGAGAGCAGCGGCAGCAGTTTGGCCGCCTGCTCGGGCGTGTAGCCCGCGCGCTCCAGGCGCTTCAGGCTCGCGGCTCGTGCGGCGGCCAGTGCCTGGCTGTCCTGCTGGAACTGCACCTCCTGCGCGTCGGCAAGCGACAGATACACCAGCGGATTGCCGCCGGAATCCACCGCCTCGCGCGTGACACCGACCACGGCGTAGTCGTGCTGGCCCAGGCGCACCCGATCGCCAAGTTCGAGCCCCAGTTTCACGTCGGCGACCATTTCGTAGTGCGGCGCGCGGATCGCGCGGCCGCGCACAATGCGCCCCGGGCCCCCGAGGCCGTCGAACACGTCGTAGCCGATGATGGTGAACTGCTGGTTCGCGCCGCCCACTTCGCGCTGCGCCGCGTAGACGATGAACGGGCTTGCGCGCCCGACACCGGGGGTCGCCGCCAGGCTTTTGTAGGCGTCCAGCGGGATGCGGGAGGATTCGTTGAACGGCCCGCCGCGGCCGCGCTCGACCACCCACAGATCGGTGGCGGTGTTCTCGATCAGCCACACGCCGTCGGCGATGTTGCCCTGATAGATGCCGTTCATCACCAGCACGATGGTGAGCAGCAGGCCCACGCCGATGATGGTGGCGAAGAACTTGCCGAGGTGGCGCCGGATGTCCTTGACCGCGAGGTCCATCGCCCGGTCCGGATTCCGCCGCCTTCAGCCCGGCGCGGGAATGCCGCGCACGCGGGTCCCCGGCTTCACGCCCTGCGGCGCCGCAAGCAGGGGCTCGCCTGCGGCGAGGCCCTTGCGTATGACCACCGTCGCCGCGTCGGCGGCGCCGGTCTGCACGTCCTGGAACTGCGCACGGCCGTCGCGCACGACGAGCACACCCTGCTTGCCCTGATATTGCACGAGCACGGCAACCGGCACCACGAGACCCTTCTCCTCGCCCGCGCTGATCGTGACCGCGGCTTCCTGGTCGATGGCAAATCGCTCCGGCTGCGTGTCGAACGCGACGCCCACCTCCAGCTCGCGCGTGGCGGCGTCGGACTGCCGGGCAATGCGCGCGACCTTGCCCGGCAGCGTCTCGCCGGTGCGAAGGCGGATGCTCGCCGGCATGCCAAGCCGCACGCGCGCGACCACCGACTCGTCCACGCGTGTCGCCACCCACAGCGTGGCCGGATCCACCATGCGGAAAATCGGACTCCCCGGGACGACGGTGTTGCCGGTTTCGGCTAGCCGCTGGACGATCACGCCGTCCATCGGCGCGACGATGCGCGCAAACGAGATCAACGCGTCGGCGAAGCGCGCCTCCTGTGCCAGGGTGCCGCGTTCGGACTCGCGGGCCGCGAGGGTCGCGCTCGCGTTGTCCAGACCCGCCTCGGCGGAGCGCAGCGCGGCGATCGAGGCGTCGAGCGTGGCCTGCGACAGAAATCCCTTGGCGAACAAATCCGTGTCGCGCCGGTGCTTGCCGCGCGCAAGCACCAGGTCTGCCTGCGCCTTGGCGAGGTTCGCCTGGGCCGCGTTGACGTTGCGCAGCAGCGTCTCCTGCTGCCCCGCCACCGATCCGCGCTTTGCCACGAGGTCCCGGTCCTCGAGCAATGCGAGGACCTGGCCGCGCCTGACCGCGTCGCCCTGATCGGCGTTCAGCCGCGTCACCGTGGCGGTGACGCGGGCGCTCAACGTCACCGGGACGCGCGCCTGGACAGTCCCGGGCCCGGTGATCCGCACCGGCACCACGCCTTCGACCGCCGCGACCGTTTCCAGCGGCGTCGCGTGCAGGAACGCGCGATAGACGCCGAACGCTGCGGCGGCGAGCGCGGCGAGGGCGAGGAGTGCAATGCGGAACCGACTGGTCTTCATCCAAGCAGCATATATGATCTGCAAGCGTGCTAGGCACAGTGTCGCGCGGGGAAGCGGCGCGGTCTGTGACCAAGGTTACGCACCGCACCGGGAACAAATCGTGAAATCTCGGAGCCTCGCTCCGAATTTTCATGTTTCGCCCGCTCCTTCGGTGTATCGGACAAGACCGTGCGTCATCATCTGGACCTGCTGGCATCGGCGTTCGTGGTCCAGGTGCTCCCGCCCTGGCCGTTAAACGCCTGCTGGACGACCTCCCGGGTCCGTAGCCGGAGCGCGGATCGACGACACGGCCGGCTGGCATCGCGTATATCAACGTTGACATGTGGTGCACATGTTCCTATGCTTGCAGCATGTCCGTAATGGTCCAGATTCGGAACGTGCCGACCGAACTGCATCGCCGACTCAAGGCGCGTGCGGCGCTGGCGGGCATGACGCTTTCGGATTACTTGTTGCACGAAATCCGGCGCATGTCCGAGCGGCCGTCGGTCGAAGAGTTGCGGGCGAGATTGCAGGGCCGTTCGGCAGCGACACCGTCGATGTCCCCGGCGCGCGCCGTGCGAGCCGCACGCGACAGCCGGTGATCGTTCTCGACGCGTCGGTAGTCCTGGAAGTCCTCCTGCGGATGCCGGCCGGAGTCGCGGTGGAAGAACGCCTGTTCGAGCCCGAGGAATCCTTGCACGTACCTCATTTGGTGGACGTGGAGGTGGCGCAGGTTTTGCGCCGCTACGCGCTCGCCGGCGAAGTGGAGGCGGGGCGCTGCCGTGCGGCGCTCGATGATCTCGCGGGCCTCCCGCTCACCCGGTATCCGCACGACTTCCTGATGTCGCGCGTCTGGGACCTTCGCGGGAACCTGTCCGCTTACGATGCCGTGTATGTCGCACTTGCAGAGGCGTTGGACGCTCCGCTTCTGACTCGTGACCGGCGCCTGGCAAACGCTCCCGGCCACGGCGCGCGCGTTGAGGTGGTTTGACCGCGCCAGGAAACTGTGAAGAGGCTGCACGGCCCCTGCGAGTACCCCCTTCCGCATGCTGCTCGCGGCCGGCATCAGCGGCCTGGTGAAATGGCCGGCCAATATGCTTGGCACGCCAGCGGGGAACAGGTTCGCGCCCCAGTGAGGCGGGTAGGGACTGAACCGTGAAATCTCGGAGCCTGGCTCCGAATTTTCATGTTTCGCCCGCCCCTTCGGTGTATCGGACAAGACCGTGCGTCATTATCTGGACCTGCTGGCATCGGCGTTCGTGGTCCAGGTGCTCCCGCCCTGGCATGCGAACCTGGGCAAACGCCGGGTGAAATCGCCCAAGGTCACCATCCGCGATACGGGACTGCTGCACGCGCTGCTGGACATCCGCGACCGACGGGGCCTCGAACGCCATCCGAAGGTCGGTGCGTCCTGGGAGGCTTTCGCCTTGCGCCAGATCGTCCAGCGCCTCGGCGCGCTGCCGCAGGAATGCTATTTCTGGTCGGTTCATTCGGGAGCGGAAATCGACCTGCTGCGGATTCGGGGGCGGCGCCGGTGGGGTTTCGAGTTCAAGCGCACGTCGTCGCCGGCGCTGGGCCGATCGCTGATTACCGCAGTGGATCAACTCAAGCTGCAGCGCGCATTTGTCGTTCACGCGGGCGAGGTGACGTTTCCCCTCCATAAGCAGGTCACCGCCCTGGCGGTTAAGCGCCTGCTGGACGACCTCCCGAGCCCGTTGCCGGAGTGCGGATCGAGGACACGGCCGGCTGGTATCGCGAAAACGCGCAGCGCCCGGACGCCGCGTCGGCACCCGATACGTACCGATGCTGTGCCGATGACCGGTTTCCGACGGAAAGCGCTCGCTGCCTTGAAAACGCCACAGCGTTAAACGCGCAGTATCGGCCATCAAGGGACACTGACCGAGTCGCAAACATGCGTTACTGAGTGGCCGGTGTACTTCAGTAAGCTGCCGCTCGTGAGCGCGGCATCAAGGGCAACTCATCGGCCATTGCCGCCGTTGACTCCAAGTAAGTCTGACGGCCGGAATGGATTCGTTAGCGGTCATAGACCATGAACTTAGGCCGAACGGCAGCTTTCCATATCGGCGAATTCACACTTCCGACCCTTATGCATAGGTTTCAATTATGCATAGGTCGTCCAGGTGGGATCTGCTTTGTCCAGACACCGCGCGGGCCTTGGGGGAGGTGGCGAGCGGTCTTCTAGACCGAAGTTCCCCGATCGTCCCACGGTTTTGAGCCGGTAAGCTCTTTGGAATCAACGCGTAGTGCACGATTGGCGCCGTATTAGTGTAGGC
>Ga0154717_1033_pt1 | contig 25917 bp, 23 predicted proteins | sample Rifle2008BG16ft_FD_105725 | JGI IMG/M metagenome (GOLD analysis project Ga0154717, IMG submission 105725) | Betaproteobacteria bacterium RBG_16_64_18
CATCAACAAGGACGGCCAGGAGCGGGTGCGCGAGCTCACCATGCTGCGCAAGAACGCGGGCGAGCCGGGCGGCGATCAGAGGTATTTCATGTACTTCTTCCAGCCGGCGGACGTGAAGGACATGAGCTTCATGATTTACAAGTACCCGGCCAAGGATGACGACCGCTGGATATTCATCCCGGCCATCAACATGGTCAAGCGAATCGCCGCGCAGGACAGACGCTCCAGCTTCGTCGGCTCGGACTTCACCTATGAAGATGTCTCCGGCCGCGACCTCGAGGACGACAACCATGCGTTCGAGCGCGAAGAGAAAATAGGCAGCCGCGACTGTTATCTGGTGAAGAGCACGCCCAAAGGCACCGACGCCGATTTCGGCTACAAGCTGACCTGGGTGGACAAGGCGAACTACCTGCCCATCAAGGAGGAGCAGTACGACAAGAGGGGCGCCCGCTACAAGCTATTCACGGCCGACGAGGTAGCGGACATCCAGGGCGTTCCCACGGTGGTCAAGCGCAGCATGAAGAACCTGCAAAGCGGCCACCGCACCGAGGTCGCTTACCTCAAGACCGGTTACAACCTCGGCATCGAGGACAGCCTGTTCTCCGAGAGGTTCCTGCGCCAGCCGCCGCGCAAGTGGGTCGACTGATGTCGCGTTTCGCCGCGGTCTGCACAGCCCTGCTGCTGGCACCCCTGGCGGCGCGCGCCGAGGTCGCGCTTTCCGGTTTCTTGCAGCAGAACACCGCTTTCAACGCCGTTGCGGCAAACCCGGACGGCCGCCATTCCAAGTGGCTGGAGGAGCGTGCCCAGCTCAAGCTCGACGCCACCGGCGGCGCGTGGCGGCTGCTGGCCAAAGGCGATCTGGCGCTCGACCACCTCGGCCGCCAGGACCAATCCGAACTGCGCGAGGGCTATGTCGATTACACCGCCGGCAATTGGGATATGCGCGTCGGCCGGCAGGTCATCACCTGGGGTCTGGGCGACCTGGTGTTCGTCAACGACGTCTTCCCCAAGGATTACGAGGCGCTGTTCGCCGGGCGACCGCTGGAGTACCTCAAGCGCGGCGTGGATGCCGTAAAGCTGGGCGCCTACCCCGAGTTCGCCAACTTCGAACTGGTGCTGGCGCCGGGTTTCCGCGAAAGCCGCATCCCGAATGCGAATCGCTTCCATCTCTACGATCCGATGCCGGCGGTGGCCAACCGCGAGACCATCATGCCGGGCGAGGGCGACGTCGGGCTGCGCATTTACCGCGATGTCGCCGGCTATGACGCGGCGCTCTATCTGTATCGCGGTTTCCAGCGCACGCCATCGATGCGGCCGGACAACATGACGGCGCCGACGAAGATCAGCACCTTCTACCCGCAGCTCTCCCTCTATGGCGCCAGCGTCTCGGGACGGGCCGGCGAGGGCGTGCTGAGCCTGGAGGCGGCCTACTACGACTCGCGCCAGGACCGGTCAGGCAACGACTTCGCGGTGCCCAACTCGCAGACCCGGCTGCTGGCGGGCTACCAGATTCAGCCGGTGGAGGACCTCTCGCTCGGCTTCCAGTATTACGCCGAGTATATGCACGGCTACGGCGCCTACCGCGCCGCGCTACCCGCCGGCTTCCCGGTCGAGAAGCGCTGGAGCCATACCGTCACGGCACGGCTGACGCAATTCTTCCTGCATCAGACCCTACGGCTGTCCGTCTATGCTTCCTATAACGCCAGCAACGGCGACCACTTCGTGAACCCGGAACTGCGCTACAGTTTCATCGACAGGGTGTGGGGAGCGGTTGGCGCCAACTTTTTCGGCGGTAAGTCGTGGGGTCAGTTCGGACAACTCTCGCGCGATGACAACATTTATCTCCAGGTTCGTTACCAGTTCTGACTTCGAGCATGGATCGCAATCCTGGCCTGTCATCGGCCTTGAATAACCTGATGGCCTGACTGCCGACATCATGCAGGCATCGCAATGACTAGACCGGTCTACCTCGACTACAACGCGACTACGCCGGTCGCCGCCGAAGTGTTGGAGGCGATGCTGCCCTACCTGGCGCAGCACTTCGGCAACCCGTCGTCGTCTCACCCCTACGGCAGACAAGCTGTGCAGGCGGTTCGCGAGGCGCGCGCATCGGTCGCCGGCCTTCTCGGCGCCGCCGCGGACGAAATTGTGTTCACCGGCAGCGCCACCGAAGCCAACAATCTGGCGCTGCTCGGCGTCGCCCGCGCGCTGGCCGGCGCAAAGCGGCATCTGGTGGTGAGCGCAGTGGAACATCCGGCGGTGATCGAACCGGCCCTGCATTTGCAAAGCGAGGGATGGGACCTGAGCGTGATTCCCGTCGACGCGCACGGACGGGTCGATCCTTCCGACATCGCCGCTGCGCTGCGCCCGGATACCGCGCTCGTCTCCGTCATGCATGCCAACAACGAGGTGGGCACGCTCCAGCCCGTGGCGGAGATTGCGGCGATCACGAAGGCGCGCGGCATCCTGCTGCATACCGATGCCGCCCAATCCGCGGGCAAGATTCCGCTGAACGTCGATGCGTTGGGTGTCGATCTGCTGACGCTGGCGGGCCACAAATTCTATGCCCCGAAAGGCGTAGGCGCTCTTTATATCCGGACCGGAACGCCGATCAAGCCGATCCAGTTCGGGGCCGATCAGGAGCGCGGCCTGCGTCCCGGCACGGAAAACGTTCCGCAGATGGTCGGCCTGGGCGCGGCGGCCAGGCTTGCGCGGCAACGCCTTCCCGGGGCGACGGAAAAACTACGGTTGCTACGGGACGCGCTGCACCAACGGCTGGCGGCGGCTGTTCCAGGTCTGAAGCTCAACGGTCATCCGACCGAGCGTCTGCCAAATACCCTGCACGTTTCCTTTCCGGGTATCACCGGGCGCGAGCTGCTGTCCCGCGTCGATGGACAGATCGCCGCGTCGCTGGGTTCGGCGTGTCACTCCGGAGCCGACGCAGTGAGCGGCGTGCTGGCCGCGATGGGGTGCGATGTGAACCGAGCGCTGGGAGCTGTCAGGCTCTCGGTGGGATGGATGTCGACGCCGGAGGAAATGGAATCCGCAGCGACGGCATTGGCTGAAGGAGTGACCAGCTTGCTCCTCCGGCGGAGTTAATCGAGAGCCCCGCAGATATCGCACCTTCAGGAAAGCGAATCTGGTCGCCGATGAACAGCCAGGTTCCTCGTTCTATGGCGATAGGTACCGGCTCTTAGAGTTTCCATATGAGGGGATACATCCCCTCATGCTCCCCTATGTCAGCCCGTTGCAAAACTCATTTTGCAACGGGTTCTTAGCGACGTTCCCGCTTGACGGACTGAACTTCCGCTGCCGCACCGACAGGGCGCTTCAGTTCAGTTATCGCACTTTGCAATACGCGTGCTGCTGACCGAAGGAACAGAAGCGCCAGCAGCAGCCCGACCAACAGATCAGGCCAGGCCGAACCGGTGAGCCAAACACCACTCGCTGCAACGAAAACCGAAACATTGGAAGCGATATCGTTTCTTGAACATTCCCACACCGAGGACATATTGATGTCTTCGGCGCGGTGTTTCCAGAGTAGTGCGAGGCAGGAACCGTTGGCCAGAAGCGCCAACAGACTTATGGCACCCATCGTCTCGAAGATCGGGAGCGTGGGATTGACTATTCGGCAGGCGATCTGTCCCAAGACAAACAGGCCAGCGGTCAGGATCAAGCCGCCCTTGAACAAAGCAACTTTCGCCTTGGCGCGCGACCCGCGCGCGACCGCGTATAGGCTAAGGCCATAGGTCAACGCGTCTCCAAGATTGTCCAGGGAATCGGCGAGCAAAGCGGTGGAACCAGCCATCAAGCCCGCCGCAAGCTCAACCACGAACATGAGCGCATTGATCGCAAGAACCAGCTTCAGGGTCGAACTCTGGCGCTCCTGCAACGCTTCAATCGCACACGCCTTGTCTTCGCAGCAATCGGCCATAGCCAAGATTTCCCCTCAGATCCCATTGGAGCAACAGCGGACCTATGAACACATGATATCCCTCTGCCTGCCATAGACCTTACTTTGACGCGGCTCGTGCAGGCGCCTCTGGTGCGGATTTCTCGACCCGCGCCCGTGCGCATCGGCTTCGGCATTCTGGCTTTCCCGGCTCGACTGCCCACACGGTGCGACGCTGGTTGCGCTTCGCTTCGTTCGCTGTGATCAACTTACGGTGGGACTTGCACCCACAAGAGTGCGCCCATGCTGGGCGCACAAGAAAAAAGGGCTGAGGGCCCTTCGCCCTCAGCCCCGCTATTGCCTGGAGCGTTCCCGGTCGGTCCCGTTCACATCTTCCAGCCGTAAGCGATGCCGATCGCATTCTGGTACATCTTGAGCGATTCGGTGCCGAAATTCGCGCCGCCCACCATTGTCGTGATGCCCGAGGGGCCGGTGACCGTATTGCTGAACGCGTGCATGTAGCTAAACGTCAACTCGCCGCCGCTGCGGGTCTTGTACGTGAGGCCGAGCGTGAGATGCTTTTCGACCACGCCCGGCGCGATGATGTTGAACGAAATGTCATTGGCGGTGTTCCCGATCGGGGACTTGCCGTAGTTGAAACCCGCGCGCCAGGTCCATTGTTTGTTGTACTCGTGTTCGACCCCAAGCTTGTACGCCGTCTGGTCCTGCCAGCGGAAACCCGAACCGCAGTTCGAACCGAGCAGACAGGCGACACCAGGATTCACGAGGCTGTTCAGAACGCCGTTCGCGATCGAGACGATCTGGCTGTAGTTGATGCGCTGGACGTCAAACGCGACCGTGGTCTGCGGTGTTGCCTTGACCGCAATGCCGGCGTTGTAGTTCTCGGGGACGTCCATCATGCCCTGGCCGGCGAACAATCCGCGGTACTTGTCGAATTTACCCATTTTTATCTTGGGTGAATAAGCGGCCCCGACCGTGACGGTGTCCGAAAGCTTGCCCATCCAGCCGAACCGCACGCCGGCTCCGGTCGACGTGTCGTACCCGAGATTGGTGACCGCCGTCCCGGCCGAGCTGATAGCGGTGAAAGCCTGCAAACCGTCGACCTTGAACCGCTGATACACCAGCAGCGGTGAAATCCCGATGGCGTTGTTTTCATTGAGCTTGTACGCAGCAGTTGGCGCAACTATCAGTTGCATCATGTCCACCCCCAGCCTGCCGCAACCGAGCAGCATGTTGGCCTGGGTGCCCCCGCACACAGGAGCAAATGACGGGCCGGCAAGCGGCGTATTGAAATCGGTATTCATGCCGCCGTTGCCGTACACCGTGACCCCGAGCGAGAGCTTGGGATTGATCAGCTTGTTGTAGCCGAACTCGGGAACCAGGAAGTAATGGCTGTCACTGTCCGCGCTGCCGTTGTAGACACCACCGAACGCAGTTTCGCCCTGGCGCGACACCGACCGCCGCGGACTGAACAAATCAGCGCCGAAATCGATGCGGTCGCCGACGAAAACCATTTTTGCGGGGTTCACTGCGCCTCCGAAGGCGTCGCCTGCCGTGGCCGTAGCCGCCCCCGCCATGCCTTTGGCCTTCATGCCGTACCCGTGCGCAAAATAGCCGTTGGTGGCGAGCGCCAGGGCCGGTGCGCAGCAGGCCATCGCGACCGCGAGTTTGATGTTCAATTTCATGGTGCTTCCCTCCTCCTTGTAATATTTGTTGCAATCAAACAAACAACGTGACGTCCGCGTCTTTCGCCATCGGCAGGAAGTGCGCCGCGCCGCAGTATTCCTTCACTTCCGGAATGAAATCATCGTGGGTGAACCCGAACAGGTCGACCGTCATCTGGCAGCCGATCAGGTTCACCCCGCCCTCGACGCACGCCGCGCGCAGTTCCTCCACGCCGGCGACGCCGTTGTTGCTGATCGTTTGTTTCATCAGCGTGGTGGCGAACGACTCGAAGCCCGGGATGACCGCCTGCACGGCGTTCGGGATGTTCCAGTTGATCCCCTTGAACCAGTCCGGCCCGAAGGGCATTTTCATCGGCATGCCCGGATTGCCGAGCGGGCTGATCTTCAGATCGCTCAAGTCCTTCTTGAGCAATTGCAGGCCGTAAAACGTGAAAAAGATCGACACGTCCCAGCCCAGCGCGCTCGCGGTGGAAGCGAGGATGAACGGCGGATAGGCCCAGTCCAGGGTGCCCTTGGTGGCGATGATGGTCATCGAAGGCGTCTTGCTCGCCTTCAACTCCGCGAGCTTCGCCTCGAGTTTCTGCGAGAAAATTTCGTCCACGCGCTGCTTGATCAGCGCGTCGATCACGTCGACATCAGGTGTCGCACCCATGGTGAGTCCCTCCTAAAAGCGGCTGCGCAGGTCTCTGTGGACCGCTCGCGCCGGATTGCGGGGCCCGCGCGCCCCGCACCTAAATTGCGACTGTCCGGTCCCTCCCGGGACAGCCTCGTGCCCGATCAGCGTTACTTCTTTCTTACGAAAAAAAAGTAGGTCTTGTTGTCCTCGACCGAAGACAGCAACTCGTTTCCGGTCTGCTTGCAAAACGCCTGCATGTCTTTCACCGAGCCCGGATCGGTCGCGACGATCTTGAGGACCTGTCCCGAAGCCATGTCGGACAACGATTTCTTGCTCTTCAGTATCGGCAGCGGGCAACCGAGCCCGCTGGCGTCGAGTTCCTTGTCGAATTCCATTTTTCTGCTCTCCGTGGCGCTGCCGTCGGACCGCGGCCGGCCTTCACACCCCGGAAACGCAACCGAGCACCCTCGGGCAGCCATGACCTCCGAGTCCGGTGCTATTAGGCGTACTTGCCGGGGCGCCCGTCTATAACCGGGACGGGGGATGCCCCTATAGCCCTTAAGGGTAATACTATCATTATCCCTCCCGGCTATAGACGCTCGATCCGCTAATTGCGCCTAATACCATGGGTTTGGCGTCGGCCGGGATTCTATTCAAAGTGAGGTAAGGACTTTTGTCGCCCGCCCGGGAGGGCGGTCTGGATCTTCCGCTCGCGATGGCACACACACCAGTCCATGATCCGGTCCGCTCGCCCCTGCCGGACGCGGTCACCGAAACGCGCAACACGACCTGCTACATGTGCGCCTGCCGCTGCGGCATCCGCGTGCACCTGCGCAACGGCGAGGTCCGGTACATCGACGGGAACCCGGATCACCCGCTGAACCGGGGCGTGATCTGCGCCAAGGGCTCATCGGGCATCATGAAGCAGTATTCGCCGGCGCGGCTGACCAAACCCCTCATGCGCAAGCCCGGGACCGAGCGCGGAGCCGGCCAGTTCGTCGAAGTAAGCTGGAACCAGGCCTTCGACGTTCTGGAGCAGCGCCTGCGGAAAATCCGCGCCACCGACCCGAAACAGTTCGCGCTGTTCACAGGGCGCGACCAGATGCAGGCGCTGACCGGCCTGTTCGCGCGCCAGTTCGGCACGCCCAACTATGCCGCGCACGGTGGCTTGTGTTCGGTGAACATGGCCGCCGGCATGATCTACACGATCGGGGGCTCGTTCTGGGAATTCGGCGGCCCCGATCTGGACCGGGCAAAGCTGTTCGTGATGATCGGCACGGCGGAGGACCATCATTCGAATCCTCTGAAGATCGCGCTGTCCAAGTTCAAGCGGGACGGCGGGCGCTTCATCTCGATCAATCCCGTTCGCACCGGCTACTCCGCCATTTCAGACGAGTGGGTGCCGATCAAGCCCGGCACCGACGGCGCGTTGCTGCTCGCGCTGATCCACGAAATCATCTCACTGGGCCTGTACGACCGGGCGTTCCTCGCGCAATACACGAACGCCGGCCAGCTTGTGGGCATGGACCAGAACAACGACGAGTTCGGCATGTTCGTGCGCACCGAAGTGCCCGAAGAGGAAGGCTGCTTCGACCCGCAGAACAAGCTCTGGTGGGACCGCGCCAGCAACGGTCCGGTGATCACGCATACCGAAAACACCGACCCGTTCCTGCTTGGGGAATTCAAGCTGTCGGACGGCACGCCGGTCAAGCCCGCCTTTCAGCTGCTCAAGGAGCGCGTGGAGGATTACACGCCCGAGTGGGCGGCGGGCATCACCGGGATTCCTGCGGCAACCATCCGCCGGCTTGCCCACGAGATGGGCGTGACCGCGCGCGACCAGAAGATCGAACTCCCGATTCCCTGGACCGACATCTGGGGCAAGGAGCACGACACGGTGACCGGCAATCCGGTCGCATTCCACGCGATGCGCGGGCTGGCGGCGCACTCCAACGGCTTTCACACCATCCGGGCGCTGGCCATCCTGATGACCCTGCTCGGCACCATAGACCGCCCGGGCGGGTTTCGCCACAAGGCGCCGTTCCCGCGCCCGATTCCGCCCTGCGCGAAGACACCCAACACGCCACTCGCGATCCGGCCCAATACCCCGCTGGACGGCCTGGCGATGGGCTGGCCGGCCGAACCCGACGACCTGTTCGTGGAAGACGACGGCAGTCCGGTCCGGATCGACAAGGCGTTTTCCTGGGAGTACCCGCTCGCGGTGCACGGGCTGATGCACAACGTCATCACCAACGCCTGGCGCGGCGACCCGTATCCGATCGACACGCTCATGATCTTCATGGCCAACATGGCGTGGAACTCGAGCATGAACACCTCGCAAGCCCGGCGCATGCTCAACGACAAGCGCGAGGACGGCGAGTACAAGATTCCGTTCCTGGTCGTCTGCGACGCGTTCCAGTCGGAGACCACCGCGTTCGCCGACCTGGTGCTGCCCGATACCACCTATCTCGAGCGGCACGACGTCATGTCCATGCTCGATCGCCCGATTTCGGAATTCGAAGGTCCGGTCGATTCGGTGCGCATCCCGGTGGTGCCGCCCACGGGCGATTGCAAGCCCTTCCAGGAAGTGCTGATCGAGCTGGCCGGACGTCTCGGTTTTCCCGCCTTCGTGCGGCCCGACGGAACGCGCCGGTTCCGCGATTATCCGGATTTCATCGTCAACTACGAAACCGAGCCCGGCTCGGGAATCGGTTTCCTGTCAGGCTGGCGCGGCAAGGGCGGCGAGAAATTCATGCACGGGGAGCCCAACCCGCGCCAGTGGGAGATGTACGCGCGCAACAACTGCCTGTTTCAGTTCAAGCTGCCGGCCTCCTACCAGTACATGCGCAACTGGAACAAGGGCTACCTCGAGTGGTCCCAGCGCAACCGGATCGCGCGCTATGCCGAACCGATCCTCGTCCACCTCTACTCGGAAGTCCTGCAGAAATTCAGGCTCGCGGCGCGCGGCAAGGGCATCTCGCGCAAGCCGCCGGCACACCTTGCCAAGCGCATCGAGACCTATTTCGATCCGCTGCCGTTCTATTACGAACCGCTCGAGGCGCAGCAGACCGACACGCTGGCATACCCGCTCAACGCGGTGACCCAGCGGCCCATGGCGATGTACCACTCGTGGGATTCCCAGAACGCCTGGTTGCGCCAGATACACAGCCATAACCATCTCTACGTCAACCCGGCCCTCGCCCGCACACACGGCGTCGAGGACGGCGGCTGGATGTGGGTCGAGTCGCAATGGGGCCGCGTGCGCTGCATGTGCCGCTACTCCGAAGCGGTGGAACCCGGCACCGTCTGGACCTGGAACGCCATCGGCAAGGCATCGGGCGCATGGGGCCTTGCGCCCGATGCCAACGAATCGCGCCAGGGGTTCCTGCTGAACCACCTCATCTCCGAGGAACTGCCGCTCGCGGGAAGCGCGGACCGGATCTCCAATTCCGATCCGGTCACCGGACAGGCGGCGTGGTACGACGTCCGGGTGCGCATCTATAAAGCCGACGCCGCCGAACAGACCTGGCCCCAGTTCGAGCCCGTGGCCGCCGCCCCCGGCACCGCGAGCCATCGGCCGCGTTGGCTGGCGTTTCGCGCGGGCAGCGGCAACGCGCGATGACTCAGCTTGCGCTGGTGATCGATTTGAACGTGTGCGTCGGCTGCGACGCCTGCGTCACGAGCTGCAAGCAATGGAACACTTCGGGGGCTGCCGGTCCTCTGGCCGACTTCAACCCTTACGAAGCCGATCCCACCGGCACCTTCTTCAATCGCGTGCAGACCTTCGAGGTGGGAACGTTTCCGCGCACCGAGACGGTCCACTTTCCGAAATCCTGCCTGCATTGCGAGGACCCGCCCTGCGTGCCCGTATGTCCGACCGGCGCGAGCTACAAGCGCGCCGAGGACGGGATCGTGCTGGTGGACTACGACAAGTGCATCGGCTGCAAGTACTGCTCGTGGGCCTGTCCCTACGGTGCCCGCGAGCAGGACGAGCAGCGCAAGGTCATGACCAAGTGCACGCTGTGCGTGGACCGGATCTACGATACGGCGCTGCCCGAGCGCGAGCGCAGGCCCGCCTGCGTGCTCGCCTGCCCTACCAGCGCGCGACTGTTCGGCGATATCCACGACCCGGCCTCCGCGGTGTCCGAGGCCATCCGCGAGAGCGCCGGGTACGCGCTGATGCCCGAATGGGGCACGCACCCGGCCAATCACTACTTGCCGCGGCGCAAGACGGCACTGCGCATTCACGACGACGAACTGGAGCGCGCCGACAATCCGCTCAAGATCGACGGGTTGCTGCCCAAGCCGTCCAAGTCGGATCCGGCCCTGGATGACGTCACGTCCTGGTAGCCGGACAGATCATGCAGCCCGCATTCTCGGTCATCCTGCTCACGACGCTGATCGGCGTCGGTCAGGGGCTGTTTCTGGCGCTGTTTACGGCGCAGTCCTACGCGCTCTTCGATCTGCTCGTGATCGAAAACGGGCGCGCGTTCTACACCCAGGGCAGCCTGCTCGCGCTGCTGTTCCTTGGCGCCGGACTGCTGGCCTCTTTCTTCCATCTGGGACACCCGGAGCGGGGCTGGCGCGCGATCGCGCAGTGGCGCACCTCCTGGCTGTCGCGCGAAGTGATCGTCCTGCCCGCGTTCATGGGTACGGTCTTTCTCTATGGCGTCGCCCACCTGTCGGGCTGGAAGCCGGTACTTGCCATCCTTCCATCCGGAATTCCCGTCGATGCTTCGGTCGTCCTGGGCGTTATCGGCACCCTGCTCGCGTTCGCGCTTTTCCTCTGCACGGCGATGATCTACGCCTGCCTGCCCTTTCTTCGCGAATGGCACAGCCCGCTGACGGTCTTCAATTACATCGTGCTGGGCGGCGCATCGGGGTTTACGCTGGCGAGCGTGCTCGCCGCCCATGCCGCGCCGGAACTGACCCGGTTCTTCGTCGTGTGGGCCGTCATCATCACGCTGTTTGCGTGGATCGGGCGCAGCGCCTCGCTCATCCGAAACAGCCGCCTCAAACCCAAGTCGACATTGCAGACGGCCATCGGCGTGAAGCATCCGAAAATCGTCCAGAAATCCCAGGGCTTCACGGGCGGCTCGTTCAACACCCGCGAATTTTTTCACGGCAGGACGCACTCCTTGCTGCGATCGGTCAAGTGGTCATTCCTGTTCGGCGTATTTGTGATTCCAACCGGCCTGTTGGCGGCGGCAGCAGCGGATTCCGAGGTGTCGGGGCGCGTGCTTGCGGTGACCTTCGGAGTACAATATTTTGGACTCATGGCGGAGCGGTGGTTTTTCTTCGCCCAAGCCAACCACCCTCAGAACCTTTACTACCAAGTGATCGCGTGAACGCATACACTTACATGGAGAGGGAAAATCATGCCACTCGTTAATCCCCACGGAGGCGGTGAACTTCAGCCCCTGATGCTGGAAGGCCCGGAGCTTGTTGCCGAAAGGAGGCGCGCGAGCACGCTTGCCGGCGTGCGGGTCAGTTCGCGCGAAAAAGGCGACATCATCATGCTCGGGATCGGCGGATTCACGCCCCTGGAAGGATTCATGACCCGCGCCGACTGGGAAGGCGTGTGCGACGGCATGAGAATGGCGAATGGCCTGTTCTGGCCAATTCCCATCACGCTATCGGTCAGCAAGGCGACGGCGGACGCGCTGCGGACCGGCGAGGACATCGCACTGCTGGATCCCGACAGCGGCGACACGCTGGCCATCATGACGGTCACTGAAGAGTACTCGATCGACAAGGCGCACGAATGCGCGACGGTGTTCAAGACCACCGACCCGGAACACCCGGGCGTGAAGATGGTGATGGAGCAAGGCGAGATCAGCCTCGCCGGGCCCATCAAGGTGCTATCGCTCGGCGGCTTCCCAGAGAAGTACGGGGCGCTGTTCATGACGCCCGCGCAGACGCGCGCGGCGTTCACCGAGCTGGGCTGGTCGAAGGTCGCGGCATTTCAGACGCGCAACCCGATGCACCGCTCCCACGAGTACCTGGCCAAGGTGGCGATTGAAATCTGCGACGGCGTGCTGATCCACTCGCTGCTCGGCAACCTCAAGCCCGGCGATATCCCCGCCGAGGTGCGCACGCGCACCATCGCAGTACTCACCGAACAATACTTCGTCGGCAAGACCGTGGTGCAGGCGGGCTATCCCCTGGACATGCGCTATGCGGGCCCCCGCGAAGCGCTGCTGCATGCCCTGTTCCGCCAGAACTACGGCTGCTCGCACCAGATCGTCGGCCGCGACCACGCCGGCGTGGGCAGCTATTACGGCCCGTTCGACGCCCATCACGTCTTCGACCACATTCCCAAGGATGCGCTGGAGACCCAGCCGCTCAAGATCGACTGGACGTTCTGGTGTTACAAATGCGGCGGCATGGCCTCCGCCCGCACCTGCCCGCACGGCGACGCGGACCGGTTGCTGGTCTCGGGCACCAAGCTGCGCAAGTGGCTGTCCGAGGGCGCTGAGGTGCCGGCTGAATTCAGCCGGCCGGAAGTGCTCGCCATCCTGCGTGAATACTATGCCGGTCTGGATGCATCGCAGAACGTGGAGGTCAAGCTGTCCGGGCACTCTGCCCGCTGAGCCGATTTTTGTAATCGCCGGTGCCGCTCTTGAGCCGGCCTTTTCTTGAGGAGAAAGCTGATGCCAACCTATGTACGTACCGACAAGTGCGACGGCTGCAAAGGTCAGGACAAGACCGCCTGCATGTACATCTGTCCGCACGACCTGATGAAACTGGACAAGGACGGGTCGGAAACCGGCCATGCGATGAAGGCCTGGAACCAGGAACCCGAGCAATGCTGGGAGTGCTACTCGTGCGTGAAGATCTGTCCGCAAAACGCCATCGAGGTGCGCTTCTACGCCGATATCGTGCCCCTGGGTGCGTCGGTGCAACCGATGCGCGGCTCGGACTCGATCCTGTGGACCATCAAGTTCCGCAATGGAACCATGAAGCGCTTCAAGTTTCCGATCCGCACGACCCCCGAAGGCTCTGCCGACCCGTACGGCGGCAAGCCGAAAGCGAACATGGCCGACATCGACAAGCACGACGTGCTGTTCACCAAGAGCACGCATGCCGGTGATCGCAGCCAGTTCCTGGCGTCGTAGCCGACTGGACACTACCCGACTGGACACTTTTATTGACGGCAGGGCGCCCCTGGGTTGGGCGCAGCCGATCTTGAAGGAGCAAGGAAATGGCTGAATACGGTTTTGGAAATCCGGAAGTCGTCGAGGAAGAACTGGACATTCTCATCATCGGCGGCGGCATGGCCGCTTGCGGCACGGCGTTCGAGGTTCCGCGCTGGGCCGAAGGCACGGGCCTGAAGATCAAGCTGGTCGACAAGGCGGCGCTGTCGCGCTCGGGCGCCGTCGCCCAGGGGCTGTCCGCGATCAACACCTATCTGGGCGAAAACGATCCGGCGGATTACGTGCGCTATGTGCGCAACGACCTGATGGGCATCATCCGCGAGGACCTGGTGTACGACGTCGGCCGCCACGTGGACGATTCGGTGCACAACTTCGAGGACTGGGGCCTGCCGATCTGGAAGGCGCCCGGCGACGAGGAGAAAAGCCTGCGCGATGGCGGCAAGCCGGTGCGCTCGGGCAAGTGGCAGATCATGATCAACGGAGAATCCTACAAGTGGATCGTCGCCGAGGGTGCCAAGAAGGCGCTGGGGATGGAGAACATCGAGGAGCGCGTGTTCATCGTGCGCCTGATCAACGACAAGAAGGACCCGACCCGCATCGCAGGCGCGGTCGGCTTCTCGGTGCGCGAGCACAAGCTCTTCATCTACAAGTTCAAGGCCTGCCTGCTGGCGTGCGGGGGCGCGGTGAACGTGTTCCGGCCGAGGTCGGTGGGTGAAGGCGGGGGGCGGGCGTGGTTCCCGGTGTGGAACGCCGGCTCGACCTACTCGATGGCGGCCGAGGCCGGCGCCGAAATGACCATGATGGAAAACCGCTTCGTGCCGGCCCGCTTCAAGGACGGTTACGGCCCCGTGGGCGCATGGTTCCTGCTGTTCAAGGCCAAACTCATGAACGGCGCCGGCGAGGATTTCGGTACCCTGCGCGGCGACATCATCAAGGACGAGAAGCGTTTCGGCAAGTATGGCCAGGGCGTGCCCGGCACCTGCCTGCGCAACCACATCATGCTGGAGGAAATGATTGAAGGGCGCGGCCCGATTTTCATGGACACCCCGACGGCCCTGGCCAAGCTTGCCGAGAAGATGACACCCAAGGAAATCAAGCACCTCGAGGCCGAGGCGTGGGAAGACTTCCTCGACATGACCATCAGCCAGTGCGGCATCTGGGCGGGCGAGAACATCGAGCCGGAGAAGACCCCGTCGGAGATCATGCCCACCGAGCCCTACCTGCTCGGGTCGCACTCCGGCTGCGCCGGCATCTGGGCCTCGGGTCCGACCGACCTGCCGGGCGTGCCCAAGGAGTGGTCATGGGGCTACCGCTCGATGACCACCGTCAAGGGCCTGTTCACCGCCGGCGACGGCGTCGGCGCCTCGGGCCACAAGTTCTCCTCCGGTTCGTTCGCCGAAGGACGCATCGCCGCCAAGGCGATGGTCAAGTACGCACTGGACAACAAGGACTGGAAACCGGAGCTGCAGCGCACCCGGGACGAACTGGTCGAGGAGATTTACCGCCCGGTCAGAAACTTCATCGAGCACAAGGACTACACCACCGCGATCGACATCAATCCGCACTACATCACGCCCAAGATGCTGCAGTTCCGGCTGCAGAAGATCATGGACGAGTACGTGGCCGGCGTGGCGACCTACTACCGCACCAACAAAAAGATGCTGGAGGTGGCGGAATTCAAGCTCGAGATGCTCAAGGAAGACTCGCTCAAGATGCGCGCCAAGGACCTGCACGAGCTGCTGCGCGCCTGGGAGAACTTCCATCGCATCATGACCGCGGAAGCGCACATGAAGCACATCCAGTTCCGCGAGGAAACCCGCTATCCGGGCTTCTACTATCACATGGACTACAACTACATCGACGATGTGAACTGGAAGTGCTTCGTCAACTCCACTTACGACCGCAACACCAAGAAGTGGTCGCTGAAGAAGGTGCCGTACGTGCAGCTGATCAGATAGGGATAAAGCCGGACCGGCTTCGCCGGCCGGTTTATCTCCGCGCGCTGGAGCGGACGCGGCAAGCCGCGCCGCTCATCGCGCGGCACGCCTGAACACCCGCCCGGGAATCCGCGCGGGTGTTTCGTTTTGTGACGGATTCCGACTCCGGTTCCGTCGCGGGATGTGACTTCCCTTCCCTTTGCCGGAGGGGTATGCTAACCAGGGGTTGAGGCGTCGGCTGTCGCGAAGCCGCGACCTGGGCAGGCAGGAAAGAGCAACGTAGAACAATAACGATGGCGGAGTGCATGAAAGGAAAGACATAACGGACAAGGGGAGGTGAACATGGCTGTGAAGACATGGCGGACGGAAGACTGGGTAGCTGTCTATGTGGGGTTCTTCATCATCGCCGCTACGCTTGCGGCGTTCAGCTGGAAGTTCGTTGACCTCAGGGGTGCCACCTCGTCGTTCCGGTGGACGACCGACTCGCAGATCGCATCGCGCGCGCCGAACTGGAGCAACGCGCTCGATGGCATAGCGAAGGAAGCCGAGGGCAAGGGCCAGAAGGAGATCGCGGCCAAGGCGAACGACCTCAAAGGGGCGCTCGAAAAAGGCGACAGAAAGGCCGTCGAAAAGGCGGCCGGGGATCTGGCGAAGGTCGGGGGCCGCAACACCGTCCCGGGCTCGCTGGGTTCGGAAATCCGCGGACATGCCGCCGCGGTCGCGGAAGCCAAGGTGTTCACCTGGGACAACCTCAGCAAGATCGTCGGCATCGGCATCATCTGGCTGGTGGTGGCCACCGTCGGGTTCGCGTTGATCGGCGGCAAGGTGGGCGCCTTCGTGATCGGCTTCCCGGTCGTGTTCGCACTCGCCTGGCTCGCCCGTGTGCTGGCGGGCAACGGCATGTTCGTCGAATTCGGCGTCGAGTACGTGATCTTCGCGCTTGGCCTGGGCCTGCTGATCAGCAACACGGTCGGCACGCCGAAATGGCTGCTGCCGGCGGTGCAGACCGAGTACTACATCAAGACCGGCCTGGTGGTCCTCGGCGCTGGCCTGCTGTTCCTGGAGATCATCCAGGCCGGCGTGCTGGGAATCCTGCAGGCGGTCCTGGTGGTGTCGGTCGTGTGGTACGTGTGCTTCTGGATCGCGCGGAAGCTCAGGGTGGACGACGATTTCGCCGCCATGCTCTCGTCCTCGGTGGCGATCTGCGGCGTGTCGGCGGCGATCGCGACCTGCGGCGCGATCCAGGGAGACAAGAAGAAGCTGTCCTATGTGACTTCCCTGGTGCTGATCGTCGCCGTGCCGATGATGATCATCATGCCCTGGCTGGTGAAGGCGTTCCAGATTCCCGACATCGTCGCCGGCGCCTGGATGGGCGGAACGCTGGATACCAGCGCGACCGTGGTGGCTGCGGGCGCCCTCATCAGCGACGCCGCGATGAAAACCGGGGTGATCGTCAAGTTCTCGCAGAACGCGCTGATCGGCGTGGCCGCATTCATCCTGGTGGTCTGGTGGACCTACAAGGCGGGCGCGGCCGGCGGAACCGACAAGCCGAGCGCCGGCATCATCTGGGAGCGGTTCCCGAAGTTCGTTCTCGGGTTCCTGATCGCCTCCGCGCTGTTTTCGTTTTTCCTGCCCGGCGACATGGCGAAGGGGACCCAGTCCGCGCTCGGCCAGTTCCGGACCTGGTGGTTCGCGCTCGCCTTCGTGTGCATCGGGCTGGAGACGAAGTTCGTGGACCTCGCCACGATGGAAGGGGGGCGGCCCGCGGTAGCGTTCATCGCGGCCCAGGCGGTGAACGTCGTCTGGACGCTGATCCTCGCCTACCTGCTGTTCGGCGGGGTCATCTTCCCGGTGCCGGATATCAAGTAGCGAGGGCGCCGCGGCGCGCTTCGAGCGCGCTCGCGCCGCGAGGACGGAACGCGCGGCGCCGGAAGCAGTCATGGCTGACGCGGTCAATGCGGTGATCGGCTGGTTGCGGCGGCGCGGGGCCGCGCGTGCCTTCGAAGCGCTCCAGATCGAAGTGACCTCGCGATGCAATATCAAGTGCGTCATGTGCCCGGTCACGGTGCTCGCCGAGCGCTGGCCCCGGCGCGACATGCGCTGGGAGACGTTCGAGAGGATCGCTGCCGCCTTCGAGCATGCGGACTGGGTCTATCTGCAGGGGTGGGGAGAGCCGCTCCTTCACCGGCGCCTCTTCGAGATGATCGCCCGGGCCAAGGGCGCCGGCTGCCGGGTGGGATTCACTACCAACGGCACCCGGCTGACGCAGCGGACGGGCGAGCGCCTCCTGGATCTCGGCCTCGACCTGTTTGCGGTCTCGATCGCCGGCGCGACCGCCGCCACGCATGAAGCGATCAGGGTGGGGTCCGATTTTGCGCGGCTCACGGAAAACCTGCGCCGGTTTCTCCTTCTGCGTGCGCAACGCAAGAGCGCCACGCCCAAAGTGGAAGTCTTCTTCCTCATGACGAGGACCAACCTTGCCGAACTGCCGCAAGCAGTCGAGCTCGCCGCCGGCCTCCACGCCGACGAGCTTGTGGCTACCAATCTGGACTATGTCATCACGCCGGGGCTCGACCAACTCAGAGGGTATTCTTCCGGCCCGCCTGCACAGGCCTTCAGCAAGGCGATGGAGGACGCACGGGCTGTGGCCGCGCGGGTCGGCCTGGCGTTCCGTCCCTATCCCCTCGAATCGAGAGAAATGGCGGTCTGCGACCTCAATCCATTGAAGATTCTTTTCGTGTCCGCCGACGGCCGGGTTTCGCCCTGCGTGTACACGTCGCTCGCCGGACAGTCCGAGATCCCGCGTTTCTTCGACGGCAGGAGCCTGAGCGTGCCGGCGGTGCACTTCGGCAACGTCGGCGAAATACCGCTGATGGAGATCTGGGACCGCCCGGAGTACCGTGCCTTCCGCGGGCAGTTCGTCGATCGGCTCGTCGGCGCGAAGGCGATGGCGTTTGGCGCGGTGCGCGGGAAAGGCGCTGCCGAAGAAGAGACGCCGGCGCCGGAGCCATGCCGCACCTGTCCCAAGCTCTACGGCCTGTGAACGCGGGAGGAGCGCGCCCGGAACTTGCCTTGCGTCGGCGGCTGGGATAAATTGCTCAGTAATCAATCAGTAACTTAAACAATAATTGCGCTCAAATTCCGTTCCGACCGCGGTCCTGTCCAAGGAGACAGGACCCAAGAATGACATGAGGCCGATTAGGCGCGGTCCGGGACCGGTTTCACCACCCGATTGCAACGCGCCGGCGGGCCGTCCTGACTTTGAGGTCGAATTGATTGTCCTATCCCTTGAACGACCAGCGCACTGGTCGATCCAACGCGGGTCGGCTCGTACCGCGATGACCCCGCGCAGAATGCCGCAGTGTTGGAAATTTTCCGCCATCACACTGGCACCCGTTTCGATATCCGTCATTTCCCATTGAGCGCATGGCGCTTCCCACTATGACCGCCGCCTCTCTACCCGCATCTGCCGACAAGGCTGTCGCGTTGCTAACCGCGCTTGGCATGCTGGCGCTGGCACTGCTCCTGCAGCATGAGTTTGCCACCCGCCAGGCCCTGCTGTTCCTGATAGGGGCCGGCCTGGGAATCACGCTTTATCATGCGGCTTTTGGATTCACCAGCGGCTGGCGGTGGTTGATCCGCGAGCGGCGTAGTGACGGCGCGCGCGCCCACTTGTTGCTGCTCGCGGCCTCCTCGCTCTTGTTCTTTCCGATCCTCGGCAACCTGTTTCCCGGCATCCAGGCCAGCGCGGCACTTGCGCCGATCGGGTTGCCGGTGCTGATCGGGGCATTTCTGTTCGGCATCGGCATGCAGCTCGGCGGCGGCTGCGGCTCGGGCACGTTGTTTGCGCTCGGCGGCGGACATGTGCGCATGCTGATTACGCTGGCATTCTTCATCGTCGGTGCCACGATCGCCTCGGTGCATTTGCCGGCGTGGCTCGCGTTACCCAACTTCGGCCCGCGCTCGCTCATCGCGAGTTTGGGCTGGCATACAGCGCTCGTGCTGCAGCTCGCGGTTCTGGCTGGGCTGTACGCGTTGGTGCGCCGGCTTGAGCAGCGGCGGCATGGCAAGCTGCGTCCGCTTGCCGGTGTGACGTCGGAGGCCCGGTTCGTGGACCGCCTGCTGTTCGGACCCTGGCCGCTTTCCTGGGGCGTGATCGGACTGTCGCTGCTCGGGTTGGCGACGTTGCTGATCGCCGGGCATCCATGGTCAATCGTGTTCGCGTTCGGGTTGTGGGGCACAAAACTGTGGCACGCGCTGGGCGGTGACATCAGTTCGTGGTCATACTGGAGCACAGGTTATCCGGCCCAGGCGTTGGACCGCAGTGTGCTAGCCGATACGATTTCGCTCATGGATTTCGGCATCATTCTCGGTGCAGCACTCGCCGCGGCGCTGGCCGGGAAATTCGCCCCCGAAGAAAAGCTTCCCCTGCCCAGTGTTCTCGCCGCCATATTCGGCGGCCTGCTGCTGGGGTATGGTGCGCGGCTGTCGTTCGGCTGCAACATCGGCGCGCTGCTCGCCGGCATCAGCACCGGCAGCCTGCACGGCTGGTTGTGGCTGGTGGCAGGGTTCGCCGGCAGCATCGTAGGTGTCAAGTTTCGTCCCTATTTCGGTTTTGACCGGCCGGCGGTGAAAAGATGAAATCCAAGGCCAAGATCATCATGGGTTTGGCGTTCGCGTTGGCAGCGATCGCGGTCGCGATTGATCACGCGAGCCATCGCATGCGCGCACCGGCCGAAACACCAGGTGCTCCGAGCGCTCCGAGCGCTCCGAGCGCGCCGGGATATGGCGGCGCAGCGCATCCGACCGCTGCGCTCGCCGGGTTGGTTGGACGGCCGCGCACCTTGCTACCCGCTGGGCGCTCGCCCGAGGAACACGGGAGAACTTAACCAGTAATTCCGCTCAGATTCCGTTCGGACCGCGGTCCTGTCCAGGGGAGGAGGACCTGAGAACGAACATAAGGCCGATGTGGTCCGGGACCGGTTCCACCACCCGATTTCAGCGCGCCGGCGGGCCCTCCTGACTTTCGCGGTCGGATTGATCGTCCTTCTCCGTTGGAGACGATGTGCAAAAGAAAATAGCAGTGCTGGTACGCGACAGGCATAGCGAGGCGCTCAGGATGTCGTTGGGTCTGATCCTGCTGGACGACCTGGTCGATGTGTATGTGCTCGACAAGAAGCTGCATGCGACGGAGGAAACGGAGTTGCACGTCGAGACGATAAAAGTAATGGACATGCAGATCTATACGAACTGCCGCGAAAACGAAGGAATGGAATATCTGCCAGTCGACGAAATCGCCCGGAGATTGCCGCAGTACGATCACATTCTCGCCTATTAGCGGGATCGCCCCGAAAGGAGACGGCAATGAAGCTCGGAATGCTGATCAATACGGCGAAGCACCTGGACGATGTCCTCGGGATTTGCCGTGCCGCTCTGGCGAGCAACCATCAGGTGATCATTTTTGCGATGGACGAAGGTACCCGACTGCTGGAAAACGAAGCCTTCGTCTCGCTCGCGGAGCTTGAGGATGTGTCAATGAGCCTGTGCGATCACAGCGCCAAGATGTTCGGCGCCAAGACCGAGGGCATGCCGCCGAAGATCGTCTGCGCAAGCCAGCTGAACAACGCCATGATGAATCACAGCGCCGACCGGGTAATCGTGCTCTAGCTGGTCTGCGCCAATCGCGCACAAAGGGGGAGACGAGGGATGGTTAAGATGCTGTTCCTGTTGAACGACGGGCCGGACGCGTTCTCCGGCGCGTGGATCGAGGCTCTGTCACGCAATTGCGAGGTCGAGGTGATCGATCTCGCGCGCAAGCAAGTGCCTTACGACGCGCTCGTGGACAAAATCGTCGCTTGCGACAAACTGATCTCCTGGTGAGCGCGTTGGCATAGGCCGGCGCATTACTTGACCGTGGCGGGGGCGACGGGGAGCGAACGCAGCGGCACGCATGGCTTTGTGCGGCCCGCGTTTGCGGCACCCCATGTAGCGCCGGACCGGCTGCTCGCGTATGCCGCGGTTGCGCTCCTGTCCTTGGCCGCTTTCCTTACGCTTTTCCTGTTTCGTGCGCAGGATGACAACCGGCTTACCAGCTGGCGTTGGGTATTAGCCGACGCCGACGTATTCTGGATCACGCCTGTCCTGGCAGCCGGTCTTTTCCTGGCCGCGGCGCTGGTCCGCGTGCCGTTTGCCCGACGCCGGCCTGCGGGCGTGCTGTTTCTTTGCTCCTTTGCCGTGGCTGCGGTCTCCTGGGGCGAGCCCGAGGTCATCGTGGATGCCTCCAGGTATTTCACCCAGGCCAAGCATCTCGAGTTGTACGGCCTGGCGTATTTCCTGCGCGAGTGGGGCGGGCAGATCGCGGTATGGACCGATCTGCCGCTGATCCCCTTGCTCTACGGGCTGATCTTCAGCCTGGCGGGCGAGGACAGGATTTACATCCAGGTCTTCACCACGCTGCTGTTCTCGGCGAGCGCGGTGCTGACCTACCTGATCGGCAGGACGCTGTGGGACGAGGCCACCGGTTTCTGCGCCGGTGCGCTGCTGCTCGGGATGCCGTACCTGCTCACCCAGGTGCCGCTCATGCTGGTCGATGTGCCGACGATGTTCTTTCTCCTCCTCGCGATTTTTACCACGCTCAAGGCGCTGGAGCGCGGCGGGACCGGCCAGCTGGCCCTCGCGTCGGCGGCGGTCGCGCTCGCGTTCTGGAGCAAGTACTCCGCCTGGCTCTTCTTGAGCGTGCTTCCGGTGGTCGTGCTTGTCCGGCTCAAACAGGGGCCGCGGCCCGTGTTGTTGCGTGCGCTCGTGCTGTTTGTAATTTCGATGGTTCTGATCAGCGCCACGCTGCTGCCCATGTTCGATGTCGTGGGCAAGCAGCTCGATTTTCTGCGCAGTTATCAATTGCCCGGGCTCGCACGCTGGGAAGAGAGTTCGATCTCGACCTTTCTGTTCCAGACCCATCCTTTCATCACGGCCGCGGCGCTGGTTTCCGTTTATGCGGCATTCAAGGACAGGGATGCACGCTGCGCCATCGTTCTGTGGCTGCCCGCGCTGGTGATAGTGCTAGGGATCAACCGGATCCGCTACATCCTGCCGGTGTTTCCGATGCTGGCGCTGATGGCCGCCTACGGCTTGAGGGAAATACGGCGCGCGGAAATACGGAAATACATCGTTCTGTGCATTGTGGCGTCGTCGCTGACGCTCTCAGTCTTTGGCTTTGGCCCGTTCCTGCAACAAACGAGCGCCCTCAACCTGCAGCAGGCCGGGGAATACCTCGATACGCTGGATGTCCCGGAGGTGGAAGTTATTGCACTGCAGCAACGGCATGTGGTGATCAATCCGGCGGTATCGGTGCCCCTGCTGGATCTCCATACCGCCAAGCGTCTGATCTTTCATTCGGACGGGCTAGCCCCCACCGCGCAAGACGTGAAGACGTCCGCCCTGCGTTTCACTTGGGAATACACGAACCCGATGTACTACGCCGCTGGAGGGCGGAGGGTGGAGGCGGTGGTGATCATTGCCGACGACGACTCCCAGTCCTTGCCGGCGGGCATCGAACAACGGCTCGTAGGTTACAATCTGTCGCGGAAGTTTATCGCCTCAGAAAATGTTTTTGGGTACCAAACCATTGTCAGAGTGTATTTGGCAGGGCATTAACCGGGTCGAGGTTAAGGTTATGGAGTGCCTATGGAAGCTGTAGCAAGAATGGACGGTGTCGCCGAAAGCAATCAAGAAGGTGTCGCCAAAAGCAATCAGGTCTGGGCCTACGTCATCGTCGGTTTTCTTACGCTGCTGACCATGGCAACCTACGCGGTGCACGAGTATTACATTTACGTCGCGGCCTATCTCTGGTTTGGTTTCGTCTACGGCATGTGTTTGCAGTACGGCCGGTTCTGCTTCTCCTCGGCATTTCGCGATTTGTTCGCGGTCGGTGTGCCGCGCATGGCGGTGGGCATCATGATCGCCATGATCCTTTTCGGCGCGGTGTCGGCCTTCGTCACCGCGACCGGCAACAGTACGTTTCATCCCGCGCCCTACGGGATTCACTCGGTGATCGCGGGTTTCATTTTCGGCGTGGGCATGGTACTCACCGGCGGCTGCGCTTCCGGTTCACTGTACAAAGCGGGCGAGGGCAACGCCACGGCGATGCTGGTGATCCTGTCGATCAGCGTCTCGCAGGCGATCTTCGCCAGCGTCGGCGGATGGACCAACAGTCTGGTGCCCTACTCCTGGCATGAGAAGGCGGTGTCGAGAGGACTGCCCGCGGTGGTCAATGCCGGGGACGGCTGGGTGGATCAGTATCTTGCGGGATACGTTTGGGACCAGCCGGTGACGCGGTTCAGCAAGTTGCTGGAGTTGCAAAATCCGTTTGCCGCGTCCTTCATCGGCGATGTGCTGGTGGGGATCATCCTGCCGGCCGCGGTGCTGCTGCTTGGGGTCTACCTGATTTGGTACCGCAAGGGGTATCTGCGCAAGCGCGCGGCGGAGAGCCTGCCCACCGAGGGGCTGGGCGTGAATCTCACCGGCTACTGGTCCATGATCATGGCGTCGAAACGCACGGCGATCGCTGGCCTGGCTCTGGGCATCGCCGCAGGGTTGCACATGTATGTGATGAAGGGTCTGCAGCTCAAGTTCGGCGTGACCAATTTCGGCCAGTTGATGAAGGAAATGGGCATCACCGGCGGCCTCTCCGCCAAGGGCACGGTGTTCGACCCGGGCTACTGGTATGTCACGACGCAGGAAGCCCAATGGGTCGGATGGGTCTTCAACAAGCTCGGTGCGGACAACATGGACAACATCTATTTCGGCTTGGAGAACGGCCTTCCCAATCCGCTGATCAACCCGGCGGACTGGATGTCGCTCGCCCTGATCGGCGGCGCGGCCGTGATGGCGCTGCTGAGCAACGAGTTCAAATGGAAGGGGACGACGCGCGAACTCGCCATATGGGCCATGATCGGCGGCAGTCTGATGGGCATCGGCTCCCGCCTCGGCCTGGGGTGCAATGTCGGCGCGTTCTTCGTCCGCGTTTCCCAGGGGGACGTGTCGGGATGGCTGTTCGGCGCCGGCATGTTCGTCGGCGCCTACGTCGGCGTCAAATTTTTCAATTGGTGGACCGAGAGGAAGATGGCGAGGGAGATGGCCGCTTTCGATCTTTAGTGCCGGCATAACAGGAGGAGATGAGCGATGAAATTTGAAAAGAGGAATGAAGGCTTGTATGCGCTGGACGTGTGCGGCTATGTCTGCCCGCATCCCCAGCTCTATACCAAAAAGGCGCTGGAAAAAATGAAAGGGGGAGAACTGCTGGAACTGGCGTTCGACAACGCTTCCTCGGGAGAGTCCATTTCTGCAATGTGCGAATCCTTAGGGAACGAGGTCGTCGAGAAAAATACCAACAGCGGGAAGTACACCTGGAAGATCAGGAAAATTGCAGCCTGAGGAAAAGATGCCATGAACAAGAGCAGCCTTTGGATCGTGGTTGTAGTCGCGGCGAGCTGGATCGGGTTTCTGATGGGTTACTCCATGTCGGCGCATACCGGCGGTGCCAAGGTCACGGCCGCGGCCGGGGCAGGGCCTGCGCCGGTAAGCGCAGGGGCGGGTGGCTACGGACAATGAGGAGTTTCGAAATGAGGGGATGCTTCCCCTCGTGCTGCCCTGGATCGGTGCGTTGCAACATGCATTTTGCAGCGGGTTCTGAGCGAGGCAAGGAGAAGGAAACATGAATCGAGTGCTTGTTGCCGTGGATGGATCCAAAGGCAGCCGCGCCTGCATCGAAACTTGCGTGCGCCTGTTTGCCGGCCGGCCTCCGCCGGCCGTGATCCTGCTGCACGTGCTGGGCTACGGCGGACCCAGTGCCGTGGATGGCATGAGCAGCGACGCGGAGCTGGCCGAGCTGCGCGACGCGATTGAAGGAACGCCGGAGCAGGAGGCGCGCAAGGCCAAGGCGGAAGCGATGTTCGCCGCCCCGCGCGCGTTTTTCGAGGAACACGGTTACCGCGACGTGCATACGGTGATCAGGAGCGGGCGCGCCGCCGACGAGATCGTCAATGCGGCTGTGGAACACGGGGCGGAACTCATCGTCGTCGGCAATACGCGGAGCTTGATCGACAGGCTCATGCTCGGTGACGTCGCCCATCAGGTCGCCAAGGGGGCTGCCGTTCCAGTGCTGCTCGCGCGCTAGCGCGAGCCCGCCATGGGCAGCGAAACCCTTATTCTCGGCGGCGGGCTCGCCGGTCTGGCGGCTGGTTGGGCGCTTACGCAGGCCGGGCGCCGCGTGCAGGTGCTGGAGGGCGGAAGCACCGTCGGCGGGTTGGCGCGCACCATCGCGCGCGACGGTTTTCGCTTCGATCTCGGCGGCCATCGTTTCTTGACCAGCGACGCGCGCGTCGAGCGGCTGGTGCGCGATCTGCTTGGAGCGGAGCTCGTCACGGTGCCGCGCGCCAGCCGCATCTATCTGCGCGGCAAGTGGGTCGAGTATCCGCTCAAGCCCCGAAGCGCGTTGTTCGGGCTCGGCCTGCGCGCCAGCGCGGCGATACTGCTTGGGTATGCCGCAGCGATGGTCGAGCGACGGCTGCGACCGGCGCCGCTGGTGTCGCTGGAAGACTGGGTCGCGGCCAAC
>Ga0154717_1114_pt4 | contig 25547 bp, 21 predicted proteins | sample Rifle2008BG16ft_FD_105725 | JGI IMG/M metagenome (GOLD analysis project Ga0154717, IMG submission 105725) | Betaproteobacteria bacterium RBG_16_64_18
GTGACACCGCGGCATAGGCGGCGAGCAGAAACGCAAGTCCCACCAGCGGCTGCATGCCGAAGGTGAACGGGATCAGAAAGGCAATGGCGGTGATGCCGCTCAGCCCCGGCAGCAGCCCGATGATCAGCCCGAGCGGCAGGCCCAGCAGCATCGCACCGATGACGACGGGGTTGAGCAGCTGGCCGGCTGCTGAAAGGAATGCGTCTAGCATCGCGGTTTTCGGTAAACCCGGCTACGACGCGAGCGGCCGTCCCGGCGCACCGATACCCCCGGTGCGGCATACCGGTCGCCGGGCGGGATTGACGCGCCGCCCGGCGCACTGTGCGCAATGCATGCTTCAGGAAAACTTTTTCAGGATGACTTCGTTGACTTCCTTCAGCTTTTCAGCCGGCAGGCTCTCCAGAAGACCCCGTATATTCAGCTTGTCGGGCGATTCATATTCCACGTCATGCTTGGTCTTGGCACCTTCGGCGATCACTGCCGGGTCGGTGAGGATCTGCCGCCACACTTTCTGCAGATATTGAAGGCGGTCCTGCGGAATCCCGGGCGTGCCGACGACCGACCGGCCGATCGCCTTGATGCCGAGCCGGAAGTCGAACCACCATTTGCCCTCGGGCGAGAGCTGGAACATCTCGTACACCGTGGGAATATTCGGCCGCTCCGGCGAACGCTTGCGCCCGATGGTGACCACCATCTTGGTGCGGCCGCCTTCGGAGTAGTTGATCGCCGAGGATTCCGATATGGTCAGCGCGTCGGCCTCACCGTTCATCACCGCAAGCGCGGCTTCCTTGCTGCCCTTGTAGCCGGTGATGATCTGGCAATTCATCTTCAGCGCCTCGCAGGTCACCGCCGCGTAGTCGCCCAGATTGTCGGTGCGGCTGCCGGCGGAAAACTTGATCTTCTTCCCCGAAGCGATGATTTCCTTGAGGCTGTTCGGCAATTTCGGATTGACGATCATGAAGTGCGGTTCCTCGAGGACCCGCCCGTACATGCTGACCTTGCTCATGTCGTAGGCGACCCCGGGCTGCTTAGTGAGCTGGGCGATGATCGCCGACTCGCCGTTCAGCATCTGCATGGTCAGGCCGTCCGGCTTGGCGCGGAACAGCTGGTTGAGCGCGGTGGTGCCGCCGCCGCCGGGCTTGTTCTCGACCACCACGGTGGCGCCGGTGCGCTTCTCGAAATGCGGCGCCAGCATCCGCGCATAGGTGTCGTAACCGCCGCCCGGCGAGTAGCCGACCAGGAAGTGTACGGTTTCGCCCTTGAGAAAATCGCCCTCCGCCGCATTCGCCGGCGCCGGCTGCAGGATCATGGCGATGCCGGCCAGCAGTCCTGCGGCCAGCGCCGCGCGCCGAAAAAGAAAGTCGGGATGATCGATGCGAGTCATGGTTCCCCTCCTGTTTCTGTAATGCTTCTTGCTGCGACGGCCCCTGCGGCCCCGCACTGGACGTATGCTATACCCACGCGCGTTTCCCGGGCAAGGCGCGATTCGCGCCGCCGGTGCATCGAATGTCGCCCGCGCAGCGCAGCTCCTTGGTTTGGCGCGCCCATTGAAGCTGCGCGGCACCACGAAAGAAGAACTGGAAGCCTCATCCTGGACAGGATCGCGAACCGAGCGGAATATGGGTTATTGTCAGTTGAGCGCGATTTTTCCCTCGAATCGGCGTGAAAGGAGGCCGCGATGGCAGTCCGTTGGGATACGACCCCAGTCGATGGCAAACCGATGCGCGTCTATATCGGCATTCCCGACCGCGCCGGCCCGCACCCGGGGGTCCTGATCGCACAGCACGCCGGCGGCGTGGATGCGCAGATACAGGACGTGGTCCACCGTTTGCACCGTGAAGGCTATGTGGCGGCGGCGCCCGAATTGTTCCATCGCCAGCCGGTCGGCCTGGAAGCGCCGCAGCGCACGGCATCGCTCAAGGACGCCGAAATCCTCGCCGACCTGAACGCGACCGTCGCGCACCTGAAGGCACTGGACGTGACGGTGGCGCCGATCGGCATCATCGGTTTCTGCATGGGCGGTCGGGTGGCCTATCTCGGCGCGACCTCCATCCCGCAGATCAAGGCGGCGGCGGTGTTCTACGGCGGCAACATCATGAAGGCGCTGGGCGACGGGCCGAGCCCGTTCGAACGATCGGCGGACATCGGCTGTCCGCTGATCGGCTTCTTCGGCGCGCAGGACACCAATCCCTCGCCCGCGGACACGAAAAAAATCAGCGAGGAACTCACCCGGCTGGGCAAATGGCACGAGTTTCACACCTACAACGACACCGGCCACGCGTTCCACAACCTGCTGACCGAGCGCTACCGCGAACGTGCGGCGCGCTCGTCCTGGCACAGCATGCTGGCGTTCTTCACCGAGACCCTGAAGCGCGCGCCGGCCTAGTCGGGCGCCGCGGCCGCTGCGGCTGGATCTTCGCCGGTTCGACGCAGCGGCGCCAGCGCTCGGCGTCGCGCTTCACAAGCTGGCGGGCGGGACGCGAACGCGAAGATTGATCCTGGTCAAAGTGGCACGGAGCGCGGTCGCTAGCCTCGTCGAGGAGGAGATAACACCATCGGCTGCGTCATTGCGGGCCGGATTCGACTTGCCGCTGAGGGCGGGTCGAACGACGGCCAAGGCGAGGTTGCGCGCAGTTTTCGATAACGGACCGGAAGACAGCTATGTTCGATTTGCGCATCAGAAAGGTTATGGAACGGAAGAAACTGCTCGTCGCTCCACCCGAAACCAGCGTCAGCAAAGCTGCCCGGCTCATGGCAAGAAAGAACGTCGGCGCGGTCCTGGTCGTCAAGAACAAGCGCCTGGTCGGCATTTTCACCGAGCGCGATGCCGTCATTCGCGTTATCGCAAAGGGACGCGATGCGCAGACCACGGTGCTGGCCGACGTGATGACGGCAGACCCGCAGACCGTCTCGCCGGAGGAGTCATTCGGACAGGCGCTGCTCATGATGTACGAGAGTGGTTTTCGCCATGTACCCGTACTCGAAAAAGGGATGCCGATCGGAATCGTCTCGGCGCGCAATGCGCTGGATCCGGATCTGGAGGAGTTCACTTCCGAAGCGCAGCGACGCAGCCATATCCTTTCGCAGCGGTGAGACGGCGGGTTGCAGGGAGACCGCAGTGAAGCTGCAGAATACCGAAAAGATCTCCTCCCCCGGTTCACTCCCGTGTTTGACCTAGGTCAACCGCGCCGCAGAACACGGCGGCCGTGCAACGCGAACGCGGCGATCCCGCATGCGGGAGGAAGATAACTTGCCTTGCTGTGGCGGTTGGAATAGATTGCCCGGCGATTTATCGGTAACGGCGCTCCGATCGGGGCCTTCCCGGGGTGAGGATGCGAGCTAGATTGAACATAGGCCGGATCGTGCGACAGCCGCAAATTGGCAATAGCCTGGACACATTGGAGGCCAAACCGTCTCCTCTCCCCCCGCCGAAACCGGTTGAACCCGCCCTCGCCCGGAAACATCGGCCGGTCCTCAGCGGGCATCATTGCCCTTTGGACATCTGCTTCAGGCTGGCAATGACCGCCTCTATTCCGTATTCCTTTACCAACGATTCCAATCCGATCTCGATCTGCCCGCGTTTCGGCTGCGGTTTTTCCTCTCGTTCCTCTTCCCGCTCCACGTAGGTCAGCGCGTCGGTCCCGCACACCTGGACGCACATCGGTTCTGCCAGCGGCGGCACGCTCTCGCACATGTCGCATTTCAGCGGCAGGCCCGAGTCGGGTTCTACGAAGTAATCCCTGGACGGGCAGGAAGCCCCGCAGAAGCTGCACTCGCTGTATTCCTTGCCGCCGATCGTGTAAATATGCCTGCCGTTGCATTCGGAGGGTGTGTAATCACCGGCGCGTATCGGCACATACTCGTCATTGATTTCATCGGCAACCACCCGGATCCGGGACTTCGCCGGATTGATGCTGCTGTACCTGGGCTGTGCGTGATAGGCCGAGCAGGCCATCTCGCAGGCACGGCAACCCGTGCATTTGTCGATATCGACCTTGATTTCCTTAACAGTCTTTGTAGCCAGCGCGGCGTTCACGGAAATTCCCCCGTTCACTCTAGATCGTTGCCGCTTCCGCCGAAGGCTTTCTGGCAGAAGCGTCGTCACCAACCGTCAAAATCCCTCTTTGTTCCAGATCGTCGGCGACGTAATCCATATCCAGTATTTCCAGTGTCTGCCGGGTAGGAATACCCTCGCTGTTCCACCCTTTGAACGCGTAATATTTGCTCAGCAGCTTCTGTTCGTACTCTTCGTTCCTTACCGCCCAGTGGTCCTCAGGCGGCCGTTCGTCTTTTCTGCGCAGACCTCTTCTTACATTCACGGCCCTGACCAGGGTTCGTATTCTCTTGAAAGTCTTCCATAATCTTTCCTTGTCCATCTCCATGCCGGTCGCAAGCGAGATGACCTGAGGAATATTATTCATGTGATAGGCAACACCTCCGCCGAACTGGCCGTTGAATGACGACACGAATCCGCAGAGTCCAGTGGCGTCATCGATGTAATGCATCGCCTCGTTCCAGTCGACGATTTCACAGGTTGCCTGGTCGGAGATATCATTGCGTTTTTCCCATTCCAGGAAATATTTCTTGAATTTCTCATCGGGCACTGCTTCCCATTTGCTGACGAACTCCTCCCTCTGCTCCCGGGTGGGAAGGGGGTCCTGCGGGAAGGACCCTTCGATCTGGGTGATACTCATCTTCTCGCCGGTGGCGATCATGAGGAAGTAGGCGGGGTTCAGCTTGCCCAGCTTGATGGGCAACTGCTCGAACTTCTTCGTGGTGTTGTGGTCGTACGCTTCCGCGCCGTTGCCTATCTGTTTCGCCGCATGGGAAACACCGTTGGCCAGGACGTCTCCAATCCCTTCCCGGCGAACGATCTTTTCCAGCAGGTAGAAAAACCTGCCCCTGGAATCGGCCGGCATTCCCGGAAAGTCCTTGTCGGTCAATATGCCGGCTTCCAGAAGCTCAAGGGCGAAGGCGATCACTTGCGGTGTTGCGTAGGAGTCCACGCCGTATTCCTGAGCAACACCCAGGATTTCATAGCTGAAGTCCAGCTCCAGAAAGGCCGCCATATGATAGGTATCCTTTCCGAAGCACTTATAGCCGAATCGGGGTCGTCCCGGCCAGTTGATCACGTTGCGGCATTTCTTCGGACAGTTGTAGCAGCCTGTCTGCCGGTCCATGTGGTCATATTTCCACCGCGTCCATCTTTCCTGGAGTTCTTGGCTCCAGTAATTCTTTCTCCGCGTACGCGCGTTGCCCCAGGCGAAATGGTTGTGGTGGAAACTGTCATTTTCATCATCCGCCATCCAGTCCCCGTTGAATTTGCTCTCGGCCATTTTCTTTTGGATGCTTTGGCAGGTCTCAAAAAGCTCAGCCGGCCGGGCAATATTGACGTCCTTTGTTCCGCGCACGGCGATTGCCTTCAGCCGTTTGTCTCCCATGATGACGCCGACCCCGCGCGCCGCGCTGGCGTGATTGTGTTCGATGGAAGCCATGAAGACCCGGTTCTCACCGGCCAGGCCGATTGCCGCCACCTGGACTTTCTGATCCTTCAACTCTTTTTTCAGCAAGTCCCCGGTTTCCGTGCTGCCTTTCCCCCGGAGGTGCGTGGCGTCGCGTATTTCCACCTTGTCGTTGTGGATGTACAGATAGACCAGGTCGGGGGCCTTGCCGCGAATGATGATCCGGTCATAGCCGGCGTATTTCAGTTCCGGCCCGAAAAACCCGCCGAACAGCGAATGCGACATCAGATTCGTCTGGGGGGAAAAGGTGTTCACCACGGTCCGATTGGCAGCCGGAGCCGGTGTGCCATGCAAGAGGCCGGTGCTGAAGATCAGCAGGTTGTCGGGAGAAAAAGGATCCGTCTCCGGCGGAACCCTTTCAAACAATATCTTGGCGGCTATCCCCTGCCCGCCGAGGTAAAGCTCGGTGTCACGGGGGTCCGACTCCACCTTCTCGATGCTGCCCCGGGACAGATCGATTTCCAGACTGAACCCTGTCTCTGCGTACCTCATTTTCGTACCTCTTTCGCTGTAACCTTTGATCCTGTCCGTGTTACTCGCCCATGACACGTTGCACGTTACACGTTACAGGCCGCGAAACGTGATTCCGGTTTCACTCCGCAACGGAATTCGTCTCGGCCTGTTTCTTCGACCCGGGTTGGGTCGATGACGGGAAAGACGTTAGCGATCTCGTCAGAACGTAGGCCGCCTGCAATGCAGAAGTCGGGCAAAGCGGGAAACATTCCTTGCAGTCCCAGCACTCCCTTGCGGCGAGTTCCGGAACGAAGCTGATCTCCCGGTTTGGCCCCCGGTCCACGAAACCGACCGCGTTTTTCTGCTTGATCTCGGCGCAGTACCGCACGCACAGGCCGCAGAGAATGCAGAACGAGGGCTCCTTTGGAAATCGGTCCTTGTCCGCCCGATACTCCCGCGCCAGTTTCTGCAATACCTCGGATTCCGGGGCATACGCCAGCAACTGCTCGGTCAGCACCTTGCGGATCTTGTCGATCTGCTCGGACCGGGTTTTCACCGCCAGGTCTTTCTGTACCGGGTAGGTGCAGGCGGCAACCAGGTTCGTCCTGCCGCCGGCCGTAACTTCCACCATGCAAAGCCGGCAGCCGCCGAAAGGCTCCAGTTTCTCGTGGTGGCAGACAGTGGGAATGGATATGCCCGCGCTTCGGGCTGCCTCCAGGAGGGTCATATCGTCCCTGGCTGCGACAGCCCTGCCATCGATCTGCAAGGAGATTTCGCTCATGTTGCTTCTTCCGCTGTTTCTTTCCCGGCCGCTTTCTTTGCGTCTTTCTTTCTGACTACGATTCTCAGTTCATCCGGGATGGGCCCCGGAACGGGCTCGCCCTCGCCGGTAAGCCTCATCACCGCGCCGAAGCGGGCGGGGCAGACCTCGAAGCAGGTTCCGCACTTGTTGCATTTCGCCTGGTCGACGACATGGATCCGTTTCTTGGCCCCTGTAATCGCCTCCGAGGTGCATTTCCTGAAGCAGATCAGGCAGGCCTGGCACTTTTCCGGATCGATATAGTAGGAGACCAGCTCCCTGCAGGAATAGGACGGGCACCGCTTCTCCCTGATATGCGCCTCATACTCATGCCTGAAATAGCGGATCGTGGAGAGGACCGGGTTGGGGGCGCTTCTCCCCAGGGCGCACAGCGAGGCGCTGCCGGTCGACATGGCCAGCTCTTCCAGCAGCTCGATGTCCCCCTCTTTTCCTCTTCCTTCGGTGATGTTGACGAGAATCCGGTGCATCTGCTTGATGCCCTCGCGGCATGGTGAGCACTTGCCGCACGATTCCTGGGTGAGGAAATTGAGAAAGTACCGGGCGACATCGACCATGCAGGTATCTTCATCCATGACGATCATCCCGCCCGAACCCATGATGGCGCCGGCTTTGGCGAGTTCGTCGTAGTCGACCGGTATATCCAGGTGTGCTTCGGGGATGCAGCCTCCTGCCGGGCCGCCGGTCTGCACCGCCTTGAACTTCTTGCCTCGGGGGATGCCGTCGCCGATCTTGTAGATGATGTCCCTGAGCGTCACCCCCATGGGCACTTCCACCAGGCCGGTATTCTTTATCTTGCCGACCAGGGAAAAAATCTTGGTACCTCTGCTTTTTTCCGTTCCAAATTGACTGAACCAGCCGGCGCCTTTGTTGATGATCAGCGGCACATTCGCCCAGGTTTCGACATTATTGATATTAGTCGGCTTGCCCCAGAGCCCCCTGGTGGCCGGATAGGGCGGCCTCGATCGGGGCTCGCCTGGCTTGCCCTCCAGGGACAGGAGCAGGGCCGTTTCCTCGCCACAGACAAAAGCGCCGGCTCCCCGGTGCACCTTGACGTTGAAATCGAAACCCGAGCCAAGGATATTGCTGCCCAGTAAGCCGTATTCCTGAGCCTGCCTGATCGCGATACCTACGTTCTCCAATGCCAGGGGATACTCCTGGCGCACGTAGACATAACCCTCATGGGAGCCGATGGCATAGGCGCCTATGATCAATCCTTCCAGGATCGAGTGCGGATTGCCTTCGAGCACCGCCCGGTCCATGAACGCGCCCGGGTCACCCTCATCGGCGTTCACGATCACGTACTTTGTTTCACTGGGGGCGTTGCGGGCAGCGTCCCACTTTATCCCCGTGGGAAAGCCACCGCCCCCCCGTCCTCTGAGTCCGGATTTCCTGACTTCGTCCACGACCTGCCCGGCGGTCATCCGGAAAAGGACCTTGGCCAGCGCGGAATATCCGCCCAGCGCCAGATAGTCGTCGATGCACTTGGGATCGATCTTGATGTTGTTGCCGATGATGTTCCGTTCCTGATTCCTGTAGAACGGAATGTCGGATTCACGGATTGCTTTTTCGTTGGTGGCCGGGTCGGCGTAGAGCAGGCGCTCCACGACCTTTTTCCCCTTGATGGTCTCGGAGACGATTTCGGGAACGTCCTTGGGCGTGACCTGGAGATAACAGGTCTCCTCGGGATCGATGACGACGACGGGTCCGCGCTCGCAGAATCCTGGGCAGCCGGTGCCCTTGGTATGCACTTCCCCCGTCAGGCCCTGCTTTTCGATTTCCGCGATGAATGCGGAAATGACTTTGCTCGCGCCCGTGGCGAGACAGCCGGCGCCGGCGCACACCGAAATGCGCGGCTTGCCCGGATCCCTTTTCGACAGGATGTCCTGCCTGAGCTGTTCCAGTTCGGCGGGCGAATTCAACATTGGCATCAACTTCACCTAGTACCCGCTGCAAGATGAAATGTCATTCTGAGGGCGCAGCCCGAAGAATCTTATCGTGCCAACTTGCACCATGATGAGATCCTTCGCTTCGCTCAGGATGACATGGACATGAAATCTATTCTGCGACAGGTTCTTAGTCATAGTTTTTCAGCAGGTCGGCGGCCATGTCAGGCACCAGCTTGCCGAGATGCTGCTCATCGATTTCCATCACCGGTCCCAATGCGCAGCAGCCGAGGCAGTTGACGGTATCCAGGCTGAATTTCATGTCCGGGTCGGTTTCGCCGGGCTTGATTCCGGTAATGTTCTGCACCACCTCGAGGACGCGCGGCGCCCCCCGGACATGGCAGGCAGTCCCCATGCAGACGTTTATTTCATGACGCCCTTTGGGAACCAGGCTGAAGGCCTTGTAGAAGGTCGCCGTATGCTGTATCCGGCTCATGGGCACCTGCAATTTCTCCGCGACCATCTCCAGAGCATCGCTGGGGAGCCAGTGCAATTCGTTCTGGATGTCCAGCAATATCTCGATCAGCGCACTGGCTTCGCAGTGATGCTTGTCGATGATCTGCTCGATTCTCCCGTTATCCATGATCTCGGTCTCTATCCTTCGTCCATCAGGCGAGCGCATAACGCTTCTGTTTCGCGTCGAACCGGATCAGTTTTTGCCGGGCCGAACTGTTGAGGTGCTTGGATACGTCGGACGGGCTCATGCCCAGGCTGTCTGCAATTTCCCCGGTGGAAAGTGCCTGCTCCTGCAGCAGCACCATGATCTGGCTGATGGCCAGCTTGTCCACGATCAATTCCTTGAACATCGAATTCAGCGCGTCGCCGGCAAAGAATTCCTCGTACTCCTTCTTGCTCTCGAAACGCACTCTCAGTTTCTCCCTTTCCACCAGCTTGATGTACGGGAGCAGTTTCCTGATCGCTTCCAGCTTGAGCTTCAATGTGTTCCGATCCATGCCTTCACCGGCGCCGAGCGGGCCCAGTTCCTTCAACCTGCCGGTGAAATCGGTGACGATTTCGGCGTAACGGATTCCTTCGGATGCGGAGACCCATTCCAGCCTCAACCGGTCCGGATTCAGCCCTATGTATTCCAGCAGTTTCCTGCCCAGATGCATCATGCTCAATGCATCGTAATTTCCTTCGGTGATGTAATGGCATTCCCCCAGCCAGCAACCGCCGATGAACACGCCGTCATTGCCGTTGGCAAAAGCCCGCAGCACGAATTCCAGGTCCATCCTGCCGGAGCACATCACCCGGATGATTTTTATGCTGGGCGGGTACTGGTAGCGGGACACGCCGCACAGGTCCGCGCCGGCATAACTGCACCAGTTGCACAGGAATCCAAGGATTCGTGGCTTGAATTCATGCTGTGCCATGCTCAATTCACTCCCATTGCGGCAATCCCGTCGCGCATCAGTTGATTTCCACAGGGGCCTGCGGTCGCCCTAAAACCGGGGACAGACCACCATTTCCCGCCTTTGCCCCGGTCCATCGTCGTCGCGAGTCCGGGAAATGGTGGTCTGTCCCCGGTTTTCCACTCCCGCCGCATCGATCTGGCACAGGATTTCTTCATCGGTATAGTGATTCAGATAAATGGCCTTGGTCGGGCACTTGGCGTTGCACAGGCCATCTCCTTTGCAAAGGACGGGATTGACCCTGGCCTTCCTGCCCTGCGGCGTGTCGTAAAAGTCGATGGCGTCGTAGGTGCAGGCTGAAATGCATGCCCCGCACGCCACGCAGGCACTCTCATTGACGTCGCAAATGGCGCCGGTGGCGGTGACGGAATTCTTCGACAGCACGTTGATGACGCGGGCCGCGGCTCCGTAAGCCTGACTGATCGCCTCCGACACGTGCTTGGGATAGTGCGCAGTCCCGCACAGGAAAACCCCGTCGGCTGCGAAATCCACCGGCCTGAGTTTTACGTGGGCCTCCTGGAAGAAACCGTCCGGGTTCAACGGCACCTTGAACAGCCGTGACAATTCCTGGCTCATGGATGAAGGAACGACTGCGGCAGCGAGCGCGAGCAGATCGGCATCCAGGGCCAGCTTGCGGCCCAGTATGGGGTCGGTGACGGTGACCCGCAGAAGCTTCCGGCCGCCCTCCTCGACCGCTTCGACCAGGGGCTTGTCGTGCGGCTCGTAGCGTATGAACCTGACGCCCTTGCTTGCCGCCTCACGGTAGTAATCCTCCCTGAACCCGTACGTCCTCATGTCCCTGAAGATGATGGTGATCTCCATCCCGGGCGAGGTCTGCCTCAGTTTCAGGGCGTTCTTGATCGCCTGGCTGCAGCACACGCGGCTGCAGTAATTTCTTTCCGCCGTCCGGCAGCCTACGCACTGGATCATCACCAGGCTCTGGGCGTTCACCACCGTTTCTTCCTTCCTGGTGATGCGCCCTTCCAGCTCGAGCAGGGTCACTACCTTCTCGTCTTCTCCGTAGAGGTATTCGGCCGGCTTGTGTTCCTCGGCGCCGGTGGCGATGACGACCGCGCCGTGGCGTATCTCCCTCGCCCTTCCTTCCGCTCGCACCCGGGTGGTGAAATTGCCCACGTAGCCGGACACCTCCTGGATGGTCGCACCGGTGGCGACGTGTATCGAGGGATGGCGGTAGACCTTGCGGGTAAGCTCGCCCAGATGCGCCTGGACGTCCATGCCTTCGAGGGTGTAGTGGATCCTGCGCGCCATTCCCCCCAGGTCGGCATCCTTTTCCAGCAGATAGACTTCGAATCCCTGCTCGGCCATGTTCAGGGCGCTGGTCATCCCGGCCAGACCTCCTCCTATGACCAGAACCGCCTTGTTGACCGGCAGGTCGATTTCCTGCAAAGGCTGCAACAGGGTGGTCCGCGCCACCGACATCCGGACGATTTCCTTGGCCTTCAGGGTGGCCTCTTCCTTTTCCTTGGAGTGCACCCAGGAGCAATGCTCCCGGATATTCGCCATGTCGAAGAAATACTGGTTGATGCCGCCTTCGCGCACCGTGTCCCGGAACAGGGGTTCGTGGGTCCTCGGCGTGCACGCCGCAATGACCACGCGGTTGAGCCCCTTGTCGCGAACGACGTCCGCGATCTGCTGGGCATTGTCGGTGGAACAGGCGAACAGGCTTTCCTGGGCGTGAACGACGTTGTCCAGCTTGGAGGCAAATTCGACCACGGAAGGAACATTGACCACCCGGCCGATATTCGCGCCGCAATGGCACACGAACACCCCGACCTTGGGTTCCTCTTCGGACACGTCCCGTTCCGGCGGATAGACCCGCTCCCGGGCGAGCTTTCCGCGCTGCCCGGCCAGCAGCTGGCCGCAAAGTGCGGCGGACCCGCTGGCGGACACGACCGATTCGGGGATATCGGCAGGACCCTGGAAGGATCCGCTTGCAAAAATTCCCGGTCGGGACGTCTCGATGGGATTGAGCGGATTGGTCTTGCAGAAGCCGTGGGCATTGAGCTCGATGCCGAATTTCTTCGCCAGGTCCGCCGCATCCTTGGGAGGACTCATGCCTACCGATAATACGACCAGGTCGAATTCCTCTTCTTTCACGCCATCGCCATCGGTCGCGTACCGGATGGTGACGTTCCTGCTCTCCGGGATCTCGCGGCCGATCGACACGTAGCTTCTGATGAACCGGACCCCGGGCAGGTTGGCCGCTCTTTGATAGTAGCGTTCGAAATCCTTGCCGAAGGCGCGGATGTCGTTGTGGAATACCGTCGCCTCCATCTCCGCGTAATGGTCTTTGGTGAGGATCACCTGCTTCTGGGTATACGCGCAGCAGACCGATGAACAATAGGTGTTGCCGCCGGGGATCACCTGCCTGGAACCGACGCACTGAATCCAGGCGATCCTGTGCGGATGCTTTCCGTCCGAAGGACGCCTTATCTCGCCTTCGTAAGGCCCGGTGGCAGACAGGATGCGTTCGAATTCGAGGCTGGTTACGACGTTCTTTATCCTGCCATAGCCATAGTCGCCTCTCACCGCCGGGTCGAAAACCTCAAAGCCAGGCGACAGAACGACTGCGCCTACCTCCAGTTCCAGCTTTTGCGGCTTTTGGTGAAGATCGATGGCCCCGTGCTGACAGACGCCTACGCAAATGTTGCATTTCTCGTCTTGAAGGTAGAGGCAGGTTTCAGGGTCTATATAACTGATGAGCGGTACTGCCTGGGAAAAGTGTATATGGACGGCTTTGGTCAGCGACAGGTTCTGATTGTAGGGATCAGGGACCTGGACCGGGCAGTACTGGGCACAGGTCGTACAGCCCGTGCATTTGTCCTCGATGACGTAGCGGGGCTTCCTGTTCAGGGTCACCCTGAAGTTACCCGCTTGTCCCTCGACGCGGATCACTTCGGTATTGCTCAGGATGTCTATATTGGGATGCCGGCTGCATTCAATGAACTTGGGCGATTCAATGCACATCGAGCAGTCGTTGGACGGAAATGTCTTGTCCAGCTGTGACATCTTGCCGCCGATGGCGGGCGATTTGTCGACCAGATAAACCCTGAAGCCGGCCTCGGCCAGATCGAGCGAAGCCTGGATGCCGCTGATGCCGCCGCCGACGACCAGCACATCGCCGATGGTGTCGTTCTTGCGACTGTCGGTGGTCAGTCCTGCCAGTCCTGCCTGTCCTGAAATGGACGCGCTGTTCACTTTTTCTGCCTACTTATTGATGATCGCAAAAGTGCCTGGCATCCCACCCTCACCCCAACCCTCTCCCGCCCCGGCGGGGAGTGTTCCCTCGCCCCGCTTGCGGGGAGAGGGCCAGGGTGAGGGGAAAGTTTGTGGTCCACTTTCACGCTTCTCGGATGACTTCCGCGACAATCTCGGTGATGTCCTTGATCTCTATCGACCGGCCATCTTCCAGGCCCAGGCTGCTGTCCGTGAAATTGGTGATGCAATAGGGACAGGAGGTCACCAGCACCTCGGCCCCGGTGTCGACGGCCTGTTTCAGCCTGAGATCGGAGAATCTTTCCCCCCTCGGCGTTTCCATCCAGATCCTGCCGCCGCCGCCGCCGCAGCAGAAACTGTTTTCCCGGCATTCCGCCATCTCGGTCAGTTCCGCGCCGGGTATCTGCTTCAGGACGTCGCGGGGCGCGTCGTAGATCCCGTTGTGCCGGCCCAGGTAGCATGGGTCGTGATAGGTGATCTTCTTTTCATACTCCCGGGCGGGCTCGAGCCGGCCCTCGTTCATCAGCTCGCGCAGGAACTGGGAGATGTGGACAATCTCGAAGTGAACGTTGAATTCCGGATATTCGTTCTTGAAGCTGTGGTAGCAATGCGGGGAAGAAACCAGGATTTTCTTCACCCCGTGATCGATGAAATTCTTGATGTTTTCCCTGGCCAGGTGTTTGAATAATTCCTCATTGCCCGTCTTGCGGATGCTTTCGCCGCAGCAGCTCTCCTTGGTACCCAGGATCCCGAAATCCACCCCGGCCTTGTTGAGGATCCTAGCCGTGGCGGCAGCCACCTTTTTCAGGCGCGGGTCATAGCTGAGATAGCAGCCGGGGGAATACAGGATTTCCATGCCCTCGATAAAGGGTTTCACCGACAGGCCTTCGGCCCAATCCGCCCGCTTCGTCCGTTCTATATTGAAGGGGTTACCCTCGGCCATGAGGCTTCCGCTCACGGTGACGATGGGGGTGACCGAATCAGGAAAGACTCCGTATTCCGTGGCGATCCTGCGCAAGGACACGCCGAGCTCTATCTGATCGACTCCCCTGGGGCAGCGCTGGGGGCAGGTTCCGCACGTGGTGCAACGCCATATGTCTTCCAGTTCTATTTCAGTCAAACCGAACGTAGCCTGCCTGACTATCTTGCGCATGCTGAAGGATCTGACCCTGTTCCACGGACAAACGACATCGCAAATTCCGCACTGATAGCAGAACTGGAACGATGCTCCGCCGTTCTCTCTGATGCTATCGACAATCTCTTTGATAGGGGCTACGGTTTCCACGATCTTCTCTGGTCTTTTCGTTTTGTTTACAGACGGATATGATCGGCTATCGGAGGCATCGCTTGACCCTCAGTGTCCGCCCCTGGGGCAGGCTGTGCTCGGCAGGAAGAGTGCCGACGGTAGAGCAGGAACGAACCGGAAGGTTGTTCCCCCTCCAGAAGGACGCCGGTAGCGTATTACAGGCGATATTGAGGAGATGTGACCTAGATCAAGTCTAGATTAGGCCCCGGTCGCTCCCCCGCCTGAGGTAGCGCCCGTTTGGGCGCGCGAAAACAGCCTGGTATCCCCCTTCGCTGGACCCGGCAAGTTCATTCTCAGGTCCCCCACTTCAGAAGGCGTTCGACAAGCGGCCGCTCGACTGCTGGCTAACGAGCGCGTGCATCCCTATCATGCGTTCAAGCATTCGATTGTTACGCGACACCGATATGGAAACCAGCCTCGAGACCCCGGGATTGACGACCGGCAATGCCGGCAATACTTCGTTCAGGGTCTTGGGCGCTATCAGTGTTTCGCATCTGTTAAACGACATGATTCAGTCGCTGATCCTGGCGATCTATCCGATCCTGAAAGGTGGATTCGATCTCAGCTTCTGGCAAATCGGTCTGATTACGTTGACCTATCAGATCACCGCCTCGCTGCTGCAGCCGGTGGTCGGGCTGTACACCGATCCCCACCCGCAACCGTACTCCCTGCCGATCGGCATGGGCTTCAGCCTGGCGGGGCTATTGCTGTTGTCGGTCGCGCCCAGCTTCTACATCATATTGCTCGCCGCCGCTTTGGTCGGAACAGGGTCATCGATTTTCCACCCCGAGGCTTCCCGTGTCGCGCGCATCGCATCGGGCGGGCAACATGGACTGGCTCAGTCGTTGTTCCAGGTGGGCGGCAATCTCGGCAGCTCTCTTGGCCCGCTGTTGGCGGCAGCCGTCATCGTGCCTTACGGGCAGAGGAGCATCGCATTCTTTTCCCTGGCGGCGCTGCTGGCAATCATCATTCTGGTGCAGATCGGCAAGTGGTACGCGCATCATCAGCTTCGTGTGCACGGCAAGATCGGCCTGCACGCCGTTGCCGCCGCGTTGCCGCGCAGCACAGTGGTGTTCGCCGTGTTCGTTCTGCTGATATTGCTGTTTTCCAAGACCTTCTACACGGCCAGCATCAGCAGTTACTTGACTTTCTACCTGATCAAGAAGTTTCAGATTTCGGTGCAAGGAGCACAGATCTATCTGTTTGCGTTCCTGTTCGCGGTGGCCATCGGGACCATGATCGGCGGCCCGCTCGGCGACCGTATCGGCCGCAAATACGTCATATGGGGATCGATTCTGGGTGTCGCGCCGTTTACGCTGCTGCTGCCTTACGCGAATCTGTTTTGGACCGTTGTGCTGGTAGTGATTATCGGCAGCATCCTTGCGGCGTCGTTCTCGGCCATCGTGGTCTACGGTCATGAACTGATTCCGGGCAAGGTGGGCATGGTTTCAGGTCTGTTCTTCGGCTTGGCATTCGGTTTGGGCGGCATCGGCGCTGCGGTGCTGGGTCATCTGGCCGATCGTACCGGTATCGAGTTCGTCTATCAGGTTTGTTCCTTCCTGCCGCTGATAGGCATCATTGCCGCGCTGCTTCCCAACTTGGCGCCCGCCAACCGAACGGCTTGGCGAAAGTGACGGCGGCGCTCAAGAAATGATCTGCTGCGCGCCGCAACTGAAAAAACCCCTGCGTGATTGCAGGGGCTTGATTTTGTTGGCGCGCCCGGCAGGATTCGAACCCACGACCCCCTGGTTCGTAGGAGACCTGCCAAGCGTAACTCGTTGATTGCAGTTGTGGTTCTGCGCCGCCCGTTCCGCCCGTACGCACTGTTTCGTACGCTGCAGTTCAGTTGAGTCCCCAGAAAGTCGCCAACGATTTTCCATCGCCCATAAAATAGGCGGCGAGTCCCGAGGTATGTGGAACTAATCCAATGGATTATAATCGTATTCCATGATCACAGTCGCTGAACTGCCCGAGTACATTCGCTGCGCGGAAAGGCTTCTGTCCGAAACTGAGCGTCGTAGCGTGGTGGATTACCTCGCAGAACATCCCAGAGCAGGCGATGTGATGGAAGGTACGCGAGGCATTCGCAAGCTGCGCTGGAGCCGTGGTGGTCGAGGCAAGAGCGGTGGCGTCAGAGTGATCTACTACTTTTACGACGAGGAAATGCCGCTCTATCTGATTACTCTGTTCGCCAAGAACGAACAGGAGAATTTGACGAAGGCGGAACGCAACGACTTGGGCAAGCTGGTTGAGGTTCTCGTCGGCGTTTGGAGAAAGGGGTAAAGCTATGGGCACTGCATACGGCAGCATCAAGCGCGGATTGACACAGGCTATTGCTCACGCTGCGGGCAAAACGAAGGGCGTGAAGGTCTACGAGCCGAAACGCGTGGATGTTGCCGCATTGCGCCAACGCATCGGCATGACCCAGGAACAGTTTGCCGCACGCTTTGGTGTGTCGGTGGCTACCTTGCGGCATTGGGAACGCGGTGATCGAAAGCCACAAGGACCTGCGTTGGTTTTGCTGAACGTCATTGCGCATAATCCGAAGGCGGTTATGCAGGCGCTGTCATGACAAATGAAAAAAAACCCGCGTGATTGCAGGGGCTTGATTTTGTTGGCGCGCCCGGCAGGAATCGAACCCACGACCCCCTGGTTCGTAGCCAGGTACTCTATCCAACTGAGCTACGGGCGCGTTGTGAGCCGTGAATTATAGCAAAGTCGGTGTCACAATGCGCGTACGCCCGCCGACCGCCCGATCCCGATTCGCGAACTCCAGGAGACCAACGATGCAGATTTCCACGCCGCGCATGCAGCTCATGAACCCCGATATCACCCGCGCCTGCAAGGAGGCGGAAATCTACGAATCGCTGCTCGAGCTGGACGGCGCACGGGTCCTCGAACTGGGCTGCGGCAAGGCCGACCACACGCGCAACATTGCCCAGGCGCACACGGGCGCGCAGATCGTCGCTGCCGAAGTGGACCGGATCCAGCACGCGAAGAATCTCGCGGCAGCGCCGGTGGCGAACATCCGCTTCGCCGATTTCGGCGCCGAATCGATCCCGCTCGCCGATGCAGGCCTCGACGTGGTGATGATGTTCCGGTCGCTGCACCACGTGCCGCTCGATCGCATGGACGCCGCTTTCCGCGAAATCCATCGCGTCCTGCGGCCCGGCGGCCACGCCTACGTCTCCGAGCCGGTCTTCGCCGGCGCGTTCAACGAACTGGTCCGGATCTACAACGACGAGGAACTGGTGCGAAAGGCGGCGTTCGACGCGGTTTACCGGGCCGTGGACCAGGGATTGCTGGAGCTTGTCAGCGAGACTTTCTTCCTGACACCAGTGCAGTACCGCGACTTCGCCGAGTTCGCCAAGAAACACTTCGAGATCACGCACGGCGTGCGCAACGTGACCGACGAGCAGAGCGCCGCCGTCGAGCGGCTGTTCAATGCGCACCTCGGCCCGGACGGGGTGAAGCTCACGCAGCCGATCCGCGTCGACCTGCTGCGCAAGCCCGCGTGAAGCTCCCCTGCGGCAGCCGGGGCGGGCGAATGCCCGCCTTGCGCGCTGCCTAATCGGCCTTGATGTTCGCGGCCTTCACCACCGGGCCATACTTGGCGATTTCGTTCCTGATCATCCCGGCAAACTGCTCGGAGGTATTTCCCACAGGTTGGATGCCCATTGCAGCCAGCCTTTCGCGCATGTCCGGCAGCTTCACCATCCGAGCCACCTCGGCGGTCAGCCTGGAGGCGATCTCGGCCGGCGTGCCGGCCGGCGCGAACAAGCCGATCCACAGGTTCATCTCGTAGCCCGGGACCCCGGCTTCGGCCAGCGTCCGCAGCTCGGGCGCCGAGTCCGCCCGCGTTGCCGAGGTCACCGCGAGGCCCCTGAGCTGCTTCGCCTTGACGTGCGGCAGCACCGGCGGGCTGTCGACAATGGTCATCTGCACGTCGCCGGCCATCACCGCGTTGATCGACTGCACGCTGCCCTTGTAGGGGATGTGCCTGATGTCGGTCCCGGTCATCTGCTTGAACATCTCCGTTGCGACCTGGAATGCGGTCGAGCCGGCGGCGTAATTGAGCTTGCCGGGATTAGCTTTGGCATATGCGATCAACTCCTGCACCGAGTTCACCGGCAACGACGGATTCACCACCACCACCATCGGGAACATGCCGATCATGCTGATGGAAACGAAATCCCTCAGCGTGTGATAGGGCAGCTTCGAATAGAGGACGGGATTCACGGACATGCCGCCGGTCGCATTCACGAGCAGGGTGTAGCCGTCGGGCGCGCTCTTCATCACGAACTCGGTGGCGATGATCGAGTTCGCGCCCGGCTTGTTGTCGATCACCACCGGCTGGCCCCAGGCCTCCTGCATCTTCGCGCCCACCAGCCGCGCGACGATGTCGTTGCCGCCGCCCGGCGGAAATCCGACCACGATCCGGATCGGCTTCGACGGATAGCCCTGGGCCGACGCAGCCAGCGCCGCGGCGCACAGCGCAATGAATACCAGACTCCTTTTCGCTCTCATCCTTCCTCCTCCCGTATCGGACCGGCTTCGCGTTTCGCGAATCCCCTCACCCCAACCCGCATTCTGCCATCGCAGCGTACTCCATTGACGCAGGGCGCGTCCTGGCCGCGGCTGATCCAGGGCAGTCTCCCCTAGCTTCCCTGCTTTGCCTTCAGCGCGCCCTCGCCCATTCTGTGATCGGGGACGAGCCAGCTCGCCGCGACCGCGATCAGGGCGAACAAAAGGACCGCCCAGAACACCATGTGCAGCCCGGAGGACAGGCCCGAATGAAGCGCGCCGCCGCCGAGGACGCCTGGAAGGTCTTCGCGCAACGGCAAAGTATCGATGCCGCCTGCAACGCGGTCCGGCCGCAGCGCAAGATTGAGCACGCCGCCGAACACCGCCGCGCCGAGCGCGTTGCCCAGTATGCGCATCAGCACGTTCGATGCGGTCGCGACGCCGCGCTGCGACCAGCCGACGCTCGACTGAATTGCGACGACGAACGTCGTGTTCAGCACGCCCAGCCCCGCACCCATGACGAACGAGCCCAGCCCGGCGACGATCGGCCCGCGCTCCACGGCCAGCGCGATGATCAGGCTGCCGATGAAAAGCGTGGAACCGCCGATCCGGGCAAGCCGGCGCGTGCCCACGCGCAACAGCAGGTGCCCCGTGGCGACCGAGGCCGCCGGCCAGCCCACCGACATGGCGCATACCGTGAATCCGGCCACCAGCGCCGATTTGCCGAGGACGCCCTGGACGTAAGCCGGCAGGAAGCTGATGACGCCGATCATCGCGATGCCCGCGCAGAGCGTTGCGGCGTTCGCCAGCGCGATCAGGTGATTTCCCCAGAGTTCCAGGTGCATGACGGGATCCGGAGCGCGCCGCTCCTGGCGCACGAACAGCCACATCGCCGCCGCGGCGAACGCCAGCAGCGACAGCGCTGCGGCGATTCCCCAGTGCCCGCCCTGCGTGAGCGCCAGCATCAGCGACACCAGGCCGACCAGAATCAGGCCCGCGCCGGCAAAGTCGATGGCGGGCTTTTTCGGCTCGACCCGCTCGTGCAGAAACAGGCTCGCCAAAGCGATGCTGACGACCCCGAACGGAAGATTCACCCAGAATACCCATGCCCAGCTGGTGTGCTGCACGATAAGCGCCCCGGCGAGCGGGCCGACGATTGCCGAGATGCCCCACACGCCCGCCATGTATCCCTGAACGCGCCCGCGTTCTTCCAGCGCATACAGATCGCCGATCAGCGTCGTTGCGAGCGGCTGCACCGCGCCCGCCCCGATGCCCTGGATAAAACGGAACGCGACCAGCGCCGGCATCGACCACGCCATTCCGCAAAGCGCCGAACCGACGAGAAAGATCAGGATCCCGGCGATGAAGACGGGTTTGCGTCCGTACAGGTCCGACAGCTTGCCGTAGATCGGTATCGTCACCGCCTGCATCAGCAGAAACGCCGAAAACACCCAGCTGTAGAGCGCCAGGCCGCCGAGCTTCGCCGTGATGCTCGGTAAAGCGGTGGCGACGATAGTGGCCTCGATCGCGGCCATGAACATCGCCACGACGAGCGCTGCGAGAACCAGAGGCCTATGGGTCTGTCTTCGATGCGTGGCGGAAATCATGGTCGGGTCGGGCGAATCATACGGCATCGCTGCCCGTTCCCGACCCCGATGACCTCCGGCAGCCGGATCCAGCCGGGGATTTCCGGCGGCCGGGGCCAGTCGACATCCGATGCCGGCGGATACCTGGGCGCTATCGCCGGGGGAGAGAGCGGCCCGGGAATCTAGGACATGCGGTCTACGCTACGCCGCTTTTGCGCTCGATTCCCGCAGCTTGCGCACCCGGCACAGGATACAGCGCGCGATGGAGCCTCCGACGACGGGATCCAGATCGTCACGCAGCGGCGTCAGAACATTGGCGCCGACGGCGAGCACACCTTCCACCTGGTCCTCGCCGGGCATGTACCAGAGCCCTTCGGCATTGACCACGCGCGGATGCATTCCCTCGACCAGCGCCACCTGGCGTCTGATGGACTTGTCCGTTGTTGGCGCTTCGATGATTACCCATTCCCCCTCGGACACTGCCAATTCCAGAGCGGTTTCCGGGCTCATTTCCAGCACCGGCCAGGGACGGCGTTTGCGCAGCCGAGGCACTTCGATCCCGAGCGTCGAGTAGAACTCGACGGAACGCGTTCCGCTCACGAGTATGAACGGGTAGTCGCGCGCTATTTCGGGCGTGCTGTAGGGACTCATCGGAGGTTCCCTGAAATCCGGCGTGGCCTCATAGCCGAACTTCGCGAGGATCGAAGACGCAAACTCAATCTTGGCCGAAGGCGTGTTGAATCCGGGCTTCCCGTCCCGACGCAACTTGCCGCTGCGGTACTTCAGCGGTTCATCGGCCCCGACGACCACGCCCTGCCGCTTGAACTCCTCGAAATCCATGCCCAGCGGCTGCAGGCGGTAGTCAAGCAGCTCCCGGTAACTGGAAACCGGCAACTGCGCGCCGTAACCCATGCGCTTGAGCACCTCCAGCACCACATCGGCTTCTTCGCGCGCCTCTCCCCTCGGCTCCATGGCGCGGGACCGGCAGGCGATCATGTTGATCCCCGAATACTCGGTGATCGCGTCCGATTCGAGATGCGTGGTCACCGGCAGGATGTAGTCGGCGATTCTCGCAGTGGGCGACTCGAACATTTCCGACACGATCAGGATATCCAGGCTCTTCAGGGCCTTGAGCACCGTGTAGGTGTCCTCGAGGCCGACAAGCGGATTGCAGTCCGTCCACAGCGCGCGCACCGGGTAAGGTTCGCCGGTCAGCATCGCGTCGATCACCTGACGCGGATGGGGATAGGCGGAAGTGATCGCGTTGGGCCCCGCAAGCAGCGGGAACTTGTCGGCGCTCAGTTGCCGGTCTAGGTTCTTGTTCAGCCCGGAGCCCTGGCTCGCCCCGTAGTAGCCCGGCATGCGCACTGCCGTAGGCAGAAGAAAGCGGTTGTTTCCCGCCTGATCGATGCGGCCGAGCAGCGCGGGAAGGAAGCCCATCAGCCGCAGCGCGGCAATCGAGTTGCCGCCCATCGTCGCACCGATGAAGGTGTAGAGGGCGGAGGACCGGGCGGTGGCGTACATTTCCGCGGCACGGCGAATGTCGTCGGCCGGGATCCAGGTGATCTGGGCCACGCGCTCGGGGGAATACTGTGCAGCGCGTTCTGCAAGCTCTTCGAATCCTGTCGTCCATTCGGCGACGAACTCCTTGTCGTACCAGCCCCGCCCGATCATTACGTTGATCATGCCCAGCGCGAGGGCGGCATCGGTGCCGGGACGGATGCGCAGCCACAACGCAGCTTCCTGGGCCGATCGCGTCGGGCGCGGGTCGACGACGATGGTTCTGGCGCCCTTCTTCTGCGCGTCGCGCACGCGCTGGTGCTTCGAGCCGTTGGTCTCGCTGAGGTTAACGCCCCAAAGCAGGATCACCTCCGCGCCCTTCACGTCGGTAAAGCCGGGATAGGTGAGCAGGTTGCCAAAAGTGAGCACATCCGACACGAGCTGCGGCGTGAAACACTGGTGCGAGTCGTGCTTGAAGAAAGTCGGACTTCCGATTGCATCGCAGAACATGTCGTAGGCGAAATATTCCTTGGGCGGCAATGCCTGGACCGCTACCGCGGGGGCGCCATGCGTGCCGATGACCGCGTTGAGACGGGCAGCGATGTCCTGCAGCGCGTCGTCCCAGCTCACCCTCTGCCAGAGGCCCGATCCGCGCTCTCCGACCCTCTTCTGCGGGTGGATGACGCGCTTCGGCGACAGCGTCAAGTTAAGCGATGCCTTGCCTTTGACGCATAGATAACCCTTGCTCAAGGGATGGTTCTTGTCGCCCACGATCCGCTTGACCAGACCGTTCTCGGTTTCCACTTTCATCCCGCAGCGCACGAGGCACAGACGGCAGTTGGTGGTAACGGTCGCGGTCCCGTTCCCCTTTGATGCACTGTCCACTGTATTCATGTATGCGCCCGCCTCTAGGAAGTTGGTGGCGAGGAGAGCGGCCGGTGTCGCGCGCACCTGTGGGTTCGACTCGCGCGCCGACCAAGACCGGCGCATGGCGCGAGTACACCGTGGCGCCCCCTCACTCGCAATGGGACAGTGTATTCTCTGGATCGACGCCCTGGACTTGCGCCAGATCACGTAATGGCGGAGAGGGAGGCTGCCTAATTTGGGCCCGTGCCGTATCAGGTAGTCGCAGCAACCCGCTGTTTGTCCTGATTTCCCATAATTGCATTGCGTCTTACCGTATCAGGGAATACCATCAAGTCTCAGTCCATTTGATGGGGCGCATGATGGGACGAATCAAGGCACCTGTGGCGGAGAAGCGCTCCGCCAAACTCTCGAAACAGCCAGGCATGCACGCCGTGGGCGACCCGCCCGGGTTATACCTGCTCGTGTTCGAGGGGGGGCGCAGTTGGATACTGCGGTACTCGTTCGCCGGCCGACGGCGGGATCTTGGGCTTGGCAGCTACACCGACTTGACCCTGGCCCAAGCAAGAGACAGGGCCCGGGCGCAGCGGCAGTTGATCCTGCAGGGGATCGACCCGATCGAGGCCAAGCGCGAGTTGCGGGACGTGCGCCTGTTGGCGGCTACCAAGCGCGTAAGTTTTGCTCACTGCGTGGACGGCTACCTGGACGCACATGGTGATGGCTGGAAAAACGCCAAGCACCGGATGCAGTGGCGCTCGACGCTGGAAACATACGCCGGCCCGGTCATCGGCGACATGAATGTCGCAAGCGTGGACACCGGGCTGGTGCTTCAAATCCTCGAACCGATCTGGAAAACCAAGACCGAGACCGCAAGTCGCGTGCGCGGTCGGATTGAAAGCGTCTTGGACTGGGCGCGGGTTCGCGGATATCGGGCTGGCGAGAATCCGGCTCGCTGGCGTGGGCACCTCGATAAGCTGCTTTCCAAGCCTTCCAAGGTGACGACGGTCACGCACCATGCCGCCCTACCCTGGCGCGAGATGGGCGCCTTCATGGCCGATCTGCGCAGCCAGGAGGGGATCGGCGCCGCTGCCCTGGAGTTTGCAATCCTGACTGCTGCCCGATCAGGCGAAGTGCGCGGTGCGACGTGGGACGAGATTGATATGCGCTCGCGCACTTGGACGATACCGGCCGAGCGCATGAAGGCGACGAAGGAACATCGTGTTCCGCTTTCCGACGCTGCACTGGCTGTGCTCACCCGGATGCAGAAATGCCAGCTAGGCGAGCACGTCTTTCCAGGCATGAAAGAGGGCGCACCCCTCAGAAACATGAGCATGACCGCGGTCCTGCGGCGCATGGAACGCGGCGACCTGACGGCACACGGGTTCAGATCCGCCTTTCGGGACTGGGCCGCGGAACAGACGAACTACCCCAACCACCTCGCCGAGATGGCGCTGGCGCACACCGTGAAGGGTGTAGAGGGAGACTACCGGCGCGGCGATCTGTTCGACAAGCGCGCTCGCATGATGGCGGATTGGGCCAAGTTCTGCGCCAAGCCGCTACCGGCCGGCATCGTGGTTCCGATGAAGCGGGCCGCAAAATGAAGCGCATCGTCGCAGTGATTTACGAGGACGGCACCAAGGCACCGGTCGACGACATGCAAACCGTCGTGTCGTACGTCCACGCCTTTTACCTGCAACAAAACCTGCGCGCGGCGGCTGCAGATACTCAATACGATTGGGTTGCGCACGGGAAGGCGATGGAGCAACGGAAAGCAACGATACTCAAGAAGAAAGCGACGAAACGCACGAATGCGCGCAATCCGCGAAACGAGTTTGCCAAGAGGGCGGACGCCAAAAAGGTTCTGCTCGCATTCAAGAAAGAGTATGAGCGGACCGAGGGTAAAAGCCACGGATGGAAAGCGGCAGCGTGCAAAAAGTTTTTGATTGATCCGGCGACGTTGAAACCCATTCTTGACCAGACCTAGAGCATAGAAAAGCAGATTAGCGATTCGCTATTCCCTGTTTCTATTCAAATCAGGAAAAAGCAGGTTTAATCTTCGTGTCGCATCCTTTTCTTAGAGGGCGACACGATGAAGCAAACGAAGTCCACGCGGGCGACTCCGCCCGACAGTCTCACAAATTTTGACGCGCTACCCGGCACCGCCTTCGTGCGGCTGCCGACAGTTTGCGCATTATTCGCAATCTCGCCAGCTACGGCCTGGCGCCGCGCTAAGTCGGGTGAACTGCCGGCGCCGAAGAAAATCGGCGAGCGCATCGCCGCGTGGCAGGTCGGAGAGCTGCGCGCCGCGCTGGCCGCAATGTCCGAGGGCGCGACCGAGAAGGCGGCCTGAATGGCTCGCCACGTCATGCGCCGGCCGTCG
>Ga0154717_1008_pt1 | contig 24866 bp, 27 predicted proteins | sample Rifle2008BG16ft_FD_105725 | JGI IMG/M metagenome (GOLD analysis project Ga0154717, IMG submission 105725) | Betaproteobacteria bacterium RBG_16_64_18
ACCGGCAGCTACAACATCACCATCGATCCGGAAGAGAACTGGATCAACGTCGGCACCTATCGGGTCATGATCCACGACAAGAACACGCTCGGGTTCTACATGTCCCCGGGCAAGCACGGCCGCATCCACCGCGACAAATACCAGGCGCGCAACGAGCCGATGCCCGTGGCCATCGTCATCGGCGGCGATCCGCTGCAGTTCCTGGTGGCCTGCAGCGAGATGCCCTATGGCGTGTGCGAACTCGATATCGCCGGCGGCCTGCGCGGCAAGCCGGTCAAGGTGATCAAGGGCAAAGTCACCGGCCTTCCCATCCCCGCCAATGCGGAGATGGTGATCGAAGGGTTCGTGCAGCCCGGCAAGCGCAAGCTGGAAGGACCGTTCGGCGAGTGGACCGGCTATTACGGCAGCGACATCCGCGAGGAGCCGGTGCTCGACATCAAGGCCATTTACCACCGCAACGACCCCATCATTCTGGGCTGCCCTCCCCAGCGTCCGCCGGAAGAGCAGGCGCGCTACCGCGCGGTGACGCGCTCGGCGCTGATCCGCAAGAACATCGCAGCCGCCGGCGTGCCGGACGTAACAGCGGTGTGGGCGCACGAGGTCGGCGGCTCGCGCCTGCTGCTGGGCGTATCGATCAAGCAGCGTTACCCCGGACACACCAAGCAGGCCGGACACGTCGCCGCCATGTGCCACGCGGGCGCCTATGCCGGGAAATACGTGATCGTCGTGGACGACGACATCGACGTCAGCAACCTGGAGGACCTGATGTGGGCCATGCTGACCCGCTCTGATCCGGCGACCTCCATCGACATCATCACCAAGACCTGGAGCACGCCGCTCGATCCGCGCATCCCGCCGGAGCAGAAGGAAGCGGGCGACAACACCAACTCGCGCGCGATCATCGACGCCTGCCGCCCGTGGCACTGGCGCGACAAGTTTCCGAAGGTCAACATGCCCAGCCCCGAGCTCACGCGCAGGGCCATGGAGAAATTCGGCCACCTGCTGAAATAGCCTGACGGCCGGCGACGGACTCAGCGGATTCGCTGCCGGCGAATCCGCTGTTTTTTTTGGTGCGCTGGGCCGGCATCTCCGGACTCGCCCCGCTTTCGGCTAAAATGGCGTTTTTCGCAGCCTAAAGGTGCTTGGCCATGTCGATGTCGGACCGCGACGGATTCATCTGGTACGACGGCAAGCTCGTGCCCTGGCGCTCTGCGACCACGCACGTGCTCACCCATTCGCTCCATTACGGTCTGTCCGTATTCGAGGGCCTGCGCGCGTACGAGACCGTCAACGGAACGGCGATTTTCAGGCTGAAGGAGCACACCGACCGCTGGTTCAATTCGGCGCACATCTACATGATGAAAATGCCGTACGACAAGCAGACGCTGATGGAGGCGCACAAGGAAGTCGTGCGCGCCAACAAGCTCGCGTCGTGCTACCTGCGTCCGATCGCCTTCTACGGATCGGAAAAGATGGGGGTCTCTCCCAAGGGCGCCACGGTTCATGTGGCCATCGCCGCCTGGCCCTGGGGCGCCTACCTGGGGGCCGATGGTATCGAGAAAGGCATACGCGTGAAGACGTCGTCCTACGCACGCCACCATGTCAACGTATCGATGTGCCGGGCCAAGTACGCCGGCACCTATCCCAACTCGATACTCGCCAACCTCGAGGCGACCGAGCATGGCTACGACGAGGCGCTGCTGCTCGACGTCGACGGATTCGTCGCCGAGGGCGCGGGCGAGAACCTGTTCGTGGTCAAGAACGGAAATATCTACGAGCCGGAGATCGCATCGGCGCTGATGGGCATCACGCGCGATACGGTGATCACGCTTGCGGCGGAATTCGGCTACGAAGTCAGGGCGAAACGCATCACGCGCGACGACCTGTACATCGCCGACGAGGCGTTCTTCACCGGTACCGCCGCAGAGGTAACGCCGATCCGCGAGATCGACGGCCGCGCCATCGGCGCCGGCAGGCGTGGGCCCGTCACGGCGAAAATCCAGAAGCGGTTCTTCGATGTGGTGAACGGCCGCGTCGCCAGGCACCGGGACTGGCTGGCGCCGGTCGCTGCGAGGAAACCCGCCCGCTCGAAGGTGAAGAGATGAGTGTCACTGCACAGAGCCGCATAGCCGAGGTCACGGCGTCCGACCTGCCGCTTCACTGCCCGACGCCGCAAACACCCGTGTGGTCCATGCATCCGCGGGTGTTTCTGGATGTCGCGAAGGCGGGCGAGATGCTCTGCCCCTACTGCGGCACGCTCTACGTCTACAAAGGCGCACCCGTAAAGGGGCACTGACTGCCCCCCGTCCTGCCCCGCGTTCTCGTCGTCGCGCCAAACTGGATCGGCGACACCCTGCTCGCGCAGCCGCTGCTCTCGCGGCTGCATGGCAGGCTGCCCGGGATTGCCGTCGATGTCGTTGCGACCTCATGGACCGCGCCGGTGCTGCGACGCATGCCGGAGGTGAGCGAGGTCATCGAGACCCCGTTCCGACATGGCGAGCTGAAGCTGTCGCTGCGCTGGCGCATCGGGCGCTCCCTGCGCGAGCGCCGCCATCTCGAGGCCATCGTGCTGCCGAACAGCTTCAAGGCCGCGCTGATCCCTTTCTTTGCCGACATCCCGTTGCGCGTCGGGTTCGTCGGCGAATCGCGCTTCGGGCTGCTCAATATCCTTCACCGCCTGGACGAGCGGGCGCTGCCGCTGATGGCCGAGCGCTATGCTCAACTGGCAGAAGAACCCGGCAAACCGGTATCCAGACCGCTGGCCAGGCCGCATCTGTCGGTCGATCCCGCGAATCTGTCGATCACGATGAGCCGCCTCGGACTGGACCGGGGCAAGCCGGTGACAGTGCTGTGTCCGGGCGCCGAATACGGACCCGCCAAACGCTGGCCTGCGAAGCACTTTGCCGAGCTTGTGCGGCATCTCGCGGCACGCGGCGGCGCAGTGTGGATGATCGGCTCGGAAGGGGACGCGGCCATCGGCGAGCAGATCGCGCGGGAGACCGCGGGGACAGCGATCAACCTGTGCGGCAAGACCGATCTCGCGAGCGCCATCGACCTCATGTCGGCGGCTGATCTGGTGATCAGCAACGATTCGGGCCTGATGCACGTCGCGGCGGCGCTGGGAAAGCCGCTTGTCGCCTTGTACGGTTCCTCCAGTCCGGCCCACACGCCGCCGCTCGCCGACGCCGCGCGCATCGCCAGAATCGAAGGCCTTGCCTGCAGCCCCTGCTACAAGCGCGAGTGCCCGCTCGGGCACCTGCGCTGCATGAACGAGCTCACGCCCGGGCGCATCTTGGCCGAAATCGAGGCCATCGGTCGGTAGAAAGATCTTGAAATCCGGCGCCAATCCGGGAACGGCGCTAAAGGAAAAGGCGAAGCTGGCCTGTAAGCCGGGTTCTGTCAGGGGTCGCCCCCTGTGACAGTCATTCCTCTAGGCCTTGGGTTGCCCCAAGGCTCAAGCAACCTACCCGCAAGCTCGACGGGCCGCGTCAGCGCTTGCCTATTCGGTCTTGCTCCGGATGGGGTTTAGCCTGCCGACCGTGTTGCCACGGCCGCGGTGCGCTCTTACCGGCTTCCCGGCAAGCCGGGAGACCGCGCACCTCTCGGCGCGCGCACCATTTCACCCTTACCTGATCCCGCTCGCAAGAAGCGCCGGGGCTTTCGCCCCTACCCTCCTACTACGAGACTTTGCCGCCTTGCGGCGGCGAAGTCCGGCGAGCGGGCCATCGGCGGTATATTTTCTGTGCCACTTTCCATCGCCTCACGGCGTCCGGCCGTTAGCCGGCATCCTGCCCTATGGAGCCCGGACTTTCCTCCCGCGGGATCATTCCCGCCGGCGACTGCCCGGCCAGCTTCGCTGACATCGATTATAGGCGCGCTTGACTTTGCCTTCCGCGGATACTACAAATAAATCGTGCGAAGGAGGAATCGAATCGACTGAACCACCCGACGCACACTTCTGTGCACGGGGCATTGCCCCGGCTGCGCCGTAGCCACGGCACAGGCACCTCCGATGGAGATGCCACAAGGCCCGCGCAAAGCGGGCCTTGTCATTTCCGCAGCGCGCGCAAAGCGGTGTCATTTCCGCTATCCCGAGCGTCCGGGTCTGAAAACAGATGCGTCGTCGTAGAACGACTCGCGCTCGTTCGCCGCCTCCCACCCTGGCACACCAAGAATGGGAAGGGGCGCGAGCATCCGGGTCGAGTCGAGCGCGGAGGCCTGCGCGAGATCGCTCAAATCGCCCGCTTCCGGGAAGCGGTGCGACGGACACAGCGCGATGACCGGCCACAGGGATTCGAACGCGGGATTCGCGAGCAGCGCATCCCGGTCCCAACGCACCGAAGTCATTGCGGGCGCAGCGTAGCGATCGCGCGGATCAGCTTTGCCAGGCGAGCTTCCATGCCACGCCATCGCCGCTGCGCAAGGGCACGACAGACTCGCCGGCGAACGGGTAGGCCTGCGGCACATTCCAGGACGACTTCTGTAGCACCACTTTCCCCGTGTTACGCGCAAGGCGATAGAAATCCGCGCCGTGGAATGCCGCAAACGCCTCGAGGCGATCGAGCGCCCCGGCGGCTTCGAAGGCCTCCGCATAGAGTTCGAGCGCGGCGTGGGCCGTGTAGATACCGGCGCAGCCGCAGCCCGTCTCCTTGGTGCCGCGCGCATGCGGCGCGCTGTCGGTGCCGAGGAAGAATTTCCGGTCCCCGCCGGTCGCCGCGGCCACCAGCGCGGCGCGATGCGCCTCGCGTTTCAGCAACGGCAGGCAGTAATAATGCGGCCTGATGCCGCCCTGGAAAATGGCATTGCGGTTGTACAGCAGATGGTGTGCAGTGATCGTCGCTGCGACGTTGGCGCCCGCCTCCTGCACGAACTGCGCCGCTTCCCGGGTGGTGATGTGCTCGAACACCACGCGCAGGCCGGCAAACCGGCGCAGGATCTGCGACAGCACGGTGTCGATGAACCGGGCCTCGCGATCGAAGACATCCACCTCCGGGTCCGTCACCTCCCCGTGAACCAGCAGCGGGACATCGAGCTTTTCCATCGCCTCCAGGGCCGGATAGACACGTTCCAGCCGCGTGATTCCGGCGTCCGAGTTGGTGGTGGCCCCCGCCGGGTAGTATTTCACCGCATGCACGATGCCGCTTTCCTTCGCCCGCGCCACCTCTGCCGCAGAGGTGTTATCGGTCAGGTAGAGCGTCATCAAAGGCGCGAAGTCAGTCCCCTGAGGAAGCAGTCCGGAGCGCACCGCGTTCACCAGGGCATTGAGCACGCGCTCCCGGTAGTGCCGCGCCGCGTCGAGTGTGGTCACCGGCGGCTTGAGGTTGGGCATCACGATCGCGCGCGCGAACTGGCGCGCGGTGTGCACCAGCACGCTCGCAAGCGCCGCCCCGTCGCGCAGGTGCAGGTGCCAGTCGTCCGGGCGGGTGATGGTCAGACTCGCCGGACTCGACGCAGGTGTCTGCATGTTCATTCCTTCCTTTGCTCCGCTGCTGCCAGCGCATGCTCGTAGACCGCTTTTCGCCTGGCCCCGGTCAGCGCGCAGGTGATCCGCACCGCCTGCGCGAGCGGCAGTTCACCGAGCAGATGCTCCAGCGTCGCCTCCCACCCGGTGCGCGACTTCTGGTCCTTTTCCGGCGCGCCGGCCACGATGAGGACGAACTCGCCCCGCTGCCGGTTCGCGTCGGCGCGCATCCACGCCGGCGCCCCGTGCAACGGCAGGCTCGCGATCGACTCGAACACCTTGGTGAGTTCCCGCGCGATCACGATAGTGCGCTCCCCCGGCAGCACCGCCGCCAGATCGTCGACGCTGTCGAGGATCCTGTGCGGCGCCTCGTAGAAAACCAGCGCGCAGTTCAAGCTGGCCAGGGCCGCAATCGCCGCACGGCGCGCCGAGGACCGCGCCGGCAGGAAGCCGTAGAACAGAAAGCGCGCGTCGGTCAGACCCGAAGCCGAGAACGCCGCCACCGCCGCGTTCGCCCCCGGGATCGGCACGACGCGCAGGCCCGCCGTCATGGCCCGGGCGACCACCAGCGCGCCGGGATCGGACAGCCCGGGGGTGCCGGCGTCGGTCACCAGCGCGACGCTGCGGCCTTGCCTCAGCCACTGGACGACCTTCGCTGCCATGCTGGCCTCGTTGTGCTGGTGCAGCGCCACGGGCCGCTTGCCGATACCATGCCGCTTGAGCAGAGACGCGGTGTTGCGCGTGTCCTCCGCGGCGATGACGTCGGCCGCTGCGAGCACCTTCAGCGCGCGCAGCGTGATGTCCTCGACATTTCCTATGGGCGTGGCGACCACATATAATGTTCCGTCGTCTCCCTGGCGGCCCTCGCCATGCACCCGGTCCATCGCAAAGCCTCTTTGTTCTTCGCCTTGGTCGCAGTTGCGGCATTGTGCAAGGCGGCCGACATTCCGGCAAGCGCCGCAGGCGCGGCGCTTGCGCCCATCACCGCCGTGCCCCTGCCGGCGGTACCCAAGCCTTTCGTCGCATTGCTGCTGCCGCTGGACGCCCCGGATTTCGCCCCGCCGGCCGAAGCGGTGCTGGCGGGCTGCAAGGCTGCGCTTGCGCTCGTGGAGGGCACGCCGGCGCTGGAGATCGTGCGCACCGGCGCCTCCAGCAGTCATATCATGGCGGGATACGAGGCTGCCGCAGTACGCGGCGCTGGCGTCATCGTCGGGCCGATGACACGCGACGGCGTGACGGCGCTGGCAGCCAGCGGCACGATACGCACATTGACCCTCGCGCTGAATGCACCCCTGCAACCCGTGGCCATGCCCGAGAAACTGTACGTGTTCGGCCTGTCGATTGACGCCGAGGCGCGCCAGGTCGCACGCTCGGCCTGGGCCGATCACCTGCGCGACGCAGTCGTCGTGCGCACCGTGTCGGCGCTGTCCAGGCGCGCCGGCCAGGCCTTTGCGCAGGAGTGGTTCGCGCTCGGCGGCAGGATCAGCGAAGCGCTGGAGTTCGACCCCCATACCGACCTCCGGCGTCTGCACGAAAGACTCTCAAGGTCCGGCGCGGACCTGCTTTTTCTCGCCGCAGACCCGGATCAGGCGCGCGCGGTGCGTCCCTACCTCAACAACCAGATTCCGGTGTACGCCACGTCCCAGATCAACAGCGGGCGCCCCGACCCCGTGGCCAACGTGGACCTGAACGGGATTCGCTTCGTCGAAATGCCCTGGCTCGCGCAGCCCGACAATCTTACCGCGATGATCTACCCCCGCCCCGATGCGCTGGCCCCCGAACTGCAGCGGTTTTACGCGTTCGGTATCGATGCCTGCCGCATCGCCAACGAGTTCCTGAACTGGCGCCTGCGCGTGAATCTGGAGGGCGTGACCGGAACCCTGACGCTGAGGGCGGGCGGCACCGTGGAGCGCGAGGCCATGCCGTCCGTGTTCCGTGACGGTGCAGTCGCAGCGCGCTGATGCCAGCGCCGCGCGGCACCGGAGGCGCGGCCGAGGCCGCAGCCGCGCAATTCCTCGCCGGCCAGGGCCTGTCCCTGATCTGTGCGAACTACCGCTGCCGTCTGGGCGAGATCGATCTTGTCCTCCGGGACGGCCCCTCGATCGTTTTTGTCGAAGTGAGGCTCCGTACCAACCCCGGCTTCGGCGGCGCGGCCGAAAGCATCGGCCCGCGCAAACGCGCCCGCATCATCGCGGCGGCGCGGCATTACCTCGCCGGCAAGCCTGAGCCGCCCTGCCGCTTCGATGTGGTGCTGCTCGACCGGCTGGAGCCGCCGCGCATCGAATGGATCCGCGATGCGTTTTCGGTTTGAGCTGGCCGCCGTTCTGACCGCTGCGCTGCTCGCAGCGGCATCGGCAAGCGTCCAGGCTCAGCAGGTGCGGCTGCTGGTCCAGAGTTCTGCGCTCGCCGGTTTTCGCTACCACGAAGCGCCGGCGCTGTTTCCCGAACTGCGCACCGGCGACCGGCTCGATCTGGTTCGCGAGCCCGACAACCCCCACGACCCGAATGCGGTGCGGGTCGACTGGCGCGGTCGCAGGCTCGGTTATGTTCCGCGCCGCGAGAACTCGGCGCTTGCCTGGGCGATGGACCGCGGCGAGCCGGTCTCCGCCCGGATCAGCACGCTGCGCGCGCACCGGAATCCGAGACTGCGGGTCGAATTCGAGGTGTACGTCGAGTAGTGCGTGCCGTTTAGCCTTTCATAGGTCTCCCGTTTTCGGCCAGTTGCGAAGTTGCAACTGGCCGAAAGCGGGAGATGGGGTAAGGCAAACCGAGCCATTTGGTTCCGCCCCTGCCCGCATAGGCTAGAATAGCTGCATGAAAACCACCGCGGTTCGCGACCAGGCCGGGGCAGAGAACGGCGCTCTGCTCGAACGCATCGGCCGGCAATTCAAGGACAGCGCCGAGACCAAGCGCCGGGCGCTCGAGGTGCTCGCGACTCCCATCGCGCTCGCCACCGAACTGATGGTGAAGTGCCTGCTCGCCAACGGCAAGATCCTCGCCTGCGGGAACGGCGGCTCGGCGGCCGATTCGCAGCATTTCGCCGCGGAGCTGATCAACCGCTTCGAGCGCGAGCGGCCGGGCCTGGCGGCGATCGCGCTCACGACCGACTCCTCGACGCTCACCTCGATCGCCAACGATTACGATTACGAGCAGGTGTTCTCCAGGCAGGTGAGCGCGATCGGCTCGCCGAACGACGTGCTGCTCGCCATCTCGACGAGCGGCGAATCCAGGAATGTGCTGCGCGCGATCGGAGCCGCCCACGACCGCGAAATGTGCGTGGTGGCACTGACCGGTCGCGGAGGCGGCGAAATCGGTAACGCGCTTGCCGCCGGCGACGTGCACCTGTGTGTCCCTCATGCGCAGACTGCGCGCATCCAGGAAGTGCACCTGCTTGCGCTGCACTGCCTGTGCGACGGCATCGACTTTCTCTTACTGGGAGCGGAATGATGAACAGACGGAACCGGAATGGACGGCGCGGCGGCGCGGCGGCAGCGGCGCTGCTGTCGGCGTTCCTGCTGCAAGGCTGCATCGAGGCCATGGTCGTGGGCGGTGCGACCGGCGCGTTCGTGGCCGCAGACCGGCGCCAGCCCGAGGTCGTCGCCGGCGACGAGCGCGTCGGCCTGACCGCCCTGGCGCGCATCGGCAACCGCTTCGGCGACAATACCCATGTCAACGTCACCAGCTACAACTACAACGTTCTGCTGACCGGCGAAGTGCCGGACGCCAAAGCGAAGTCGGAGATCGAAAGGATCGTGCTGCAGATCCCGCAGGCAAAGGGCGCGGTCAACGAACTGCAGGTGGCGGGCCCGGCCACGCTGACCTCCCGCGGCAACGACACCTACCTCACCGGCAGGGTGAAAGGGGCCTTCGTCACCGAGAACAAGTTTCAGGCGAACCATGTCAAGGTGGTGACCGAGTCGGGCGTGGTCTACCTGCTCGGCCTGGTCACGCACAAGGAGGCCGACGATGCCACCGCGATCGCCCGTTCCATCGGCGGCGTGAAGAAAGTGGTGCGCATATTCGAATACCTGACGCAGGCGCCAAAGTAAGCGAGCAAGTCCGACACGCTTCGCGGGCCGGACACCGCGAGCCGGGCATCGCCTCTTGATCGCGGGCGGGGAGGAGCGAATGGCCATCACGTTCTACTACGGCGCAGGCTCGCCCTTTGCGTGGCGCGTCTGGCTTGCCCTGGAGCACAAGGCGCTCGCCTACGAACTCAAGGTGCTTTCGTTTTCCGATGGCGACCTGAAAAAACCCGAATTCGCCGCGCTCAACCCGCGCCGCAAGATTCCGGTGCTGGTCGATGCCGATGGTTCGGGTAAGGGGCGGGCGCCGTTCGTTCTTTACGAATCGGCCGCGATCATCGAGTATCTCGAGGACGCGTATCCCGGCTCGGGCGCACCGCTTTTCCCGGGCGATGCTCAGCTGCGGGCACTGGTGCGCCGCATGGTGTGCGAGGCCGACAATTACGTCGCGCCAGCGGTGAACCGGCTGCTCTCTCGCGTGCTGTTCACCCCCGAAGCACAGTGGAACGAGGACAAGATCGCGGCCGCGCACCGGGACTGCGTCGAGGAACTCGGCACCTGGGAGCCGCAACTGCGAGGTGAGTTTCTCGCCGGACCTCTCTCGGCCGCCGACCTCACGCTCTACCCGATGGTCGCGCTCGCGCTGCGCTGCGAGCACAGGAAGCCCGGCCTCGGCGTGCGCGCCGCGCTGCCGCAGCCGATGCGCGACTGGATGCAGCGCATCGAAGGCCTGCCGTATCTTGCCAAGACCTGGCCTGCGCACTGGAAATAGCCCATGCCCCTGGACTTCGAGACCAAGATCTGCGAACCGGAACATTTCCGCGAGCGAGTGGAACTGCTCCCGAAGCCCCGCGTATTCACGAACGGCGTATTCGACATCCTGCACCGCGGCCACGTCAGCTACCTCGCTGAGGCGCGCGCGAAGGGCGAGAGCCTGATCGTTGCACTCAATAGCGACACGTCGGCGAAACGGCTCGGGAAGGGGGAAGACCGCCCCGTCAACACGCTCCACGACCGCATGGCGGTGGTCGCCGCGCTGCACTGCGTGGATCTGGTCACCTGGTTCGAGGAGGACACGCCGCTTGAACTCATTCTCGCCTGCCGGCCGGAGGTGCTGGTGAAAGGCGGCGACTGGAAGCCGGAGGCAATGGTCGGCGCAAAGGAAGTGTCGGGCTGGGGCGGCAGCGTGCTTTCGATCCCGTTCCGGCACGAGCAATCGACCAGTTCGCTGCTGGAACGCATTCGCCGCAAGCCGCGCTGAATCCAGGCGGCTACAAGTCGAGCGCAAGATAGACGACGCGCGGCGACGGGTTCGCGGTGTAGCCCGGAATCTCGCGAAAGCCGAAGGACCGATACAGCGCCTGCGCCTCGGCCATCTGCGGCAGCGTATCGAGCACCAGGCGCCGATAGCCGATCTCCCCGGCGGCTGCGATCACCTGCTCCACCAGCCGCCGCCCGGTTCGCCTTCCCCGCGCTTCGGGGCGCAGGTACAACCGCTTGATCTCGCCCGTGGTCGCGTCGACCCGGCGCAGCGCCACGCACCCCACCGGCTGCTCATGGTGCCACGCGAGCAGCAGCAGCCCGTCCGGCGGCGCATAGTCTCCGGGCAGCGTCGCCAGTTCGCGCTCGAACCCCTGGAAACACAGATCGACCTTGAGCCGGTCGGCGTACTCGCGGAACAATTCCCCCGCGCGCTCGATGTCCTGGCGCGAAACCGCCTGATGAATCGCTTCGTCGCGCAGATCCATCACTGATTCATTTTCTCTTCCGCGGCGCATTCCTTCAGCTCGCTGCCCGGGATTCCCTGCTTGAGTTCGTTCAGCTTCGCGGCGAGCGCCTCCGGCACGTCGCGCACCTGGAACCAGATTCTCTGCCCCTGGCTGTCGCGCACGCCGACCTGCGCGGTGCGCACGCCCTTGGCGCGAAGCTGCTCGAGGCGGCCGTTCGCCGCGTCCTGGGTGCGGAAAATGCCGAGTGAAACGGCGAAGCGGAATTTCGGATCCTCCTGCACGATGAAATAATCCTCGACGCCCAGGCGCTTGAGTTCGTTCGTCTTGACGGTCGCGGCCTGACGGCTTCCCTGCGGCGGCATGTACACCCACCAGGTCGCCGTCTCGTCGACGCGCCGCTGCGCAAGCTTCGCGCCCAGCGCGAGCGGAGCCAGCATCCGTTCAGCGCGCTCCGTGTCGCCGCCCGGGAACGCGCCCCACTCAAGGCAAGCCACGGTCGGTACGCGCTTTGCCGGCGCGGCCTTGGCCAGCTGCGCCGACGCGAGTACCTTGATCGCCTCCGGGTTGATCTGCTGCTGCAACAACTGGGATTCGCCGGGAAACAGCACATCACCATACCTGCCGTAGGCAAAGAACACGACATTCGCCAGCAACAACAGGAGAAACAGCGTCCTCATGCTCCGATGCGCACCAGTCCTTCGAGCGCGAGATTATCCACCGCCCGCACCGGAATGTTAAGCAGGGGCAGGATCCGCCCCGCGTTGCCGCCGCACAGCAGGCATAAGGCACACGCCTCGAGTCCGGCGTGCATGCGTTCGATCGCTCCGGCCTGCGCGTGCAGGCAGCCGGATTCGATCGCATCGGCCGTGCAGCGCGGCTGTTCGGCAAAGCGTCCCTGCGCAAGTGGCAGGCCCGCGGTGTGCCGCGCCAGCGCGCGTTTCATGAGATCGACGCCGGGAATGATGATCCCGCCGCGGAACACGCCCTGCGAGGACAGCAGGTCCACCGTGGTCGCGGTGCCGGCGTTCACGACCAGGCAGGCGCCGCGCTGCAGATGCCAGGCGCCCACGAGCGCGGCCCAGCGATCCACGCCAAGCTGCTCCGGATCGGCGTAGGCATTGGTGACGCCGCACTGGGCCGCCTGGGCACTGACCCATAGTGGCTCCGCCGCCCAGCGCGCGAGCTGTCCGGAGAGCGCCTTGCGCGCAGGCTCGCCGGCAACATTGGCGATCACGATCTGCGAAGGCGCGGGCAGCGAAGACCAGTCCGCGCCGAGCCGCGCAATGTCCGCCAACGGCGCGGCTCCCAGGGCGCGCCAGTCGGACGCGTGCGGTTCGCGCAGGCCCCATTTGACACGGGTATTGCCGCAGTCGATCGCCAGTATCATCGATCCGCCAGCCTCAATTCACCGCTGTGAAAACGCTCAACGCCGCTCACACAGCGCAGCAGCAGCGCGCCGTCCTCGCCCACGCCCACGGCCTCGCCGTCGGCGACCGCGCCCTCGGCCGTGCGCAGCGTCACCTGGCGTCCCTGCCAGGCGTGGTGGCGCAGCCACTCGGCGCGAAACGGCTCGAATCCGGCGCGCGCGAACGCCTCCAGCGACGAATGCAACTCGACCAGCAACCCTCCCAGCAGCGCGGTGCGCGATGCAACGGCGACCTGTGTCTGCGCCAGTCCGGTTGCCGGCTGATCGACGGCGGCGGCGCGCGCCGCGCTCCAGTGCACGTTGAGGCCGATGCCTACCACGACCGTGCTGGGTCCATCGTGATCGCCGGTCGCTTCGATCAGGATTCCGCCGAGCTTGGCTCCGCGCAGCATCAGATCGTTGGGCCACTTGAGCTGGATGCCCGGATAGCCGAGCCGCGCAAGCGCGCGCACCAGAGCGACGCCGACAGCGAGCGAGAGTCCGGAAAGCGCGCCCGCGCCCCGGCTGAAGCGCCACAGCACGGAAAACGTGAGATCGGTGCCGATCCCCGACTCCCAGCGCTTGCCGCGGCGGCCGCGCCCCGCCGTCTGGTGCTCGCAGGCAAGCACCTGCGCATCGGGCCCGCCACGCCGCGCGCGCTCCATCAGCGCGCCGTTGGTCGAGTGACACTCGTCGAGCAATTCGACCGTGAATGCCCCTTGCAGCAGCCCGGCGAGTCGCTCGCAGTCGAGCAGGTCGAGCGGCGCAGCGAGACGGTAACCCCGCCCCCGGACCCCGAGCACGCGCAGCCCCAGCCGCTCGATCGAACGGACGCGGCCGCGGACGGCCGCGCGCGAGGCCCCCAGCTTCGCGGCGAGGTCCCGGCCGGTATGGACCTCGCCATCGGCCAGCAGCCGCAGCAGGGAAAAGGTCGGCGGTGAAGCGCTCACGCGGATGGGCGGCCATGAAATGTCGTGCCGCCGATGATACCAGTGCCGCGACTCCGGAACCCATGGCGCCCCAAGCCCGTCGGCGTGGCGGATCCTGCCCGGGACCGCGGCACCGGTCCGTGCAGCCGGCTCCAGTTATACTGCGCGTCATCAGTGCAGGCTGTGCCTATGAGCCCAGCCGCCTACGCCGGAGGAATGTGTCGATGAAGCGCCAGGCGCTCGCATTTGCCGCTGCAGCGCTGTTGCAGGCCCCGACCGCGCTCGCGGCCACGGAACTTCAGTTCTGGCATTCGATGAGCGGCGCCGCCGGCGACGAAGTCAACGCACTGGCGAGCCGGTTCAACGCATCCCAGCAGGGCTACCGGGTCGTTCCGGTCTTCAAGGGCGGCTACGAGGACTCCCTCGCCGCGGGAGTCGCTGCGTTTCGGACCCGCGCTGCGCCGCACATCCTCCAGGTGTTCGATGCCGGAACGGCCACCATGATGGCGGCCAGAGGCGCGGTGAAGCCGCTCTACCAACTGATGGCCGAGGCGGGCGAGAAGTTCGACGCGCGCGCCTACATGCCTGCCGTCTCGAGCTATTACCTCGACAAACGGGGCAAGCTGCTGTCGCTGCCCTTCAACAGCTCGACCGCCGTCTTTTTCTACAACAAGGACCTGTTCAAGAAGGCCGGCATCGATCCGGACCTGGCGCCGAAAACCTGGCGCGACGTTCAGGCGGCGGCGCTGAAAGTCCGCGACACCGATGCGGCGCCCTGCGCCTACACCACCGATTGGCAATCGTGGGTCCTGGTGGAAAGCCTGTCGGCGTTGCACAACGAGCCGCTGGCGACACGAAGCAACGGCTTCGGCGGCGCGGATGCCAAGCTCAACTTCAACGGCCAGTTGCTGATGCGCCACATCGGCCTGATGTCCTCCTGGGCGAAAAGCGGCCTGTTCACCTACGCGGGACGCGGGACCGGGGGCGAGGCGAAATTCGCCAGCGGCGAATGCGCCATGTTCACCGCGTCCTCCTCGGCCTACGCCGGCCTGGCGAAGTCGGCTCGCTTCGCGTTTGCCGTATCGCCGCTTCCCTATTACGACGAGTTCAGCGGCGCCCCGTACAACACCATCATCCGCGGCGCGAGCCTCTGGGTGCCTGCGGGCAAGAAGCCTGCAGAGTACAAAGGCATCGCCAAGTTTTTCAGCTATCTTTCCGGGCCCGAGGTCCAGGCCGAATGGAACCGGCAGACGGGCTACCTGCCCAACACCCTTGCCGCCTATGCACTGATCCGGGCACAAGGCTATTACGACCGCAACCCCGGTGCCGACGTCGCGGTCGAGCAGATGAGCCGCAAATTCGAACACTATTCCAGGGGCGTGCGGCTCGCCCATTTCTCCCGGATCCGCGCCGTGATCGACGAAGAACTGGAAGCGGTGTGGAGCCAGATCAAGACGCCCAAAGAGGCGCTCGATTCGGCGGTCGTGCGCGGCAACGATCTGCTGCGCCGGTTCGAACGCGGCGGCAAGGGCTGAACCTGGAACGCGCGGCAGCATGCGATGCCCGCCGCAGGCGCGGCGCCACGGTGAACTGGCCCTATCCGCGCGTGATCGCGCACCGCGGCGGCGGCAGCCTCGCGCCTGAAAACACGCTGGCAGCCATACGGGCCGGCGCGCAGCGCGGATTCGCCGGCGTCGAATTCGATGTCATGCTCAGCCGCGACGAGGTGCCGGTGGTGATCCACGACGAGACGCTGGAGCGAACCACGAACGGCAAGGGCGCAGTCGCGCACGCCGCGTGGACGGACCTTGCGACACTCGACGCAGGAAGCTGGTTCGGCGCCGCGTTCGCCGCCGAGCCGCTGCCGCGCTATGCCGATGCCGCGCGGCTGTGCGTCGATCTGGGACTGTGGGCCAACGTGGAAATCAAGCCCGCGGCCGGATTCGAACGCGAAACCGGCCGCGTCGTCGCGGCGATGAGCGCGGCGTTGTGGCGAGCGGCACCCGTTGCGCCGCTGCTCTCCTCATTCTCGATAGACGCGCTGGAAGCGGCGGCCGCCGCGGCGCCGGGGCTGAGGCGCGGCCTGCTCGCGGAGGCCATCCCGGAGGACTGGCGGGATCGGCTCGGGCAACTGGGCTGCATCTCGTTGCACTGCGACCATCGACATCTTACGCAGGCCCGGGCGCAGGCCGTCAAGGAAGCCGGATATGCGCTGCTGTGCTACACGGTGAACGATCCGGCGACGGCGCGCGAACTGTTCGCCTGGGGCGTCGATGCGGTGGTCACCGACCGGATCGATCTGGTCCTGCCCGGAATCGCCGCTTCGGCGTGACCGGTTCCAGGCGTCACCCCGCTTCCGCCTCCGCCGACCCCGCTGCAATGCTGGCGCGTATCCACGCGTGCACATCGGCGACACCCTGCAGCCGCCACGGCGCGATCGAGTCGCCGTCACCCACCTTGACTGCGGTCCCGCCCAGGCCGAGGACGGCGGCAAAGGCGGATTCGTCGGTGATGTCGTCGCCGACGAACACCGGCATGCGGCCGACAAACGGCGGCTCGCGCATGAATTCGAGGACCGCAGCCCCCTTGTCCAACCCGGCGGGCCTGATCTCGAACACCTTCTTTCCGCCCTGCAGGCAGTAGCGGCCGTTCGTTCTGGCGACCAGTTCCCGCATGAATGCGCCCAGCGGCGCGGCCAGCTCCGGGACCTGGCGATAATGAACGGCGAGCGTGCTGCCCTTGTATTCCAGCAGCAGCCCCGGTCTGCTCTCGACCCACGCGCGCAGAGTGGCACGCATAGCGCCGATCCCCCTTGCCGGATATCGGTGCAGCCGGCCGCTCGCGCCGCGCCTTTCCGCACCGTGCTGCCCCGCGACCGGCAGGTGCAACGGAGCAAACAGGCGGTCAATGTCCTCGATGCGCCGTCCGCTGATCAACGCGACCGCGCCGCCCGAGGCGCGCTCCAGCTCGCGCACCATGTCCAGCACTTCGGTATCGACCCGAACCTCACCGGGCGTCCGGGCGATTTCCACCAGCGTGCCGTCGAAATCCAGAAACCACGCGGCGCGTGCCGCGCCGATGGCCGGCGCGCCGGTGCGCACGGCGCGCCTCGTCCCCTCGCTGCGGCGGCGCCCCGCGCGGCGCGGCGCCGCGTCGCTCACGCCGCGTTCCTTCCGGCAGCCGCCTCTCCGGCGCTGAACGCCAGGCGCCCGCGCCTGCGCATCGCGGCCGCGTCGAGCAGCATGCGCCCGGCCCAGCGGTAAACATTGAACTCGCTGATCAGCGCACGCATGATCCGCATCCGGTTGCGTTGCTCGGCCGACGGCATCGTCAGCCCGACATGCAGGGCTGCGGCGCACTGGTCTATGTCGTACGGATTGACGATCAGCGCCTCCGGCATCTCGCGCGAGGCGCCGGCGAACTGGCTCAGGATCAGCACACCCTGCTCGTCGTCGCGCGCGGCGACGAACTCCTTGGCAACCAGATTCATGCCGTCGTGCAGGCTGCTCACGAAGCACAGATTCGCGGCACGGTAGTACTGGTAGACCTGGACCGGTTCGTGGTGCTCGATCTTAAGGGCGATGGGCACGCGCGCGCCCCTGGCGAACCGTGCATTGATCCGGTCCGCGAGCGCGCGAACCTGCTTATCGAACTCCTGATACTGCCCGATGCTGGAGCGGCTCGGCGCCGCGATCTGCACGAATGTGAAGCGCCCCACCCAGTCCGGCTGCAGTTCGAGCAGCCGCTCCACCGCGAGAAACCGTTCGAGTATTCCCTTGGTGTAGTCCAGCCTGTCGACACCCACGCCGATCATCTGCTCGGACGGCAAGCCCAGCTTCTCGCGCAGCTCGCGCGCGCAGTCCGCCACGGGCTTCTGGACGATTTCCGGCGACGCCGGCCATTCGATGGATATCGGGTAACGCTTGACGGCAGTCGGCTTGCCCCCGTAGAAGATCGAAAAGGTCTCGCGGTCCACCCGCGCTTCCAGCAGGCGGTCGACCGTGTCGACGAAATTGTTGCAGTGAAACTGGGTGTGGAAGCCCAGTATGCTGCTGCCCAGGAGCCCGTCGAGCAGTTCCGCACGCCAGGGGCAAATCGCAAACGCTTCCGGGTTGGGCCAGGGAATATGCCAGAAGGTGATGATGGTCGCGTTCGGCAGCTTCTCGCGCACCAACCTCGGCAGCAAGGCGAGATGGTAGTCCTGAACCAGCACAATGGGATCCTCCGACCTCGCCTCCTCCATCACGGCGCGTGCGAACTTCCGGTTGACGGCAACGTACTGCGCCCAATCCCCGGCGCGAAACGTGGGGCGCACATGGGCAATGTGACACAGCGGCCACAGTCCTTCGTTGGAGAAGCCATTGTAGTAGCCGGCCTCCTCTTCATGCGAAAGCCAGATCCTGCGTATCGAGTACGAAGGGTTGTGCGGCGGCACCTTGACCCGGTCCTCCTTGTCTACCACGTCCCGGTCCCCGGAACCGCTTCCGTGGGCAACCCAGGTGCCCGAGCAAGCCCGCATGATCGGTTCCAGCGCGGTCACCAGCCCGCTCGCCGGCCGCTGGATGTCCACCGCCCCATCCGCGCCGCGAACGTGAATGTACGGTTCTCTGTTCGAAACGACCAGGATGTCCTCACCATTCAAGTCGCTGCGCAATATCGCGCGCAGCGTCTGCGGCGTCCATGAAAGCTGGCTTTCATCCCGCGGGCGGTAATCGGAACCGAGCTCCCGGATCAGCGAGCGCAGATCCCGGGCAAGCGGCTGCAGTTCGGGCACGGTGATCCGTTCGGCGGGCCGCAGCAGGCCTTCGCCGCGCAGCAGCGCGCGCATTCCGTGGACCCACCCGCGCCAGCTCAGCTGCGCGATGACGACCGTGACCAGCGACACCACCGCGCCCAGCGCGACAAAGAAATAGAAGACGTACTTCCTGGTCTCCTCGCTGCGCCGCTGAATGAAGCTCATGTCGTACACGAGCACCAGATGACCGACGAGGCTGGCATCGGCGACCAGCGGCCGCACCGAAACACGCACTGACCCCTTTTCGTTCGAAACCAGCCGGGTCTCTCCGCCCGCAAGCGCCGTCAGGTCCTTGCACGGAAGGTTCCGGGGAAAGGTTTTGGTGGCGATCAGGGAAGCGTGGGAGGCATCGCAATAGCCGATCGCATAAAGGCGCTCATCCTGCGTGATGCGGTTGAAATACGCGATCGTCTTGCTCCGTGATCCCGCACGCACCAGATCCACCAGCGGTTCCTGAATGCTGTTGGTGACCAGGGTCGAGCGGATATCGAGATCGCGCTCGAACCAGCGCAGCATCAGCGTGTCCACGAGCGGAAGCACCCCGTAGGCGATCGCTGCAAGGACGATCAGCAGCGGAAGAATGAAGCGAAGCGAAAGGCGCATACGGGATATGCCGGCCTGTGAGGGGAAACACACTGCATTGTACTTGCGCCCGCCGCGGCGCGGCAGGCCCTGGCATCGGCAGCCCCGCGAAAGGCTCTGCGTGATGAGCGGAACGCATAAAAAAAAGGCGGTCTTACCCGCCTCAATCTCGTCCGTGAGACGAGCTCTCTCTACACCGGAAATTCGAGGCGATTCGCACCAAGCTCGTGTCCGACCGGCCCGGGTTTCGCCCGATATTCCGTCTCTCTCTCCTCCATCTTCCTTCCTGCTCCTATTCCTTCTTGTAGACGATATCGCTGCGCCGATTCTGTGCCCAGGAGGTCTCGTCGTGACCGGCTGCCATGGGCTTTTCCTCGCCGAAGCTCACGGTTTCGATCTGCCGCTCCGAACCGCCGAGCAGAACCATCAGGTTCTTCACGCCGTCGGCCCGCCGCTGCCCCAGTGCAAGGTTGTACTCCCGGCTGCCGCGCTCGTCGGCGTTGCCCTCGATCACCACGCTCGAACCGGGATGCTGCCTTACGTAGCCGGCATGGGCCTCGACCATCGGGCGAAACTCGGGTTTCACGGCATAGGAGTCGTAGTCATAGTAGACGCTGCGCTTCGCAAGGATGTTCTTCGGGTCCCGCAAGGGATTTACCGGCACGGGTTTCGGCGCAACGCGCATGACCGTCGGCGCCGATGCCGGCGCCGGTTTCGGTGCCGCAGCAGCGGCCACGGGCACCGGCGCCGCGGCCTCCTTGGCCTGTTCGCCTGCGCACGCGGCGACGATCGCAGTCAGCATTACGGAAAGAACCGCCCTGGCCATTCGTCGCATTTCCCTGTCCTCACCCTGTGCAGAGCCGTCTCGCCGTCACCGAGGTACGCCGGATTCGCGACGCTCCACCCCGCCCCACTACTATGCGACAAAATACATTTGTGTCAATATAATGGGGCTTGGTTGTGGTGTCAACTGCCCGTCAAGCAGGTCGGTCATTGCGCTGTCCCGGCTCCGGCCCGTCTCGAAGCTGGACGGCGGCGGCGCTGCGGTCACGGCGCGTGCAGACGGGAAATGCTCCTTGACAACGACCGGGATCAGCCCCGCGCTGATTTGCGGCTTCAACCCCAGATTAGAAGACACGAAATGGCCCCCGTCACGCGCAAGAAGAAAACGAAACTCGGTGATCATGGAAGGCAGACGGTTGCAGCTGCCAGGCCGGCGAAGATGCTGGAAGTGCTCCAGCAATTCCGGATGCTGATCAAGTCCATCCGCGGCCACTATCGACAGGTCGAGGACCGCTCGGGCGTCAGCGGCGCCCAGCTCTGGGCGCTTGCCCATATCGCCGGGAACCCCGGATCCAAGGTCGGGGAGCTTGCGCGGGCGCTTGCCATTCATCAGTCGACTGCGAGCAACCTGGTCGGGCGGCTCGAATCGCTGGGACTGGTCACGCGCAGCCGCGTGCAGCACGACCAGCGATCTGTCAAACTGGTCCTGACGGTCAAAGGCGTGCGCGCCGTAAAGCGCGCGCCCCGCCCATTGATCGGCGTACTGCAGCAGGCTCTGTCGGATATTCCCGAAGCCAGCCTTGATGCGCTGCGCCGGCATCTGGGCAAGCTGATAGGCGCAATGAAAATCAACGATCCGAGGGGACGCCTGACTCCCCTTTCGGAAATGTAGTCCAGCGCGCAAGGCGCACCAAGAACCCTTAAAGGAGGGTGTCACGCCGCATCACGCAAGCGAGCATCCATGGTCATGACCCCGCTGCTTTTCACACAGGAAATCTCCGCGCCTCGTCCCAGCGCGCTGGCGCCGCCCCGCGGCTGGGGACGAGCCGGATTTGCGGCGGCGTTCGTCGCCGGTTACCTGCTGCTCGACTGGATCAGTTTCATCGGACCGATGCAGGCGCTCAACATCACGCCCTGGAATCCGGAGCCTGCGCTGGCGGTGGCATTGCTCGTTCTTTACGGGCAGCGCTGGGTTCCGCTGATATTCCTGGCCGCTCTGATCGCCGATTTCCTGCTTCGCAGCGTCACGATTCCCTTCGCCAGTTCGCTTGTGCTTGCGGCAACTCATGCCGCTGGCTATAGCGCCATCGCTCATTTGCTGGGCCATCGCCTGAGGATCAAGCCCGCGCTGCAGAGCAGCGAGGACGTGTTGCGCGTCACCCTGACCATCGTGGCCGGCGCCGCTGTCATGGGCCTGCTCTATGTCGGCGTGCTCACCGCGCAAGAGCTCGTTCCCTCGACGCGGTTCCTGGCGGTCTACCTGCGTTACTGGATAGGCGATTCCGTAGGCATGCTGGTGACGCTGCCGCTGCTGCTCATGCTTTCGGACTCGGGCCGCCGCAGGCAGTTGAGAATGATCGCAGGGTCCCCGATTACGCTCTTGCAGCTGAGTCTGGTCGCCGTGACCCTCTGGATCATTTTCGCGCGCGGGCATCCGGAACAGTTCAAGTTCTTCTATCTGCTTTTCCTTCCGCTGGTGTGGATCTCGACCCGGCATGGACTGGCCGGCGCCGTCGGCGCGGTGGCGGTGTTTCAGGCGAGTATCCTGGTCGGGGTCGTAGTCGGCGGCTACCGGGCGATCGAGGTGTACGAACTGCAGGCCCTCCTCATAGCACTTTGCATCACCGGGTACTCCCTCGGGATCTCGGTGGACGAGCACCGGCAAGCCGCGGACAGGCTCGCGCGGTCCGAGCGCCTGTCCGCAGCGGGCGAAATGGCGACCGCCGTGGCGCACGAACTCAACCAGCCACTGACCGCCCTTTCCACCTATGCCAGTTCGGTCCGCGCGCTGATGGAATCAGCAGGCATCCAGAACCAGACGCTGCTGGATACGGCCGACAAGATCAGGCGCACAGCGCTCCGTTCAGCCGATGTCGTCTCCCGTTTCAGAGGCCTGCTCGCCACCGGCGAGCCGAATCTGCTGCCCGCGGCGTTATCCGGGCCCGCCTGGAATGCGATATGTTCATGCAAAGAGCGGGCGGACATTGCCGGCATACGCCTGGTTCTGGACGCGCCGGCCGATATCCCGCTCGTGCGCCTCGATCCGGCGCGCATCGAAATCGTTTTCCGCAACCTTATCGGCAATGCGTTGGAATCAGTCGAGCGCACCGCTACACAGTCCAGGCTGGTCTCCGTGAAGATAAATTGCGATGCTTCGTCCTACGCGGTGGCGACCATCACCGATTCGGGGAGAGGGATTCCGGCAACCTGCGCAGAGCGCGTATTCGAACCCTTTTTCTCCGAGACCCCGTCGGGCCTGGGGCTCGGACTCGCGCTCAGCCGCGCCATCGTCGAAAGCCACGGCGGCAGGCTCTGGGCAGAACCCGGCGATCACGGCACCTTGAAATTCTCCCTACCCCTATGACCCATCATCCCATAGACGCGTCCTTTGAGAACCTTACGGTATTCATCGTCGACGACGACCCCGATATCCGGGATTCGCTCGGCTTGCTGCTCGGGCTGCGGGGCTACAGGACGGCGCTTTTCGCCTGTGCCGAGGATTTCCTCGCCGCTTGGCGTCCCGGCTTTGCCGGCTGCGTCATCGCCGACCTCAGAATGCCTGGCATGAGCGGGCTGGAACTCCAGAAGGAGCTCGCTTCAAAGGGAATCAAGCTGCCCCTGGTGCTGCTGACCGCGCACGGGGACGTCAGCTCGGCAAGGCAGGCGCTGCGGGAAAAGGCGATCGACTTCCTGCAGAAGCCCTTCCGCGAAGAGGAGCTTACCGCCGCGATCGATACCGGGTTCCGGAAGGATTTGGAAAGACTGAATTCGGACCGGGAACGCTCGACTGATCAGTCGGGGCTGGCGACTCTTACTCAGCGGGAGCGCGAAGTCATGGCTCATCTGGCCACCGGCGCATCCAATGTCGCGATTGCGCAGTCGCTGTCCATCAGCCCGCGCACGGTCGAAGTGCACAAGGCGAGAGTCATGGAAAAGCTCGGAGCGCGCAACCTCGTGGAACTGACCCGAATCGCCGACCGGGCCGGCAAGATCGATTGAAGCAGAGACGAACTTAGCGACCCTCGCGAGCACGCCGGCCGAAACGATGCGCGCTAGAACGGGAGCGGCACGCCGGGTTTCGCTTCGTTCAGCACGCGCCGGAATTCCGCCTGTATGCGCGCAAGCGCCGCGGTGTCGTCCCCTTCGAAGCGAAGCACGATCACCGGGGTGGTGTTCGATGCGCGGGCAAGGCCGAACCCGTCCTGGTATTCCACGCGCAGGCCGTCGATGCGGATGATCTGCGTCGCATCGGGGAACCGCGCGCTCTGCTGGAGTTCGGCGATGAGCCGATGCGGCTCGCCTTCGGTGAGTTTCCAGTTGAGCTCGGGCGTGCTGAGGGAATCGGGCAGCGCGTCCAGCACTGCGGAGGGATTCGGGTCCCGGGACAGGATCTCCAGCAGCCGGGCGCCGGCGTACTGCGCATCGTCGAAACCATACCAGCGCTCACCGAAGAACATGTGCCCGCTCATCTCGCCGGCAAACGGCGCGCCCCGCTCCTTCATGCGCGACTTGATGAGCGAGTGCCCCGTCATCCACATGTCCGGAACGCCGCCGTGGCGCCGGATCCACGGCGCGAGATTGCGCGTGCACTTGACGTCGAACACGATCTGCGCGCCGGGACAGCGCGAGAGCACGTCTTTGGCCAACAGCATCAGCTGGCGGTCCGGATAGACGATGCCGCCGCCCTTGGTGACCACGCCCAGCCGGTCGCCGTCACCGTCGAAGGCCAGGCCCAGTTCCGCGTCGCCGCCGCGCACCGCGGCGATGAGGTCGGCGAGGTTCTTCGGCTGCGACGGGTCGGGATGGTGATTCGGAAACAAGCCGTCGACCTCGCAGTACAGCTCGGTCACTTCGCATCCGAGCCGCCGGTAGAGTGTGGCCGCGGTGGCGCCCGCCACGCCGTTGCCGCAATCGATCGCGATCTTCATCGGCCGCGCCAGGCGCACGTCGGCGGCAATGCGGTCCAGATAATCGCCGACGATATCGACCTCGCGCCGCGTGCCCGCGCCCTGCGCAAACCGCCCCGCCTCGATGCGCGCGCGCAGGCCCTGGATGGCCGCTCCGGAAAGCGTGGTGCCCGCGATCACCATTTTCAGCCCGTTGTAGTCGGGCGGGTTATGGCTGCCGGTCACCGACACGGCACTGCCGCAGCGCAGGTGGTGCGCGGCAAAATAGGTCATCGGCGTGGCGACCATGCCGATGTCGAAAACGTCGATGCCGGCCGCACAAATGCCGTCCATGAGCGCGCCGGCGAGTTCCGGACCGGAAAGCCGTCCGTCGCGTCCGACCGCGACAGCCGTCTGCCCCTGTTCGCGTGCCTCGCTGCCGACCGAGCGCCCGATCAGCCGCACGCCCTCTGCGGTGAGCGTCTCACCGACGATGCCGCGGATATCGTAAGCCTTGAATATTTCGGCCGGAAGCGATGTCATGATGCCCCACGTGGTTGAGCGCCGCACGCGACGCACCCGATGCGCACCGCCGTCGAAGGCGTGCGCTCGAACCGGTACAGGTCAGAGCCGTTCTTGAAAGAATGAAATTATACGTCGCGCCGGCCAGTCGATACGCCCCGGAAAAGCACCGGTGACGAAACCCGCATGCCCGCCCTGTGCCGGAAAGTCGCATTGCACTGCGGCCGAGACCTGCGCAGCCGACGGCAACGCGCGTTCCGGCAGGAACGGATCGTTGCGCGCGTTGATGAGCAGAGTCCGCACGCCGACCCGGGAGAGCCACGGCTTGCTGCTCGAGCGCGTCCAGTAATCGTCGGTATCGCGGAATCCGTGCAGCGGCGCAGTGACGACGTCGTCGAACTCGCGCAGCGTGCGCGTGCGAGCGAGCGCTGCGCGGTCGTAAATACCGGGATGCTGCGCGAGCTTGGCCGCGCTCTTGCTCCTCAGCGTGGCAAGAAACGCCCGGGTGTACACGAGATTGAAGCCGCG
>Ga0154717_1059_pt1 | contig 24035 bp, 23 predicted proteins | sample Rifle2008BG16ft_FD_105725 | JGI IMG/M metagenome (GOLD analysis project Ga0154717, IMG submission 105725) | Betaproteobacteria bacterium RBG_16_64_18
ACCCGGGAAAGCACTTTGCAGCCGAGCTTGCGTACTGCGCGCGCAAGCTTGGGTTTCAGGAGCTTGCCGTTGAAGTTAATCCAATAGGGGCCCGGCTGGCCCATCGAAGCGGTGCGATAGTAGGTGCCATCGGGCTGGGTCAGCGGATTGCCGATCCGGGCCATGCGCTCGATCGCCGCCGGCAACTCGTCGCAGAAAAGCGACTCGATATGGGAAATATGGTTGGTGCCGCGGCCGACCTTCTCCACATAGCCGAGGAACGCCTCGCGGGTATCCCATGCGGGGCCCTCGTTAAGATACGCAAGGAAATGATCGACGCCGCCGCCGATGTCGCCGCTGCGCTCGATCTTGCCCTTGTCCATCACGACCACGCTCGCACCGGCCTCCGCTGCACCGACGGCAGCGTTCGTGCCGGCGAGTCCCCCGCCAACGACCAGCACATCGGTTTTCAGTCTGATCGGTTCTCTGTCGTACATGGCCATATCTCATACCTCGTGCCGGGTGGCTAGTGATGCGGCTTGCTCGGCCGATGACCGGCGTTGCAGGTTCTTTCGGTGATCGGCCTGCGCCATTGAATCGAGTAGGGGCGATTGGCTGGCAAGCTCAATTAGCTTGCCGTTCGAGCGGCGAATATGATCCTCAAGCAGCGGCCACAGGAGCCCGAAGTCGCGTGCCTGCAACGCATCGACGATGTCGATGTGATCGGTGGCTGTGTCGAGCGAAGCGTCGGGACCTGGCGAGGCGGCGCGGATGACCAGGCGCAGCAGATCCATGATCGACGCGAGCATCATTGCCAGGATGGGATTGCCCGACATTTCGCCCAGAAGTGTGTGAAAGCGCAGGTTTTCCTCGGAGGCTGTGATGCCGCTGTGCGACTGGGCGATCGCGCTGTCGATGTTGGCGCGCAGCTTTGCGACGTCTTCCGGTACGGCGCGCTGTATCGCCAGTTCGGCGACGTCCTTCTCGAGGATCAGGCGCGCTTCGGTAAGTTCCGCCAAGCCGACTTGGCGCAGCCGGATCAGATCCCCTAGCGTTTGCGTGACCAGGCGGTGGTCCTGCTCGGTTATGAAGGCGCCGCCCTGCTTACCCTTGCGGATCTCCAGAACGCCGATCAGCTCCAGCGCGCGATAGGCTTCCCGGACCGCCGGACGTCCGACGCCGAGGACGTCGGCGAATTCTCGCTCTGGGGGAAGTCGATCCCCGGGCTTGTATGTGCCCGAGAAGATGCGCTCCTTAATCAGATCGACGATGACCTCAAAAGTCCGTCGAACCTTTAGGCGCTCAAAGGAGGAACCCGTTCGCGTAACGCCTCGCACAACCGTGCTTTCGGCGTCCTTAGCGGGTATCGTTTGCGTAGAAAGACGTTGAAACATATGGTGAAATCTATAAATGTCAATGGTAAGACCTTTGCGATCCTACGCTCCCCAGCCAATATGGTCAACTGGCATCTGGGGTAATGAAAGTGGGATATGCGGTGCAGATTTGGTGATTGACTTTCCCAGCCAGGCCGAGATGGGCCAGCTTCCGCTGTCGGCAGAGTTTGTCCACAGAATCGGGGGGTATCTTGTGCATAGAATCCGTATCGTGAATGATGTTGCTCCCCGAGTGGCATATTAGTAGCGGGCTGCTCAAGAAATAGGCCGCTCATGGCAACTCAGCGTGATCTGGAATGACTATGACTGGGTGTTTTCTTAGGCTCAATTGTGCGAGGCCGCCAGGAACCGCTCGAGTAGTCTCGCGTAACGCGGCCAGGGTACAGTTGTACCTCTTTCCCAAGTTCCCCACGTCCCCTCGTCGACCCCGAGACGTTGGGCCGCTTCTTTGATCGACCAGCCCCTGACGCGCCACAGGGCGAATATTCCCTCAGACACCGTGGTGGGCTCTGGGAAAGGGTCGTATCCCAAGAACCGCAGGATGGCCGGATAGGAGCCGATTGGCGGTTCCGTGTAGCCCTTTTCCCAGTTCAGGACAGTAAAGGAGGTGACCCCGAACGAATCCGCAACCTGCTTCTGAGTCAGCGCCAATTCCAACCGCCGTTTCCGGACATGCTCGCCGAGAGTCCGGGGGCTCAAAATCAGTTTCCTTTGGTTTTAATGCCTTAAGTGCGATGGGCACGAATTGCAAAAGAGCAACCCGTCCCTGCAACTGCGGCTTATAGCGGCCTACGCGGGACGGTCGGCGGCGGTCGTGAACGAGTCGGCGTAGAACCCGCTATCGGGCAGCCCGCATTGGGTGGAGAAATCGCGCCGCGCCGCATCGACCATCACCGGCACGCCGCAGGCATAGACCTGATAGCCCGACAGGTCCGGAAAATCCTCCATCACCGCCCGGTGCACGAAGCCTCGCCGCCCGGTCCAGTGGTCCTCGGGGAGCGCATCCGAGATCACGGGAATGAAGCGGAAATTGGCGTGCTCCGCAACCCACTTCGCCGGCAGGTCCGAAAGGTAGAGATCGCGCGGCCGGCGGCCTCCCCAGTAGAGCGTCATCGGGCGCTTGATGTCCTTGGCGAAGGCGCCCTCGATCATCGACTTGATGGGTGCAAAACCCGTGCCGCTCGCCACGAACACGATAGGCTGGTCGCTGTCCTCGCGCAGATAGAACGTGCCCAGCGGCGCCTCAAAACGCAGGATATCGCGCTCCTTCATCTTGACGAACACGTGGTCTGTGAACGCGCCGCCGGCCACGTGGCGGACGTGCAGCTGCAGCATCTCGTCGTCGTGCGGCGCGTTGGCCATGGAGAAGCTGCGCCGTGTACCGTCCTTCAGCAGGATGTCCAGATACTGTCCGCCGAGGAACTGCAGCCGCTCGTTCGCGGGCAGCTTCAGGTGGAGAATGGCCACGTCGTCGGTCGGGCGCTCGATCTTCTGCACGCGGCAGGGAAGCGTTCGGATCCGGATGTCGCCCGCCTTGCGCACCTCGCGCGCTTCGATCACCAGGTCGCTCAAGGGGAGCGCCTGGCAGAACAGGGCCATGCCCGCTTGGCGCTCGGCATCGGTGAGGGCTTTGTCCGAGTATTTGCCGTAATCGATGCTGCCCTCGATGAGCTTGCCCTTGCAGCTGCCGCAGGCGCCGTCGCGGCAGCCGTAGGGCAGAATCAGACCCTCCCGCATCGCGGCCTGCAGTATGGTCTCGCCGGGGTTGGCCGTGAGCCGGTGGCCGGTGTTGCCGATGGTGATCTGATGGGTGGTCGGATGGGTCATGGGGCAGCAGGGTAAAATTCGCGCATGGAACGGAAACGCCTACTCGTCATCGGCTGCGGCGACGTGGCCCGACGCGCGCTCCCGCACTGGCTCGGGCGTTACGAGGTCGCCGCGCTCGCTCGTGCGCCGGATCCGGCGCTTGCCGCATCGGGCGTTCGTCTGGTCGTCGGGGACCTCGATCAGCCCGGAACGCTGGCGCCGCTTGCCGGTGCGGCGGAGCTGATCGTTCATGCCGCACCACCCCCGCAAACCGGCACGCAGGACGTGCGCACGCGCAACCTGCTCGCTTCACTTGCCCAGGCGCAAAAAGGCGGCGCAATGTTACCACAGCGGGTGGTGTACATCAGTACCAGCGGTGTCTATGGAGACTGCGGCGGCGACGCCGTGGACGAGTCACGTCCGGTCCATGCGCAGACCGATCGTGCACGGCGCCGCGTGGATGCGGAAACCGTGCTCTCAGGCTGGTGCGGCGAGCGCGGCATCGCGCTGGTCATCCTGCGCGTGCCCGGCATTTATGCCGCCGATCGCCTGCCGCTTGCGCAGCTTGAGCGCGGTGCGCCCGTGTTTGCGGACGAGGACGACGTCTACACCAATCACATTCACGCCGACGATCTGGCCGCAATACTCACCGCGGGGCTTTCTTCGGGTGAGGGCGTGTACAACGCGAGCGATGACAGCGAAATGAAAATGGGCGAGTATTTCGACCTGGTTGCCGACCGCATGGGCCTGCCGCGGCCACCGCGGGTGCGCCGCGCCGAGGCGGCCGGGCGGATCTCGCCGGTCCTGCTGTCGTTCATGAGCGAATCCCGGCGGCTGGTCAACCGCCGGATGAAGGACGGGCTAGGCATCCGCCTGCGCTACCCGACAGTCCACGAAGGCGTGCCTCAGGCAGCGGCGCAGCCCGGCTGACCCCCTGCGCCACCTGCCGTCACCAGGCTACCTGCCCCATGGAAACGCTGCTCGTGCTCACCAACCTCCCTGATCGCCCAAGCGCGGAGCGGCTGGCGCAGTCGCTGGTGGAGGCGCGGCTTGCCGCGTGCGTCAACATCCTTGCGCCGTGCCGCTCGGTCTACAGGTGGAAGGGGGCGGTTGAAAGCACGCAAGAGCATCCGATGCTGATCAAGACCACGCGCGACTGCTATGCCTCGCTCGAAGCGGCCATCCGCGCCGTGCATCCTTATGAACTCCCGGAAATCATCGCTGTCCCAGTCGCGGCAGGTTATACCGCCTACCTCGACTGGGTCGCCGCCGAAACGCGTCCGCTCGATCCACAGGGTCAATAGGGCTTGCATGCGGCCGATGAAGCGACTGTTCCTCTTTCTCTGCCTGTTGTGCGGCACGTCCGCGCTATGGGCGGGCGGCACCGATGACCTGCTCGTGCCGGACAAGGCATTCCGGTTTTCTGCCCGGGCGCTGGATACCGGCATGCTCGAGGTCACCTATCGCATCGCCGATGGCTACTACATGTACCGGGAAAGGTTTCGTTTCGCCACCGAGCCGGCGAGTGTAAGTCTGGGCGCTGCGCGGTTTCCTCCGGGAGAGATTCACAACGACCCGTTCTTCGGCCGCGTCGAGACCTACCGCGGGAATCTGCGCATCCTGGTGCCGATCGAGGGCACCGGCGGCCTGGACCGCTTCAGGCTGAAAGTGACTTCGCAGGGCTGCGCCGATTCCGGGGTCTGTTACGTGCCGCACGACCAGTTTGCCGAGATTCGCTTCGCCTCCGCGGGTCCGGCGCCCGGCACGCTCTCGGGCATGCTTGGCGGTGTGCGGTCTTCGCCGTCCCTGACCAACGTACCGCCGGCGGTGGCGCCTTCGCCGCGCTTATCCACTTCCGCGAGCGACACCGACATCGCGGCCATATTCGAGTCGGGAAGCGCCTGGCTGGTGCTGGTCAGTTTCTTCGCTTTCGGACTGCTGCTTGCGTTCACGCCCTGCATGCTGCCGATGATACCGATTCTTTCCGGGATCATCGTCGGTGAGGGCAGGGACATGAACAAGCTGCGCGCCCTGTTCCTGTCGCTGGCCTACGTTGCCGGATTGTCGGTGACCTACGCCGCGGCCGGGGTGGCCGCCGCCTATTCCGGGTCGTTGCTCGCCGCGGCACTGCAGAATCCCTGGGTGCTGTCCGCGTTCGCGCTCATATTCGTCTGGCTGGCGCTGTCGATGTTCGGCTTTCACGATATCCAGCTGCCGGGGTTCCTGCATCACCGTCTCTCGGCCGCGCACCACAAGCTCGAGGGGGGGCAGATCGCCTCGGTCGCTGCGATGGGCGCGCTGTCCGCCGTGGTCATGAGTCCGTGCGTCGCCGCACCCCTGGCCGGAGCGCTGCTCTATATCAGCCAGACCCGCGACGTGGTGATGGGCGGGAGTGCGCTGTTCGTGATGGCCCTGGGAATGGGCGTGCCGCTGGTGGCGGTGGGCGTTTCCGAGGGCGCGCTGCTGCCCAAGTCCGGGCCGTGGATGAAAACCGTGAAGAAGTTCTTCGGCACGCTGCTGCTGGGCGTGGCGATCTGGATCGTCTCGCCCGTGCTTTCGGCAATGGTCCAGATGCTCGCCTGGGCCGCGCTGCTCATCGTATCGGCCATGTTCCTGCGCGCGATCGACCCGCTGCCTGCGGACGCCTCGGGCTATGCGCGGTTGTGGAAGGGCTGCGGCCTGATCGCGCTGGTGGCCGGCGTGGCGCTGGTGATAGGGGCGCTGGCGGGCAGCCGGGATCCGCTGCAGCCGCTGGCCGGATTGCGCGCCGCGGCCGGCGATGGCGCGGTCGTGGCGACCCGCTTCGAGCGCGTCCGGACGCTCGCCGAACTCGACGATAGGCTCAAGACGGCGGGCAGGACGGTGATGCTCGATTTTTACGCCGACTGGTGCGTGTCGTGCAAGGAAATGGAGCGCTACACCTTCAGCGATCCGCAGGTGCAGGCGAAATTCGCCGGCATGCTGCTGCTGCAAGCCGACGTCACCGCGAACAATGCCGATGACAAGGCGCTGCTGAAGCGTTTCCGCCTGTTCGGGCCGCCGGGCATCATCTTCTTCGACAGGAGCGGCCGTGAAATCGAGGGCCTGCGGGTGGTCGGCTATCAACCGGCCGACCATTTCCTCAAGACGCTGGAGCGCGCGCAGAGCTTCTGATTCTTTCTTGTACAAGTTGATCGCGTTTCCTATGCTGATAATTTGGGACGCGCCGCGTGAACATCCTTCTGGTCTACCCGCGCTCTCCGGACACCTTCTGGAGCTTCAGGCATGTCCTGAAGTTCGTGTCGAAAAAGGCCGCGTTTCCGCCGCTCGGCCTGCTCACGATCGCGGCCATGCTGCCGCGCGCCTGGAACCTGAGGCTCGCCGATCTCAACGTAGCGCCGCTCAGCGATGCGGCGCTCGGCTGGGCCGATTACGTCTTCCTGAGTGGAATGATCGTGCACAAGGACTCGGCGCATGACGTGGCTGCGCGCTGCGCCGCGCTCGGCAAACCCGTCCTCGCCGGAGGTCCCCTGTTTACGACCGGACACCAGGATTTCCCGGAGATCCCGCACTTCGTGCTTGGCGAGGCCGAAGAGCTGATCGACGAGGTGGTGCGGGACCTGGAGCGCGGCTCGTTGCGGCCCGCCTACCGCTCGACCGGCTGGCCCGACATGCGCCGGGCGCCCGTGCCGCGCTGGGACCTCGTCGATCTGCGCGACTACGTCACCATGCCGGTCCAGTTCTCCCGCGGCTGCCCGTTCAACTGCGAGTTCTGTGACATCGTGGTCATGAACGGGCGAATACCGCGCACCAAGGCGCCGGCCCAGGTCGTGCGGGAGCTGGAAGCGCTGCGCCTTGCCGGCTGGAAGGATATGGTCTTCATCGTCGATGACAACTTCATCGGCAACCGCGGGCGCACCAGGGAATTGCTCCGCGAGCTGATCGCGTGGCGCGAGCGCGTGAAGCCTAAAATGGGCTTCCTCACCGAGGCGTCGATGAATCTCGCCGATGACCCGGCGCTGTGCGAGCTGATGGTGCAGGCCGGGTTCAAGAAAGTGTTCCTGGGCATCGAAACACCGTCGGCCGAAGGCCTCGAGGAGTGCGGCAAGCAGCAGAACCGCAAACGCGATCTGGGCGATTCGGTGCGCATCCTCCAGCGCGCGGGACTCGAAGTGATGGGCGGGTTCATCATCGGCTTCGACAGCGACCCGCAGGACATTTTCCGGAGGCAGTTCGAGTTCATCCAGCAATCCGGCGTCGTGACCGCGATGGTGGGCCTGCTCACCGCCTTGCCCGAAACGGCGCTCTACCGGCGCCTTGCGCGCGAGGGCCGGATCCTGGCCGAAACCTGCGGCAACAATACCGGCGCGGCGATCAACTTCGTCACCCGGCTGGACCGGGAGTTCCTGCTATCGGGATACAGCGAGCTGATGCGCAGGCTCTACGAACCGAAGCACTATTACCGCCGCATCCGCGCCTTTCTGCGCACCTACCAGCCGCGCGGCCCGTCGGTGCGGCTCTCGGGTTCGGAAGTGAAGGCGTTCCTGAAGTCGCTCTGGTTGCTCGGCGTCTGGCACGCCGGGCGGCGCGCGTACTGGTGGCTGTTCTGGTCGACGCTGCTCGCGAGCCCCAGGAAATTCCACGCGGCGATGGAACTGTCCATCCTGGGGTACCACTTTCGCCGTATTGCCAACCGCCTCTGATCAGGTCGATACCCACCCCGGACTGGCGAGAACCACCGAGGTCGCGATCTGTCGCTCCGGGATCGTCCAGTACTTTTTCAGCAAAGCCTCCGTTTCGGGTCGACCGAGCACGCGGTATCCGTGCTTCCCGTAGAACCGGATCGCCCAGATCGCGTCGGACCAGGTGCCGATGAAGATGGGCTTCGCTGTCAGGCGCTCGAGATGGCGCAGCAGGTCGCTACCGATGCCCTGTCTGCGGCTGCGCGTGCGCACGTAGGCGTGCCGGATGAGATCGACCTCGCCCCGGTCCTGGATGCCCATGACGCCGACGAGTTCCCCGCCGGCTTCGACTCCCCAGAACACCACGCCACTCTCGATTTCGTGCTTCAACTCCTCCGGCGGCATGTAGGGTTCATGCCAGCGATCGGCCGGAATGACCCCCTTGTAGGCCTGCGCCGCGTCGTTGATGATGGCGCAGATGGCGGTCAGATCGTCTGCTGTGCAGATGCGGATCATTGTTCACCCCCTCTCTAACGCATTCCGCAGCCTTCTTTGACCCGGCGGTGCGCCCGGGTCACTTCAGTGCGCGCACCACCCAGGGCAGCGTTACCGTCTCGAATATCTTCTGATCGGAAACAGCGGCACTGCGCCCCATGTGCCCGCCCTGCGGGTTGATCCACACTTCCTTGGGCGAACCCGACCGCATCAGAAGAAACACATCCTCGACCGGAACCTGGGTGTCCCTCATGCCGTTGATGACCAGCATCGGCGCCGAAGGCTTTTCCAGCCAGCCGGCGGTCTTGAGCGACATCTGCGGGCCGTAGGCGAGAAACTCCTCCAGCGTCCCGGCGCCGTAGATCGCAGCGCGCGCCTCGAACAGCTCGAACAGATATTCGCGCGTGCCGACGGCCTTCCTCTGCCACTCGGGCTGGAAGTATTCATGGACCGGTCCGCCCTGCACTACTGCGCCGCGAATGCGCCCGCGCTCGGTGAATGCAAGGCGGGCGGCAAAGTGGCCGCCCCAGGAAGGACCATAGACCACGACGCGCTTCGCATCGAGTTCGGTTCGCGCAGCGATATAGTCGAGTACGCGCGAAAACTCGCGTTCGGCGCCCGGCACGACCCGGCGTATCGTCGACTGCCCGGTGCCGGGCATGTCGAAGGAAAAATACGCGACGCCGTGAGCGAGGTAGGCGTCGTTGCGGAACGAGGCATTTTCCTTGCGTCCGTCCAGCCCGCCGATGGTGACGACGACCGGCGCCGGCCGGACGTCTTTCGGAAGCCGGAGGTAGCCGACGATCTCCTTGCCCTCGAACGGAATGCGCACGATCTCGATCGGCGGATCCTGCAGCTTCGCGTAGGCGGCGAACGCGTCCAGCGCGCGGCCGTAGGCCCGCACCTTTCCGGTCGAGTTCTCGAGCGGAAATCGGGCGAACAGGTAGTACTCGAAAGCGTACTTGTAATGCTTGGCCGCAGTGCTGCGATCGGAGGGTTCGCCCGCCTTGGCCAGAGCGAGGCGACGATCGCCGATCGCGCTCCATGCCGCCGCCCAATCGTCGCGGTCCAGGCTGCGGAGGTTCGCGAGCGCCTCGCGAACCTCGCCTGCATCGAGTTCCGACACCGGATACGCCTTGCGGTCTGCGCGCTGCTGGACTTCGGTCTTGAGTTCCGCGAGCGTGCGCGGCGCGGCGATCTGGGCGTTCGCGGCCACCGGTGCCGCCGCAAGCGCGAGCAGTGCAACGGCGAGCGCGGGAAAGAGGCGGGGCTTGGTCATGATCGTGTTCTCCCTGTAGTTGAACCGAATCGTTCGGAATCTTAAGCGATCTGGAACGGGGCGGTCGCCACACCGCGTGTGGGCTCGCTCACATTGCGGCAAGCGCGTCGCGCAGCCGCCGGATGCCTTCGAGCCCGCCCATGCGCAAGCCGAACCCCTTGCCCTTCGGCAGGCCGGGCTCGGTGGGGTTGATGCGGATCAGCGCGCCGCGCGCCGCCTCGCCGAAATGCCGCACCGAAGGAATCGTCGTGCCGGCGCCGATTTCGACGATGACCGGCCGCTTCATCTGCTTGAGCCACGCGTGCAGTGCGGCAGTTTGCGCCTGCTGGCGCGATTCAATCCAGCCCCAGTCGCCGAACATGAGGATGTTCGGCCGCGCCAGGCCCTTGCAGCAGGGGCAGACGGGTAGCGCGGAGCGCAGCAGGCATTTTTCCTCGTCGATCTCAGGTGCGAAATCTGCCGCGGGCCAGATTGCGTCCGAGCAGCCGCGCATGCATTGCAGGTGGTGGATGGAGCCGTGGATTTCACACACGCGCTCGGCAGCGTAACCCGCCTGCTGAAACTGGCCATCGACGTTGCTGGTGAAGACGAAGGCGCCGTTTTCCGTCGCCTCGCCGACTGCTTTCAGGATGGCAAAGCCCTCGTGCGGGACGGTCTTGCGGTAGAGCGCCAGCCGATGGCCGTAGAAGCCCCAGGCGAGCCGCGGATCGGCGTCGAACGCGGCAGGGCTGGCGATAGCCTCGAATGCGATCCGCGCGCGGCGGAGCGCCGGATACGCGCGCCAGAACCCCTGCGTACCGCGGAAATCCGGCAGCCCCGAATCGACCCCCATGCCCGCGCCCGCCGTGACCAGCAGGCCGTCGGCCTGGGCGATCGCCTCGGCGCAGTGGCGAAGGAGCGCGGCATCGGTTTTCATCCGTACCTTCTATTCAAGCGTGTCGCGCCCTCTGCCGGGGTCCGCGCCGCGCCACACCAGATCCGGCTCGCGCGCGGCCCTGACTTCGTCCAGCCGCCGCACCGGGGTCGTGTGCGGCGCCGATTTCACGAGTTCCGGATGCGCGTGCGCTTCGGCCAGAATTTCAGTCATGGCCGCGACGAAGGCATCGAGCGTGTCTTTCGACTCGGTTTCGGTGGGCTCGATCAGCAGGCACTCAGGCACCAGCAGCGGAAAGTACATGGTCGGCGCGTGGAAGCCCTTGTCGAGCAGGCGCTTGGCGACGTCCCAGGCGGTGACGCCGGTCTCCTCCTTCACGCGCTTGAGCGTGACGATGAATTCGTGACTCGCGCGCCGCTTCGGATACGCGGTCTCGAAGCCGGCGCGGGTAAGCCGGGCTTCGAGGTAATTGGAGTTGAGCGTGGCATGGTCGGCGATGCGCCGCATGCCTTCGCGGCCGACCAGCCGCGCGTACACATACGCGCGCAGCAGCACGCCCATGTTGCCGCCGAAGGCCGACAGGTGCCCGATCGAGTGCGGGCAGTCGCGCTCGTCGAGCCACCGATAGACGCCGTTCTCCAGCGCGAGCATCGGCACCGGCAGGAACGGCGCGAGCAGCGGCGCGGCGCCCACAGGACCCGCCCCGGGTCCGCCGCCGCCGTGCGGTGTGGCGAAAGTCTTGTGCAGGTTCAGGTGCACGCAATCGAAGCCCATGTCGATCGGCCGCACCCGCCCGAGTATGGCGTTGATGTTGGCGCCGTCGTAATACATGAGGCCGCCCGCGTCGTGGACGATGCGCGCGATCTCGATGATCTCGGTGTCGAACACGCCCAGGGTCGAAGGGTTGGTGAGCATCAGGGCGGCGGTGCGCGGGCCGACCGCGGCGCGCAACGCCCTGAGGTTGATCCGGCCGTCATGGTCGGTGCGAACCTCGCGCAGCGTGCAGCCGCACATGGTGGCGGTCGCGGGGTTGGTGCCGTGCGCGGCGTCGGGAACGATGACCTCGGTGCGCTGCGCATCGCCGCGCGAGGCGTGCCAGGCGCGGATCATGGCGATCCCGGCGAATTCGCCCTGGGCTCCGGCCATCGGCGCAAGGCTCACCGCAGCCATGCCGGTGACCGCCTTCAGGATTTCCTGCAGTTCGTAGAGACAGGCGAGGAATCCCTGGCCGGTCTGCGGGTGCGCGAGCGGATGGCGCGCGAGGAATTGCGGCAGCATCGCCGCCGCATTGCAGGCCCGCGGGTTGTATTTCATGGTGCAGGACCCCAGCGGATAGAAATGCGTGTCGATGGAATAGGTCTGCTGCGCAAGCCTCGTGTAATGGCGCACCGCGTCCAGTTCCGAGACTTCCGGAAGCAGGGGCGGCGCGAGGCGCAGGAACTGCTGCGGAATGTCGGAGGTGTCCGCAGGCTGCGCCGGCGCCTGCGAGGAATTGGTTCGCCCCGGGCGCGATTGCTCGAAGATCAGCATGGGGCGGTCTTCTCGAGCGTGCGCTCCAAGGCGCGGGCGTAGCGCTCGATATCTTCGCCGGTCTTGGTTTCGGTAGCGCACACAAGCAGCGCATCGGCGAGTTCCGGGTAATCGGACGCAAGGTCGAATCCACCGAGTATGCGTTCGCCGCGCAATCGCGCGAGCACCGGCGCGACGGGCGCAGGCAGGCGCAGCGCCACTTCGTGAAACAGCGCGCCGGAAAACACCGGTGCGACGCCGGGGATCGCCACGAGACGGTTGCGGAGTGCGACCGTGTTGGCATGGCACTGGGCGGCAGTGCGCGCCAGCCCCCGGGGCCCGAGCAGCGCGAGGTGGATCGTCGCTGCGATCGCCATCAAGCTCTGATTGGTGCAGATGTTGGAGGTGGCCTTGGCACGGCGAATGTGCTGCTCGCGCGGCTGCAGCGTGAGGCAGAACCCCGGCCTGCCCTGGCTGTCCACGGTGCGACCCACGATGCGTCCGGGCATCTGTCGCACCAGTGCCTGCTTTGCGCACATGAAGCCGAAATAGGGCCCGCCGCCGGAGAGCGGCGCGCCGAACGGCTGGCCGTCGCCGACGGCGATATCCGCGCCCTCGGCGTGTTCAGCGCCCCATTCGCCGGGCGGCTTCAGCAGCGCGAGCGAAAGCGGGTTGACAACGCCGATCCCGAGTGCGCCCCGGGAGTGCGCCCAATCGGTGAGCGCATCCGCGTCCTCCAGCACGCCGAAGAAGTTCGGCTGCGGGATCACCAGCGCGGCGAAATCACCGCTGCGTGCCGCGGCCGACTCGACGCTCGTGGCGCCGGATTCGCGCGAGTAGTCCAGTTCGACGATTTCCACGCGTTGGTTGCGGGTGATGGTGCGCACGACCTTGCGGTACAGGGGGTGAACCGTGCGCGGCATCAGCACTCGGCGCGACTTGCCATGCGAGCGCACTGCCATGAGAACCGCCTCCGCCAGAGCCGACGCGCCGTCGTAGAGGCTCGCGTTGGAAACATCGAGCCCCGTGAGCGAGGCCATCATGGTCTGGAACTCGTAGAGAGCCTGCAGCGTGCCCTGGCTCGCTTCGGCCTGGTAGGGCGTATAGGCGGAATAGAATTCGCCGCGCGTGGCGAGCTGCCACACGGCTGCGGGAATGTGATGCTCGTAGGCGCCGGCGCCGATGAAGTTGAGATAGCGCCCGTCGGCCTCGGCGCGCTCGGTCATCAGGCGGGCGATGGTCATTTCCGGCAGGCCGGCGGGCATGCCGGAGATGCCTTCGATGCGCAGTTCGCGCGGAATCTCGTCGAACAGCGACTCGATCTCGGGCACGCCGATCGCCGCGAGCATGTCGCGCACTTCGGGCCCCGTGTGGGGGATGAACGGCATGACCGTTACGCCTCGCTCTTTGCCTGTTCTGCATAGGCCCGGGCGTCGAGCAGCGAGCCGAGTTCGGCCGGATCATCGGGTTTCAGCCTGAACAGCCAGGACGCATAGGCATCCTGGTTGATCGACTGTGGCGCATCGCGCACGGCCGCGTTGGCGGCGACGACTTCACCGCAGACCGGTGCGTAGACGTCCGCGGCCGCTTTCACGGACTCGACCACGGCGCACTCGGTGCCTGCGGCTAATTTTCTGCCGATGTCCGGCAGCTCGACAAACACCATGTCGCCAAGCCGCTCCTGCGCATGATCGGTGATGCCGACGCTTACCGTGCCGTCGGCTTCCAGGCGCGCCCATTCGTGGGTTTTCGAATATCGCAACGCTGCAGGTACGTTCATTCTGGTTCCCCGATGGGTCCGATCAGACTTCTGCCATTGCGCACAAAGGGCGGCTTGACCACGCGCGCCTCGAGCAGCCGCTCACGGACTTGCGCGTGCACCGCATCGCCGACATTGACTGCGTTCGGGACGCGGGCGAGGGCGATCGAGCGGCCGAGCGTGGGTGCGAAGCCGCCGCTGGTGACGAGTCCCTCGCCGTGCGCGCTCACCACGCGCTGATGCGCGCGCAGCACGCCGCGCCCGAGCAGCACCAGGCCCACGAGCTTGCGCAGCGGGTGCCCGTGCTCGAGCGCCCGCCTGCCGACGAATTCGCGCCCGCCCGACAGGTCCACCGTCCAGGCGAGCCCCGATTCTGCCGGCGTTACCGTTTCGTCCATGTCCTGCCCGTAAAGGTTCATCCCCGCCTCCAGCCGCAGCGTGTCGCGGGCGCCCAGGCCGCAGGGCGCGGCCCCGGCGCGCATCAAGGCGTTCCACACGCTGTCGGCCCGCACTGCGGGGAACATCAGTTCGAAGCCGTCTTCGCCGGTGTAGCCCGTGCGTGCCACGAAGAATTCGCCGCACTGCGCCGCGTGAAAGCGCAACAGCGGCTCGGTCGCATTGCGAGTTTCGGGAAGCGCATCCCAAACGCGGGCGCGCGCATTGGGCCCCTGGGCTGCGAGCATGCACAGGCCGCACTGCGGCGTGATGTCGGGCGTGCCGCGCTGTCGCAGCGCTCGGATCCAGGCGAGGTCCTTCTCGGCGGTGCCGGCGTTGACCACGACGCGGTACTGAAACTCGCCAGTGAAATAGACGATCAGGTCGTCGAGGATGCAGCCCCGCTGGTTGAGCAGGCAGGAGTAGAGCGCGCGTCCGGGGCGCTCCAGCCTGGCGACGTCGTTCGCGAGCGCATAGCGCAGAAAGGCACGCGAGTCGGGCCCGAGAATGTCCAGGGCGAGCATGTGCGATACGTCGAACACGCCCGCATCGTTGCGGACCCGGTGGTGCTCCTCGATCTGGGAGCCGTAGTGCAGCGGCATTTCCCAGCCGCCGAAGTCAACCATCCGGGCACCGAGTCTGCGGTGGGTTGCGGTGAGCGGCGTCTGTCTGAGCATGGGTCGCTGCAGCAGGATGCGGGGCGGTTGCTCTGCCGTCGCGGCGAGTTCGAGCGCTTCGCGGCATCGACCAAGTGCGCACCCTGATCAAATTATAATGGTGCGCTCATCCGGAGGCAGTAGAATGCGAAAAAATATCCAGGGCGTCGATCACGCGGTATTCGCCGTGCGCGACCTCGATGCCGCGCACGAGACCTTCGAGCGCATGGGTTTTACGCTGACCCCGCGCGGCCATCACACGCTGGGTTCGCAGAACCACTGCATCGTGTTCAGCGATGATTACCTGGAACTCCTGTGGCTGCCGCCGGATCTCAAAACGCGCCCTTTTATCGCCGACTTTCTCCAGCGCGGCGAGGGGCTGGCGGCGCTGGCGCTCAAGACCGGGGATGCCGACGCGGCGCATGCCGAACTGCACGCGGCGGGGCTGGAGCCCAGCGCGCCGATGGATTTTTCGCGGCCGGTACATTTTGCGGGCGGCAGTCGCGACGCTCGGTTCAGAACACTCGACATCGGCGCGCGCCACGTGCCCTGCGGCCGGCTGTTCCTGTGCCAGCACCAGACCCCGGAACTGGTGTGGCGTCCCGAATGGCAGCGCCACCAGAACGGCGCCAAGGCGATTGCCGCAGTGGCGGTGGTCGCGCCCGACGCTGCGGCCACCGCGGCGGCGTACGGGAAGGTTTTCGACACCCCGGCGAAAGAAATCGCCGAGGGCCGGCTCGTCGAAACCGGCGCCGCGCCGATCGCGATCGCTACCGACCGGAGTCTCGCCCGGCGCCTGCCCGGGGTGTGGATCAGCGAGAGGCCGGCCCCGCTGATGGCGGCGTTGTTCATTCGCGTCGCCGACCGCAGCCGGGCGGAGCAACGGTTGCGCGGTGGCGGCTTCCATCCCGCGCGCATGCCCGACGGCTCGATCGCCATCGGCGCTGCCGAAGCGCACGGCGTGGCGATGGTGTTCGGTTAAGTGCTTTCCTTCAGCCACCGCGCCGCGTCGAGCGCGAAATAGGTCAGGATGCCGTCGGCGCCGGCACGCTTGAATGCGAGCAGAGCCTCGAGTGCGCAAGTCTTCTCCTCCAGCCAGCCGTTCTTGAAAGCCGCCTTGAGCATCGCGTATTCGCCGCTCACCTGATAGACGAAGGTCGGCGCCTTGAACTCTTCCTTGACGCGCCTGAGGATGTCCAGATACGGCATGCCCGGCTTGACCATCACCATGTCGGCGCCCTCCTGCAGGTCCAGGCCGACTTCCCAGAGCGCTTCATCGCTGTTGGCCGGGTCCATCTGGTAGGTGAACTTGTTGCCCTTGCCGAGCGCGGAACTCGATCCGACTGCGTCGCGGAACGGCCCGTAAAACCCGGAAGCGTACTTGGCGGAGTAGGCCATGATGCGGGTGGTGATGAGCTTGCGAGCTTCGAGCGCAGCCCGGATACGGCCGATGCGGCCATCCATCATGTCCGATGGCGCCACGATATCCACACCCGCCAGGGCCTGAGTGAGGGCCTGCTGCTCCAGTATCGCCAGGGTCTCGTCGTTGAGGATGTAGCCGGTCTTGTCGATGACGCCGTCCTGTCCGTGCGAGGTATAGGGGTCGAGGGCGACATCGGTCATCACCCCCAGTTCGGGAAAGCGCTTCTTCAGCGCGGCGGCGACGCGCGGGACCAGACCCTTGGAATTGGTGGCCTCGCGCCCGTCAGGGGTTTTCAGAGACGGTTCGATCGACGGAAAAAGCGCCATGGCCGGGACGCCCAGCGCGAGGCATTTCTCCGCGACAGGCAGCAACTTGTCGAGCGTCATCCGCGAAACACCCGGCATCGACGGCACCGCCTGCGTCGTTCCCTTGCCGTCGATCACGAACACCGGATAGATGAAGTCGCTTGCAGTGAGCACATGCTCTCGCATCAGCCGGCGCGAGAAGCCGTCTCGCCGCATGCGCCGCATTCTCACCCCGGGAAAACTGCCGTACACGTTCATGATCGTCCTTTCGATTAAATTTCGTTCGTGCACTCAATACATTGAGCAGATATTGGCTGGTTCGGGAACCTTTTCGCCTGCCGGGTAATCCTATTGCCAGACGGTTGCGAAATCGTCGCCCGCTTCTCCTCCCTGAGCGGGTGCCTTAATCCTTTTAAGGCTGTCCCCGGGCTTTAATCCCCTTTAAGCCCGGGGCTTTTTTTTGTCTTCGCTCGGGAGGTCCTGCCTCTCGACATGCAACTCCTAGGTAGGCCCGAGGCCATCCAGGTCCGGGTCTTCCGGCCTCTCCAGCCAGGCACTGAGCGCGGCTTGCGCATCGTCGATGCCGGTCCGCTTGAGACTGGAAAAAAGCTGTGCCGTCCAATTCGACGACGCGAGGGCGAGCGTGCTTCGGACTTCCCGCAGGGTTCGCAGCGCCGCGGAGCGCGACAGTTTGTCCGCCTTGGTCAACAGGACGTGAACCGGCTTGCCTGTGGTCCTGAACCACTCGAGCAATTCCCAGTCGAGTTCAGTGAGCGGGTGGCGCGCGTCCATCACCAGCGCGAGGCCGGCGAGTTGTTCGCGCGTCCGCAGGTAGTCGCCAAGCACGCGACCCCAGGGCGCGCGCGTAGCGACGGGAACCTTCGCGTAGCCGTAGCCTGGCAGATCGACCAGAAAGCGGCCGTCGCCGAGACAGAAGAAATTGATCAGTTGGGTGCGCCCCGGGGTCTTGCTGACGCGGGCCAGTTGGCGCTGGTCGGCAAGGGTGTTGATCACACTGGACTTGCCCGAATTGGAGCGTCCAGCGAATGCGACTTCGCGCTGGCTCTCCGGAGGCAGATCCGGGAGCGCCTGGGCGCTTTTGAGAAATTTTGCCTGACGGAAAAGAAACACGCGGCGACCGGGCGCTGGCTGGCTGTGATTAAGCTACGGTAGAATAGCAGTTTTCCGCAATTGCCCCGCTCAAAGGAGATGTGATGCAAAGAGCCCGCTGGATTTCGGCTCTTTCCCTATGCTCGGTTCTGGTCGCCGCCGCCGCCGTGGCCGCGGGGCTGCCTGCGAAGCCTGATCTCGCCAAAGGGCAGACGATTGCTTCCCAAGCGTGCGCGGTCTGCCACGGTGCCGATGGCAACAGCCCGTCGCCCGCGAACCCAAAGCTCGCGGGTCAGGGGGCTGAATACCTCGAGAAGCAACTGCACAATTTCAAGCCGGCGCAGGGCAAGAAGACCGAGCGCGAAAACGCCATCATGGCAGGCATGGTCGCGAACCTGTCTGCCGATGACGTGCGCAACGTCGCCGCGTACCTGGCGAGCCAGAAGCCCAAGGGAGGTTTTTCGCGCAGCCGCGAACTGGTTTTTCTCGGCCAGAAGCTGTATCGGGGAGGTAACGCGGCCACCGGCCTGCCGGCCTGCGCAGGCTGCCATGGCCCGAATGGCGCCGGCGTCCCGGCGCAGTATCCGCGATTGGCAGGACAGTACGCCGAGTACACAATGGCGCAGCTGAACGCTTTCCACGATGGCCAGCGGACCAACGACACGAACAGGATGATGCGCTCGATCGCGGCGAAGATGAGCGACGCGGAGATGCGCGCTGTCAGCGACTACATTGCCGGCCTGCGCTAGCACAACCAAGCCGCGGCTCATCGCCGGGAAAGGGAGGCCGCGGGCCTGCTTCGCCCCCCGGCAAGCATCCTGCCCTACATGCGGGCCTGACTGGCGCTCCACGCTCCTGCGGGCCGGCTTGGCCGGATTCGCGGAATATTCCGGCGCGGTCGCGCGTTCACCCAGTGTGCGGACAAATTGATGGATAGTCACCAGATCCTTGAGCACATTCCCAGGCTGCGGCGCTATGCGCGGGCGCTGCTTGGGGACCGCTACGCGGCCGACGATCTGGTGCAGGACACGCTGGAGCGGGCCTGGAACAAATTTCACCTGTGGCGGCCGGGGAGCGATCTGAGGGCGTGGCTGTTCACTATCATGCACAACGTTTTCGTGAATCAGGTTCGCAGCAAGAGAAGCGAGATCGAAAAGACGATGGAGGAGCTCCCCGTCGTCGCAGTGCGCGCGACTCAGTCGGACTCGCTTGAGATCGCCGACGTGGAGCGCGCATTGCGCGCGCTGCCGGATGAACAGCGCGAGGTGCTGATTCTGGTCGCGATCGAAGAAATGACCTATGACGAGGTGAGCCGCGCGCTGGCGATTCCGATCGGCACCGTGATGTCGCGGCTGTCACGGGCCAGAGAGCGCATGCGGCGCCTGATTGCGGGCGTACAGCCGGCGGTGCTATTTAAGGTCGTGAAATGACGCACTTGCTCGAAGACGATCTGCAGGCTTTCGTGGACGACGTCCTGGACGAGGCGCGTCGCGGCGAGGTCGAGGCTTATCTCGCGCAGCGGCCCGAGGAGGCCGCGCGGCTGCATGCGTACCGTGCGCAGGATGCAGCGCTGCGCGCGCTGTTCGATCCGGTGCTCGCGGAGCCGGTTCCGGCGGCGCTTGCCGCGCGACCCGCAGCGCGGCGCTGGCGCCCCGTCGCGCTTGCAGCAAGCGTGCTGTTCGCGGGCGTGGCGATCGGCTGGATTGCGCGCGGCAGCGTCGCGCCCCTGCCCCAGGCTGCTGCGTCGCTGGCTCGCTCGGCGGCAATCGCGCACGCCGTGTACTCGCCGGAGGTGCGCCACCCGGTGGAGGTCGGGGCGGATCAGCAAGACCATCTGGTCAAATGGCTGTCCAAGCGGCTCGGCACCGATCTTCGCCTGCCGAAACTCGCCACGCTTGGATACGATCTGGTCGGAGGCAGGCTGCTGTCCGGGTCCCAGGGGCCGGTGGCGCAGTTCATGTACCAGGACGCCAAAGGCCAGCGGCTCACGCTGTATGTTTCGACGCAGAAGGGCGAGGGGCGCGACACGGCGTTCCGGTTCAGCCAGGAAGACAAGGTTTCGGTGTTCTACTGGATAGACCGCAATTACGGTTACGCGCTGTCCGGAGAAATCAAGCGCGATGCGCTGCTCGCTTTGGCAACCGCCGTTTATCAGCAGCTCAGTCCATAGCGCCGTCGCGCGCGTGGTGGCATCAGGGGGAACGATTTCTCGGGCCCGATGCGCGCCGCTTCCGTTCTCAGCCTGGCTCGGCGAAACTGCCGCAGACTGCCGGGCCCGCTGTAACCTATTCGTGCCGGCATACGAATCACCCTGACAGACGTACAACCGAGCATAACCAGAAAGGCGTGCCATGCTGATCAAGCGACGGGGCGATATCCGGCCCTCCGAAGTCACTCCCTATGGCGTCTACCTGCGCAGGCGGGAATTCTTGAAAGCCGGCCTCGCCGCCGGTCTTATCGGCGCCGCCGGCCTCGCTGCGACACGATCTGTCGGCGCTCAGGGCTCGCCGGGCAAGCTCGCCGGCATCAGAAAGAGCAATTACAGCACGCTGGAGAAGCCGACCAGTTACGGGGACGTCACGAGCTACAACAATTACTACGAGTTCGGGACCGAAAAGTCGGACCCGGCAATCTACGCGCAAAAGCTGAGGACGCGTCCGTGGACTGTCGTTGTGGAAGGAGAGGTAAAGCGGCCGAAGACCTTCGGCATCGAAGATCTGCTGAAGCTGCCGCTCGAGGAGCGCGTTTATCGCCTGCGCTGCGTCGAGGGCTGGTCAATGGTCATTCCCTGGGTCGGGTTCGAGTTGAAGAGCTTGATCGAGCAGGTCGAGCCCACGGGCAAGGCCAAGTTCGTCGAGTTCGTCACCGCGTATCAGCCGGAGACCATGCCGGGGGTGCGCCTGCCGGTGCTCGACTGGCCGTATGTCGAGGGCCTGCGCATCGACGAGGCGATGCATCCGCTCACGCTGATCGCGGTGGGACTCTACGATCAGATGCTGCCGAACCAGAACGGCGCCCCGATCCGCCTCGTGGTGCCCTGGAAGTACGGTTTCAAGAGCGCCAAGTCGATCGTACGCATCCGCTTCGTCGAAAAGCAGACCAGGATCGCCTGGGAAAAAGCCGCATCGCACGAGTACGGTTTCTACTCGAACGTCAACCCGGAGGTCGACCATCCGCGCTGGAGCCAGGCCACCGAGCGCCGCATCGGCGAGGACGGTATCTTCACTCCCAAGCGCAAGACGCTCATGTTCAACGGTTACGCCGGCCAGGTCGCGAGCCTGTATGCCGGCATGGATCTGAAGAAGTTCTTCTAGGGACGGTGAGCACCGTCGACACGTCCTCGATCGCGGGCAGAGGCCGCGCGATTGCCAGCCCCTCGCCGCGCGCGATCGCATTGATCAAGGCGGTCATCTTCGTGCTGTGCCTCGGACCGCTCGTCCGCCTCGTGGGCGGCGCAGCCCTTGATCTCCTGGGGGTCAACCCCGTCGAATTGATTCGACGCTCCACCGGAACCTGGACGCTGGTGTTTGTACTGGTGACTCTGTCCGTGACGCCGCTGCGTCGGCTCACAGGCTGGCACTGGCTCGCGCGGTTGCGGCGCATGTTCGGGCTGTACGCCTTCTTCTACGCAGTGCTGCATTTGACGAGCTACGTCTGGCTCGAGCAGTTCTTCGATGTCGCGGCGATCGTCAAGGACATCATAAAGCGCCCCTTTATCACCATTGGATTCGCCGCTTTCGCGATGATGGTTCCGCTCGCGGTGACGTCGACCGACAAGATGGTGCGCCGCATCGGCGCAAAGAACTGGATTGCGCTGCATCGGCTGGTCTATGCGCTCGCGATCTGCGGCGTCGTCCACTACTGGTGGCTGGTCAAGCGCGACATCACCAAGCCGGCGATCTATGCGCTCGCCCTGGCGATGCTGCTGGGATACCGGGCCGTCTCAGCGGCGAGGAAGCGGACGCCCTAGCCGCGCGGGCCGCCGGTCAGCCTTCCACAGCAGAGCCGGCGGGCGCGATCGCGCCCGCGGCGCGCCGCCGCCCCAGCCGCTGCTGCACGCGCTCGAAGTAGATATAGATCACCGGCGTGATGTACAGCGTCAGGAACTGGGACAGGACCAGCCCCCCGACGACCGCCATGCCCAGCGGCCGGCGCGCTTCGCCCCCGGCGCCGAACGACAGGGCGATCGGCAGGCTGCCCATGAGCGCGGCAAAGGTGGTCATCATGATCGGCCGAAAGCGGATGAGACAGGCCTCGTAGATCGCCTCCGCCGGCGATGCGCCCTCGCTGCGCTGCGCCTCGATGGCGAAGTCGATCATCATGATGGCATTCTTCTTGACGATGCCGACCAGCATGATGATGCCGACGAAGCCGTACATGTTGAGCTCCTGGCCGAACATCCACAGCGTGAGCAGCGCCCCGAGGCCGGCCGTGGGGAGGCCCGAAAGTATGGTGAGCGGGTGGATGAAGCTTTCGTAGAGGATGCCCAGCACCAGATAGATGACCAGGATCGAGAGCACCAGCAGCATGCCCATGCCGCGCAGCGAGCTCTGGAACGCCTCGGCGGTTCCCGTGAATCGCGCGTTGAGGGTTGCCGGAACCTGCAGCTCGCTCGCCGCCACTTCTATGATTTCGATGCCCTGCGACAGGGACAGGCCCGGACGCAGGTCGAAGGACAGGGTCACCGACGGCAGTTGTCCGAGATGACTCACGCTCAGCGGGCCCACGCCGTAGCTCAGTTTCGCCACCGAGTTGAGCGGCACCAGGGCGCCGCTGGATGAGCGCACGTGCAGCATGGCAAGCGCCGAGGGATCGGCCTGATAGCGCGGATCGAGCTCGAGGATTACCGCATACTGGTTGATCGCCGTGTAGATGGTTGAAATCTGTTTCGACCCGTAGGCGTTGTTCAGCGCGGCCTCGATCTGCTGCGGACTGACGCCGAGCGAGGCGGATTTCTCGCGGTCGATTTCCACCGTGACCTCGGGCCGCGCGATCTGCAGGTCGCTGGTGACATCCAGCAGGCCGGGCAGCGTTTTCAGCTTGGCCTCGATGATCGGCGTCCAGTGGTACAGCTCTTCGGTGCTCGCCCCCTGCACGACGTACTGGTAGGGGCTCTTGGTGAGCCGGCCGCCTATGCGTATCGCGGGAACGTTCTGCACGAATACCTTGATGCCCATCAGATTGGCGAACTTGGGCCGCAGGCCGCGGATGACCTCTTCGACCGGCTTGCGCTGGTCGCTCGGCTTGAGGCTGACGGTCAGGCGGGCGACATTGAGCCCCGGGTTGAACGAGGTCGAACCGATGAAGCCCATGACCGCATCGACGTTGGGATCGGCGCGAACGATGTCCATCACCGTGCGCTGGTGTTCCTTCATGGCCTCGAAGGAAATGTCCTGCGGCGCTTCGATGAAGGCGAACATCTGGCCGCTGTCCTCGCTCGGCAGGAATCCCTTGGGCATGCGCTGGTACAGGACGCCGGTGGCGATGATGACGCCGAAAAACACGGCCATGATGAACCGGGCATGGTCGATGGACCAGCGCAGGCTCCTTGCGTAGACGCGCCTGGCGGCTTCGAACGCCCTCTCGCTGAGCATGAACACCCTGCCGTGGCGCTCCGTGCGGCGATCCTTCAGGATCCGGCTGCACATCATCGGCGTGAGCGTCAGGGAGACGAAGCCCGAGATCAGGACCGCGACCATGATGGTGACGGCAAACTCGTGCAGCAGCCGGCCGAGGATTCCCCCCATGAACAGCACCGGAATGAATACTGCGGCAAGCGATAGCGTCATCGACAGGATGGTGAAGGAAACCTCCTTCGAACCGTCCAGCGTCGCGGCCAGAGCGCTCTTGCCCATCTCCAGGTGGCGCGAAATATTTTCCAGCATCACGATCGCGTCATCGACCACGAAGCCCACGCACAGGGTCAGCGCCATCAGGGAAATGTTGTCGATGCTGAAGCCCAGCAGGTACATGATCGAGAAGGTGCCGACGATCGACATCGGCAGCGCCACGCTCGGGATGACGGTTGCCGGAACATTGCGCAGGAACACGAAGATCACCATCACCACCAGCGCCAGCGCCAGCAGCAGCGAGCGCTCGACGTCCTCGACCGACGCGCGGATGGTGACGGAGCGGTCGTACAGAACGCTGATGTCTACGCCGGCGGGCACCTCCTGCCGGAATGTCGGCAGCAGCTTCTTGACTGCGTCGACCACCTCGATGGTATTCGTGCCCGGCTGGCGCTGTACGGCGAGGACGATGCCGCGCTTGTCCTTGAACCAGGCGGCGACCTTGTCGTTCTGCACGCCGTCGACGACGCGGCCGAGCTCGCTCAACCGTACCGGAGACCC
>Ga0154717_1111_pt4 | contig 24012 bp, 16 predicted proteins | sample Rifle2008BG16ft_FD_105725 | JGI IMG/M metagenome (GOLD analysis project Ga0154717, IMG submission 105725) | Betaproteobacteria bacterium RBG_16_64_18
CGCTACTGCAGTCTGGCGCCGCTGTGTCGCATCAACGAGCGGGTGTTCTCGATCGGGCGCCGGGACGAGGGCGCGGGCGAATGAGCGCTGACATCCCCGACATTGACGACCGGCGCCATGCGCTCGATCCGCAGCGCTCGTTCATCGTCCAGGCGCCGGCGGGTTCGGGTAAGACCGAGTTGCTGATCCAGCGCTATCTGGTGCTGCTGTCGCGCGTGCACAGCCCCGAGGAGATCGCCGCGATCACCTTCACCAAGAAGGCCGCCACGGAGATGAGAAAGCGCGTGCTCGAAGCGCTCGCGCAGGCGCGTACCGAGGACAAGCCGCCCGAGCCGCACCGCGCGCTCACCTGGGAGCATGCGCGCGCCGCGCTCGAGCGCGACCGCGCGCTCGGCTGGCGCCTGGAAGCCAACGCCGCGCGGCTGCGCATCCAGACCATCGACGCGCTGTGCGCATCGCTCACGCGCCAGATGCCGGTGCTGGCCGCCTTCGGCGCGCAGCCGCAGAGCGTCGAGGACGCGGGCCCTCTGTACCGCGAGGCGGCGCGCTCGACGCTCGCGCTGCTGCAAGAGCAGGGCGCAGCGCACCAGCGAGCCGCCGGCGACGTGGCGAAGCTGCTCGCGCATCTGGACAACAATGTCCCCGTCGCCGAGCGGCTGATCGCCGGCATGCTGCGCAAGCGCGATCACTGGCTGAGAAACCTGCGCAGCGCGGACGACCGGGCGGCGCTCGAAGCGGCGCTCGCCGGGGTGCGCGGCGAATCGATGGCGCGGGTGCGCTCGCTCATCGCCCCGGGCGAGGCGGGCGAACTCCTCGCGCTGGCGACCTACGCCGCGCAGAACCTGGCGGCTGAGGGCAAGGAATCGCCGGTCCGCGAATGCGCCGACCTCGCCGCGCTGCCGGGCGCGGGTGAGTCCGACCTGTACGCATGGCTCGGCCTGGCCGAGCTGCTGCTCACCGCGGCGGGCGACTGGCGCCGCGCCGCCAATGTGAATCTGGGCTTTCCCGCCGGCGCGGACCGTGCGGGCAAGGCGATCGCGAAGGACTGGAAGGAGCGCCACGCGGCGCTCGTCCTGCGCCTTGCCGAATCAGCGGGTCTGCGCGCAGCGCTCGGGGACCTGCGCTGCCTGCCGCCCGCGCGCTACACCGACGCGCAATGGGACGCGCTCGGCGCGATCGCGCACCTCTTGCCGATCGCGGTGGCCGAACTGAAGCTCGTATTCGCCGCGCGCAGCGAGGCCGATTTCGTCGAGATCGCCCAAGGCGCACTGGCCGCGCTGGGGGAGCCCGATGCACCCACCGATCTGCTGTTGTCGCTGGACTACCGTATCCACCACATTCTGGTGGACGAGTTCCAGGACACCTCGTTCACGCAGTTCGAACTGCTGGAAAAGCTCACTGCAGGCTGGACCGGCGGGGAGGGCGCAGATGGCCGCACCCTGTTCCTGGTCGGCGACCCGATGCAGTCGATCTACCGTTTCCGCGAAGCGGAGGTGGGACTGTTCCTGAGGGCACGCAACGAAGGCATCGGTCAGGTGGCGCTGGAAGCGCTCACACTGGCGGCGAATTTCCGCTCGCAGGCCGGCATCGTAGCCTGGGTGAACCGCGCCTTCGGCGAGGTGATGCCGCACCGGGAAAACGTCGCCGCCGGCGCGGTTCCGTATTCGCCCAGCACCCCGGTGCGCCCAGTCGAGGGCGACGCGGTGTGCGTGCACGCCTTTTTCAACGGCGATGCGCAGGCCGAGGCCGGCCGGGTGGCGGCGCTCATCGAGGCCGCGCAGGCAGCGGATCGCGACGGGACGGTTGCGGTCCTGGTGCGCAACCGCAGCCACCTGGAGGAGATCGTGCCGCGGCTGAAGGCGCGGGCCGTGCGCTTTCGCGCCATCGAGATCGAAGCCCTCGGCCACCGCCAGGTAGTGCAGGACCTGCTCGCGCTCACGCGCTCACTCGCCCATCCGGCCGACCGCCTGGCCTGGCTCGCCGCGCTGCGCGCCCCCTGGTGCGGCCTGACGCTCGCCGACCTGCATGCGCTGGCCTCGGCTCCCCTCTTCCTGCAAGGCGGAGGCGCCGGGGATGCGGGTGCAAGGCCCGACAATCAGAAAGATTTGTTTGCCGACCTCCAGGCGCTTCCTGCCAGTGCGACAGATACGGTTGTTAAAACTGACACCGTATGGGAACTGCTCCACGACGAGGCGCGGCTCGCACGGCTTACGGCCGACGCCCGCACCCGCATCGAGCGGGTGCGCGGTGTGCTCGCCCACGCGCTGGCGAACCGGCTGCGCGGCGCGCTGCGCGACCGCGTCGAGGCGGCCTGGCTCGCACTCGGCGGTCCCGCATGCGTCGAGGACGACACCGATCTCGAAGACGCCGAGATCTACCTCGACTACCTGGAGCAGTCCGAGCAGGCGGGGGAGGTCGCCGACGCGGCCGCGTTCGAGGAGGGCCTGGCCAAGCTCTACGCGCTGCCCGACCTGCAGGCCGATCCGAAGCGCGCCGTGCAGATCATGACCATCCACAAGTCCAAGGGCCTGGAATTCGACACCGTGATACTTCCCGGCCTCGGCCGCGTGCCGCGCAAGCGCGACCCGAGTCTTTTCCTATGGATGGAACGCGATGGTTCGTCGGCCCGGAGAAAACGGGAATCCAGCCTGTTGCTCGCGCCGATCAGGGAAACCGGCGCGGATGCGGACCCCACCTACGACTACCTCGTGCGCCTGGAAGGCGACAAGGAAAGCCACGAGGAAGGCCGCCTGCTCTACGTCGCCGCAACGCGCGCGAAAAAGCACCTGCATCTGCTGGGCAGCACGAAGCTGGACGCGAGCGCGCAGGAACTGAAAACACCGGCCGCGGGTTCCCTGCTCGCCAAGCTCTGGCCCGCGGTGGAGGCCGATTTCGCCGAGGCCGCGCGCCGATCTCCCGTGGCCGCGCAGAGCAACGCATCCCGCTCGCTCCCGCCAGGGGCAGAGGGCGGGGATGAGGGGGCCGTCGACCAGGACCTGCGCCGCCTGCATTCGGACTGGATCTTCCCCGAAGCCCCGCCCGCCGTCTCATGGTCCGCGCCGAAGGAGACCGCACGGTCACAGGACGAAATCGAATTCTCCTGGGTGGGCGAGACCGCGCGCCACGTCGGCAGCGTCGTCCACCGCTGGCTGCAGCGCATCGCCGACGAGCAGATGAAAGGCTGGAGCCGGGCGCGCGTGGAAAAGCTGCGCGACGCGTTCCGCGACGAACTCGTCGCGCGCGGGGTGGAGGAGAAGGAACTGGCTGCAGCGGCAGAGCGCGTCGGTATCGCGCTCGCCAATTCGCTCGACGATCCGCGCGGCAAGTGGCTGCTCGGGCCGCAGGACGGGGCGCGCAACGAATACCGGCTCACCGCCATGGTCGAGGGTGAGCGGCGCAATCTGATCATCGACCGGACATTCGTCGATTCGGAGGGCAGGCGCTGGATCGTGGACTACAAGACCAGCAGCCACGAGGGCGCGGAGGTCGATGCGTTCCTCGACCGCGAGCGAGCGCGTTACGCGGCGCAACTGGAGCGCTATGCGCGTGCGCTGGGGAAAGAAGAACAGGCCAGGCTGGGTCTTTATTTTCCGCTGATGTCGGGCTGGCGCGACTGGCAGAACGGCACCGGCGGTTAGCGCCAGGCCCGAAATCTTTGCGCGTAGAGCGGACTGCCCCGCAAGCCCGTGGTCTCTGATCGCTTGTGTGCCAAAGCGCCGCGACTGAGGCGCTATGCCGTCGCCGCCACCAGCAGCTGGACGAACAGCTGTAGTTTCATGTTGGTTTCTGGATTGATCGATGTAAACTCGATCCCAGCGAAGCGCCGGTTGATGCCAGGTTCTACTTTGACGACTCTTGCATAGATGTCGGTTGCCGTGAAGTCGACCAGCGGCAGTTCGAATTCAAGCCTTACTTCGTGGTGGGCCTCGAGCGGGTGGTCGAGTTCTATCAGCAGGCCGTGATAACCGATGTCGCGGATGGCCGCCTTGATCCCGTGCGGCATCACGATCTTGTCCTGAACGAGGTTGAGCGAGCAGGGGAGCCTGACTTCCACGCGATGGCTGCGGCGCAGCTCCTGCCGCGGCACTTTGAGGGCCCTGGAGGGAATCTCCAGCAACTCGTGCAATCTGACTGACGGCGTCTTGCCCTTGACGAACACTTCCATGGCCTCGCCGACGGTGACGAAGTCGCGGCAGTGAGCGAGGGTGTTTTCGCTGATCAAGACCTGGCCGCGCAGGCTGAAAGCCTCGATGCGCGAGGCAAGATTGACCTCGTCGCCGATTACCGTATATTCGGAATAGAAGTCGGATCCGAATCTTCCCGCCATGACGTTTCCGGTGTTGATGCCTATGCCCATGTACAGATCGGGCATGCCATCCTGCCGGTGGCGATGGTTGAGTTCAATCATCGCGCGTTGCATCTCAATCGCGCAGGCCAGCGCCCGCTGCACATCATCCGGCCGCTCGATCGGCGCGCCGAACAGCACCATGATGGAATCGCCCATGAATTTGTCTATGATGCCCTGGTGCAGGGCGACTATTTCATTCATTCGTCCGAAGCAGCGATTGAGCAGCGTGATCATCGCCCCGGCGGGTTGCGTGGCCGTTAGGGCGGAAAAGCCTCTCAAATCGGCGAACAGTATGGTGACCTTGCGGCGCTCGAAGGAGTGATCTGCTTGTATCGCGTCGTCCCCGCCCGCGTCCCCGCCCGCGGACCGGATGATGGATTCCATCTCCTCCATGGCGGCGTGTTTGAGAGGCGCGCCGGTTTCGCGTGCGATCAGCGCTTGCAGGCGGCGTGCAGCCTCTTTACCCGGATCGTCTTTCATGTTTCGATATGTCGGCTAGGCAAACCAAACGGCGCGAAGCGAGTATCCTCGGCATCGGCGCGCCGGTCAAACGCCTTTTCCGCATCGGGTTGTTGCGCCTCCATGGGCAGAAACGCCGCACTGGCCATGGGCCGGCTCGCAAGCACGCTTGATCGGACTTGCGCATAATGGCCGCTGCGCATCACACCCTGCCTGCCCATGTACCAGAGTCACTTCGGCCTCACCGAGGCGCCGTTCTCGATCGCGCCCGACCCGCGCTACCTCTACATGAGCCAGCGCCACCAGGAGGCGCTCGCGCATCTGCTCTATGGCGTGAACGCAGGCGGCGGCTTCGTGCTGCTCACAGGCGAGGTGGGCGCGGGCAAGACCACGGTGTGCCGCTGCCTGCTGGAGCAGATTCCGCAGTCCTGCGACGTGGCCTACATTTTCAATCCCAAGCTGACGGTGCCCGAGTTGCTCTCGACCATCTGCGTGGAATTCGGCATCGCCTATCCGCCCGGCAACGCGAGCATCAAGGTCTACGTCGACTGCATCAACGCCTACCTGCTCGAGGCCAACGCCCGGGACCGGCAGACGGTGCTGATCATCGACGAGGCGCAGAACCTCTCGGCCGACGTGCTGGAGGAGATGCGGCTGCTCACCAACCTGGAAACCAACCAGCGCAAGCTGCTGCAGATCATCCTGCTGGGCCAGCCCGAACTGGCGGTGATGCTCGCCCGGCCGGAGCTGCGCCAGCTCGCGCAGCGGGTGGTCGCGCGCTATCACCTGGGGCCGCTCGCCAAGCCGGAAGTCGATGCCTACGTGCGCCATCGCCTGGATATGTCGGGGGCGCGCAGGCGGCTGTTTCCGGCCCGGGTGATGGGGCAGGTGTACGCCTTGAGCGGCGGCATTCCGCGGGTGATCAACGTGTTGTGCGACCGGGCGTTGCTCGGCGCCTACGTGCAGGGCAAGGAACGGGTCGATCGCGCGACGCTCGCCCAGGCGGCGCGCGAGGTGTTCCACCAGCCGACGGCGAGGCGCGACCTGACGCGCCCGCTCGTTGCCGCGTTGATCCTGGCGATCGGGGGCGCTGCGGCGGTGATGGCGTATCAGAGGGAACAGCGCGAGACCGATGCAGCGCCGGCGGCGGGCGCGCCATCCGCCGTCCAGGCGCAAGCCGCGTTGCCCGACAGGTTGGACTGGCCGCAGGATGAGCCGACCTCGGGCAGCAAGTCGATCGCCTACGCTGCGCTGTTCCGGGCCTGGGGTGCGGACTACCGGGGCGGCGACGCGTGCAAGCAGGCCGAAGGACTGGGACTGCGGTGCCGGATGGCGCGCGGCGGCCTGGACGACCTGCGCCAGTTCAACCGACCCGCGGTGCTGCAGATGCGCGACGCCGCTGGACAGAATCGCGACCGGAGCTTTTTTGCGACCCTGACCGGACTCGACTACCGGAGCGCAAGCTTCGCGATCGGCGCGGGCGGCACGACGGTGGCGCTGGGCGCGCTGGCGGCGCAATGGTCCGGCCACTACACCCTGCTGTGGCGAACGCTGCCCGAGGCGCCCAAGACGGTTCGAGCGGGCGAGCGCGGACCTGCAGTGCAATGGCTCGCCAGGCAGCTTGCGCAGGTGCAGGGCGGGACGGCGGAGGCCGATCCGGTGTTCGACGATGCGATGGCGCGCCACCTGAAACAGTTTCAGTTCGACCAAGGGCTGGTACCCGACGCCACCCTCGGACCGCAGACCCTGATGCGCCTCAGTGTCGCGGCGGACAAGGCAGCGCCGAAGCTGGTCCGCGAGCAGGGGAGGAATTAGGCATGTCGTTCATCCTCGATGCACTCAGGAAATCCGATCAGCAGCGCCAGCGCGGCGCAGCGCCGACACTGCTGACGGCGCAGGCGGCGGCGGTGGCGCCGAGGCGGCCTGCGTATTGGGTTCAAGGCCTGTTCGCGGCAGCCCTGGTCGGCGCCGGGATGCTGATCGGCTGGCTTGGTCCGCGGCAGCCGGAGCAGCCGGCGGCTCCTGTGCTCGCCACGCCCGAAACCCGTGCGCCGGCGATCCCGCCCGCGCTGCCTGCATTGACCCGAGCGACCGAGCCGCCGATCCAGAACCCCGCCGTCGCCGCCCCATCGCCGGGCGCGCCCGGCCCCGCGTCAGCGTCGCCTGCGACCGCCGCCGTCGCGCCGGGGCAAGCGCCCGCGCCGCAGGTGGCGGCCGGCGCCGGCGCGCAGGACGCGATGGCCCTGGCCGAACTGCCTGTCTCGATCCGGCAGGAGCTGCCCGCGCTGCAGGTCCTGCTGCACATGTATTCGCCGCGCCCGGAGAAACGTTTCGTCACCATCAACAACCAGACGCTGCAGGAAGGCGAATCCGCGGCGCCCGGTGTGACGCTGGAGCGGATTACACCCGACGGCATGATATTGAGCTTCAAGGGCTATCGTTTCCGACGCGGCGTGCAGCAGTAGCGCAGGCGGGACAAGCTTGCCGGGGTGAGGCGATCCGTTTCGCGGGGCAACCGCGAGCGCCAATATCCCGGATAATCGCGATGCAGCAGCCCGGAGGCACCGCGGCGGTGCACCGGATCTGCGCAGCGGCGTCCGATGCCTCTTTATCTCCTCATCTTCTTCTCGACACTCAATCACTCGGCCTTCATGGGCGCCCGGGTGACCGTATCGCTGTATGCGATACACCTGCAGGCCACGCCGTTTACGGTCGGCACGCTGATCGGGCTGTTCGGACTGCTGCCGATGCTGTTCTCGCTGGCCATCGGCCGTCTCATCGACCGCGTCGGCGGGCGCATGCCCATGCTCGTCGGCTCGGTGGTCGTCGCCATCGGGATGCTGTTGCCTGCGCTGATTCCCGGGCTGGGCACGCTCTACGTCGTCTGCCCGCTGCTCGGGCTGGCCTATGTATCGTCCCATCTGTCGGTGCAGAGCATGGTCGGATTCATCGGCACGGCCGAAGACCGGCCAGCGAACTTCAGTTACCTCGCGAGCGCCTTTGCCGCCTCGTCGTTCGCCGGCCCGATGCTGGCCGGCCTGTCCATCGACTGGCTCGGTTACGGCCCTGCGTTCACGATACTGGCGCTGCTGCCGATTGTGACCGCAACTGCAATCGCCACCAACCGGCTGAAGTTGCCGCCGCACCGCCCTCAGGGCCCGCTCGCGGGCAAGGCGCGCGTTGCCGACCTGCTGGGCCACGGCGAGTTGCGCCGCGTCTTCGTCATAACCGGACTGCATGCCATCGCCTGGGAGTTGTTCAGTTTCATGACGCCGATCTACGGTTCCCAGGTTGGCCTGTCGGCTTCGGCCATCGGCGCGCTCATGGCTTCGTTTGCGACCGCGACGTTTGTGGTGCGGCTCGCGCTGCCGTTCATCACCCGGCGCGTCACGCCCTGGCGCCTGCTGCGGGACACGATGCTGATCGCGGCGGCGGTGTACGCGGTGTTTCCGCAAATGACCCATTTCGTGATGCTGATGGCGCTCGCGTTCATTCTGGGCATGGCCCTGGGCGGCTCGCAGCCCATGGTGATGGCGCTGGTGCACGAAACCGCGCCGGAAGGACGCACGGGCGAGGCGGTGGGGCTGCGCGCCACGATCGTGACCGCCGGCCAGACTTTGATGCCGCTGCTGTTCGGCGCACTCGGCTCCGCGCTGGGTGTGACCGCCGCGTTCTGGTCGGCGGCGGTGGCGCTCGCGCTGGGCAGCCGAATAGCCCGTAAGCGCCGAACGCCCTGATTGTTGCTGGTGCGGTGATCCGGCGCGATCGCCAGCGCCGCAATTTCGGAAACGGCGGTTTGGTAGGATAATCCCCGGAAATCGAACCGACCGTCCGCCGCTGACGCTGGGCGGCGCCCACTGGAGCAGGCGGGACGCATGATCATCGACATCGCTACGCACGTCTATCCCAAGCCGGTGTACGAGCGGGTGAAACGCATCGCGCCCGACTTCGGCTCCATGGGCTCGCGCGTGGACCATACCCGGCAGCTCTACGACTTCGACGACCGCTTTCGCCTGATGGACGAAGCCGGCGACTACGTGCAGGTCATTTCGCTCTGCAATCCCCCGATCGAGGAATTCATGACGCCCGAACAGGGCGCCGAAATCGCGCGCGTCGCCAACGATGCCATGGCCGAGCTGGTCTCGCGCCACAAGGACAGGTTTCCCGCGTTCGTCGCCTCGCTGTCGCTGCGCGACATGGACGCGGCGATGACCGAGCTGCAGCGCGCGATCGGTGAACTGGGCGCCTGCGGCGTGCAGATCTTCACCGACGTCGCCGGGCGCCCCATGGACGACCCCGAATTCGATCCGGTATTCGCGGCGATGAAGCAATACGGCTTGCCGATCTGGCTGCATCCGACCCGCACGCCGGGGATGCCTGATTTCGCCGCCGAATCGACTTCGCGGTTCGACCTCTGGCTGGTGCTGGGCTGGCCTTACGCGACCGCGGCGACCATGATGCGCCTGGTGCTGGCCGGCCTGTTCGAGCGGCATGTGGGCCTGAAGATCATCACCCACCACATGGGGGGGATGATCCCGTTCCACGAGGAGCGCGTGGCGGGGGCGCTGCACAGACTGGGGCTGCAGGCCGCGAAGAAGGAACAGGGATCGGGCGGTCCCTACATACGCCGCCCGCCGATGGAAATGATGCGCATGTTCTACGCCGATACCGCGATGCACGGCGCGGTGGAAGCCACGCGCTGCGGCCTGGCCTTCTTCGGCGCGAGCAACACCGTATTCGCGACCGACTGTCCGTTCGGGTCCATCCGCAAGGGGCTCGACATGATCGATCGGCTCGGGCTGGAAGAGCCGGCGAAGCATAAGATTCTGCACGGCAATGCCCGGCGCCTGCTGGGCGCGGCCAGGTTCGAGCGATAGCGGCGCATCCTGCCGCGGGCGCGGCGGCTCAATGCACGACCAGCACCGGGGTCGCGGTGTGGGTCAGCACCTTCTGGGTGTCGCTGCCTATGAGAAAGGCGGGCACGCCGCGGCGCGCGTGCGACGCCATCACGATCAGGTCGCAGTGCTGCTCGCGGGAAACCCTGATGATGGCCTCGTAGGGCGCGAGATCGGCAACGAACGCGGTTTGCGCCTGCACTCCGCTCGAGGCGGCGATCTCCATGGCCGTCTCGAGCAGCTTGCGCTCCTCGTCCTCGATCTCGGCGCCGATTCTTTCCTCGCCCAGGTTCGACAGCGCGCCGCCTTCGACGTGGTGCGGCTCCAGGAGGGGAGACCTGACGTGCAGCACCAGGAGTTCCGCCCCCAGCGCCTGGGCAAGCCGCGCGGCTTCGGCCACGCCCCTGTTGGACAATGCGGAGCCGTTGGTCGGCACCAGTATCTTTCGGTACATGATCGGCCACCCGAGAGTTTGAGGAGACGGCGGATGCCTGCTTATCCTACCAGTAGAGCAGAGAAATCGCGCCGATGCCAAGGATATCGCCGGAGGCGATTGCGCCGGGCGCGATATACCGGCATTCTGGTGTCTGCGTGCGGCCTGCGGCAAACCGCCGGAATGCGCCAGGCTTCCCTGAACCCTCGGTGCGGGACACAACGGTTGCCGCAGACGTCGATGCGGGGGAGCAGGCTGGAGGACGTGACATGAAATTCCGGATGGCCAAGAATTCGCTGTTCGCGGTCCTGCTGCGCTCGCCATGGTGGATGAGCGTGGCCATCGCCGCGGGAATTTTTGCGGCGGCGAGGCTGGTGCTGCCGCAGGCGTATGCGTTCTTCGTCGGGCTGCCGTTCCTGGCGATCGGGTGCTATGCCGGCGCCCGGCAGCTTCGCTCACCGAGCGCCGCGCGGGTCGCCGGCGTGCTCGAGGCCGTTCGCGCCATGTCGTGGGACGAGTTTTCCGGCGCCATCGAGCGCGCCTACGGCCGCGAGGGCTACGGCGTGACCCGGACCTCCGGCTCGCAGGCCGACTTCGAGCTCGCCCGCGCGGGGCGCATTTCGCTGGTCGGCTGCAAGCGCTGGAAGGCCGCGCGCACCGGCATCGAACCGCTGCGCGAACTGCTTGCCGAGCGGCGCGCGCGCGACGCGCATGAATGCATCTATGTCGCCGCGGGCGAGATCACCGACAACGCGCTCGCGTTTGCGGCCAAGCACGGCATCCGGCTGCTGCGCGGCGCCGAACTCGCGAAGCTGCTGCCCAAGCGTCCGTCCTGAGGTCGCGCGCGCGGCGCAGGCTGCCCAGAACAGGCGCAGCGTCATCCTGCCCGGTTGGCCGCTCTCCGCCTCCCCGGTTTGTAATAGACTCTGCACGGAATACGTTGGGGGAGGCATATGACCCTGTCGGATGCAGCGCGGAACCTGATACTGGACAGCGAGGGGTTCAGCGCCAGGCCCGATTGGCCGGGCGGGCAGTCAGGCGTCACCATCGGTTTCGGCTACGACCTGGGCTACGTGACGGTGGACCAGTTCGAATCCGATTGGGGTGAGCGGGTGCGGTCCGGCGTCACCGGGCGACTCAAGGCGGTGGTCGGCCTGCGCGCGGTGCGCGCGCGCAACCGCGTGGCCGATCTCGCCGACCTACGGATTTCACGCAAAGCGGCCGCTCAGGTGTTCGATGTGCGCAGCGTGCCGGTGTACGAACTGCGAACCGCGCAGGCGTTCCCCGGCGTGGCGGCGCTGCCCGAGGACGCGCGCGGCGCGCTGGTGTCGCTGGTCTACAACCGGGGCACGTCGATGCTGGACGACTCCCCCGAAGACCGCCGGCGTGAAATGCGCGCGATCCGCGACGCGGTGGCCCGCGGCGACCTGGCCGGGATCGCGGCGCAGTTGCGCTCGATGAAGCGCCTCTGGGTGGGAAAGGGTCTCGGCGGGCTGATCGCGCGCCGCGAGCGGGAGGCGCAACTGGTCGAGTCGGCGCTCGCCTGACGCGTTCCGAATAACTTTCGATTCCCGGGAGGTTCGCGTGCCAGATGCCCCTTGCTACCCGATCATTTACGTGCGCGGCTATGCGATGACGGCCGGCGAGATCGACGAAACCACGGCCGACCCGTTCTGCGGCTTCAACCTCGGATCGACGGTCTTTCGGGCGACGCCGGACAAGACGCAGCCGGCAAGGAAGTTCATCTTCGAATCTCCGGTGCTGCGGCTGAACACCGACTTCGGCTATACCGACGTGTTCGAGAACGGCCTGGACATCATGGATCCGGGCTGGACCGATCCGATCCGCAGCAAGACCATCGTTATTTATCACTACTACGAGCAGGCCTCGCGCTTGCTCGGCGAGGGCAAGACCCCCGGGATCGAGGACTTCGCCAAGGGCTTGAGCGGGCTCGTGCTGCGCGTGCGCGATCTGGTGTGCGCGCATCCGGAAAACGCGGTGAGCGCCGGGGATTTTCGCTGCTACCTGGTCGCCCACTCGATGGGCGGGCTGGTGTGCAGGGCGTTCCTGCAGAATTCACGGCTCGGCGCGCCCGAGGCGAGGCGTTGCATCGACAAGGTCTTCACCTATGCCACGCCGCACAACGGGATCGACATCGCGGGCATCAACGTCCCCGGCTGGCTCAGCCTGAACGACATGAGCAATTTCAGCCGGCCGCGCATGGCCGATTACCTCGACCTGGGTGCCCTCTACGACGACCCGGCGCGGGGTCGGAACCGCGTCGACTGGCTGCCGGAGCACGCGTTTCCATCGGAGCGATTTTTCTGCATGATCGGCACCAATCGCGCGGATTACGAGGTGGCCGGCGGCGCCTCGCGCACCTTCGCCGGGCACGGCAGCGACGGCCTGGTGCGCATAGCCAACGCGTCGGTATGGGGCATCGACGACGCGGGCCGGGTGTCCTCGCCCTGCGCGACGGCCTATGCCTACCGCTCGCACTCGGGCTTCTTCGGCATCGTCAACAGCGAAGAGTCCTACCAGAACCTGGTGCGCTTCCTGTTCGGGGACGTGCGCGTGGACATCTGGGTCGACATCGCCGATGTGCGCCTGCCCGAGGACGTCGCGCGCGCGGCCGCCGGGGGCGCGCAGGTCGATGCCCTTTACCTGTTCGAGGTGCTCGCCTCGCCGCGCGGCAAGCGCTGGTATCTGACGCGGCGCATTGCCGAGGAGGATTCGGTCGCCTGCCGCAGCCACAGGGATCTGGCCGATCCGGCCAAGCCCGACGCAAGGCGCATCTATCTGTCGAGCGTATTCCTCGCCAACCGCTGGCGCGTCGATCCTGAGCGCGCTTCTCTCGCCTATACGCTCACGCTGGGCGTGCGGGTGCCGGAATTCGAAGTGGACCGCAAGTTCTGGCCCGATCGGCATTACGAAGGCGGATACCTGTTCCGCGACTCGCTGGTGCTGGAGATGACCCCGCCGAAGAGCGCGGATGCGGACTGGCAGGTGAGCTACGACTGGCAGAGCGAGCGGCCCGGCCTCGCCACCACACGGCTCGACACCCAGGGGCTCGCGGCCGCACGCGCGGAACTGTCCATTGCATTCGACAGCGCGACGGCGCCGGGGATACGCGGCAGGCTGCTGTTCGTGGTCACGCCGTGGAACCGGTGACGCAGTCGCGGGCACCGTGGTGGCGGGGCTGGTGGCCGACGTGGTGGCTACGGTTTCGGGCGCCTGGCCGTACAAAGAGGGGTAAGGTCGGCCCGACGCCGATATTGGCCGGCCGAGCTTAACCCTGCCAGCCACCCAAGCGTAGACTGACCGCCCACAGGCGTTGACTGGCAGATCCGCCCCGCCAATCCGAGGAATTCGACACCTTCGTCGCCGCCGACATGCAGAAGTGGGCGTAGGTGATCCGCGACGCGGGGATATCGCTGGATTAGAGCGCGTCGCGCGCGCCGCGCACGCAATCGAATGAAATGCCGTGGTCTGCAAATCAGGTGACGCATTAGCATCGCTCCTGGCGGATCTTGATGGGGAATCGATTTGAGCACAGACTCTTGACTTGCAAGCGGGCGCAGACCTGCGATCAGCCGGACCGGGCCAGGAAGGCGACTTTATCGCTCGCGGGGCGGAGAGGAGGTCATGACGATGCAATGGCCTTGCTGGATCGCGGTTGGATTCGGTGTCGGGCGGCGCGCCCGGCCCTCTGCGGTCCATGCGGACCCTGCGTGGCGGCATGAAGATGCCGAGCCCGTGCAATCGGCCCTCGTGCTCGCGCGAAGCCGATCCGCAAAGGCAATAATCACTTCACTGCTCGCCGTTCTTCTTCCGTTCCTGGGCGGTGTCGGACCGTCTGTTGCGTCCGATGAGATAGGCGCCGAAATTCTCGGATCGTTTCCTGTTCCGGGAAGCAGCCCGACCGGACTTGCATGGGACGGGACCTCGCTGTGGATGGTCGATAATCTGAAGAATCTCTATCAGCTCAATAGCGGCGGAACAGTACTAAAGACGTGCGAAGTCGATTTTTCCATTTCTGATCTTACCTGGGACGGCCTGAACCTATGGGCTCTCAAGGACTCCAGCGGGCCGCTCGTAGCGCTGGATAGGGGCGCTAACTGCGGACAGGTTCTCGGCACATTGCTTGTCGGTTATTGGCCAGGCAGCGGATCGGCGTGGGATGGATCGTATTTCTGGGTCGGTAATTACAACGATGGAGTCATACACAATCATGACTCAGCCGGCAACGAGATACTGAATTTTGACACGGGTCTTTTTGGGCATCCAACGGGCATGAGTTACGACGGCACTGACCTGCTGATCGGGGATTCGTTCGAGCTCTACAACCGGGTATACAAATATTCGAAGACCGGCATCGAGAAGGCGTTCGTTGACATTGACAAGCTGGGGCTTGCACGCGTCAAGATGTTTGAAAAGAAAGTGCTCGAATGGGATGGCGCCAATCTCTGGTATACGACCGACGGCAGGTTCGAGATCTACAAGATCGGATTCCTTGCTCCCGGTGTTTCCCTGAACGTCTCCCGCTACGGAATCGGCACGATCGCCAGCGCGCCCGCCGGTATCAATTGCGGCCCGACCTGCTCGGCGAGCTTCACTTCCGGTGCGAACGTGACGCTTACGGCCACGCCATCGAGCGGCTACAGCTTCTCCGGCTGGAGCGGTGGCTGCTCGGGAACGGGTACTTGTGCCGTGACCATGGATACGGCGCAGAGCGTGACGGCGACATTCAGCCTGACGACGGTCAATGCGCCGGTACTCTCGTCGCTGTCCATCGGTGGCGGTTCGAGCGTACTTGCCGCGGGCGGGTCGATGACCCTGTCCGCCAGTGCCGGGTACTCCGACGGCAGCAGCCGCGCGGTCACTGCATCGTGGTCGGCGAACTCCGCTGCGGTGAGCGTGTCCCTCTCGGGCCAGGTGACAGCGGCTCAGGTGAGCGTCAACACGCCTGCGACGGTCACCGCCAGCTACACCGAAGGCGGTGTTGCGCGAACCGCTTCCCTGAACCTTACGGTGACCTCCTCCACCACGCCGCGCGTGACATCGATTTCAATCCAGGGCAGCAGCGCTGTGCCCGAAGGCGGCACGACGACGCTCCGGGTGATTGCGACCTATTCGGACGCGAGCACCAAGTCCGTCTCGGCCAACTGGTCCTCGTCCAATCCGTCACTGGTCTCGGTTGCTGCGACCGGAGCACTGACGGTCGGGCAGGTCAGTGTGGACACGACGGTGACGTTGACGGCGAGCTACACGGAGGGCGGCGTCGCGGTTACCAGCGCTTTCCTGCTGACGGTCAAGGATGTCCCGAACGCGCTGAGCTTCCTCATTGTCGTGGGAGCATCGTCGCTTCCCGAAGGCCAAACTTCAACGCTGACCGCGAAGGCCAATTACACCGACGGCAGCAGCAAGTCGGTCACGCCGATCTGGGCGAGCAGCAATTCCGCGGTCGCCTCCGTTTCCGCCTCGGGCGTGGTGACAGCCTTCCAAGTCACTGCGGACAGCAGCGTCACAATCACCGCTACCTACAGCGAAGCGGGCGTAAGCAAGACCGCGCTGTTCCCGATCGTGGTGAAAGACATCGCAGCAGTCGTCATCAGTACGACGCCGGCGCTTGCGACCGGCTACAGCCACAGCATTGCACTCAGGAACGACGGCAGCGTCTGGTCCTGGGGCTGGAGTTCGCTCGGCCAGAGCGGCAGCGGTGAAACCAAGACCCGTTCGGCGCCCGTCTGGGTCTCGGGGATAGACAGCATTACCAGCATCAGCGCCGGAGCGGCGCACAACCTGGCGTTGAAGGTGGACGGCACAGTCTGGGCCTGGGGCCTTAACGGCCAGGGCGGTCTGGGCGACGGCAGCACCGACGACCGCCAGACACCGATCCAGGTCGCCGGAGTCACTGGTGCGAAGGCGCTGGCCGCCGGCCTGTATCATTCGCTCGCGCTCAAGTCAGACGGCGCCGTGGTGGCCTGGGGTTCGAATAGCAACGGACAACTGGCAGACGCGAGCGGCGCGACGGTCCGGCTCACGCCTACGCCCGTCGCGGGCCTCACCGCGGTGACCGCGATCGCGGCCGGCTACAATTCCAGCCTGGCGCTCAAGTCCGACGGAACCATCGTTGCGTGGGGGGATATCGACGGCAGCGGCACAAACAACCTGTACGCGCCGGTGCCGATCGGCCAGATCTCGGGCGTGCGGGCGCTGGCCGCGGGCTGGTTCCATTCGCTCGCCTTGAAGACCGACGGTACCGTGTGGGCCTGGGGGAACAACGCACAGGGGCAATTGGGCGACGGCACGACCAGCAACCGGGCAACGCCCGTGCAGGTAGGGGGCATCACCGATGTGAAGGCGATCGCCGTAGGCTTCAACCACAGCGCGGCGATCAAGAATGACGGCAGTGTCTGGACCTGGGGCGGCAACGCGCGTGGGCAACTGGGCAACAGAACGGCAAGCTCACAGCCGACGCCGCAGGCCGTCACCGATCTCACTGATGCCATAGCGGTGGCTGCCGGGAACGACTACACCATTGCGCTGAAGAGCGACGGGTCGGTCTGGGGCGCGGGAGATAACCTGCTCGGTCAACTGGGAGATGGAAGCTTCGTGGGCAGCAGGCGCTTCTCTCCGGTTCAGAATGCCGACCAGGCCAAGCTTTTCGACCTGGCGCCGAACCAGGCGAAGAGCCCGGTTCCGGCCGATCAGGTGCCCATCTTCTACATGAACAGCGAGAAGAGCGGGGACGAGGTGCTGTCGGCGCTGGGTAGCCTGTCCAGCCTGAGTTTGAAGTCCCGTATCCGGCACAACAGCGGCTTTGCCGCAAGCGACACCTATCAGTTGTTCATCGCTGTTCTGGTGCCCAGCGGCAGGCCCGGACTCACGGGAGCCGGAATCGCCAGCGTACCGGTGGGTGCCGATACGCTGTTCTTCAAGAACGCAGCGGCCAACTGGGAGACCTATGGAGGTGGAACCCTGCCCGTCTACATATCGAACGTGGCCGCCTCCGAGGTGGACAGCATCGCCATGGACATTCTCGCGAACACCGACCTGTCGCGGATGAGCGGGGCTCAGTTCTACGTGGGTTACGGCACGACGGCTGAAGAAATGGTGGCCGCAGGGCGCTACCGCGTTGTGTATCAGGTGCCGTGATGCAACCGGCGCGGTCGCCCGGAGTGGACACAAGGCCGATCGGCAGCGACAAGCCGAGGAGCCGCCGGGGCCGGAAATTACTGCCCGCGTCGGGTGGAGTAAAACAAAGCTGCGGATGATTTTCTTATCCGTTCAAGGGGAGAGACTACAGCATGGCATTGAACAACATAGGCGCGGCGGTCCATGAAAAAACGGCGGCAGCGACGCTCTCGGCCATCCAGCACGCGGATCAGGCGGGCGTCATCGTGACTAGCGGCGTCCGGGAATGGAGCAGAATTCCGATGGCCGGGTCTGGAATGACTGGTACCAGGACCGGTTCAGCCATGCCCCCTCCTTCCCGACGGCGTTGTGCTTCCCGGAGGCCCAGGGTCATCAGTTCATCCGTGTGTAGACACCGGCCTGCAAAGAAAGATACTTCACCGCTGAAGCCCAGGCCGCTGGCTGGCACACCGGAATTCCGTGCTTGAAGCCGCGCCGACCCGCGCGCAATGCATCTTATCCATGTGAATTCCGCTCTGCTGCGCACGCCCCGAAGGTTAGCGATCGGAGCGGGTCAGTGGTAAATTTAAAATACCGCAAGCAGAATCACTGAAACCCGAAAGGTGAACGCCCGCGCGACTTCCAAATACTCCCCGAGTAAGTGTTCGCCGAATCGATGCACACACGATCGTCATCAGTCGGACGTTGATCTAAATCATTAAGATTCACTTGACCTATCAATACAGTATGACTTCCCGTCTACCAGCCGGTTAGATGTAGCAACTCCCTATGACTTGCAGGAGTCCCCATGGCCGCCCGTCTTGACTTCTCCACCCTCAATCTCATGGACGCTCTCGATCTCGCCATTCTGATCGAGGCCGAAGCCCGGGAGCGCTACAAGTTTTTCTCCGAGCAGATCGGTCGTCGCTACCCGGTCGATGCCGCGGCCATCTTTGATCTGATGGCGAGGAACGAAGAAAAGCACGGACGTCAGCTCGGCGATCGCAGGCAGAAGCTATTCGGCGACAAGCCGCTGCGCGTCAGCAGTTCCGCCATCTTCGACGTAGAGGCGCCGGAGTTCGGCGCTCCCCGCTGGAACATGTCGCCGCTGAAGGCACTTCAACTGTCGCTGGCTTCGGAGGAAAAGGCCTATTGGTTCTACGACGAGGCCATGAAACACGTGACGGACCCTACGGTGCGCAAGCTGTTCGCAGAGCTCCGCGACGAGGAGACCGAGCACGTGCGCATGGTTAAGGAGGTGATCGAGGCGCTCCCCCCGGGCTCGGACGTGGATCTCGAGGACGTAGACGACTGAGCCGCCTATACACTGTCCCTTCCGCCGGGCCGGATGGCGCAGCCTTGAAGCGCAGATCGATCATCAAGGGCAAGGGAGAATCAATCCGGCCGCGAAGCCCGAACGGCTTGCGGGCGCGCCGCACCCCCGTACTTGTAGCCACCGCACGAAAGCGTGACCAGCAGCAATAGCGGCACCCCGCGTCGGTGGGGTTCGTTATTTCTGGGAGCCTTGCCAGCAGCAGGTTTACCCTGAGCCGTCACCGACGAAAATTGGAAGCGGACCTTCGCGGCGGACATCAAGATGGCGGAAGCGGTCGCTCGTAACGCGAAATCCATATTTTCGTTTTGGGCGACGGCAGCGCAGCGGGACCGGTCATTCGCTTTACGACGGCGAGCTCACCCCCCCGGCCATCTTCAGACATTTAATTTTCCCGGAACCGGACGTTCACAAACCGATCCGGGACATGCCAGCATTGCAGTGACCTACTGCGTTGTGTCCGGCTGCGCCACGTAGATTTCACGATAACGCTGCGCCGCGAGCATCTCTTGGTCGTCCGTTCCGTAGCCAACGAAGAATCGTGCTCCGATTAGCTTGGATAGGTCCGCGTCGGTCAGGATCGATACGAAGTAATGCTGCGTTTGGTCCAGGGTGACGTTGCTCGCATATTCCCCCAGGGGCCCGCCCGAGTAATAGGACCAGGCACCGTTTGCACCCAGCACGTATGCACCCGCCGGTACGCCTGCGATGCCGGCGGGAACCATAGCCGCCACGAATACTTTGTACGGTCCGCTCGCCGCAAACGAACCAGCCAGCGCGCCCAGATCGATCGCCCCAAAATAGATGTTGCTCCCGAGAGTGAGGCTGGCGATTCCGCCCAGTTTGCGCGACTCCAGGATGACTTTCGGAATGGCGCTCGCCTGAAGCTGGTTGGGAGCGTCCGGGATCAGGTCGAGAATACCGGTGACGGCTTCGTTGGTGACCGACGTCGGAGACGCCGCGGCGACGAAGGTGCCGTTTCCCAGTTCGCCGTCCGAGTTGCGTCCGAAGGACCAGACGGTGCCATCGCTCCTCATGGCGACGGCGTGATAGCCCCCCGAGGCGATCGCGCTGTAGCCGGTGCCGATCTGAATCGGCGGTGCACCGGAATTACGCACCACGGGCCCCCCAGGACTCGGTATCTGTCCCGCGAGCCAGAGACTGCCATCGGACTTCAGACCGACCCAGTGGTACGTTCCGATCGAAACCGTCGCAAAGCCGCTGCCGATCTGCCTTGGAGTCAGTTGGCCGTCGCCCCAGGCCCAGAGGCTGCCATCGGGCTTGATCGCCATTGTCTGGGATTCGCCCGCAAATATGGCGGCATATCCCGTTCCGACCTGCCTCGGAACGTCCCTGTTTGCAGTCGTGCCGTCACCAAGCTGACCCGAACTATTTAACCCCCAGGTCCAGACGCTACCGTCGGTCTTGAGCGCTACTGAATGGCCATAGGCTGCAGCGATCGCCAAGAAACCAGTCCCGATCTGCTGTGACGTAATTCTGTCGCTATTCAAGGGGGTCGTACCGTCACCCAGTTGGCCGGCCCAGTTGGAGCCCCAGCTCCACAGGCTACCATCGGCCTTGAGCGCGAGCGCATGCGAAAGTCCGGCTGCCACAGCAGTAAAGCCCATACCTATCTTTATCGGCGCACTGGCGAATGGATAGTTCGGCGTCCCGCTGCCATCGAGCGGGGCGACCCATCCCCACCCCCAGAGACTGCCGTCGGACTTGAACCCAAACGTCATATGTCCTCCCAAGATGACGTCCGCAAAGTCGGCTCCGACATATTTGGGTGTAGAGCTTTGGATCGCCGACCCCTCGCCCAGCTGCCCAGCGTCATTGCGTCCCCAGGCCCAAAGCGTGCCGTCACCTTTCATGGCCAGCGAATGAGAACTACCAGCTGCGACCGCGACAAAGTCGGTGCCAATTTGAGTTGGCGTATGAAGAGCGAAGTCCGCTTTCCCGTTGCCGATCTCGCCGTTGAGGTTTACGCCCCATGTCCATAGCGTGCCGTCGCCTTTGAGACCCACGACGTGCGCGTTACCGATGGCGACCGCCACATAGCCGGCACCGACCTGCTTGGGTACGTGGCTGTCGACGCGTGTACCGTCGCCAAGCTGGCCATTGCCGTTGTAGCCCCATGCCCAGAGGCCGCCATCTGCCTTTAGGGCGAACGTCACACCATAACCACCTACGGCAACGGCACTGAATCCGCTCGCAATCATCTTTGGTATCGGCGAATCCGTTGTACTCCCATCGCCGAGCTGGCCGTACTGGTTCGAGCCCCAGGCCCAGAGGCTACCATCGGTCCAGAGCGCGACCGTGTGAACATAACCTGCAGCTACCGCAGAGAAGCCGGTGCCGATCTTTGCCGGTTCTGTTCTCACGCCGTCCGTAGTTCCGTCACCCAGCAACCCATAAGAGGAATTGAATCCCCAGGTCCACAGGCTGCCGTCATCCTTCAATGCGGCGTTATGGTTCGTGCCTGCGGACATCGCAACAAAACCGGTATCGACCTGCCTAGGCGTAAGCTGGTTTCCGCCCCCCCAGGACCACAGACTTCCGTCCGGTTTGAGGGCCAAAGAGGTAACGGTGCTGGCAGCGACGCTGGCGTAGCCCGAGCCGATGCGCGCGGGTGTGCTGGTGGGCGTGGCCGAGCCGTAGCCCAACTGGCCGAACTGATTGGAGCCCCAGGCCCAGAGGCTTCCATCGGCCTTCAATGCAATGCTGTGGGCGCCGCCGGCAGCCATCACGCTGTTGCCGGTGCGCGAAGGCAGCATATAGCCATTGCCGATCAGCGTCGGCACATCCACCTGCTGCGGCCGCCCCTGGCCCAACTGACCGGCAACGTCGCTTCCCCAGCACGTCAGCCTACCGGCAGTATCGAGCGAGCAGCTCACGCCTTGGTATCCTCCCGCAGCTACTCGGGGCGTCACAGCATTTGCGAACAATGGAACAAGAAACACCCACGCAACGCAGATCGAGCGCATCCAGGCCGTTGCCATCATGCCCCTCCCTCGAACGTTGACCGCGCAAGCAGGTGTGTCCTGACCTGGCGTTGTTTGGAGCGGGTCTGGCGCCCGCTTTGTTCCGTGAAGTCAACGTTTCTGTTCAAAGGCGCGCCGAGCGCGGTGGTGGGAAAAAAATGGCCGCTCCAGCGCGTCCTTTGCAACAGATTGTTAGCCGACCAGCCGGATGGCGCTCGGTAGTGGCCTCTGGGATGAGCACTCGCAGAAGGCTGTTGACTGATTCGGTAAACAGCGCTATTCTCCCGAATATGAAGAACACCAAGCACGCTCAGAAAACCCTCACAGACGTTCGCCCCGATGCGGCGGCGTCGCAACTTGGACCCGTTCTCCGGTCGGAGCGTGAGTCTCGCGGTTGGACGCTGGAACGACTCGCGAGCAAACTGCAAGTGACCAAGGGTTACGTGTCGCGCCTCGAAGGAGGGAAGGCGAGACCGGCAGCCAAGATGATCGAGCGTCTGGCGAAGACCTGGCAGATCGACCCGGCCCCTCTTCTGATCCTCGCCGGCCATGTTCCTGCCGATGTGCGAGAGATTCTTCAAAACCATCCTGTGGAGGCACCAACCATGCTGCGTGACTCGTTCGGAGAAGGGGCTTACGACAACGCGCCGCCAGCCGCGTCGGCCTTCACCGTTCGCGAAAGCCGCGCTTCGTACGCCGCGGGCAAACCGGAGTACAAGTTGGTCGAGGACGACTGCTTCTCCTGGCTGACCCGACGCGAACCGGACTCGATTCACGCAGTCGTCACGGACCCACCTTACGGCCTCAAGGAGTACACACCAGAAGAGACATCGAAGCTTCGCCGGGGAAAAGGCGGCGTGTGGCGGATTCCACCGGCGCTTGGTGGTTGTATACGCCGGCCTGTTCCACGCTTCACTGTCCTTAGCGAGGAAGAGAGGCACGAACTGGGCAATTTTTTTTCTCGCTGGGCTAAGAGCGTCTTGCGAGTCCTTGTGCCGGGCGGGCACGTCTTCATTGCAACCAACCCGCTTCTTTCGCACTTGGTCTATGTTGCGATGATGCAGGCCGGCTTCGAAAAGCGGGGCGAGATCATTCGACTGGTTCAAACGCTGCGCGGCGGCGACCGCCCGAAGAATGCACACAAAGAGTTTGAGGATGTGACCGTCATGCCGCGCTCCTGCTGGGAACCATGGGGTCTCTTCAGAAGGCCATGCGAGGGGCGGGTGCAGGATAATCTTCGCAAGTGGAAGACCGGCGGCTTGAGGCGCATTGGAGAAGAGCAGCCCTTCTGTGACGTGATTCGGAGCTCGCCAACGCGCTCCCCTGAACGGGACATTGCCCCGCACCCGTCTCTGAAGCCGCAGGCCTTCATGCGCCAGATTGTGCGGGCGTCGCTGCCGCTCGGAGAGGGCGTTATTCTCGATCCTTTCATGGGTGGCGGTTCGACGATTGCGGCAGCCGCGGCAGTCGGCTATCAGAGCATCGGCATCGAGAGCGACCCCGAGTTCTTCGCCATGGCCAAAGCCGCGGTTCCTCGACTGGCCGCGTTTGTGCCCAACGGAGACGGAAACGCGCGGCTTGCTGAAAACGGCAAGACTGCGACTCGCGAGCAGCAAAGTCTCTTTGTCTGAAGGCGCCTCGGGTGCAAAGCGGGTCACGGCTTCGCCAACACAGCCCGATGTGCTCCGACTCCGACATCGGGGAGGCGAATCAGGAAGTTCCGCCGAAGTTTCTCGACGCCCGTCGCCGTTAATGAGGCAGTAGGAGTCCGACGGGACGCCCCCTTCCGCCCAGAGAACGACCAGTCGGACTGCTTGACCTCCGCACACAAGATCTCGACGAAGGTGAGGGGCTGCGTTGTTCCATCCTCTTGCGCACCGACAGCATATCGAAACACCATCAGCCAACAGTCCTCGGGATTGTGGCCTTGCCAGCCGCCCCTCTGGATTGAGGACTTGACCTCAATTCCAGCCTCCCCCTTGAGCACCAGATTGGACGAATAGTGCCCTTTGGGAAGAAGGTCAGGGTGACCTCCGACCTTCAGGTTTGCCTCAAGCGTGGAGGACGCTCTGGCAATGTTCTTCACCAGAAACTCGGAGACGATCCCAGAGAGCGAATTGCCCAGAAGAATTGCTTCCAGGGAGAGAAACCCCGCCCCGACGAGATAGTCGTTGACGCCATGCAAGAGCCGGTACGTCTCCGACACGGCCTTCTCGACCTCATCGACGCGCAAGCCATAGGGAAGGGATGCGCGTCGGTTCACATAGCGCGGGTCGAGTTGTGTCGGTCGTGCCACGATGGCTCCTATGGTGATGGCGGTGGCTTCTGGTCGGCTAGCCTGGATTTCCACGGACCGGGGTTAGGCTAACACGGCTCGGTTTCGCTGGGCCGTCTTTCTCCCTCTACATTCATTCGCTTTTGCC
>Ga0154717_1037_pt1 | contig 23843 bp, 20 predicted proteins | sample Rifle2008BG16ft_FD_105725 | JGI IMG/M metagenome (GOLD analysis project Ga0154717, IMG submission 105725) | Betaproteobacteria bacterium RBG_16_64_18
GGAACTGCTGGCGCGCTTCGACGAGGAAGCGAACATCCAGTATGCGGCCAAGCTGGAGGAAGTCGGCGCGCACGTGATCTACGGCGTGGTGGGCTACAAGACCCACGCCAAGATGCTGCTGGTCGTGCGCCGCGAGGACGGGACCTTGCGCCGCTATGCGCACCTGTCGACCGGCAACTACCATCCGCGCACCGCCAAGCAGTACACCGATTTCGGCCTGCTGACCGCAAACGAGGAGATCTGCACCGATGTCGACGCGGTGTTCAAGCAGCTGACCGGCCTGGGGCGCGCCCGCAGCCTCAACCACCTGTGGGTGTCGCCCTTCACGCTGCACGAGCGCACGATCACTGCGATCAAGCGCGAGATCCGGCACGCCAAGGCGGGCAAGCCCGCGCACGTGATCGCGAAAATGAACTCGCTGCTCGAGCCCCGCGTGATCGAGGCGCTGTATGCGGCCTCGCAGGCCGGGGTGAAGGTGGATCTGATCGTGCGTGGCGTGTGCGCGCTGCGCCCGGGAATCCCCGGCCTGTCCGAGCACATCCGCGTACGCTCGATCATCGGCCGCTTCCTTGAGCACACGCGCATCTTCTATTTCCTGAACGACGGTGCCGAGGACGTGCATCTGTCCAGCGCCGACTGGATGGAGCGCAATTTCTTCCGCCGCATCGAACTGTGTTTCCCACTGCTCGACGCGCGCCTGAAGCAGCGTGTCATCAAGGAAGGGCTGAAGGTGTACCTGGCCGACAACAACCAGGCCTGGGACATGGATTCAGACGGCAACTACCACCGCAGGCACTCTCACGGCCGGGTGCCGCGCCCCGCACAGGAACAGCTGCTCGCGCTGCTCTCGGCGCGCTAGGGACTTTCCTGCCCGCCCGCAGTGTCGGCATCGCCCTCGAGGCGAGCGCGCATCGTCGCCACCGGCTGCTGCCGGATCGAGGGTTTCGCCGACCTTTGCCGTTCACCGTTCACCGTTCACCGTTCACCGTTCACCGTTCACCATAGCCACGCAGCGCCGCGCACGCCGCCAGAATCGCCGTGATGATGGCGCACCAGCTTCGTGTCCACCCGGTCGGAGAACACATGGCGCTGCGACAGCCGCGGAACGCTGGCGTACAGGCGCTCGATGTTCGACATGCCGCCGCCCAGCACGATCACATCCGGATCGAGGATGTTGATCACGTTCGCCAGCGAGCGTGCCAGGCGGTCCTCGTAGCGCTGCATGGTGCGCTCGGCGCCCTCGTCGCCGGCCTCGGCGGCGGCGACGATCTGCGGCGGAGTGAGCGTGCCGCCTGTGGCTCTGGCATGCAGCGCCGCCATGCCGGGACCGGAAATATAGGTTTCGATGCAGCCCTGCCTGCCGCAGTGGCACTCCGGGAGCGGCAGGTCCGCCTTCCCCGGCAGCGGCAGCGGATTGTGTCCCCACTCGCCGGCAATCGCGTTTGCGCCGACGAGCACGCGGCGCGACACCACGATGCCGCCGCCCACACCGGTGCCGAGGATGACGCCGAACACCACTTGCGCATCGCGCGCCGCGCCGTCCACGGCCTCGGATAGCGCGAAGCAGTTGGCGTCGTTGGCGATGCGCACCTCGCGCCCGAGCACCTTTTCGATGTCCTGCTTCACGGGCCTGCCGTTGAGGCAGGTCGAGTTGGCGTTCTTCAGCAGGCCGGTTGCGTGCGAAATCGAGCCCGGCGTGCCGATGCCGACGCTGCCGCGCTGGCCGAGTTCGCGCTCGGCGCCTTCGATGAGGTCGGCGACGGCGCGCAGCGTCGCCTCGTAATCGCTCGCCGGCGTCGGCACGCGCCGCCTGAGCAGCTCGCGGCCGTCATCGTCGAGCGCGACGATCTCGATCTTGGTGCCGCCGAGGTCGATGCCCAATCTCAATGTAGTGTCCTGACAGTAGTGCCTGCCGTCGTCGCCAACCCTGGCACAGCCGCGACGTTCCGCCCACGTCGTTTTGCAGCAAATCCGTCGCGGTCTTGTCTATCTCAGCTTGGGAACTCGACGAATGCGTTGATGCTCCTCTCGACGTAGCCCAGGCTGCCGGGGGAACCGCCGGTAGTCGCGGTGGACGTTATCCAGAAGACGTAGCGTGTCACTATCCCTTCCGAATAGCTGTTCACCGCGCACGTTACCGTGATGCTGAAGCCATCCGGCGCCACGTCCATCACGGTCGATGCCCCCGGGCATGCCGTGAGGGGGCTGGCGCAGGGTGAGCCGCCATTGCAGATCTTCGCCACCACCCACTCGGCTCCCATCCTGGCCGCACGATAGCCCCGGGAACCCTGAAGGTCGTTTGCCGAGTCGACATGCTGGGTGGTGGAAAAGGTGGTCATGAAAGCGCCCAGCATGGCCAAAATGACCAACAAGAATATGGCCGACGGGAGGGCGAAGCCGCGCACCTGTTTCATGGTGTGTTATCCACGTGGACCTGGTGGTAGAGCTTCACGCTTTCGCCCGCCTGGGTCACGGTCAGCGAGATCTGCAGGATGCCGTTCATCGAAAGACCGGTGCTGCTGCCCGGCGGCTCGTACTTGAGGCTGCATGCGCTCACGTTTTCGGCGAACGTAGCAGCGGTTGCACCCGAAACCATTGCTGCGCAGGTGGCGGGAACAGTCCATGCGGCCGACAGCGTGCGGCTGTAACGATAGAGCGTGCCGCCGCTGCATGCGTAGGCGACGACATGCTCGCTGCTGGGGATGACCTGAAAGCGATAGTAAGGGGAGGGTCCGGGGAGCTGTTTGCTGTTGAATGGCGCCGTGCCGGGGCTGACAAAAGTGACGGAGGAGGTGGTTGCGTCCACTGGCGTCACGCTTGCAACCTGTATGGCGTTGTAACCGCAGTAGGCATTGCCGCCGGCAGTGCCGCTGCCAACGCTGCCGGTACAGTCTGCTTTCCCGCTGCCGTCGTTATAGACGACGACCGCGTCGCCTGCGGCAATCTGCATGGTCGCCGGCAGAGTACTGTTCAGCCACAGCATGTCGAACGAGAGGTCCACGGCAGAAAAATCGAGCTCGTTTCCGGCCCCTGCACCGTCCTTCGCCGCCCTGTATCGCGCGCCGATCTTGGTAGGCATGAACTCGACGCACTGATCGGAACCATCGCCCGGGTTGCGCACGCTGTTGGGCAGCGCGAGATGAATGTCCCGGGTGATGCGGCGAACCGCCGTATCGGCGACGTCGGAAAGCTCCGCGCGGCGGGCCGACGCGATATAGGCGTCGATCGCACCCTTGATGAACACGGCTACGACGCTGGCGATAATGCCGGTGATGACGATCACCATGATCGCCTCGACCAGCGTGAACCCCGCGCAACGGCGGGACGTCATGAAAGTGTTTGGCGGCATGGTCAGTAATCCGCCCGGTAGGCGCTCAGCGCGTACGTGGCGCCGCTCGGATCGGTCACGGTGACCGTGACCTTCTTCATGTTTACGCCGCTCACCGCCACCAGCACTACTGGCACTTCGACCTTGGCCCAGAAGGTGTCGGGCAACGGTCCGCCCGCGCTGGCGATCATCTGGCTGCCCAGGATCTTCTTCAGGGCCGTGGTGCCATCGAAGCAGTCATAGTCGCTGACGTCGTCCATGAGCGACCGGTCAGGGCTGGCGCAAATAGCGGGTATGGTGGTGTCATATACCGCCGAGGGAACGTATGCCTTCAGCAATACCTCTTCGAGAACCGCATCGGCCATCGCAATCGACTGCTTGCGCAGCATCGGATCGGCGCTCGATTTGACGACCGTATTGATAACCACGAGGATGCCGGCGATGCCGACGGTGACGATGACGATGAACATGACCAGCTCGATCAGGGTCAGTCCACGCTGGCGGTGCCGGTGGGAACTAACGCACATAACCCGTCACTGCGTCGACTTTGATATCGGCCGCATTCGCTACCGTCAGGGTGAGCGTGCCGGTGCCGCTTGTTGAGCCGGACGCGAGGAAATTGAAGTTGGTTCCCCCCAGGCCGCTGGCGCCACGCGGCGGCGTCGGCAGGGTCAATAGCCCGTCGCATGTCCCGTCAGGCACCGCCGTCGTGTCGATGGTCAAGGTGATCCCGGTTGAAGCAACCGCCACGCACACCGTCCGTCGTTGCGCGACCGCCGACTTCTGCGCATAGCGCAGCAGCGACAAGGTTTCGTCCCGAAACCCGCGTGATTCGAAAACGCTTATATCCGCGAATCGCGGCAGCACGAACACCGCCAGGATACCGACAACGATCATCGTCATGACCAATTCGACCAGGGTGAACCCGGCAGCAGTACGGCAATATCGCCCGTCGCGACAATACCCGGGATCAATGGTCGCGGTTTCGGTGTACTGCTTCAGCTTCACCTTAATAACTCTCCCGGATATAGATCGGTCCCCTGCCGCTGCCCGTGCCGCAGAAGATTCCGAATGCGCCCCGGCCGACAGGATCGCGGTCATAGGCTGCGCCATACCACTTGCCGCGCAGATAGGGGAGATTGGCGCCCGCCGTAGGCGGCTGCGCCGTCGAGAAATCGAAACTCGTGTTGGTCGCCGTCGTCGATCCCAGAGCAAAAACAACGTCGACGCTCCCCGCCGCCGGGGATCCTGTTGGCTTGGCCAGAGAAAACGAGCCAAGTCCGGCGACGACGGAGAATGGACCCGCCGGAATGTGCGTTCGATCGACGCTGGCGTTGAATCCCGCCGGCTGATGATTCCCCAATCCGATATTGGCTTTGGCAATACTCGTCGTACCGTCGCCCACATTGGTGATAAACACGTTTCCGTTCCAGTATTCGGCGCGGAAGGGAATGGTTAGATCGCGTTTGTCGGAACCGCAGGCATTGCCCAGCCAGAGTCTGCCAAAGCGCAGCTTGGTGGTGTTGGACATCTTCTTGCGCTCATTGGTGGCGTTACCGTCAGCGTCCAGATCGAGCGCGCCCGGGGCGAGCATAACGCCGTCGGCATCCTGAGGCGCGACGCCGATATCCAGGGTCTCGAACGACCCCCAGGTGGCGTCGGGCGTAGCGGTGGACGGACGACTGAACGCCAGGTTGGCGGTGATCGTCGCCTCGCCCGCGGTCCAGGTTCCCGATGGCGTTCCGCTCAGCGCCAGGCGACTGGAAAGATCGGTCCCCTGTTTTGCGCCGGGTCCAAAGCTGGAGTTCGAGCCCAGCCCGGCCGGCAACCACGAGGCCGTCGCCGGATCGAGTTTGGCAAAGCCATTCGCGGTAGTGTAGTTCGCGGTGCCGCCGCCGCCTGCGTTCTTCGCCGTGAGCGTGAAGGATATTGAAAACGGCTGGTCCATGTAGCTGAATCCGCCCGCTAAGTCTGCAGGCGCAATAGTTCCCGCAGACAGATCGAAATGATCCGGATGGAAGCGCCCGACATTGCCGCTGGCCGTGCCGGTGACGTTAAGCGCGCCCAGATAATCGCCGTCGCCCACGCTGGGTGTCAGATTGATGATGCCCACCTCGTCCCAGGTAAATGCCGTGCCGTGCGCAACGCCCGCAACGCCTGCCGGCAGACCGCTTGGGTGAGCTGCGCCAAATGCGCCGAATGCGCCGCCGATTGCCGGATTGCTCCCTCCGGCTGGAGCCACCGGGGCAGATGTCAACATCACGCTTTCCGGTGTCGTTTCCTTACCGTAATTCGGTGTCGCCACGCCGGCCACGGTACAGGTAGCAGAAGCCGGCGCACAAGTCGTGGCCGTGACTGTCGCGCTGAACATCTCACCCGCTTTGACGAACTTTGCACCGGCCGCGTTCGCCGCCGCCGGATTGACCAGATTCGGCGCCGCTGTCTGCTGGATACCGGACAACACGAACCCGCCCGGCTTGACCACAAATGTGCCGCTGGCGCCGATTTGGCCCAGGCTCGCGCTGTTTTGCATCCACAGATTCACCGCGCCGACATCGGCGTAGTTGAAAATGTACGGGCCCGCAGAAGGAATGCCCGCGGGGAAGAAGGCTGCCAGCGTAGCAGACCAGGTAGTCGGTGTGGCTCCGTTCGCCTCGCACAAGGGCAACGTCACCCCGGAGAAAGTCGCCTGTATACCGGCATGCGCCACCGGATCGTGGCAGGATAAGCCGAACCGCATGTTTCTTGTTCTATTTGCAGTACTGCTCAAACGGGTCGGAACCCCGGCGGCATTTACCTTCGTAATGTAAACACCCGACACATTCTGCCCGGCAACTTGCGGCGACCAGTTCAGTATCGTACAGGTTTGACCAGGCGCGCCAAATGCGATGTTGTGGACGCAGGCGCTATCGGTAAATACGAAACTCGACGCCGTGAAATCGATGGTGTTCGCCTTTTCTCCCGGCGGCGTATTCAGCAGCAGGTTTCCGCCCCCGGCATCCGCGACGTTGATCGTCACCAATCCGGCCGTCTGGTAGTTAAAGTCCAGCGTCACGCTGGTCTCACCCGGGCCAAAAGTGTACGTGGCCAATCCGCTGTTGGCCGCACCGGGTGTGAAGGTGCCGGTACCGGTGCCGATCGCCCAATCCCCCAGCCCGGTGCTGGTGGACAGACTGATCAGGCTCCCATTGGCTAGCGGGGCATGTGCTGCATCGTGTGGTGCTATGATTACCGGGACATCGGTCAAGGTCGCAGCTGTGGCCGGCGCATCGATTGCAACGTGGTTCAGTGCGCTGACCACTGACGAGGAGCAAATCGACAGGTTGTCTATCTCGTGGTAGTTGGTAGAGCCGCCGGTCGAACCGGTCAAGGTAAATTGCAGCTGGGACGGGAGCGGTGCCTGCGTGCCGGCAGTAATCAGGGGCTTGAGGTCATAGGAAAACAATGGCAGATAGCCTCCGCCGGTCTTGTCCTGCTCTACCTTGACCATCACCTTGGCCAGGTCGGAAATCGAATCGAGCGTGATGCGGTATCGATAAGGCGTAACAGATGTGCCGCTTGCCACACCGTTGGCGCCCAATGCCGCCGTTCCCGTCACATAGGCGTAATTGCTGGTGCTGGGCGAGGCGGCACCGCTGCCGGAACCGCGAATCGAGACCGCATTGACGCGCGGCCCGGGGCCGCCGTTGCGGCACTCGGTGGGATTCGAATAGTTTCCGTACTCATCGATACCCACCCCGATCCAGCCGCCGGTAAAGCCCGGGACATCGCAGACACCGCCGGTATCGCGGTTGGCATAGCCAAGCGAGCCGCCGAAGCCGCCCGCAGTCGGCGGATTGTTGGCGCCGGGGGTCGGCGTATTGGGATTGGAAAAAGTGACGGCGATACCGTCGGCGCCGGTGCCGCCGTAAGCCCAGTAATCGAATTCGGCGACCACGAAATTGTTGCCGAAGTTAAACAGGTTCTTGTTGGTGGCACGGGTGGCGACACTGCCGCTGATGTCGGTGATGCGCAGCCGGTTGCCGAAGATCACCGGGGTAAAGGTGCCGCTCACATTCTGCACATCCCAGTTGATGCTGTCCGGGGCCGAACCGTCGGCGCCGGTGAAACTGCCTGTAACACAAGTCAGCGATGGGTAAGGAGGGTTGAATGTCCCCACCTCTACGCCCGCATCATAGTTGCCGTTTGAATCTTTCTGGAAAATCTTGTAAGTGTAAGTATTACCGTTGACGAGGGGGGTTGCGCTGCAACCACCGGTGCCCGCGCCGTCAACGCCGCTTACGGCATTGGAGGGCGCCTCAGCCGTGCGCACGCACACCACGGTGGCAGTGCCGATGGTGTTTCCGTTCACATAGTCGACTCCCTCGGCGGGCACTGCCGCGCCCGCCGTGCCGGCCGTCCAGCGGAGCATCACCGAGCGGCTCAGGTCCGGCGATGCCGACGTGGTCCAGTTGAGAGTCACCTGTGCGTTGCCTGCGGTGCCGCCTACCGATGTGGCACCTGCCGGTGAGAAGTTGTCGATAGTCAGCGCGTTGGGATTCGTATCGCTGCCCGCGTGCGTGTTCGGTCCGGCCCAGGCAGTAACCGGAGCCGTAATGTCATAGAGGGCGCCGGGAGGAAGCGGCATCGCGGCGTGGCTCAAGGGGGTGACGCGGACCTTGAATGTAGTGAGTGCCGTCGTCGCGGACATTCCCGCAACCGTGATGGTGTTGGAACCGGTAACCGGTGTTGTCGTAAATCCTAATTCCGTGTCCGCGTTATTGGTAATGGCGAGCCGGCCAACGCCGCTGCTGGTCGAAAGATTCACCGTCACCGAAGTGATCGCTTCGGTCCCGCTGGCCGTTTGCAACGTGAAAAGATCAACATCCGTTGCCGCCGCTCCGGGAACGATGGTTGCCGCCGCAGGATCCGTGCCGGTGGCGAGGGTGGTAACGGGGGGGATTTCCCGCACCGCCAAGTGGACCGCGGCGCGGTCATCGCTCGTGCCGTATGTAAAACCGACATTACGAGCGCCCTGCCCTGCCGTCGTCTCTCTGGCCGTCGTGGCTGTGTAAGAACCGAAGTCGATACTGTTGAGGACGGTACTGCCTGCTCCTGCCGCGAGGACGTTGGCGCCACCGGAGTAGCCGGCGGCGTACCGAAGGCTGTTCGTTCCCGGACTTCCGTCATTGACCGAACGCACGGCATACGTTCCATTTTCCTGAAGAAGGACAATGCCCGGAAGGTAAATTTCGGTGTCCGTGAGCGCGGTCTGCGTGGCGGCGGAGGCATACATGATCGTCGCATTGTTTGTCCTGGTGACGACGACCGGCCGTGCGCCTGTCGGGACGGACGCACCGAGAAAGAAGGCGTCAACGCGTCCCGGCTCGCCCCCGGTGTCAACCGCCGCGCCGCCTGCGACTGCCGTCATCGCTACGCCGCCATAGGTGACACCGGTGACTGTCTGTGTTGCGGATCTAGTAAAGACGTAAACAAGAGCACCGCGAGGGGTTCCTGCAGGTGTGTGGGTCCAGGTGAACGATGCCTGATTAGTAGAACCAGTCGTTCCCGCGTGACTCTCGCTTGCCGCGTCGTGCGCAACCGCCGCAAAGGCTTGATTTTGAAAAGACAAGAAGACCGCGGCTACAAGAAGCAGAAATACGGGGACAGACCACGGTTTCATCGTTCGCATCGCTCGTTCATTCACTTCATCGTCATTGCGGTCAGGCGATTTTCCATTCACCGGGAAGCGATTGGAGTCGAACCCCATTTTCCTCGATCCAAATCGCCTTCTCATCCAAGCTCCGAGGACCGTCATATCGTCACCCTCAGCCGTCACTCGACGTAATTGGCGCCCGCTGCCGCCGCTTGGTGCCTGAAGCAGTACGGTCATACCCGGAACCCTAGGCTGGCGGACGACATCGTGTACGAAAATGCCCTCATGTGTTCAATTCTAGTCGCTTCCCTGCAAGGTTCGTGCCAAAACGGTCACATTTATTGCATCCACACCAGGCTCGCGATGCGCCCGGTCACCCCGTCGCGGCGGTAGGAGTAAAAGCGCGCGGCATCGCTGTAGGAACACAGGGTCCCCCCGTGTATGCGCCCGACCCCCAGCCGCGCCAGCCGCCGGCGCGCCAGCAGGGCGAGATCGGCGAGGAATTTTCCCGCCCCGTGGGGGGCGAACGCGCCCTCGGCCCCCGCATCGGCCGTCACAATTGTCTCGAATACGTCGCTTCCCACCTCGTAGGCCCCGGCCCCGATTGCCGGCCCCAGGTAGGCGATCAGCGATTCGGGCGCGACGCCCATGGCACGAACGACGCTTTCGATCACCCCGGCTGCCAGCCCGCGCCAGCCGGCATGCGCGATGGCCACGACCGTTCCCGCGTCGTTCGCCAGCAGCACCGGGAGGCAGTCGGCCGTCAGCACCGCGCACACGCGACCCGGTGCGCGCGCGATGGACCCGTCGGCTTCGGCGCCCCTGCTCCCCGGCACCGCCTCGACCACACGCGTTCCGTGCACCTGGCGCAGCCACACCGGCTCATCGGGCAGCAACCCCTTGAGCGCGTCGCGGTTGCGCGCCACGGCGAGCGCATCGTCGCCGACGTGATCGCCGAAGTTCCACCCCGCATAGGCGCCCGTGCTGGCACCGCCGGCGCGAGTCGTGACGAGCGCTCGCACCCGCCCCGGCACCGGCCAGTCGGGCACGATCCACTCGGCGGGAATGCTCATTGCAGCGCCGACAGGAGATCCTGCATGTCCGCGGGCAGCGGCGATTCGAACTGCATCGTCTTTGCGCTCGCCGGATGGACGAAGGCGAGGCGCCACGCGTGCAGCGCCTGCCTCCCGAAGGCATCGAGCGCAGGATTGGCGCGCCGCACGCGGGCCGTGCGATAGACCGGATCGCCGACCAGCGGATGCCCTATGGATTGCATGTGCACGCGGATCTGGTGCGTGCGGCCGGTCGAGAGGCTGCACTCGAGCAGCGTCACCTCGCCGAAACGCCGGCGCACCCGGTAATGCGTGAGCGCCGGTTTGCCGCGCCCCGTCACCGCCATGCGCGTGCGCACCCGCGCGTCGCGCCCGATCGACCCCTCGACGCTGCCCTGTCCCGCAACGATGCCATGAACCAGCGCCAGATAGTCGCGCTTCACCGTGCGCGCCTGCAGCTGGCGCACCAGATCGGTCTGCGCCTCGAGCGTCCTCGCCACCACGAGCAGGCCGCTGGTGTCCTTGTCCAGCCGATGCACGATGCCGGCGCGCGGCACCCTGGCAAGTTCTGGCGCGTGATGCAGCAGCGCGTTCAGCATCGTGCCGTTCCAGTTGCCGCTTCCCGGATGCACCACCAGGCCGGCGGGCTTGTCGATGACGATGACCGACGGGTCCTCGTACACTACCTGAAGATCGATCCGCTCGGCGACGTGGACGAGGTCTTCCGGCCCCGGCTGTGGCGCCAGGCGCACCTGCTCGCCCCCCCAGATCTTCTGCTTGGGCTTGGCCGCGCGCGAATCGAGCCGGATATGCCCGTCGCGCAACCATGCCTGAAGCCGGCTGCGGGAGTGTTCGGGAAACATGCGCGCCAGCGCCTGGTCGAGCCGCTGTCCGGACAGTTCCGGCGGAACCGTGCGCACCACGTCGGCAACGGCGCTCGCGCTATAATGTTCGGTGTTCAAATCGCTCGTGCGCCCGCTCATGAAACGTAACCTTAGTCGTTTGGCCACCATCGCGGCATTGCTGCCGCTGCTGCTATTGTCCGCCTGCGGCCTGTTCCCGGACAAGGGCGATCCGACGCGCGACTGGTCGGCCGCGCGCCTGTACAAGGAAGCCAAGGACGAGCTCAACTCGGGCAGCTACGAACAGGCCATCAAGTACTACGAATCCCTCGAAGCGCGCTTCCCCTACGGCGCCTACTCGCAGCAGGCGCAGATCGAGAGCGCCTATGCCTACTTCAAGCAGGGCGAAGCCGCCTCGGCGATCGCCGCCATCGACCGGTTCCTGAAGCTGCACCCCAGTCATCCCAGCACCGATTACGCTTATTACCTGAAAGGCCTGGTGCATTTCAACGAGGACATGGGCCTGTTCGGCAAGTTCTCCGGCCAGGACCTCACCGAGCGCGACCCGAAGGCGGCGCGGGATTCCTTCGACGCATTCAAGGAACTGGCGCGGCGCTTCCCGGACAGCAAGTACACACCGGACGCCGTTGCGCGGATGAAGTACCTGGTCAATGCGCTCGCTTCCAGCGAAGTGCACGTGGCCCGGTGGTACATGCGGCGCGGCGCCTACATCGCGGCGGCCAACCGTGCCCAGTACGCGCTGCGCTACTACCCGGAAGCACCGGCGATCGAGGAAGCGCTGTTCGTGATGGTGAAGGCGTATGACGCCCTGGGCATGAACCAGCTGCGCGACGACGCCGAGCGGGTCATGCGCAGAAACTTCCCCAAGAGCGCCTATCTGACCGGCGCCGCCGCGGCCAGCGGTCCGTGGTGGAAGCTGTGGTGACGGCGGGACGGGACTGAGACATTCAGGCTTGGCGCGCGCGTAGTTGTAGTAATTGGCGCCTCTGATCTCCCGATTTCCGGAAGTCGCAGAATCGCGACTTCCGGAAATCGGGAGATCGATAAGAAACCCAATTCTTGACCGGGTTTGCCCGACATCTGCTTGCTGAACCTCAGCGCGCGGCGGCGAAGAACGCGGTCACGTCGGCGAGTTCCCGGGTAAGCCGCATCGGCGGCAGGCTGGGAATGATGCGCCGTCCGTAGGGCTTGGAGTAAAGCCGCCGGTCGCAGATCATCAGCACGCCGCGGTCGTCCTCGTCGCGGATGAGCCTGCCGGCGCCCTGTTTGAGCGCGATCGCCGCCTGCGGCAGCTGGTATTCCATGAAGGGGTTGCGGCCGCTTTTCTCGATCTGCTCGAGCCGCGCCTGCAGCACCGGATCATCCGGCGGCGCGAAGGGCAGCTTGTCGATCACCACCAGCGACAGCGCCTCCCCGCGCACGTCCACCCCTTCCCAGAAGCTGGCCGAGGCCACCAGCACCGCATTGCCGAGGCGGCGGAAACGCTCCAGCAGCTCAGACCTCGATCCCTCGCCCTGTTGCAGCAGCGGATAGCGGAGTCCGTCGCGCGCGAACGCTTCGCGCAGTACCTCGTGCGCCAGGCGCATGCCGCGCAGCGTGGTGAACAGCAGGAACGCGCGGCCGCCGCTCGCCCGTATGACGGGCAGCGCGCGCTCCACGACCGCGCGCGTATGCTCGGTGCTGTTCGGCTCGGGGAGGTCGCGCGGGATGTACAGCAGCGCATGGGCCGCGTAGTCGAACGAGCTGTCCCAGCAGGCGGTGCGCGCCTCGGTGAGGCCCAGTTCACCGCAGTACAGCGAGAAATCCCCGCTCACCGCAAGCGTGGCCGAGGTGAAGATCCACGCCCGCGGCCGACCCTCCATCTGCTTGCGGAAGATCTCCCCGACCGAAAGCGGTGTCGCGTGCAACTGCAGCGCCTGGCTGTACACCTCGACCCAGCGCACGAACTCGCTGCTGTCGTCCGCGCGCCAGCGCGCGAGGCATGCGCCCATATCGGCGGATCGCCGGGCAAGCCTCTCCAGTTCTTCACCGCGCTCGGCCAAGCCCTCCAGCGCGGCGCCGGCCTCGGCGAGGCAGGTCGCCAGCGACTCTAGCGCCGCGTGAAACGCCGCACTCGATCGCAGCGCCTGCGCGGCGATGCGCGCATTGCCCTCGCTCATCGAAAGGCGCAGGTCCCGTGCCGATCGCTCCAGTCGCGCCGCGAGCGCAGGCAACGCCGGCGTGTCGCGCGCGGTGGTGGCGGCCTCGATGTGCAGGTCGCGGGCGAGCTCGATCATCTGGCCCGTCGACAGGCTCTCGCCGAAGAACAGCGCCGCCGTTTGCGGCAGCTGATGGGCCTCGTCGAACACCACCGTGTTGCAGGCCGGAAGCAGTTCGGCCATGCCCTCGTCCTTGAGCATGAGGTCGGCGAAGAACAGGTGGTGATTGACCACCACGATGTCGGCCGCGAGCGCCTCGCGCCGCGCCGCCATCACGAAGCAGTCGTCGTAGCGGCCGCACTTGGACCCGAGGCAGTTCTCGCGCGTCGACGTGGCGATGGCCCAAGCCGGCGCATCCTCGGGAACGTCGGCAAGCTCGCTCCTGTCGCCCCGGACGCTCGTGCGCGCGAAACGCGCGATGCGATGCAGGTGGGCCGCGTCATCGCGCGTGGGAAGCAGCGCCTGGTCCAGGCTGCGCTCCAGGTGATGGTGGCAGACGTAGTTGGCGCGCCCCTTGAGCAGCGCGGCGGTGAGGGAGACGTTGAGCGCCTCCCTCACCAGCGGCAGGTCGCGCTGATAGAGCTGGTCCTGCAGCGTCTTGGTCCCTGAGGAAATGATGACCTTGCCGCCCGAGAGCAGCGCCGGAACCAGATACGCGACGGTCTTGCCCGTGCCCGTGCCGGCTTCGCACACCAGGGTCGCGCAATCGCGGATCGCGCGAGCGACCTCCTCGGCCATTTCGATCTGCTGAGTACGCACGCGATAGCCGGTAATGCGCCTGGCCAGCGTTCCCCCGGCGCCGAATATGGCCGCGAACTCCTGCGCAAGCGGCGCGTTCACGCCGGGGAGCCCTTGACGCGGCTACTTGATTTCTTCAACCTTGACCCAGACACGCCGGACATTCTGGCCCAGCGCGCGCGGCCAACACCGCGCCGCCCGGGGCCCGCAGGCTCAATCGCATCGACGTATTCCTGGTCCTGTGCATGGTCTGAATAACGCGCCCGCCCCGCACCAGATTACGGCAGGAACAGACGCGCCTTTACTTTTCTTCATGTTTCTCCTAAATTACTTGAATGGCAGCGCGCAATCAATTGTTTTTCATAATTTTCGCTTCCCTCTTGGCTGGCGGCTGCGGGACCCTCAGCCCGGGCCGCGATACGGGGCCCTTTGCCCCGCGCACGCCGGTGGACGCGGTCGCCTCAGCGGCCCCGGCGCCGCGAGGACCCGTCGTCGTCGCCCCGTCGCGCGACAGCGACATGCTGTTTCTCGCGCTCGCAGCCGCCGGCGCCGACTATCGCCGCGGAGGCAAGTCCTATCAAAGCGGTTTCGACTGCAGCGGGCTGGTCGCATTCGTCTTTCGCGAAGCCTACGGTCTGGCGCTGCCGCACAACACGGAGGCACAAAGCCGGATGGGCGAAACCATTCCTGCCGCCGATTTGCAGCCCGGCGACCTGGTGTTCTTCAACACGCAGCGCAAGCCGTACTCGCATGTCGGGATCTACCTGGGCGAGGGCCGGTTCATTCATGCGCCGAAGGAAGGGGCCGTCGTGCGCACCGAAAATCTGAGCGCCCGCTACTGGGCAACGCGCTTCGATGGCGCGCGGCGTATCGTACCCATGGTGGTCACGGCCGGCTATCCGGCGCCACCGGGGAAGCCCGTGGTCACCTACCCCTGATCTGGAACCAGACAGCCGGGCTCGCTTTGGTGTTCACTGATCTCCCGATTTCGGGAAGTTGCAACTTTGCAACTTCCCGAAATCGGGAGACGGATGTAAACCCCAAAATCATCCGCGGACCTGTCACCACCGAGTCGCGAAACACTAGGGCCTTCCGGCGGCCGCGGCCCGCGCGATCTTCTCGCGCAGCGCGGCGATGTTTTCCGAAACCGCCCGCTCGCCCTCCAGTATCGCCAGGTGCTTTGCCTGGAAGTCGGCGCCGCTGACGCCGACCAAGTTGGGGCGTATCACTACGTCGGCCTGCGCCAGTTCCTGCTGCGCGATGGTGTAGCTCATGATGTTGAAGGTCTGGAGCATCACATCCAGAGAGCTGGCGGTCTTGCCGAACCGCGGCTTGCTCGATATGTCCACCGCGATGACCACGTCGGCTCCCAGGCTGCGCGCGACTTTGACCGGCACCGGGCTCACCAAGCCGCCATCCACGAATTCGCGTCCGCCTATGCGCACCGGCTGGAACAAGCCGGGAACGCTGCTCGACGCGCGCACGGCCATGCCGGTATTGCCGGTACGAAACACGACCGCTTCGCCGCTCTGCAGATCGGTCGCGACGATCGCAAGCGTCTTCCTCAGCTTCTCGATCGGGCGGTTGCCGAGCGCCGCATTAACGTAGTTCTGCAGCGCTTCGCCCTTGATGATGCCTCGGTCGGGCAGCGACCAGTCGCTGATGACCCCGTCCTCCATGCCGAACGCAAGCCGCTGCAGCTCGAAGCCGTTGATGCCGGATGCGTAGAGGGCGCCGACGACGCTTCCCGTGCTGGTTCCGACGATGATGTCCGCACGGATGCCCTGGGCTTCGAGCGCCTTAATCACGCCGATATGCGCGAACCCGCGTGCCGCACCGCCGCCCAGTGCAAGGGCGATTTTGGGCGCCGCAACCACACGCGCGGCGGGCGGCGCGCCAGGCAGTGCCTCGGCCAGCGGTGTTGCCACTGGTGGCGCGGCGGCGCATCCCGCGAGCGCAAAGGCAAGCAAGGCTGCGCGAAATGAACGGATCGGGATCAATGGATATGCTCGCGTGTCATCATTCCGGCAAGCTCGCCGCGCAAGCGTGGCGGGACGTCGGTTCTGGCCGCATCGGGAGACCCGGGTTGGAGCCGGTATCGGGCGCTTGGTTCCGGACGCACGTGAGGACGCGGTAAGTTTACGGGGGGTCCCTGTTGCCAATGCGAATGATTCTTGTTATTATCCATATAAGCCCATGAATCTACAAGACCGTTCTCCCTTAAGCGAGGCCTCTATGATCGATCGTGCTCCCCTGCTCCGTCTAGTCCTGCTCGCCGCCGCGCTGCTCGCGCTTCCCGCGGCCGCGCAGGAAAAGGTGCTGAACCTCTACACCGCCCGGCATTACCAGACCGACGCGGCCCTTTACGCGAATTTCACCAGGCAGACCGGTATACGCGTCAATCGGATCGAGGGCGGCGAGGATGCGCTGTTCGAGCGCATCAAGAACGAAGGTGCGAACAGCCCCGCGGACGTATTCATCACGGTTGACGTGGGCCGTCTTTGGCGCGCCGAGCAGGCGGGCGTCTTCGCCAGGGTCAACTCGCCCGCGCTGGAGTCGCGCGTTCCGCCGGCCTATCGCGATCCGCGGGGCCAGTGGTTCGGCTTCTCCGCCCGTGCCCGCGTGATCGCCTACAACAAGAGTGCGGTCAAGCCCGGTGAAATCCGCGACTACGAGGAACTCGCCGAACCGAAATGGAAGGGCAGGATCTGCATCCGCTCCTCCAACCATCCGTACAATCTGTCGCTGGTCGGAGCCATGATCGCCCATCTGGGGGAACAGAAAGCGGAGGAGTGGTTGCGCGGACTCAAGAACAACCTCGCCCGCGACCCCAAGGGCGGGGACACCGATCAACTCGCGGCGGCCGCGGCCGGGGAATGCGATCTTGCGATCGCCAACACCTATTACATGGTGCGCCTGATGCGCTCGGCCCGTGCCGAGGACAGGGCCATGGTGCAGAAACTCGGCGTGGTCTGGCCGAATCAGGGCAATCGCGGAGTGCACATGAACATTTCCGGCGGCGGCGTTCTGAAGAACGCACCACACCGGGACGCGGCGGTGCGGTTCCTCGAATACCTGGCGAGCGACCAGGCGCAGGCCTATTTCGCCAACGGCAATAACGAGTGGCCCGTCGTGCCCGGCGTCGCCATTAGCAATCCGGAACTGGAATCCCTGGGCAAGTTCAAGGTGGATGCGATCAACGTCGGGCTATTGGGCAAGAACCAGCCGACGGCGCAACGCATCGCCGACCGCGCCGGATACCGATAGGCGGGCCCTCTTCCGCGCACCCATCAGCGCGCGGCGGCGCGTCCCGCGGCGATGGCGCACGACAGCAGAACGAGGGGGACCAGCGCCACGGCGACGATCACCAGCGACGCGGCGGCGGCCTCGGCGAGCCGCTCGTCCTTGGCCATGTTGTAGGCCTGCACCGCGAGCGTATCGAAGTTGAACGGGCGCAGCGCAAACGTTGCCGGCAACTCCTTCATCACGTCGACGAACACGATGAGTGCCGCCGTCAGCAAGCTGCCGCGCATCATCGGGGCGTGCACCTTTGCCAGCGTCTGCGTGGGGGTCAGGCCGAGGCTGCGGGCGGCATCCTCCATGCTCGGCCTGATCTTGCCCAGCCCCGCCTCCACCGTCTGCAGCGCGATGGCGAGAAACCGGACAAGGTACGCGTACACCAGTGCTGCAATGCTCCCGGTGAGTACCAGGCCCGTGTTGAACCCGAACTGCATGCGCACCCAGTCGGCGATCAGGTTGTCGAGCCGGCCCAGCGGCAGCAGCACGCCCACCGCGATCACGGCGCCCGGAATCGCATAGCCGAGCGATGCGAACCGATTCGCGGCGAAGACGATGCGGCTCGCCGACAGCCGTGCGGCGTAGGCAAGCAACGTGGCCGTCGCGATTGCCGCCACCGAGGTGATCGCGGCCAGCGTGAACGTGTTCCACGCCAGGCCGAAAAAACGCACCGTAAACAGCGGTTCGGGCTCCGTCAGCACGACGTGAATCATGATCGCGGCTGGAACGAAGAATCCGAGGAGCGGCGGAGCTGCGCACACGGCCACGGCGGCCGCTGCACGTGCCCCGTGCAACGCCGAATAGCGGGTCTGCCCGTGCACGGTCACGTCGTGGAAACGGGCCCGCCCGCGGGACCACTGCTCGGCGATCAGGATGACCGCGACGAAGGCGAGCAACACCACCGAGAGCTGCGCCGCCGCGACGCTGTCGCCCATGGACAGCCATGCACGGTAGATGCCGGTGGTGAAGGTCTGGACGCCGAAATAGGATACGGCGCCGAAATCGGCCAACGTCTCCATCAGCGCGAGCGAGGTTCCAGCCGCGACTGCCGGCCGCGCCAATGGAAGCGCCACGCGCAAGAAGGTACCCCAGGCGCCACGCCCCATCAGCCGCCCGGCCTCCACCAGGCTCGCCGACTGCTCGAGGAACGCGGCGCGCGCGAGCAGATAGACGTAAGGATACAGAACGAGCGAGAACACCGCGGCCGCGCCCCCGGTGGACCGGATGTCAGGAAACCAGTAGTCGCGAGCGCGCCAGCCCGTGACTTCGCGCAGCCACGCCTGGACCGGGCCGGAGAACTGCAGCACGTCGGTGTAGGCATAGGCGACGACGTAGGCGGGCATCGCCAGCGGCAGGATCAGCGCCCACTCGAACCATCTCGCACCGGGAAAGCGGCAGGTGGTCACCAACCACGCACTTGAGACGCCCAGGGCCAGAACGCCCACCGTCACACCCAGGAGCAGCAGGGCGGTCGTGCGCACATAATCCGGTAGTACGGTTTGCACAAGATGCGCCCAGGTCCCCTCCCCGGGCGCGAACATGTTGCCGATAACCGCGACGATCGGCACCAACAGCGCAAGCGCCATCGCGACCGCCATTCGGCCGATCGCGCCGAGGGGGCGGCTGCGCCGGCGCAAACCGTTCGCGAGGCCTGCTGCGACTGCGTTCATCGATCGAAGGGATACACTGCGGGTCGAAGGGGTATGGGGTATTTTAACAAGAATGCTTCTCGTTTCGTGTCGTCTAAGCACGCGTATAATATGCTTTTATGCGCGATCATCCTGCCACCGGTATCAATTCGACGGAACCGATTCTTGCGCTGACGGACGTCCACCACACCTATGGTGCACTGCACGTGGTGCGCGGTCTGTCGTTCAGCCTGCCTCGGGGCGCCATTGGCTGCCTGCTCGGTCCGAGCGGTTGCGGCAAGACCACTGTGCTGCGCTGCATTGCGGGATTCGAGGCGGTACGCGACGGCGAAATCCGCTTGAACGGCCAACTGGTGAGCAGCGCCGCCGTGCTCATACCCCCCGAACGGCGGCGCATCGGCATGGTATTCCAGGACTACGCGCTCTTTCCCCATCTCACCGTGGCACGCAATGTTGCATTCGGCCTGCATGCGCTGCCGCCGTCCGATCAAATGCACCGCGCGGGCGAATGCATCGATGCGGTGGGTCTGTCAGGGCTGACGGGAAAATACCCGCACGAGTTGTCCGGCGGCCAGCAGCAGCGCGTCGCCCTTGCGCGCGCGCTTGCGCCGCGGCCGGACCTGCTGCTCCTGGACGAACCGTTCTCCAATCTGGACGTGAATCTGCGCGAGCGGCTCGGCCAGGAGGTGCGCGACATCATCAAGCGATTCAACATCACGGCCGTGATCGTGACCCACGATCAGAACGAAGCCTTCGCCATCGCCGACGAGATCGGCATCATGCACGGGGGCGAGATCCAGCAATGGGACAGCGCGTACAACCTGTACCATCGCCCTGCGAACCGCTTCATCGCGGACTTCGTGGGCCAAGGCGTGCTGATCCCCGGTACCGTCATGTCATCGCGGCAGGTGGCCATCGAGCTCGGCGTGCTGAACGGGGGGATTCCGCCGATGTGCTCGATCGGCTGCGACGCGTGCAGCAAGGGCTGCAACGTCGACGTGCTGTTACGGCCGGACGACGTGGTTCACGACGACAGCTCGAACCTGAAGGCCGCGGTCCTGCACAAGGCATTCCGCGGCGCGGAGATCCTCTACACGCTGCAGCTCGACAGCGGCCGCAAGGTGCTCGCTCTGGTGCCCAGCCACCACAATCATGCGATCGGAGAAAGAATTGGCATCCGCCTGGACGTCGATCACGTGGTGACCTTTCCGCCGCCCGAACTGGCCGCGTAGCGGGTCGCGACGCGCGCGCTCACCCGGCCTGCAGATCGAATATCACCGGGATGTCGACGCTGAACTCCCGCCCGCGCAACGCGGCCGGAATCGGCGTCAGCGGCTTGGCCTTCATCACCATGTCCAACGCCTGATTGTCGAGGATCTCGTAGCCGCTGGAAGCCTTGACCAGGCTGCTCTGGATCATGCCGTTCGCGCCGACCACCAGGCGAATCTCCACCCTGCCCTGCCAGCCCTTGTCCATCGCCTGCACCGGGTAGCGTTTGTAGCGCCTTGCGGCCCCGATCAGCGCCAGCCGGTACTGATCCAGTGTCCCGGCGTCGGCATCACTTGCGGCTCGGCCCGCCCCCGGTGATGCCGCTGCGGGCTGTGTCTGCGCTGGGCCGGCCGCGGCCGTATTGGACGCACTGCCCGCAGCAGCAGCCGGGGGTTCGGCCGCAGGCGCTGTCGGAACCTGGGCCGCGCGTGCGGCCGCGGGTGCAGGCGCAGGCGAAGGCGTCGAGATCACCGCACGCGGGGCCTCGGGGCGCGGCTCGGGCTTGGGTCTCGGCGCCTCGGGCCCGGGCGGCTCTGGTTCGGCGTGCTTCTTGACCTCCGGAACCGGGGGCAGCGTTGCGGGCGCCGTTACGCGCGGCGTGAATGTCGCGGTCAGGGTGCGCGTCGCGCCAGGGGCTGGCGCGCCCGGGCGCAGTCCGGGAAGCAGCAGCACGAGCGCGTGCAGCGCAAGCGAAGCCAGCATACACGTCACCAGCGCCCGGTTCTGCGCGCCCGGACTGAAAGTTGAACTGGTCATGGATGACATGAGCGCGAACACCTAGGGGTGCGGTCGCTGCGAGTAGACCTCGTCGAAGGTCCGCTCCAGGCGCGCATGCACGCCGCGCAAACCGTCGACCACTTGCTTCGCCCATTCGAAATACTGCCGGCGCCGTTCGAGGTCCCATCGGGCAGGCGGCGAATTCGCCACGTCGCGCAGGTTGCAGATCTTGTCGGCGAGCTTCACCAGCTTGGCGCGCCTGGACAGGTGAGGCGCATGCTCGATCTGCAGGCGCTTGCGCTCCTGCTTGGGCAGGCGCTGGTCGTCGGTCACCTCGAGCACGATCCGGCAGATGCGCAGCCCGAACTCGCGCTGCAGCTCTTCAGGCGTCGTCTCGGTGTCCTCGACGGTGTCGTGCAGCAGCGCCGCGCAGATCACCGCCTCATCGCGGATTCCGCCCTCGTTGCGCAGCACGTTGGCCAGGCCGATCGGATGGTTGATGTAGGGCGACGCCTGCGGATCCTTGCGCCGCTGGTCGCGGTGCTTGTGCGCGGAAAACGCCAACGCCTTGAGGATGAGGGCAAGCGGATCGCCGGGCCTGTCGCTGCGTCTTCGGGGCATGATGCTGGAGGCGACCGGATTGGAAGCTACCTATGGGGCGTGGCTCTGAGGCACCACCGCGTATTTTGATTATAGCAATCGCCTGCGCTGCGCCGCCTCCGGTAGACTGCGCCCGACACCCTAGTCGCGGACCAGACCATGTGGAGACCCCCGCAGAGAATCAAGTGGCACCCAGATCCGGGAATCTGGCCGAGCGCCGAGGCGGCGGCGCGCTCCCTGCTTTACAGCCCGATTCGGGTCGGCGGGACGGGTCTGTCCAGCCGCACCTGGGTGCCGGCGATGGTGCCCTGGCGCGCGAGCGCAAAGGGCCATGTCACCGACGCGAATATCGAGTGGTACGATCGCTTCGCGCGCGGCCGGCCAGGGGCGATCGTCGTCGAGGCAACCGGCATACGCGAGGTGCCGAGCGGCCCGCTGCTGCGCATCGGCGATGACCGGTTCATTCCTGGCCTGGCGCGGCTCACCGATGCGGTGAGGCGCGCAAGCGGGGGCGAAACGCGCCTGTTCATCCAGCTGATCGATTTCCTCGCCATCCGACGCCGGCCCGAACCGGAGAAATTCTTCCGCCGGCACCTGCAGATCGGCGACCGCCACCGCGCGGCGCTCGATGCGCGCGACTGGCCCGAGGACGCGGTGCGCGAACGCCTCGCGCGGCTGCCGCAGGCCGAACTGGCGCAGGTGCTCGATGCGCGCGAGCTCGAAGCGCTGCGCATGGGTTACCGCGAGCGGGTCACCGACACCGACCTGGCCCACATCCGGGCCCTGCCCCGCACGCTGCCCGATCTGTTCTCGGCGGCGGCGCGGCGCGCGCGCGAGGCGGGCTTCGACGGCGTCGAACTCCACTACGCGCACGCCTACACCATGGCCTCGTTCCTGTCCGCGCGAAACGACAGAGCGGACGGCTATGGCGGGCCGCGAGCGAACCGGGTGCGCCTGCCCATCGAGGTATACCGGCGGGTGCGCGAGGCGGTGGGCGCGGACTATACCGTGGGCTGCCGCTACCTCGCCGAAGAGTGCATCGAGGATGGCATGGGCGTCGAGGATGCCGCGTGGTTCGGCGTGGAGTTTGCGCGCGCGGGAATGGATTTCCTGTCGCTGTCGCGCGGCGGTAGGTTCGAGGACGCCAGACAGCCCGCGGTCGGCGCCTCCGCCTACCCGTATACAGGGCCGAGCGGCTACGAGTGCATGCCGCAATACGTTTCGGATGAGCGCGGGCCGTTCGGGCGCAACGTGGAACCGGCCTCGCGCATACGCGCTGCGGTGCGCGCCGCCGGTTTCTCCACGCCCGTGGTCGTCAGCGGCGGCATCCACGGCTTCGATCAGGCCGAGGCGCTGCTGCGCGAGGGGAAAGCGGATCTGGTCGGCTTTGCGCGCCAGAGCCTGGCAGACCCGGACTGGTTCAGGAAGGTGAAGCTGGGCCGCGGTTCCGAAGTGCGCGTGTGCAGGTACACCAACTATTGCGAGGCGCTCGACCAGAAGCACGCACAGGTCACCTGCGAGCTTTGGGACCGCGAGGCGCTCGAGGAGCCCGGGGTCGGCAAGACCGCGGACGGCAAGCGGCGCATGCTGCCGCCCGCGTGGCCGGGTAACGCCCTTCCGCGGGATAAGTGATTGATCGTTCGGCCCTTGCATGATTACGATTGCCTTTCCCGGTAGCCGCCGCGTGTTTGGATAGGGTCTTGCTTGTCATACGCCATTGGCGTATATTTGAACACGATGTTCACGTTCATCGAATCGTCCGCATTCGCACGGATCTGTCCCGTGTACCTGGACGATGATGAGTACGCCGAATTGCAGCAGTTCTTGATGCAAAACCCAGAGGCCGGCCGGGTCGTTCCCGGCACGGGCGGGGTGCGCAAACTACGTTGGGCAAGACCGGGAATGGGCAAGCGCGGTGGGCTGCGAGTCATCCATTTCGTACGGTACGAGCCGAACGAGTTTTGGATGTTGACGATCTACGCCAAACCCAAACTCGACGACGTTCCTGCCCATATTCTGAAGCAGTTATTGGAGGCGTTCCGCAATGGGTAAAAAGCTTACCGGGAAGGCTTTGACCGAATTCGAGGCCAAGCGCGATGTGTGGCAGGAAGTCTTGGACGGCGTACGAGAGATCAAGGCGGGCGGAGGCAAACGGAAGAAAGTCGGGCCAACGTCGCACGTGGTTAACGTACGGCTGAAGAGCGGGCTCTCCCAAGCACAATTCGCGGCGGCGCTTGGCGTTTCCAAACGCACCTTGGAGCAGTGGGAGCAGGGCCGGCGCGAGCCCTCCGGCGCGGCACAAACGCTGCTGAAGATCGCCGACCGCCATCCTGAAGTGTTGCTCGAGGTTGCGGCATGATGCAGATCTGCAGTCCCGTCGATCAGGAGCCAAGCGCTTGAACCGGACGCACCGGCGCTGCGCTTGCCGTTCGCGCTTCGGTTAAGCCGAAGTTCCCCGATCGTCCCACGGTTTTGAGCCGGTAAGCTCTTTGGAATC
>Ga0154717_1087_pt1 | contig 23834 bp, 20 predicted proteins | sample Rifle2008BG16ft_FD_105725 | JGI IMG/M metagenome (GOLD analysis project Ga0154717, IMG submission 105725) | Betaproteobacteria bacterium RBG_16_64_18
GCCAGACCAGTGTCACCGGAATGAACACCTTCCAGCCCAGCCGCATGATCTGGTCGTAGCGATAGCGCGGGAACGTCGCCCGGAACCACAGATACAGAGAGAAAATGAAGAACACCTTGATCAGCAGCCAGATAAAGGTCGGAATCCCGTTGAACACGACGCTGTCGATCGGGGAGGCCCAGCCGCCGAAGAACATGACCGCAGTCAGGAAGGCGATGAGGATCATGTTCGAGTACTCCGCGAGCATGAACTGGGCGTAGGCCATGCCGGAGTATTCGACCATGTGACCGGCGACGATTTCGGATTCGCCCTCGACGACATCAAAGGGCGAGCGGTTGGTCTCGGCCACCCCGGACACAAAATACACGACCAGCATCGGCGCCAGAGGCAGCCAGTTCCAGGACAGGAAGTTGAGGCCCTTGTCGGCGAACATGCCGCGACCCTGTTGGGCGACGATATCCGACAGGTTCAGGCTGTGCGAAACCAGCAGCACGGACACCAGCGCGAAGCCCATCGCGATCTCGTAGGAGACGATCTGCGCCGCCGAGCGCATCGCCCCGAGGAATGCGTACTTGGAGTTGGATGCCCACCCGGAGATGATCACCCCGTACACCCCGCAGGAGGTCATCGCGATCAGGTAGAGCAGACCCGCATTGATGTCGGAGAGCACCACTTCGGGGCTGAACGGCATCACCGCCCAGGCAGCGAACGCCGGGGTGACGGCCAGCAGCGGCCCGAGCAGGAACATGAACTTGTTCGCGCCGCTGGGCACGATGATTTCCTTCAGCAGCAGCTTGATCCCGTCGGCAACGGGCTGCAGCAGCCCGTAAGGACCGACCCGTATCGGCCCGCGGCGAACCTGCATCCAGCCGATCAGCCAGCGCTCCCAGAGAGTCCCGTAGGCCACCGCGCCCTGGACCGGCGCCACGATCAGCGCGATCAGGATCAGGGTCTTGACAAGCGTGTAGACATGGCTTCCCCACACCGGCCCGAAATATGCCTGTGACAAGGCGAGGGCCTGAGCGGGAATCTGGAGCAGGAGGTCGATCATCTAGGCCCGCTCCACCGAAGTGATCTCACCATACATCGCGCCCAGGGCCGCGGTCGCCGGGTGGCCCGCGGCGATGCGCACGCAATCCGCAGGCAGCCCCTCGTCGCAGGCGAGTTCCAGCACCGCCTCGCCGCCCTCCTGGCGCACCCTCACCTTGGCCCCGGCAGCCACGCCGATCCGGGCCGCGAGGGCCGGATGCATCGATGCCATGGGCGTGCGGGCATCGCGCGTCTGCTGCAGCGAGGCGGCGCGGCGCACGATCGGGTCGGCAAAATAGATCGGCACATCGGCGATACGCTGCATGGCAGCCGAAGACTGCGGCGCCGGTTCCGCCTCCAGGCCCGATTCAACGCCGGTGACCCGGTTGTCCAGTCGCGCCGCGACCGCGTCGGGCGCGCAGGCTTCGTCGCGCACCTGTTCGCTGGTGTCGTAATCGAAGCCGGCCACCTCCAACAGATTGCCCAGCACACGCAGTACCTTCCAGCCCGGGCGCGCGTCCTCGAGCGGTCGCACCACACCGTTGAAACTCTGCATCCGGCCTTCGGTGCTGACGAACGTGCCCGAAGTCTCGGTATAGGGCGCGGTGGGCAGCAGCACGTGCGCGTAGTCGATTGCACGGCTACGAAAGGCGGACATCGCCACCACGAATTCCGCCGCTCGCATCGCGTTAGTGGCCGCGCGGGGATTGCCGCAGTCGAGTTCAGGCTCCACCCCGAGCAGCAGATAGGCCCTGCGCGGAGACTCGAGCATGGCCCGCGCATTGAGCCCGCGCTCGGCCGGCGTGCAGCGCGCGAGGTAGCCACCCACGCTGTTCGCGGCCTCTCCGAGGTATCCGAAACGCGCCCCCAGGGTGTCGGCCAGCGCCTGCGCGAGCGCGTGCAGGCGCGCCGCCCTGGGATGCTGTTGGACCGCGTTGCCGAGGAACAGCCCGGTGTTGGTGCCTGAGGCAAGACTCGCGGCGATCGCCTTCGCGGCGGCACCGGCGTTCGCGCCTGCCGCCAGGGCCGGCACCGGCTTGCCCCTGGCTTCGGCGGCAGCCCGCAGGACCTGCGCGAGCAAGTCCGGTAGTGCCGCCGGCGCGCACACCGCCTTGTTCGCGAGCGCGATCAGCGGATCGTCGCCGGCCACATGTATCAGGCTCACCTGTTGCCCGCGCTTTGCCGCCTGGCGCAGGCGATTGGCGATCAGCGGATGATCCTTGCGCAGGAACGATCCGGCCACCAGCACGCGGTCGAGCGCGCCCAGCTCGGCGATTTTCATTCCCAGCCAGGGCGCGCCTGCGCGCTTGGCGTCGATCGAGAAATCCGCCTGGCGGAGCCGGAAATCGACATTCTCGCTTCCCAGGCCGCGCGCGAGCTTCGCGAGCAGCGCCATTTCCTCCAGCGTCGCATGGGGACTGGCGAGCGCGCCGATCTGTTCGGCACCGTGCCGGGAGCGGATTGCCCCGAGCCGCTTGGCGACATGCTCGAGGGCTTCCTGCCATTCGACCTCGCGCCACCCGCTGCCCTCGCGCAGCATCGGCTTGGTCAGGCGCTCCTCCGAGTTCAGCCCCTCGTAGGAGAACCGGTCCTTGTCCGAGATCCAGCACTCGTTGACCTGCTCGTTCTCCAGCGGCAGCACGCGCATGACCCGGTTGTGCTTCACCTGCACGACCAGGTTGGCGCCCAGGCCGTCGTGCGGACTCACCGACTTGCGCCGCGAGAGTTCCCAAGTGCGCGCGCTGTAGCGGAAGGGTTTGGAGGTGAGCGCGCCCACCGGGCAGATATCGATCATGTTGCCCGAGAGCTCCGAATCGACCGAGCGGCCGACGAAGGTGACGATCTCCGAATGCTCGCCGCGGCCCATCATGCCCAGCTCCATGACCCCGGCGATCTCCTGGCCGAAGCGCACGCAGCGCGTGCAGTGGATGCAGCGGCTCATCTCCTCCATGGAGACCAGCGGACCGACGCTCTTGTGCAGCACCACGCGCTTTTCTTCGGCGTAGCGCGACTGTCCCTTGCCGTAGCCCACTGCGAGGTCCTGCAGCTGGCATTCGCCGCCCTGATCGCAGATCGGGCAATCCAGCGGGTGATTGATCAGCAGGAACTCCATCACGCTGTTCTGCGCCTGCTTCGCCTGCTCGGACTGCGTCCAGACCTTCATGCCCTCCGCGGCCGGCGTCGCGCAGGCCGGCATCGGCTTGGGCGCCTTCTCCACCTGCACCAGGCACATGCGGCAGTTCGCCGCGATGGAAAGCTTCTTGTGATAGCAGAAGTGGGGCACGAAGATCCCCAGCCGGGTGGCCGCATCCATCACCGTCGCCCCCTGCGGCACCTCGACCGCGCGCCCGTCCACATCGAGCTTGAGCATCGCCGTCATGCCGGCGCCTCCGAACCGTATTGCGAGATCACGACAGCAAAGAGTCGGCGCCAGGCGGCAATCGCGGCCGGTCGCATCCCCGCTTCGCGTGGCCCCTGCTCCCTGCTCATGCCGCCGCCACCTTTCTGCCGGTCGACGCACCTTGCGCGCCGACCAGGCAGTGCTTGTGGTCGATGTGATACTGGAATTCATCGCGGAAATGCTTCACGAAACTCCTCACCGGCAGCGCCGCCGCATCCCCCAGCGCGCAGATCGTGCGTCCCATGATGTTCTCGGCGACGTTCGCAAGCAGATCCAGGTCCTCCTGGCGCCCGCGCCCGGATTCGATCCGGTGCACGACACGGTACATCCAGCCGGTACCTTCCCTGCAGGGCGTGCACTGGCCGCAGGATTCCTCGAAATAGAAATACGACAGGCGCTCCAGCGCCCGCACCATGCAGACGGTCTCGTCCATCACGATCACCGCACCGGACCCCAGCATCGAGCCGGCCTTGGCGATCGCGTCGTAATCCAGGTCCGTTTGCATCATGACCTGTCCTGGGACCACCGGAGCCGACGAGCCGCCGGGGATCACCGCCTTGATCCTGCGTCCACCGCGCATGCCGCCTGCCATCTCCAGCAGTTTCGCGAACGGCGTGCCGAGGCGGACCTCGTAGTTGCCCGGCCGTTCCACGTGCCCGGACACCGAGAAGATTTTGGTGCCGCCGTTGTTCGGCCGGCCCAGTTCGAGATAGGCCTGGCCGCCATTGAGCATGATCCATGGCACTGCGGCGAAGGTCTCGGTATTGTTGATCGTGGTAGGCCTGCCGTAGAGCCCGTAGCTCGCCGGGAACGGCGGCCTGAAGCGCGGCTGGCCCTTCTTGCCTTCTATCGACTCCAGCAGCGCGGTCTCCTCGCCGCAGATATACGCGCCCCAGCCGTGATGCGCGTACAGCTCCCACGAAAAGTCGCTGCCCAGGACGTTCCTGCCGATGTAGCCTGCCGCGCGCGCTTCGGCGAGCGCCTCTTCGAAGCGCTCGTAGATATCCCAGATCTCGCCGTGGATGTAGTTGTAGCCCGCTGTCGAGCCGGTCGCATAGACCCCGATCGCCATGCCCTCGATCACCTGATGCGGGTTATAGCGCAGGATGTCGCGGTCCTTGAAGGTTCCAGGCTCGCCTTCGTCTGAGTTGCACACCATGTACTTCGCCCCGGGAGCCTGGCGCGGCATGAAGCTCCACTTCAGGCCGGTCGGGAATCCCGCCCCGCCGCGCCCGCGCAGCGCCGACCTCTTCAGCTCTGCGATCACCGCATCGGGCGCCATTTTCTCGGCGAGGATCTTCTTCAGCGCCGCGTAACCGCCGCGCGCCTCGTAGTCCTTCAACCTCCAGTTCTCGCCGGTGATGCCCTTCATGAGGACAGCCTCGGGTCCGTAGATGCCGGGATCGAAGGGCGGATGGGCGGAATTCATTTCTGCAGTTCCGCGAGCATCTTGTCGATCGCCTCGGGCGTCATGAAGCTCGCCATCTTCTTGTTGTTCACCAGCACCACCGGTGCATCCCCGCAGGCGCCGAAGCACTCGCCCTGCTTGAGCGTGAAGCGCCCGTCCGGCGTGGTCTCGTTCCAGTCGATGCCCAGCTTCTTCTTCAGGTGTTCGGCCGCCTCCACCGCGCCCGAGAGGGCGCAGGGCAGGTTGGTACACACGCACAGCTTGTGCCTGCCCACCGGCGCAAGGTCGTACATCGTGTAGAAGCTTGCCACTTCGTACACGGCGACCGGCGCCATGCCGAGGTAGCCGGCCACGAAGTCCATCACCTCGGTCGACAGATGGCCCTTCTCCTCCTGCGCCAGCGCAAGCGCGGCCATAACCGCCGACTGCTTCTGGTCAGCCGGATATTTGGCCACCTCGGTGTCGATTTTCTTCAGGGATTCACCAGAAAGCATCAGCGGTCGATCTCGCCAAAAACGATATCCAGGGTGCCGATGATCGCCACCGCATCGGCAAGCATATGTCCCTTGGCCATGTAGCCCAGGGAGGAAAGATGTGCAAACCCAGGCGCGCGTATTTTCATCCGGTAGGGCATATTGGCGCCGTCGGAAATGACGTAGATGCCAAACTCCCCTTTGGGATGCTCGATCGCCGCGTAGGCCTCGCCCTCCGGAACATGCATGCCTTCGGTGAAAAGCTTGAAATGGTGTATGAGCTCTTCCATGTTGCTTTTCATCTCGACCCGAGAAGGCGGCGCCACCTTGTGGTTGTCAGTGATCACCGGCCCGGGATTTTCGCGCAGCCACTTGACGCATTGCTTGATGATGCGATTGGACTGGCGCATCTCCTCGACCCGCACCAGGTACCGGTCGTAGCAGTCGCCGTTCACGCCGACCGGAATGTCGAAATCGAGCCGGTCGTACACCGCATAAGGCTGCTTCCTGCGCAGATCCCATTCGACACCGGAGCCGCGCAGCATCGCGCCGGTAAACCCGAGATTGAGCGCCATCTCGGGCGGGACCACGCCGATGCCCACCGTGCGCTGCTTCCAGATGCGGTTGTCGGTGAGCAGGGTTTCATAATCGTCCACGCAACGCGGAAACCGATTGGTGAAATCCTCGACGAAGTCGAGCATCGACCCCAGGCGGTTTTCGTTCAGCTTTCCTGCCGTGCGCGCGCTGCGGTGACGCGAAACATCGTATCGCGGCATGCTGTCGGGCAGATCGCGGTAGACCCCGCCCGGCCGGTAGTAGGCTGCGTGCATCCGGGCGCCCGATACCGCCTCATACATGTCGAACAGGTCCTCGCGCTCCCTGAATGCGTAGATGAACATGGTCATCGCACCCAAGTCCAGGCCGTGTGCGCCGATCCAGAGCAGGTGATTCAGGAGCCGGGTGATCTCGTCGAACATGACGCGGATGTACTGGGCCCGCACCGGAACCTCTATCCCCAGCAGACGCTCCACCGCCAGGCAGTAGGCATGCTCGTTGGCCATCATCGACATGTAGTCCAGGCGATCCATGTACGGCAGCGCCTGCAGCCAGGTCTTGGTTTCGGCCAGCTTCTCGGTCGCGCGGTGCAGCATTCCGATGTGCGGATCGGCGCGCATGATGACCTCGCCGTCCAGTTCGAGCACCAGACGCAGCACGCCATGCGCCGCTGGATGCTGCGGCCCGAGGTTCATCGTGTAATTGCGGATCTCGGCCATCGCCTACTTCCGCGGCCTCAGTTCGCCGAATGCCTCTTCGCGGATGATCCGCGGCGTAACCTCGCGCGGCTCGATGCTGACCGGCTCGTAGATCACCCGCTTTTGTTCCGGGTCGTATCGCATCTCGACATTTCCGGAGATCGGGAAATCCTTGCGGAACGGATGGCCGATGAAACCGTAATCGGTGAGGATGCGCCGCAGGTCGGCGTGCCCGGAGAACATGATGCCGTAGAGGTCGAAGGCCTCGCGCTCGTACCAGCCTGCGCTCGCCCAGACCCCGGTCACCGACTTCACCACCGGGAATTCGTCATCCGGGACAAACACCTTCAGCCGAAGACGCCAGTTGTGCGCAACCGACAGCAACTGCGCCACCACCGCGAACCGCGCCGCGTTCCAGTGCCGGTCACCGTACTGTGAATAATCCACCCCGCAAAGGTCGATGAGCTGCTCGAAGCGGAGCGAAGGCGTGTCGTGGAGAGCATTCGCAACCGCGGCATAGTCCTCTGGCTTCACCACCAGCGCAAGCTCGCCCAGAGCCTCGGTGAGTGAAACGATCCTCGCGCCGAGCGCGGCCTCGAGAGCGGTTTTGAGCAGCTGGATTCTGGCGGCCATTCTTCTAGCGGGCGATGGTATTGGTGCGTTTGATCTTGTTATGCAGTTGCACCAGGCCGTAGATCAGCGCCTCGGCGGTCGGCGGACAGCCGGGAATGTACACGTCCACGGGTACGATGCGGTCGCAACCCCGCACCACCGAATAGGAATAGTGATAGTAACCCCCGCCATTGGCGCAGGAGCCCATGGATACCACCCACCGGGGTTCGGCCATCTGGTCGTAGACCTTGCGCAGCGCGGGCGCCATCTTGTTGCACAGCGTGCCGGCGACCACCATCAGGTCGGCCTGTCTGGGGCTGGGACGGAACACGATGCCGAAACGGTCCAGGTCGTAGCGCGCCGCCCCGGCATGCATCATCTCCACCGCACAGCACGCGAGCCCGAAGGCCATGGGCCACATCGATCCGGTGCGGGTCCAGTTGATGACTGTGTCAACGCTGGTGGTGATGAACCCTTGCTGCATCAGCCCTTCGGACGCACCCATGCTCACCCCCCCTGCTCGGCGGTCAATCCCGCTATTCCCATTCCAGCGCGCCCTTCATCCACTCGTAGACGAAACCGACGACGAGGATGGCGAGAAAGATCATCATGGACACGAAGCCGAACAGCCCGATCTCGTTCAGCGAAATCGCCCACGGAAACAGAAAGGCGATCTCTAGATCGAAGAGTATGAACAGGATGGCGACCAGGTAATAGCGCACGTCGAACTTCATGCGTGCGTCCTCGAACGCTTCAAAGCCGCACTCGTACGGGGAAAGCTTCTCGGAATCCGGGCGGTTGTGCCCGAGCATGATGGAGGCCATCCAGCCCATCGCCATCGGCGCGACGCCGCCGGCAAAGGCCACGAAGATGAAAAGCAGAATCGGAAAGTAATTATCCAGCACCGTTGCAGCCTTCGGTTACCGGGCAGCGCGCCAAAACGCCCACGCTCCACACCTGCGCCAACGACTTACACACGCTATGGCGTCCTTTCCAAAAAAAAGGGCTTGGATCGAAGCCCCGTAAGCTCCTGAACCAAGTCCCCCTTTGCCGTTGCGGACGAAGGTCGCAACGACTGCCTGCGCCTTCAGGCGATTTTTTTCTATTGGTGCCGACGGAGAGACTCGAACTCTCACAGCTTTCGCCACCGCCCCCTCAAGACGGCGTGTCTACCAATTTCACCACGTCGGCATGAACAGGCTTGAACCCAGCCGTGTCGCTTACGCGACTCCTTGCCACGCCCCAACCTGACGATATTGTACTACTACTTCGGAACATCGTTTGCTCTCGAAGTCCCCGCGTCTCCGGACTTGCCGGCGGAATTCGTCTCTGGCGCCGCGGACTTGGCCGCGTCGGGTTGCCCCGGCGCAGTCGGCACCGCGGGCTGATCTTTGACCGCATCCATGACACCGCCGCTTGGTTTGGGTCGGTGCGTTGCGAGATAGGCGAGCGCCAGACTGGTTGCGAAGAAAATCGCAGCCAGTACAGCTGTCGTGCGCGAAAGGAAGTTCGCGGATCCCGTTGCACCAAACAGGCTGCCGGAGGAGCCGCTGCCGAAGGCCGCCCCCATGTCGGCGCCCTTGCCGTGCTGGAGCAACACCAGCCCGATGATTGTGATCGCAGCGATCACGTGAACCACAAGTATCACTACCAGCCAAATATCCATTTACATCCCATGTCAGTGCTTCTGGCCGGCCTCGCAGATTGCGACGAAATCGTCAGCAACCAGAGACGCGCCCCCAATCAATCCGCCGTCCACGTCGGGCATCGCGAACAATTCCTGCGCATTGTCCGGCTTCACGCTCCCGCCGTAGAGAATCGACACCTCGGCCGCCAGTCCCTTGTCTCGCTTGCCCACCAGCGCACGAATGAACTCGTGCATTGCCTGCGCCTGCCCCGGAGTTGCCGTCTTGCCGGTACCGATCGCCCACACGGGCTCGTAAGCGATCGCGGCGTTCGCAACCGCCGCCACGCCCGCGGCATTCAACACCGCGTCAAGCTGTCGCGCCACCACCGACTCGGTCTCCCCGCGGTCACGCTGTTCCAGAGTCTCGCCTGCGCACAATATGGGCGTAAGCCCCGCCCGCTGCGCCGCCATGAATTTCGCTGCGACCTGCTGGTCGGTCTCGCCGTACAGGCCGCGACGCTCGGAGTGGCCGACGATGACGTAGCGACAACCGAATTCGCGGAGCATGGCGCCGGAAACCTCGCCCGTATAGGCACCGACGTCGTGCTCGCTCAGGTTCTGCGCGCCCCAGGCGACCGGACTGCCTGCCAGCGCCGTGGCCACCTGATGCAAATACGGAAAGGGCGCGCACACTGCATAGCTGGTCCCTTCCCTCGGACCGAGCCGCGCTTTCAGTGCCGCGAGCAGCGCCTGATTGGCCGCGAGGCTGCTGTGCATCTTCCAGTTGCCTGCTACGAGCCTGGCACGCATGGTTTTCGCCCGGGACCGTCAAACCAAAGGCTCGTATTTTAACTTCCCGGTGCTCCATGGGTCAATGGAAGTGACGGAACATTCAGGTGATTCGGTATGGTCCGCGCCAGCCCCGGCAGGCGCCCCTCCCTAACGCACAAACCGGATCTCGCCCTGGTGCTCGGGCCGCTTGCCGGTCTTGCCGGCGTAGAACCGTCGCAGTGCGTCCAGGTCCACGGTTTCGTCACCCGTCAATTCGAGATAGCCGCCGATGCCTATCCGCCTGTGAGGGTAATCGATGTAGGCGAGCGCAAGCGGCACCTTGGCCTCGAGCGCGAGATGGTAGAAGCCGGATTTCCAGCCATCGGTGCGCGAGCGAGTCCCCTCGGGCGTGATCGCCAGGTAGAAGCGCTTGCGCTGCGCAAACTCCCGCACCAGCCGCGCCGTCAATCCGGTTCGCTCGCGCCGGTTCACGGGAATGCCGCCGAGCCAGCGGAATATGCCGCCGAAGGGCCAGCGGAACAGCGTGTCCTTGGCCGCAAATCGGACCGGCAGCCATATTGCCGCACGCGTGACCATGCCGATGACGAAGTCCCAGTTCGACGTGTGCGGATAGAAGATCACCACGCACTTCTGAACCGGGGGCGGCACCAGTTCGACGCTCCAGCCGAACAGGCGCAGCAGCCACAGCGCAGACGTCTGCATCCAGGTCCTTCTCACTGTGCACCCTTTCCGGGACTCCGGAATCAACGCCCCGCCTCGACCGCCGCGGCGAGGGTCTTGGCCAGCGCGCGCACCTTGGTTTCGTCCTTGCCCTCGACCATGACGCGAAGTACGGGCTCGGTGCCCGAAGCGCGCAGCAGCACCCGGCCGTTTCGGCCCAGCGTCTTCTCCGCAGTCTGCTTGGCCTTCAGAACCGCCGGCTTCTTCTGCCAGTCGTAGCCGCGCTGCACGCTCACGTTGATGAGCACCTGAGGGTAAAGCCGGAGCTCCCGGGTGTACGCATCGAGCGTTGAGCGCTGCGTGCGCAGTGCCGAGAGCACCTGCAGCGCCGAGACGATGCCGTCGCCCGTCGTATGCTTGTCCAGGCAGATGATGTGGCCGGAATTCTCTCCCCCGAGCTGCCAGCGCTTCGACTGGAGCATCTCGAGGACGTAGCGGTCGCCCACCTTGGCCCGCGCAAACGGGATGCCCAGCTTGCCAAGCGCATTCTCCAGCGCAAGGTTGGTCATGAGGGTGCCGGCGACCCCGGCGACCCCGCCGTTGCGCACGCGCGCCTTGGCGATCACGTACAGGAGTTGGTCCCCGTCGTAGAGCGTGCCCTCGCCGTCGACCATCACCAGTCGGTCCCCATCGCCGTCCAGCGCGATCCCCAGGTCCGCATCGTTCTTGCGCACCGCTTCCTGCAGCGCCTTCGGTCTGGTGGCGCCGACCGCGTCGTTGATGTTGAAGCCATCCGGCGATACGCCGATCGCCTCGACATCGGCACCGAGCTCGTGCAGCACGTGCGGCGCGACGTGATAGGCGGCGCCGTTTGCGCAATCCACCACGATCTTCATGCCGCGCAGATCCAGGTTCTGGGGAAAGGTGCTCTTGCAGAACTCGATATAGCGGCCCGCGGCATCGTCCATGCGGCGCGCCTTGCCGAGCTTCGCGGATTCGTTGCAGCGCATCGTGTGCGCGAGCCTCGCCTCGATCTCGAGCTCAACCTCGTCGGCAAGCTTCGCACCGTCGGAGGCGAAGAACTTGATGCCGTTGTCCTCGAAGGGATTGTGCGAAGCGCTGATGACGATGCCCGCCTGCAGCCGCAACGCCCGCGTCAGATACGCTACCGCGGGCGTGGGCAGCGGACCGGTCAGCACGACGTCCACGCCCGCGGAGGACAGCCCGGCTTCGAGCGAAGCCTCGAGCATGTAGCCGGAGATCCGGGTGTCCTTGCCGATCAGCACCGCGGGACGCTCACCGCCCTTGGACGCCGATCCACGCATCCTCGCGCGCCTGACCAGCACCTCCCCTGCGGCATAACCCAGTCGCAGGACGAAATCCGGCGTGATCGGCGTCTGGCCTACCCTGCCCCGAACGCCGTCGGTGCCAAAGTATCTTCTGTTCACTCTAGTGTCCTGTTCCCCACCGCCGCCAGCACTGCAAGCGCGTCGCGCGTGGCGGCGACATCATGAACCCGCACGATTCTAGCCCCGTGCTGCACGGCGAGCAAAGCGGCTGCGATGCTTGCAGGCAGGCGCTCCCGCGCGGGCCGGCCGGTAATCGCACCCAGCGTCGACTTGCGCGACAGTCCGACAAGTACCGGCGCGCCCAACTCGGCGAGCCGGTCCAGGTTGCGCAGCAACTCGAGGTTGTGTCCTGCCGTCTTGCCAAAACCGAAGCCGGGATCGATCGCAACGCGCTCGCGTGCAATGCCGGTCGCCACGGCGGCATTCATCCGCTCCAGAAGGAAGCTCCTTACCTCCCCGACGACGTTCTCGTAATGCGGCGCGGCCTGCATCGTGCGCGGCTCCCCCCGCATGTGCATCATGCACACCCCCACCTCGGAGGCGGCAGCCGTCTCCAGCGCGCCCGGCGAGCGCAGCGCAGTCACGTCGTTGATGACCGATGCGCCTTCGGCGATCGCTGCCTGCATGACCTGCGGCTTGATGGTATCCAACGCAATGGGGACCGCGGCATCGCGCAATGCACGCAGTACGGGCAACACCCGCCGCAGCTCCTCTGCCGCGTCGACCGGCTGCGCACCGGGGCGGGTCGATTCGCCACCGATGTCGATCAGGTCCGCGCCCTCCTCGATCAGGCGCCACGCATGTGCGATGGCCTGCTGCGGATCAAGAAACCGGCCACCGTCGGAGAAGGAGTCCGGCGTGACATTCACCACGCCCATGAGCAGCGGACAGGAATAGTCGAGCCTGAAACGCCCGCATTGCCAGATGGGCGGGGGCGAGGCGCGGGAAGCGGGACGCGGCGAGGACTGCGGCATTGGAGCGAGGATTTTACTCCTCACCCCTCGAGGCCCCGCGCCTCTTTCAGGCGGCCGGCGCAGGTTCTGCCGCGCCCGTCGTGGTTCCCTGCTGCGGCGGTTGCTGCGGCGGCTGCGCGGGCTTGGGCGGCCGCGGCGGTTCCCCCGCCATGATGTCATTCAGCTGATCGGCGTCGAGGGTCTCCCATTCGAGCAGCGCCTTCGCCATGATCTCGACCTTTTCGCGGTTGGCTTCGATGAGTTTCCTCGCGACCTGGTACTGCTCATCGACGATGCGCCGAATCTCGTAGTCGACCCTCTGCAGGGTGGATTCGGACACGTTCTTGTGCGTGGTGACCGAGCGGCCGAGGAATATCTCGCCCTCGTTTTCGCCGTAGACCATGGGCCCCAGCGCATCGGACATGCCCCACTGCGTGACCATCCGCCGCGCAATTTCGGTCGCGCGCTCGAAGTCATTGGCGGCGCCGGTGGTCATCTGGTGCATGAAGATCTCTTCCGCGATTCGGCCGCCGAACAGTACCGAGATGGTATGAAGCAGCCGATCGCGGTCCTGGCTGTAGCGGTCTTCAGTGGGCAACTGCATGGTCACGCCCAGCGCCCGCCCGCGCGGGATGATGGTGACCTTGTGCACCGGATCGGTCTTGGGCAGCAATTTCGCCACCACCACGTGGCCGGACTCGTGATAGGCAGTGTTGCGCCGCTCCTCCTCGGGCATGACCATCGAGCGCCGCTCCGCGCCCATGATGATCTTGTCCTTGGCGCGCTCGAAATCCTCCATGTCGACCAGGCGCTTGTTCTTGCGCGCGGCGAACAGCGCCGCCTCGTTGATGAGGTTCGCCAGGTCGGCACCGGAAAACCCCGGCGTACCCCGCGCAATGATTTCCGCCTTCACGTCGGGGGCGAGCGGGACCTTGCGCATGTGCACGAGCAGGATCATTTCGCGGCCGCGGATATCGGGCAGCGGCACCACGACCTGGCGGTCGAAACGGCCCGGGCGCATCAGCGCCGGGTCCAGCACGTCCGGCCGGTTGGTGGCCGCAATGACGATCACGCCGGCCGTCCCCTCGAAACCGTCCATCTCGACCAGCAACTGGTTCAGCGTCTGTTCGCGCTCGTCGTTGCCGCCACCCAGGCCCGCACCGCGCTGGCGCCCGACCGCGTCGAGCTCGTCGATGAACACGATGCAGGGCGCATGCTTTTTCGCCTGCTCGAACATGTCGCGCACCCGCGCCGCGCCCACACCCACGAACATTTCGACGAAGTCCGAGCCGGAGATCGAGAAGAACGGCACCTTGGCCTCGCCCGCGATCGCGCGCGCAAGCAGCGTCTTGCCGGTGCCCGGATTGCCGACCATCAGCACCCCTTTCGGTATGCGGCCGCCCAGCTTCTGGAACTTGGTGGGGTCGCGCAGGAAATCCACCAGCTCCGACACCTCCTCCTTGGCCTCGTCGCAGCCGGCGACATCGGCGAAGGTGACGTTGTTGCTCGACTCGTCCATCATGCGCGCGCGCGACTTGCCGAAAGAGAATGCCCCGCCCCGGCCCCCGCCCTGCATCTGGCGCATGAAGAATACCCACACGCCGATCAGCAGCAGCATCGGGAACCAGGACACGAAGATGTTCATGAGCAGCGAAGGCTCTTCGTCGGGCTTGGCCTCGATCTTCACGCCGTACTTGAGCAGGTCGGACACCAGCCAGATGTCCCCCGGTGAGTACACCGTGACGCGCTTCTTGTCGGTGGTGCTCGCCTTGATGATGCGGCCTTCGATCAGCACCTTCTCGATGCGCCCCGCCTTCACCTCATCGATGAACTGCGAATACTCCATCGGTGCCTGAACCGCCTGGCGGGTGTTGAACTGATTGAACACCGTCATCAGCACCAGGCCGATGACCAGCCAGATCACGAGATTCTTGAACATGCTATTCAATGTATTTCCTTTACGCGCACCACTGTGTATCGGTCATTCTAATCGCATCCTGAGTGCGGGGCCAGTGCTCAAAAGGCGTTCCGGATCAATGAATTCGGAAGCCGGCCCGGATCCAATTCAACGCCAAACCCCCGCTGTGCGCCCCCCGGCTAGTGTGCCTGCGGTTTCAGTCCCTTGCCCAGCAGGTACATTTCGGCCGACCCTCCGCGCGACGCCTTGGGCTTGCGCGATGCCACCGACACGAAACAACGCCGCATTGCGGCCAGAAACTCCGCATACCCCGCACCCTGGAACGCTTTGACCAGGAACGCACCCCGGGGTTTCAGATTCGCCTGCGCAAATTCCAGCGCGAGCTCGCAAAGATGCGCCGCCCGCGCCTGATCGCTGGCGCCCACACCCGTTAGATTGGGTGCCATATCCGAAACCACAAGGTCGGCTTTTTCGCCCCCCAACGCCTGCATCGCGCTTCCCAGGACCGCCGCTTCGCGAAAATCGCCCTCGATGGCCGTGACGCCGGCGATCGGGCTCATGGGCAGGATATCGACCGCGATAACCCGCCCGCCGGGCCGCACGCGCTCCGCGATCACCTGCGACCAGCTCCCCGGGGCGGCGCCCAGGTCAACCACGGTCTGCCCCCGATGCAGGAGCCGGTCGCGATCGTCGATCTCGATCAGTTTGTAGGCGGCGCGCGAGCGATACCCGCTGGCCACCGCCCGCTGCACGTAAGGGTCGGCGACATGCGCTTGCATCCAGGCCCTGGATTTCGCCTTGCGCTTCATGAAAATGGTTCCGGTCCGGGGCGTCGGCCGATAAGCGATTCGGAAACGGCCCCCGGAACGCCCCCGCGTCGAACCCGTTCACATACAATATGATCGATGAAACAGATCAACTCCGCCGACCGCCGCTCGCTCAGGGCGCGCGCTCATGTGCTGCATCCGGTCGTGATCGTCAGCAGCGCCGGTCTGGCCGACAGCGTCGTGGCCGAAATCGAGCGTTGCCTCAAAGCCCACGAACTCATCAAGATCAGGGTGTTCAGCGACGACCGGCTGCAACGCGCGGATCTGCTCGCGCAGATCTGCGAGCGCACCGGCGCATCCCCGGTTCAGCACATCGGCAAGATCCTGGTGGTTTACCGCCAGAAGCCGGAACCGCCTGCGCCGGAGCGCTCGCCGGCTGCCGGATCGAAAGCGAAGGCACCGCCGCGCCGCAAGCCGGGTCCGGATCGCCGCAGTCAGGCTGCACCTCCGGGCAGCCGCGGTTCGATTCCGCGGCGCCAGACCGCGCGCCCTGCATCGCGCCGCCGACCCTAGCGCCAGACCGCAGCACCAGAGACCCCGGCGCGCGAAACCCTACTCGTAGCGCACGTCCAGTATCTCGTATTGCCTCACCCCGCCGGGGGTCACCACATCGACCGCGTCCCCCGCGTACTTGCCGATCAGCGCGCGGGCAATCGGCGAGCTGATCGAGATCTTGGCTTTCTTGATGTCGGCCTCGTCCTCGCCGACGATCTGATAGGTCACCGCCTCGCTGCCGTCCAGGTCCTTCAGATCCACGGTCGCGCCGAACACGCAGCGGCCCTCGGCGTCCAGCAGCTTGGGATCGATGATCTGCGCATTCGCGAGCTTGGATTCGATCTCGGCGATGCGCCCCTCGAGGAAGCTCTGCCGCTCCTTGGCAGCGTCGTACTCGGCGTTTTCCGACAGGTCCCCATGCGAGCGCGCATCGGCGATCCCCGTAATGGCCCTGGGACGGTCCACTGTCTTGAGGCGGTGGAGCTCGATGCGGAGCATTTCAGCGCCGGCAACGGTGACAGGAGTCTTTGCCATTTCGACGATCCAAGAAAAAGCAAACCGCCAGGACGCTTGGCGCGCCGAGAAAACGGTTGGGGGACACGCTGAATCGGAGGCGGCGTCAGCGCCGCCGCAACAGCTTTTACATTAGCACACTTTTGCACCTGCGTAACCGCCGCGTGGCCGGCTTCGCGGCTGCGCCGCTACAGGGTGGCGTGCAGGCTCTGGAGGTCGTAGGGCACCAGACCCTGCAGGTGCCGGATCGCGGCACACGCGGCCCGCGCCCCGGCGATGGTGGTGTAGTAGGTGATTCGCTGCGCAAGGGCGTTGGTCCGAATAGCACGCGAGTCGGAGACCGCACTGCGCTTGCCCTCGACGGTATTGATGATTAGGCTCACCTCGGCGTTCTTCATCATGTCTACGATGTGCGGTCGGCCCTCGGCCACCTTGTTCACCGCGGCCACTGCAATTCCATGCGCCGCGAGCACGGCCGCGGTCCCGCGAGTGGCAAGCAGCGTGAAACCCTGTTCTGCGAGTTCGCGGGCCACCTCAACCGCCGCCAGCTTGTCGCTGTCGCGCACGCTGATGAATGCCCGTCCGCCCTGCGGCAGCTTGATGCCCGCACCCATCTGCGACTTGACGAACGCTTCGCCGAAGGAATAGCCGATGCCCATCACCTCGCCGGTGGATTTCATTTCCGGCCCGAGGAGGGAGTCCACGCCCGGGAACTTGATGAACGGGAACACGGCCTCCTTGACCGAGAAGTAAGGCGGCACGACCTCGCGCACGACCCCCTGCTCGTCCAGCGACTTGCCCACCATGCAGCGCGCGGCGATCTTGGCCAGCGCCATCCCCGTCGCCTTAGACACGAACGGGACGGTGCGCGAGGCGCGCGGGTTCACCTCCAGCACATAGACGATGTCGCGCTGGATCGCGAACTGCACGTTCATCAGCCCCACCACGCCCAGCGCGTGCGCCATGGCCACGGTCTGCCGGCGCAGTTCGCGCTCGACATGCGAGGGCAGCGTATAGGGCGGCAGCGAGCAGGCCGAATCACCCGAGTGCACCCCGGCCTGCTCGATGTGCTCCATGACCCCGCCGATCAGCACGCGCCGGCCGTCGCAGACGGCATCGACGTCGACCTCGGTGGCGTCGTCCAGAAACCGGTCGAGCAGGACGGGGCTGTCGTTGGACACCTTGACCGCCTCGCGCATGTACCGCTCGAGGTCGCGCTGCTCGTGCACGATCTCCATGGCACGGCCGCCGAGCACGTAGCTGGGCCGCACCACGAGCGGGTAGCCGATCTCCTGTGCAAGCGCGAGCGCTTCGCTCTCGGTACGGGCGGTCCGGTTGGGCGGCTGCTTGAGGCCCAGGTCGTTAAGCAGCTTCTGGAAGCGCTCCCGGTCCTCCGCCACGTCGATCATGTCGGGCGTGGTCCCGATGATGGGCACGCCGTTCTTCTCCAGGTCGCGCGCGAGCTTCAGCGGGGTCTGGCCGCCGTACTGGACGATGACCCCGAGCGGCTTTTCGATGTGGACGATCTCCAGCACGTCCTCCAGCGTAACCGGCTCGAAGTACAGGCGGTCCGACGTGTCGTAGTCGGTCGACACCGTCTCCGGATTGCAGTTGACCATGATGGTTTCGTAGCCGTCCTCGCGCAGCGCCAAGGCTGCGTGCACGCAGCAGTAATCGAACTCGATGCCCTGCCCGATGCGGTTGGGTCCGCCACCCAGAACCATGACCTTCTTGCGCGTCGTGGGCTGCGCCTCGCATTCCTCCTCGTAGGTGGAATACATGTAGGCGGTGGTGGTCGCGAACTCCGCAGCGCACGTATCCACGCGCTTGTACACCGGGCGCACCCCGAAGCCGTGCCTGCGCGCGCGCACCTGGGTCTCGCTCGACTTCACGAGCTTGGCGATGCGCCGGTCCGAAAAGCCCTTGCGCTTGAGCCTGCGCAACAACTCGGCGTCCAGATCGGCAAGGGACTTGTCGTCGAGGTCCACCTCTATCCTGACGATCTCCTCGATCTGCGCGAGGAACCACGGATCGATGCGCGTGAGCCGGTGCACTTCCTCCAGCGTAAAGCCGTTTTCGAAGGCGTCGCCCACGTACCAGATGCGTTCCGGCCCCGGCTCGCCGAGTTCCTTTTCGATGGTTTCGCGGTCCGTGGTTTTCTGGTTGAGCCCGTCCACGCCCACTTCCAGGCCGCGCAGCGCCTTCTGGAACGATTCCTGGAAGGTGCGCCCGATGGCCATCACCTCGCCCACCGACTTCATCTGGGTGGTCAGGCGGTCATTCGCCTGCGGGAACTTCTCGAAGGCGAAGCGCGGCACCTTGGTGACCACATAGTCGATCGTGGGCTCGAACGAGGCCGGCGTCGCCCCGCCGGTGATTTCGTTGGCGAGTTCATCGAGCGTGTAGCCCACCGCCAGCTTGGCCGCCACCTTGGCGATCGGAAAGCCGGTCGCCTTGGATGCCAGCGCCGAGGAACGCGACACGCGCGGGTTCATCTCGATCACCACCATGCGCCCATCGGCCGGGTTGATCGCGAACTGGACGTTCGAACCGCCCGTGTCCACGCCGATCTCGCGCAGCACCGCGATAGAGGCGTCGCGCATGATCTGGTATTCCTTGTCGGTGAGCGTCTGCGCCGGCGCCACCGTGATCGAGTCGCCCGTGTGCACGCCCATCGGGTCGAGGTTCTCGATCGAGCAGATGACGATGCAGTTGTCCTTGCTGTCGCGCACCACCTCCATCTCGAATTCCTTCCAGCCGATCACCGACTCCTCGATCAGCAGCTCGCCGGTGGGCGAGGCGTCCAGGCCACGCCCGCAGATTTCCACGAACTCCTGGCGGTTGTAGGCGATGCCGCCCCCGGAGCCCCCAAGCGTGAAAGAGGGCCGGATCACCGCCGGATATCCGATCGCCGCCTGCACCTGCAGCGCCTCCTCCATGGAATGCGCCAGCGCCGAGCGCGGACAGGCAAGGCCGATCTTCGCCATCGCGTGCTTGAATTTCAGGCGGTCCTCGGCCTTGTCGATCGCCTCTCGCGAGGCGCCGATCAGTTCGACCTTGTAGCGCGCGAGGATCCCCTCGCGCGCAAGATCGAGCGCGCAGTTGAGCGCGGTCTGCCCGCCCATCGTGGGCAGCAGCGCGTCGGGCCGCTCGCGGGCGATGATGGACTCCACCACCGGCCAGATGACCGGCTCGATATAGGTGACATCGGCCATCTGCGGATCGGTCATGATCGTCGCCGGGTTCGAGTTGACCAGAATCAGGCGATAGCCTTCCTCGCGCAGCGCCTTGCAGGCCTGCGCGCCGGAATAATCGAACTCGCATGCCTGGCCGATGACGATCGGTCCGGCGCCGATGAGCAATATGGACTTGATGTCGGTGCGCTTGGGCATTTTCTAGGAGCCGGCCCTGCGCTCGTCCATCATCGCTGCGAAACGGTCGAACAAGTAGCCCACATCGTGCGGACCGGGGCTCGCTTCGGGATGGCCCTGAAAGCAGAACGCCGGCCGGTCGGTGCGCGCCAGACCCTGAAGCGAGCCGTCGAACAGCGACACGTGGGTCGCGCGCAGGCCGGCCGGCAGCGTCGCCGGGTCGACCGCGAAACCGTGGTTCTGGCTCGTGATCACCACCCGCCCGGTGTCCAGGTCCTTCACCGGATGGTTCGCGCCGTGGTGGCCGAACTTCATCTTCATGGTCTTCGCGCCGCAGGCCAGCGCCATCAACTGGTGCCCCAGGCAGATGCCGAACACGGGAATCCGGGTCGATTCCATCAACTCGCGGATCGCGGCAATCGCGTAATCGCAGGGCTCCGGGTCGCCCGGTCCGTTGGAAAGGAACACACCATCGGGTTTGAGCGCGAGGACTGCTTTCGCGCTCGCCGTCGCCGGCAGCACCGTGATGCGGCAGGCGCGGTCGGCCAGCATGCGCAGGATATTGCGCTTGACGCCGTAGTCGTAGGCGACGACGTGAAATCGGGCGCCGGCAGGCTCGCGATGCCCTTTGCCCAATTCCCAGCCGCCCTGGGTCCACTCGTAGGCTGTGGCGGTGGTCACGACCCGGGCGAGGTCCATGCCGGCAAGGCCGGGAAACGCGCGCGCCTTGGCGATCGCGGCCTGCTCGTCGACCTGCCCTGCCATGATCGCGCCGCCCTGCGCGCCCTTCTCGCGCAGGATGCGCGTCAGGCGCCGCGTGTCGATGTCGGCGATGGCCACGACGCGGTGCTGCTTCAGGCAATCGGGCAGCGTCCGCTCGGCGCGCCAGCTGGACATGCGCGCCGGAAGGTCCCGGATCACCAGCCCCGAGGCGTAGATCTGCGCCGACTCCTCGTCCTCACGGTTCACGCCGGTGTTGCCGATATGCGGACTGGTGAGCGTGACGATCTGGCGGCAATACGACGGGTCGGTCAGGATTTCCTGATAGCCGGTGATCGCGGTGTTGAACACGACCTCCCCCGAGGCCAGGCCGTCGGCGCCGATCGCTCGCCCCCGGAATATCGTCCCGTCGGCTAGCGCGAGCACGGCGGGCTGCAGGACGGGCAAGATGGACTCCGGGATACCGATGCGAAAACGGGACGGACCCTACGCCCATCCCGTTGGATACGGAGCCGAATTATACCGTAGAATCATTGCCGTGCTCAAATCCGGCCGGCGACACCGGCCCGGGAATGGCGGGCGCGGAGCGGCATTGAACAACCACCGGGCGGGATGCGGGAAAACCTGCGTACCTGGGTCCTACACACCACATGGCGTGCAAACGATGACAGATACAGGTCCAGCAGACGTATTGCGACAGTTGGTCCCGTCGCCCGATTTCCTGGCCGAGCGGGTGTCGCTGCTGTACCGTTTCGCGCTCAAGGACATCGTTGCCCTCGTGTTCGCCGCCGGCGTGACGGCATTCGCCCTGTGGGGCTACGTCGAGATTCGCCTGCTGGGTTTGTGGCTGGGCTGGATAGCGCTCGCCTGCTCGGTCCGGGTGATCCTTTACCGGATCCATTTGCGCCTCGATCCGCCGCCCGAGGCGGCCAGTTCCTGGGAGTCGTGGTACACGGGCGCCGGGGCGCTGCTGGGCGCCGCGTGGGGCATGTGCATCCTGCTCGCCTTTCCGAGCAAGGGCGATTTGTACCAGGTCCTCGTGCCTTCGATGATATGCACTCTCGCGCTGGGGATGCCCTCGGCGCTCGCCCCGAGTCCGAAGGCCTTCGCATCACTGCTGGTGCCGATCCTCGCGCCCCTGGTCGCACTGCTGTTCACCAACGGCGGCTTCAACACCTCCGCGGCGATGCTGCTGCTGGTGTTCACCGGGGTGCTGCTGGCGCTCTACCTGGGCGCCAACCGGACGCTGATGGAAACACTGCGTTACGGCAGGGAAAACGTCGAACTGGCCGAAAAACTGCACAAGACAGACCGCTCGCTTGCGGCTGCGTTGAGCGAGTTGAGGGTGATCTTCGACAGCGCCGCGGTGGGGCTCGCATTGATCAGGGACGGCAAGATCGCCCAATGCAACCAGGCCTACGCTCAACTGTTCGGCTACACCAGCGAGGAAATGACGGGGCAATCGGCCGGCGTCATGTACCTCAGCTACAACGAATGGGCCGAGGCGCGTGCAAACGACAGCGCGCGCTTTGCAGAAGGAGAAGCCTCGGTCGCCGAGCTCGAACTGGTCCGGAAGGATGGCCAGACGTTCTGGGGCAGCATCGAGGCGCGGGCGTTCGATCCGCGCGACCCCAACACCGACGTCATTCTCGCCCTGCACGACACCAGCCCGCGCAAACGCGCGGAGCAGGAGCTGCTGGGTGCGCTGCAGCGCGAGAAAGAACTGAACGAGATGAAAACGCGGTTCGTCTCCACGGTATCGCACGAATTCCGCACCCCGCTGGCGACCATCCTGTCCTCGGCAGAACTGCTCAGGCTGTATGCCGACAAGCTCGACGACACCGAAAAGCTCAACCTGCTGAACGGCATCGAGGATGGCACCAAGCGCATGCGCCGGCTGCTGGACGAAGTGCTGACCCTCGGACGGGCGGAATCGGGGGTGCTGCAGCTGCGGCCGGTGCAGCTCGCATTGTCCGAACTGTGCGCCAAGGTAATAGCCGAATTCCGCATCGGCGAAGGCAAGCAGCACACCATCGTGTTCGAGGACCGCTTCGAGCGCGAGACCGCGGAACTGGACGAGAACCTGCTGCGCCACATACTGAACAACCTGCTCGCGAACGCGATCAAGTATTCGGCCCCCGGCAGCACGGTGAGACTGTCGGTCGAACCCGTGGACGGGAACGTCCGCGTCACGGTCGAGGACAGCGGCATCGGCATTCCCGCGGAGGACCTGCCGCGGCTGTTCGAGAGCTTCCACCGGGCCTCCAACGTACAGAGCCGTCCGGGCACGGGCCTGGGCCTCGCCATCGCCAAGAAATCGGTGGAACTGCACGGCGGCAGCATCACCGTCGACACCAAGGTGGGCGTCGGGACCCGGTTCCACGTCAGCCTGCCGCGGCGGGCCCATGCACAGGCTGCCGCGGCATGACGCGCGCCCGCCAAGAGTCGCAGGCGTTCCCGGCTGACCGATAGTTTCTATGACGAAAATCCTGGTCATCGAAGACGAAGCCGGCATCCGCATGACGCTGTCGCTCATGCTGAAAGCCGAAGGCTTCGAGGTCACCGCCGCCGAGAACGGCCGCCTCGGCGTCGAAGCGGCCCGCGCCCACGCGCCCGACCTGATTCTTTGCGACATCACCATGCCCGAAATGGACGGCTACCAGGTCCTGGAGCAGCTGCGCAAGGAGCCGGCTCTGGCCGCGACGCCGTTCGTCTTCCTCACCGCGCGCGTCGACCGCAACGAAATGCGCCGCGGCATGAACCTCGGTGCCGACGATTATCTGACCAAGCCCTTCACCCGCGACGAGCTGCTCGCGGCGGTCAGCGCGCGCATCAAGAAGCACGAAACCACCCGCGAGGCGCTGACCAACCAGTTGATGTCCGACGACGAGGCGCTGCGGCAGCGATTCCGCAGCAACCTCTCGGGCGTGGAGGGGCCGCCTGCGACGGCCGTTGACGAAATGTCCGCCATGGAGGGCACTGCGTCCGAGGCGACCGTGCTGTTCGCCGATATCCGCAGCTTCACGACCATTTCCGAGCGCCTGTCGGCACCCGAAATCGCGGAACTGCTCAACACCTACCTCGAGCGCGCCTGCCAGCCGATCATCGCCTGCGGCGGCAGCGTGGTGAAATTCATCGGCGACGGAATCATGGCCGTCTTCCCCCATACCGATTCACTTCCGCGCGAAAGGCAGGCGCTGCAGGCCGTGCACGCGGGACTGGGCCTGTCGTTCATCGCGACGCGCTTTCGCGATTGGGTCAGCGAGCGCCATGCGGACCGCGGGCTTCCCGAATTTGCGATCGGGGTCGGCATCCACACCGGCGAGGTGATGCTGTCCCGGGTAGGCGCGCGCGGCCAGCAGGATTTCACCGCGGTCGGCGACACCGTCAACATCGCCGCGCGGCTGGAGGAGCAGACCAAGGAACTGGGCTG
>Ga0154717_1034_pt2 | contig 23364 bp, 27 predicted proteins | sample Rifle2008BG16ft_FD_105725 | JGI IMG/M metagenome (GOLD analysis project Ga0154717, IMG submission 105725) | Betaproteobacteria bacterium RBG_16_64_18
AGCACGTCGAAGGCGTATTCATGCCGCGCGTCGAGCTGGTCTGCATTGGCAAGCAGCGGTTCCAGCAATGCCGCGGCTTCCTGGCGGCGATCCTGTTCCAGCCACTGCGCGGCGACATGACCCAGTTCCTCCGGCGACAGCTTGTTGAAAGGCAGATTCCTGTACTGGCTCATCGGAACCCGCTCCAGAACATAGGACAACACGCTCAAACCTTCGCCGCCGAAGGGTGAAACGCCGGCCAACGGCTCGCAGCAATGCTTGTATTTGCGACCCGACCCGCAGGGGCAGTGACCATTGCGTTCCGGCTTGGGCAGCGGCCGGGGCCGCCAGTCGTTATCGGGACGCGGTACGCGGTTCCATACTTCGCGGAACATCGCAAACGCGATCGCGCGCTGCGCTTCCTCGCCCGCCGGCATCTGCGCGACCAGGCGCGGCGCCGTTTCAGGCAACAGTTTGCGATAGCCGTTCAGGCCGACCTTGAAGTCGGTCGCATCGAGCGCGCAGCGAACGGCGATGCGCAGCAGTCCGTCGGTTTCCGCGTACTCGCGCTGGCCGGGCGGGAGGTTCATGGCAACGATCCTGCAAGTGACGCGCGCAACGATACCACGTCAGAGTAACGGCGGCAGCCGTAACTTCATCATCATTCAAGTTTTTCCAAGGCCAGCTCGTCACGACTTGGCCTGTGCTCACCGAAGTCACTCTCCACGTTCCCGTCGGCAAGGCAGTGGAAATCATTGCCCTGGTGCGCGACGGCGCGCTGGAAGTAATTGATCTCGGAAACGCCGGCGCGCGCGTACACGACTTGATGAAGAAGTACGCGGATTCTATTTGTCTCGTCGCGTGCCGCCCCGCTTCGGGCCATATGGGTGCGCTCCTGCGAAGACACCATAGAACCCTCGTGTAGCGAAGGACGGAAAGCGCTTTCCGCCCTTCCGCCCGCTACGCAAACAACTTTTCGATAGTGCCCATAGGCAGGAACATCCGGGCAGGCTGGTCCTTGAACGGCACGAACTCGCAATGCCGGTAAAACGCAACGGCGTCCTCGTCCTTCGCATCGACGATGACCGCAACCGCGGCCACCTGGCGCGACGCCTGCAAGCTGCGGTGCAGGGCGTTCATCAAAAGATACTCTCCGGCGCCCTGTCCCTGGAGCCGCTTGTCGATGGCCAGCCGCCCCATGAGCGTCGCCGGGACGACCGGATACCTGGGGAGTTTCTTTGCCACGTTCTCAGGCCACGCGCCAATATCGACGCTGATGGCCGAAAGCGTGTAGTAACCAAGAACCGCGTGGTTTTCACCCTCGCAGAGAACAAACGGGGCAGCCACGCGCTTGCGCGCGTCCTGCCCCGCCTGGGTCCTCAAGTATTGATCGAGGGGGTCGCTGCCGCAGGAAAACCCCAAGCGGTCGTGCTGCCGGCCGAGCGCCTCAACGCGGTAGCGTCTTTCTTTCCCCGGCAACTAGATTCCCTCGCGTTCCCTGTAGCGCTTCGCGGCCTGCCGGAGCGCCTTTCCGGGTGCGGCGGGCTTGAGCAGCGCCTCCACAAAGCTCTTGCGGTCACGTTCACTCAAGCTCAGCACGGCATGCGTGTGCAACGCTCTCTCTGCGGCTTCCTGGACGCTCGCAATCATAAAATCCGTCAGCGACCGGCCTTGCAGGCTTGCCGCCCGCAAGAAAAGATCCTTCTGCGCCTTGCTGACCCGCGCCTCGAGCCGTTCAGAGCGGGGGATCTTCTCCGGTCTGTCCATTTCTGTCGTCAACATGGTGTTCTCCTGTTCCTGCCTATTCCAGTGTACGGCAATGGGCCGTACACGTCAAAGGAAAAAAACAGCTTACCCACGCCCGCACCGAAAGCCCTCGGCAAGAAGAGCTCCAGGCACCGCCGGCAGGGTGTCAAAACGTTGACGGTATTCTTTTGGCCAGTATGATGGAGTACATAAGGCGGGGGGCCAATCATGACTTTTGCCGCGATGGCGTTTGGGAGCTGAAGATCGATGTCGGACCCGGGTATCGGGTCTACTATGTCGAGGTAAAGAAAACCATCGTCCTCCTCCTCTGTGCGGGAGCCAAGCGGACCCAGGACCGCGACATCACACAAGCGGTGAAGTATTGGCAGGATTATCAAAGGCGAGCATGAAAACGACCAGGACCAATAAAACGACAAAGGTACATCGCACGCACCAAGAGGCCACTGTCGAGAGTTTTCGCCGTGACCCGAAGTTCGCTGCGGCATATTTGAACGCCGTCCTCGAGGACGGAGGCCGTGCCGAACTGATGACCGCCCTCCGATACGTGACGGAAGCATTCGGGGGGGTGTCTGCGGTTGCGCAGAAGACAGGTCTCAATACGACGACTCTCTACCGCACGCTTTCGCCCAGGGGGAATCCCGAATTGAAGAGCTTCATGGACATCATGAAGGCTGTCGGAATGCGCATACTCGTAGAGCCAACCCCTGCCCGCAGGTGAATTGTCCGATCACACTGATCGTGCGCGGGGACGTCATCCGGCTGGAAACGCCGGGCGCAGGCGGTTTCGGCAGACTGCAGGAGCGCGACCATTTTGGCCTTCAGACCGAACAGCTTTTCGGCGTTGCGATGACAGATCTTCTCACCGGCCTCGAGCTATATACGATCCTGCTCGCGCTGCATCCCTAGGTATTCGGCGCCAGACCCTACTGACGCCGCGACGAGCCGGGGGCCCCTACGCTCAGGGGCCCCCGGAAAATACCTTCGCGTCTCTAGACGCGCCGGACATCACGCCGTTCGCTCTGACCCCGCATTACTTCGACAGCACCCACTCGACCATCGCCTTGAGGTCGCCGTCGCCGAGCTTTTCCTTGGGGTTCGGGGGCATCGGAATCTGGCCATAGGCGCCCGAGCCGCCGTCGCGAATCCTCTTCGCGAGCGTGGCAGCGGAGCCCTTCTCTGCCTTGCGCTTCTTGGCTATGTCCTTGAAGGAAGGGCCGACGAGCTTCTTGTCGACGCTATGGCAGGCCGTACAGCCGGCCTTGTTCATCATTTCCGTCGCTTTCTTGTCATCGATGGCGGCGTTCGCCCCGACACTCATCAGCGCAAGCGCGCCAGCCACGGACAATGCAGCGATGCGAATCTTCATTCAAATCTCCTTGTCATAGTAGATACGTCCATCAACGCGAATCCCGCGCCTATCGTTGACATTCGCCGGGCAGGGACACCGGCGCAAGATGCGCTCCGGTATGCAGCCCGCAACCCATAGACGTCGAGCCATGCATTGTAAACCCGTGGATTGGGCATAGACGTTTGATATCGATCAATTTATTTCGGGACATCCCGCGCGATGATGTGCCGCGCCGCGGATAGGGGGTATGCATGCGGTATTGGAAGTATACTTAGCCTTACATGGATAGCGGGAGTCCCGTTTCGGTTGTGGATGCAGCGCAAGCGCAAGGCGAGTCAGGGCCTCCCCCTCACAAGTTCGCGCAGCTCTTGCGTAGTCTGAACGGCGCAGGACCATTGATGCCCAGTACCCCCGAAGCCCGAGCCGGCAGCGCCCCCGGGCGCAAGCACCCGGGCCGCACTTCATCCCGTCGGTCCGCGTCGGGAGCGCCCGTCGCGGGAAAGCGGCCGCCCGCGCGCGGGCCGCGATCGAAGCAGGGCAAAGTCTATATTGTCGGCGCCGGGCCGGGCGATCCGGAACTGCTGACCCTGCGAGCGCTGCGGTTGATCAAAGAAGCCCAGACCGTGGTCTATGACTTTCTCGTGGGCGAGGACATTCTCGCTCTGATCCCCGCCGACGCGCAGCGCATCTACGCAGGCAAGAAGAGCTTCGATCACTCGCTGCCCCAGCACGAAATCAACGAACTGCTGGTCGGTCTCGCGCGCAGCGGCAAGAAGGTCCTGCGCTTGAAGGGAGGCGATCCGTTCGTCTTCGGGCGGGGCGGGGAGGAAACGCAGTTTCTCGCCGCGCACGGCGTCCCCTTCGAGGTTGTCCCCGGGGTCACCTCGGCAAGCGGCGCCGCCTGCTACGCGGGCATACCCCTCACCCACCGTGACTACGCGCAGGCGTGTGTCTTGGTCACCGGCCACCCCAAGAAGGGCGGCTGCGAGCTCGACTGGAGCACCCTCGCCCGACCCGCGCAGACCGTCGTGGTCTACATGGGTCTGGGGCAGATTCGCAGAATCTGCGCCGGATTGATCGAACATGGACGCGCTGCCGATATCCCGGTGGCGGTGGTCGAACACGCCACGACCGATGCGCAACGCGTGATTCTCGGAACGCTGCGGACGATTGCCGGGAAGTGCGCGCGCCGCAAGGTGCGTACGCCGAGTATTATCATCATCGGCGAGGTCGTCGGCCTGCACGGCAAACTGTCCTGGTTCGTTCCGAAGAAGGCCGCCCGGCGCAAGGACTGAAGGCTGAACATGACCGCCACTCGCAAACTCGAACTCGTCTGCCCTGCGGGCGCCCTGCCCTCGCTCAAGGCCGCCGTCGACAACGGCGCAGACTGGGTCTACTTCGGCCTTCGCGACGACACCAACGCGCGCAATTTCGCCGGCCTGAATTTCGACTCGCGCTCGGCGCGCGAGGGCATCCGCTATGCGCACGATCGGGATGTGAAGACGGTCCTTGCGATCAACACGTTTCCGCAGGCAGGCGCATGGGAGAGATGGGAGCGGGCGATCGACGCCGCTGCCGATCTCGGTGTGGATGCCGTCATCCTCGCCGATCCGGGTCTGATGCGCTATGCGGCCCGCAAGTATCCGGATCTCGGGCTGCAGCTCTCGGTGCAGGGCTCGGCGACGAACCACGAGGCGATCAATCTCTACCGTGATCACTTCGGCGTGCGGCGCGCGGTGCTGCCGCGGGTGCTGTCGATCCGGCAGGTGGAGCAGGTCATACGCAACACCGACGTGGAAATCGAGGTGTTCGGCTTCGGCAGCCTGTGCGTGATGGTCGAGGGGCGGTGCGCGCTGTCCTCTTTTGCCACCGGACAGTCGCCGAACACCTTCGGCGCCTGTTCGCCCGCGAGCGCGGTTCGCTGGGAGCCCAGGGGCGACCGCATGGACGTGCGCCTGAACGGCATACTCATCGACCGGTATGCGGCTGACGAAAACGCGGGCTATCCGACGCTGTGCAAGGGCCGCTTCGATGTCGGCGGCGAAACCTATTACGCGATCGAGGAGCCCTCGAGCCTCAACGCGCTCGAACTGCTGCCCCAGCTCGCAGCCATGGGGGTCGCGGCGATCAAGATCGAAGGCCGTCAGCGCAGCCCGGCCTACGTCGCCGACGTGACCCGCATCTGGCGCGCGGCGATCGACGAATGCAGCGCGAACGCGCCGCGCTTCTCCGCACGTCCGCAGTGGAAGGCCGGCCTCACCCGGCTCACCGAGGGACAGCAGGTCACCCTGGGCGCCTATAACCGCAAATGGAAATAGCGTGAAACTCAGCCTCGGCCCGGTGCTCTACTACTGGACGCGTGAAGCGCTGCTCGGCTTCTACGCCAACCTGCCCCACTCCCGGCTTGCGACCATCTATCTGGGCGAAGTCGTCTGCGGCCGCCGCAACGCAATGCGCCCCGCCGACTGGCTCGGCCTGGCGCGCGACCTGGCAAAGACAGGCGTGGAAGTCGTGCTCTCGACGCAGGTGCTGATCGAATCCGACCTCGATCTGCGCGCCGTGCGGCAGATCGCGGAAAACGGGGAATTCCTGGTCGAGGCCAACGATATGGGGGCGGTGCGCATGCTCGCCGGCCGCACGCGCTTCGTGGCCGGTCCGCATCTCAATGTGTACAACCCGACTACCCTCGCCTGGCTGGCCGAGCTGGGCGCCTGCCGGTGGGTGATGCCCGTGGAGCTGGGGCGCGACGCGCTGGCGCTGCTGCAGCGTGATCGGCCGGCCGCCGTCCAGACCGAGGTCTTCGCTTACGGGCGCCTGCCGCTTGCGTTCTCCGCACGGTGCTTCACGGCACGGCATTACAACCTTTCCAAAGACGACTGCCAGTACCGCTGCCTGGATCATCCGGACGGGCTGCCGCTCGCCACGCGCGAAGGTCAGCCGTTTCTCGCGCTCAACGGCCTCCAGACTCAGTCGGCCCAGGTCTATGATCTGTCGGGCGCGCTGGCGCAGATGCGCGAGCTCGGCGTCGATGTCGTGCGCCTGAGCGCGCAGTCGGCTCAGATGAACGGGATCATCGAGGCGTATCATCGTGCGCTCGAGGGCGAGTTGTCCGGCCCCGAACTGGAAGCCGTGCTCGCCTCGCACCGCCCCGCCGATTACTGCGATGGTTACTGGTATGGGAAACCCGGAATCGAGCACCTTGCCGCCTCGCACTGACGCGCCGGGTTCGCGCAGGCTGCCGCGCCTGATTGCCGCGGTGGGCATGCGCATGCCCCAGTTTCCGCATTCCGTCGCGCTCGCCTTGGCGTTGAACCTCGCGCTGAAACCCAGGCTTGCTGCGGACACGCTCGACATGTTGCGCGGGCGCCCGATCGGCATTCGCGTCGAGGACGCGGGAATCGATTTTCGCGTTCGCCTGGGCGAGCGCGGATTCGTGCCCGTGTTCGGTGAAACCAAGCCCGATGTGATCTTTGCCGCCTGCGCGTTCGATTTCTATCTGATGGCGCGCCGTATCGAGGATCCGGACACCCTGTTCTTCAACCGGCGCCTCAAGATCGAGGGAGATACCGAACTGGGGCTGGTGGTGAAAAATGCGCTCGACGCCGTCGACTGGCTCGCGCTGCCCGGGCCGCTGCGCGCCGTGTTCGAGCGCGCCAGCGGCGTGTGGTCCGTTCTGCGCGGCGGTGGGAAGCGCCCGCCAGGCTGAGCCGGCGCGCTCGCGTGCTGCTAGCGCGCGAGCCTGCCCTGCACGAACCGCACCACCCCTTCCTGGACTTCGGGCAGGTCACCCATCGCCGGCAGTAGCTGCATCGCCAGGCCTTCGCGGCCGGAACGCGCCCGTTCCACGAGTTGCGGCAGTTTCTGTCGCAGATGTACCCCCTCGGCCACGAACACCGGCAACACCGCGATGTCCCGGCAGCCGCGCTGCCAGAGCGCATCGGCGCATTGCGCGAGAGTCGGTTTCAGGAACTCGAGGTAGGCCGGTTCCACCTCCGTACCCGGCAGCGCAATGTGCAGACGCTCGCGCAGCGCCTTCAGCGTGTCGGCCCAGAGCGGGTCGCGCGAGCCGTGTCCCAAGACGATCAGTCCGCGTTTCACCGCGCGGTTCCTGCCGTCGATTCGGTGGTCACCGGCACCCGCGTGCCTTCGACTGGTTTCAACTCGCTGCCTCCCCTAGCCCAGGAGTTCGCGGCCATGCGGCTCCCCGAAGTCGATCGTCGGCCCCAGCGGTACGATGCCCGTGGGATTGATGCGCGTGTGGCTGCGGTAATAGTGCTCCTTGATCTGCCGCATATCCACGGTCGCGGCGACGCCTGGAATCTGGTAGAGCTCGCGCGTATAGCCCCACAGGCTCGGAAAGTCGAACAGACGCTGCAGATTGCATTTGAAGTGCCCGTGGTACACGGCGTCGAAGCGAACCAGCGTGGGAAACAGCCGCCAGTCCGCTTCGGTGAGCCTGGTTCCGCAAAGGTAGCGGTGCCTGCCCAAATGCTCCTCGATTATGTCAAGCGTCTCGAACAGACTGCGCACCGCGGCTTCGTACTTGTCCTGCGTCACGGCAAAGCCGGCGCGATAGACGCCATTGTTGACGCTGCGGTAGATCAGATCGTTCCAGCGATCGATTTCCGAGCGCAGCGAATCCGGATACAGATCCGGCAGGTCCCGGGAGGCGTACGCATTGAACTCCCGGTTGAGCATGCGGATGATGTCGGCCGACTCGTTATTGACGATGGTGGCCGTCTTGCGGTCCCACAGTGCCGGCACGCTGACGCGCCCGGTGTAGTCCCGCCTCGCCTTCAGGTAGATCTCGCGCAGCAGTGCGGCGCCGTTGACGCTGTCCCGCGTGCAGTCCGGGCGATCGCCGAAGCGCCAGCCCTCCGGCCCCATGTACGGGTCGACCACCGACACGGAAATCGTCTCATCGAGGCCTTTGAGCGCGCGCAGAATGAGGGTGCGGTGCGCCCACGGGCAAGCGAGCGAGACGTAGAGGTGGTAGCGCCCCGGTTCGGCGCGCAATCCGGACGATCCGTCGGCGGTGACGCGGTCGCGGAATACCGACTCGTTGCGCATGAACTCGCCACTTTTCGTGTCATAGCCCACGTCCTGCCAGACGCCATTCACGAACATGCCCATCGGCGCTTACTCCCGTGCCGCCGTCATCGCGACCCCTCGCGGCAGCGCATCGCGCCCGGCGAAGCATGCCCCGGCGCCGAGTTCGGCCTCGATGCGCAGGGCTTCGTTCCACTTCGCCATGCGCTCGGAGCGGGCGAACGAACCGACCTTCAGCTGGCCGGCATTCCAGCCGACCGCCAGGTGGACCACTGTGACATCCTCGCTCTCTCCCGAGCGGGCCGACACCACCGTACCCCAGTGCGCCTCCCGAGCCGCATCCAGAGCACGCCGTGTCTCGGTGAGCGTCCCAGCCTGATTGGGTTTCAGCAGCACCGCGTTGCAGGATTTCGCCTGAGCGGCACGCCGCACGCGCTGGGCATTGGTGACCAGGAAATCGTCGCCGATCACCTGGATCCGCCCGCCCACCGCAGCCGTGAAGGCACGCATGCCCTCCCCATCGTCCTCGCCGACGGGGTCTTCGACCGACACGACGGGATAGCGGCGCACCCACCCGATCAACATATCGAGCCACTCTTCCCGGTTGAATTCGCTGCCTTCGACGGTAGGCCGGCCGCGTGAATCCCATACCCGCCTTCCGATGAGTCCTTGTATGGTCGTGCTCAAGCCCTGCGCTCCCATTCCCGTTTCCATTCCGATGCCCAGTCGCCGCCGATATCGTGCAGCCGCGCCGGTGCCGCCCAAAGCCGTGCCTTCGCAAACCGCCGCACCGCGCCGCGATCGCGCTCATCGGTGATGTACTCCACCGGCGATTTGCCGTCGATGCGCGCGAGCAGCATCGCGGCCAGCAGCGCGGCCGCGCGCGCTTCGAGCATCGGCGCCGGCTCCCAGCTTACGCGCTCCAGGTAGGTGTGCGCGAGCACCGCGAAGCAAGCCAGATAGCGGCCAGAATGCTCGGGATGCCAGACGCACTTGAGCAACAAGTGGTTCAGGCAGAACGCAAGGTCGAAAGCCGGATCGCCGTACCAGGCGCATTCGGCGTCCAGAAACACCGGCCCCCGGGGTCCGACGAGTATGTTCTTCGGACTGATGTCGCCGTGCACCAGAACGCGCCTGGTTTGCGCCGTCGTGTCCACCAGCCGGTGCAGTGCAGCCGCAACGTCGGCGTGCGCCCGCGCAGTGGCGACGAAATAGGATTCCAGACGCAGCGCGTAGAACGCATCGTCGCTGGCGAAGCGCTGCGCCAGGTCGGGGCGGTCCGCCGTCGCGCCGTGGATTGCCGCCATGGTCTCGGCGACCGCGCGTGCCGTCTCCGGCTCGATCACGCCCTCCTTCAGCCGGGTCTTCCAGACCGGGTACGCCTGCGGATCCAGATACGCCATTGCGAAGCACCCGGTCTGCGCGTCCTCGCCCAGAACCGTCGGGACACCATCGGCTGCAATCTGCGCCGCCACGCGCAACCACGCCACTTCGGCCCGGTTGCGCGCCACCGGCGCGTACCATTCCTGCGCGACCTTGAGCCGCGGCAGCGCCTGTTTGACGCAGAGCAAGCCGCGGGCTGTTTGCGCGAGTACGATGAGAGAGGAAACGCCGCCGGTCAGCGGCGTAAACAGGGGGGTTTCCCCTACATGGACAAGCCCCATTCGGCGCAGCGCTGCGACCAGCGAATGAATTCCGTGGTCCGAAGAACTCATTTCGAGGACATCGACGGGCGGCGAGCGCCGATACCGGGCGCCGGCCTGCTTGGCGCTTTCGCTTCTCGCTCAGCGTGTATTCGATCCATGTCCGCGGCGAGGGTAACAAAATCCGTCCGGTCGTGCAGCCCGGGGCTGCTCGCGCCCGCGCCGCCGCCACGCTAGGGCAGGCTCACCCAGCCGCAGCGTTCCGGGTGCCAGGCCATGACCCACGCCGCCCTGATCGAAGCCCTGCGCGACTCCCGCTGTTACCCCCACCCGGTCGATCGCGTTGATGTGGTCGAGACCCACATCTCGTGGATCGTGCTGACCGGCCCGTATGCATACAAGATCAAGAAGCCGGTCAATCTCGGATTCCTGGATTTCAGCACCCTGGAGGCTAGGCGTTTCTATTGCGGGGAGGAACTGCGCCTGAACCGGCGGTTCGCCGCCGACCTCTATCTGGAGGTCGTCGCCATCACCGGCAGCACCGAGCGCCCGCACATCGGCGGAAGCGATCCGGTGCTCGAATACGCGGTGAAAATGAGGCAGTTCGACGAGGACGGGCTGCTAGATCGCGTGCAGGCGCGAGGCGAACTGCTTGCCGCCCATATCGACGCGCTTGCGGGCCAGATCGCCTCGTTTCACCAGTCCTGCCAGCGCATCCCTGCGGGAGCCACGCTCGGCTCGCCCGCAAGCATCCTTCAACCGGCGCGGCAGAACTTCGAGCAGGCCTTGTCATTGCTCGCCGACCCGGCGGATCGGGTACGCCTCGCGCGCCTGCGGGAATGGAGCGATTGGAAGGGGCGCGCCCTGCAGGGGACGTTTGGGGACCGGCAGCGCGACGGGTTCGTGCGCGAATGCCATGGCGACCTGCATCTGGGCAATGTGTTCCTCGAGAACGACGCCATCCGGATCTTCGACTGCATCGAGTTCAGCGCCAATCTGCGCTGGATCGACGTCATGAGCGACATCGCGTTCCTGGTGATGGACCTGTGGCATCGCGACCACCCCGATCTCGCGCGCCGTTTCCTGAACGCCTACCTGGAGCATACGGGCGACTACGCCGGACTGGCGACGCTGCCGTTCTACCTGGTGTATCGCGCCATGGTGCGCGCCAAGGTGACGCTCATCCGGTCGGTTCAGCCGGACCTAAGCGTCGAACAGAAGCAGTTCGACCAGTCCGAGTATCGCCGTTTCATCCGTCTGGCCGAGCGATTCTCGACCCGGCAGCGGCTCTGGATCGCGCTCACCCACGGCGTCTCGGGCTCGGGCAAGAGCTACTTCGCCCAGCAGTTGCTGGAGGGTTGCGATGCCATCCGGATACGCTCGGACGTCGAGCGCAAGCGCATACACGGCCTGGCGCGCGAGGCCGCCAGCGGCTCGCCAGTGGGTGCCGGGCTCTACGCCGAGGCGGCAACCCGGCTGACCTATGAGCGCCTGTCGATGCTCGCGGCAACCCTGCTCGATGCTGGCTGGCCGGTCATCGCCGACGCCGCTTTCGTCGAACGCGGGCAACGCGACCTGCTCAGGGCGCAGGCACGGCGCCTGGGCGTGCCCTGGCTGATCCTCGACTTGCGCGCACCCGAAACCACACTCCGCAAACGCGTGGCGGAGCGCACCGGCCGGGGAGGAGACCCCTCCGAAGCGACTTTGGCCGTGCTCGAGCATCAGATCCGGGACAAACGCCCGCTCGAGGACGACGAACGCGCCCACACCCTTGAAATAGACACCGGATGCGGACCCGGGGCCGACCGCGTGGTTCGGGTGCTCGAGGAACTGCCCCGACCACGCTCGTAGCAGCGCCGGCCCCGACCCTCGGTGCCTAGCTTTCCGGGCCACCTGAGGAGCGCGCCCGGGTGGAATTCGGGATCAACCGGCGCAACGAAGGCGACCATGAGCAATTCGTTGCGTCGTCCTACTCGCAGCTGAGCGGCCTCGTCGACCTGGATTCGGAACGCTACGAGAAACTGCGCGTGATCGCGACCCTGCCGATCACGGAGGTCCGGTCGGTGAAACTCGACGCCTGAACCTTGCCCGGGGAGTACGGCGGTCGCCTGATCACCGGCGAGTTGGAACACAAAGCCCAGCGGATTCCGCCTGCCACGGTGTAAGCTGCTCGCTGATCGCGATCGCAGTTTGCGAACGAACACAACGTCGGGAGGACAGCAGATGGCCGGGGAAATCAGGCGGGTTGTGACCGCGCACGACAGCCGGGGCAAGGCGGTCGTGGCCATCGACGGGCCGGCCGGAAACGTCAAGTTCAGGAAGGCAAGCGGCGGCCTCATATCGACGTTGTTGTGGGTGACGGACGAGACGCCGGCCGATGTGTCGGGACACGCCGACCGCGCCGACCGCGAAATCGGGGTTGCACCGCCGAGCCGCGGATCGGCCTTCCGTATCGTAGACTTTCCCCCTACTGCGGATTCGGCGTCAATGGACAACGCGGCAGTCATCCGCGAGATGGGAATCAGCGATGGCGGCGCAAAGGCTGGCGGTGAATCCCGGCATCCCCTGATGCACCGGACCCGTAGCATCGATTACGCCATCGTGATGTCGGGCGAAATCCACATGCTGCTCGACGACTCGGAGGTCCAGCTCAGGGCCGGCGACGTGCTGGTGCAGCAGGGCACCAACCACGCGTGGGTCAATCGCAGCAAGCAGAATTGCCGCATTGCTTTCGTGCTGATCGACGCGGACGAGCCGGCACCGCTTGGCAAGGTTGAGAAATGAATCGTCTTTGAACAACTTCGACTGGAGAACACCGTGAGCACCGAAGACTGGCAACAGAAAGTATCGCAGCCCAAGCATTCGATGATCGAGGAGAAGAACCGCTTCGTCGCGATGCGCGACGGTGTAAAGCTCGCCTGCGACGTGTTCCGGCCCGATGCGCCCGGCAAGTACCCCGCCCTGCTGTCGTATTCGCTTTACGGCAAGGACGTGCAGAAGTTCTCCGAGGTGCTGCGCCCGCTCAGCCCGCGCCACGGCAATGGCGGGCAGGAAGCCGGAGACACGCGCTTTTTCGTCAGCCGCGGCTACGCGCATGTCATCGCCGACACGCGCGGTGCCGGCGATTCGCAAGGCGTCTACAACTTCCAGGGCAAGACCGAGCAGGAGGATGGTTACGATCTCATCGAATGGATCGCCGCCCAGCCATGGTGCGACGGCAACGTGGGCATGCTCGGGATGTCGTATTTCGCCGTGGTGCAGAATCTGGTCGCATCAACTCAGCCTCCGCACCTGAAGGCAATCGCGCCTTACGAAGCGTATACGGACCGTTACCGCCACTCCGTCTATCACGGCGGCGTCCTGAACGAGGGTTTCTTCCACCAGTGGTGGGGCCACGTCAGCATCGGGACGATGCAACCGCTGATATTCAATTACCTGTCGAAGGAAGAAGTTGCGCAGCGCGTGGCGATGTTGATGCAGTCGCAGGAAGTCCAGGACAGCCCCTATCTTCATATCCAGCTGAAGTATCCGGAGAAAAATCCGCTGGTCTTCGATTTTCTGGTCCAGCCTCACGACGGGCCCTATTACTGGGAACGCTCCGCGTACACCAAGTTCGACCGGATCAAGATTCCCGTCCTGCTGATGGCGCGCTGGAGCGGCTGGCCCATACACCTGGCCGGCGCTTTCCAGGGCTGGGAAGGGCTCGATACGACCAAGAAGATGATGATCATGGAGACCAAGGAAACCACGGGACCGAGGCGCCCCTGGCGCGATCACCAGGACATCATCCTGCGCTGGTACGACCATTGGCTGAAAGGCAACGACACCGGCATGATGAAAGAGCCGCCGATCAACATCCTGGTCAAGGGCCGGAACGAATATCGCGACGAGTACGAATGGCCGCTGAAGCGCACGCAGTGGACGAAGTACTGGCTTAAGTCCGGCGGCGCACTGGCCCCCGGCGAGCCCGGCGGGGCCGGCACGGAAGTCTTTTCCAACGATCCCTACATCATGCAGGGCAAGCCCGCGCCCGGCGCAGATTTTTCGACTGCGCAGTTGGATAAAGACCTGGAAATCACCGGACCGATCGCGCTCTATCTGGCGGCTGCCATCGACCGACCCGATGCCACTTGGGTGGTGACCATCAAGGACCAGTCACCCGACGGGAGCGCGCGCGTGGTGACCAAGGGCTGGCTGCGCGCCTCGCACCGCAAGCTGGATGCCGCCCGTTCCAAGCCGTACAAGCCCTATCACCCGCACACCGAGAGCGAGCCGGTGCCCTTGAACGAGGTCATCGAATACGCGATCGAGATAAAGGAGACCTCGATGGTGTTCATGAAGGGCCATCGGCTGCTGCTCGAAGTCCGCGGCCAGGACACGCAGACCGAAGACCCGATCTGGTATCACCTGTGCAGTCCGGTGGAAACCCGCCACACGGTGCATTACGGCGGCAAGCACGCGTCCTATCTGCTGCTTCCGGTGATACCTGCCTGACAGGGCCTGGCGCCGGCTGTCGGAATCGTCCCCTGCCGAAAGCGGGCGCCTCAGGCACCGCCTTCGGGAGCACCCCCCCGCTGCTAAGCGCCGTCGCCGCGGCGCATGGAATGGGTCAGCACCCTGGCGCTGAAAATGATGCGGTCGATCATGAAATGCCGCCGCCGCTCGCTGACGCCCGCCTCGGGCACGGTGATGCTCAGGCTGCCGATGACGGCGCCCTCGCTGTCGAGCACCGGCGCAGCGATGCCGATGACGCCCTGCGTGACCTCCCCCCGTGACATGCAGTAGCCTTGCTTTCGAATCTGGCGCAGGTACTCCTGCGTCTCATCCAGCGTCTTGCCCATTCCGATCAGCGAGAACTCCCGCGACCGCGAGTCGTACAACTGCCGCAGCTGCGCAGGCTTGAGGTGCGCCAGGATGATCCGTGATGCCGCGCCGCGCGCAACGGGCATGGCGCGGCCGCGCTCGTAGCCGCTGCGAATCCCGCTGGCGCTTGCCTCCTGATGCACGCACAGCACGCGATCCTTGTAGAAGCGGCACAGCAGCCCGACGCCGGCGATCTCCTTGACCAGCGCCTGCAACAGCGGCCGGCCGTTGGTGATCAGCGGATCGCTCGAGCGCATCTCGTAGTCGAGTTCGGCAATTCTCGGTCCGAGCGTGTATCCGATGTCCGGCAGGGCCGTCACCAGACCCGCATTGGCCAGCACGCGGAGATAGCGATAAAGGGTCGACCTCGGGCACCCGAGGCGACTCATCATCTGCTCCGGCGTCCAGCGCAGGTGCTCTTCCTCGAACAGATCGAGAATGTCCAGCATCTTCTCCAGGCTGCTGCGCCGGGCCCCGGCAGCCGCTTTGCGTCGCTTCGTAGTGCCTCCTTTCATAGGTGCACCTTTGCTCGTTTCGTTACCCCTGATCACCGCTCTCGTCCCACATTGTAGGACCCGATTATGCATTCCTCCTGCCACGCAGCGGGAGCGGATACGGGGACTTTACACTATACGCAAATTCCTGCATTATGAGACGGCTATTCAGGCTGCAGGAGCAGCATGCATCATTCCCTGTGGCGCGACCCATTTCAGCGAAAGGCATCCCCATGGCAAAGCAAAGCTCCAGCAAGTCACCGAAACCCTCCCGGAAGCCGCCGAAGGCATCGGCACGGCGACCGATACAGGACCTGCGCGAATGGCTGGCTCGGGTCGACAAGATCGGTGAACTCGTCAAGGTGCAAAAAGCGGTCGACCGCGACGAGGAGATGAGCGCAATCTCCTACCTGGTGGCGAAGCAGGAACCCTCCCCCGCGGTTCTGTTCGAGCGTGCGCGGGGATTCGAAAAGAGCCCGATCGGCGCCCAGTTGCTGTGGAACGTGCTCGGTCCGAGCATCAAGCGCATTGCGCTGACCCTCGAGGAGCCGGCGGATACACACACGGTCGAATTGATCCGGCGGGTGAAGGACAAGCTCAAGCGCCGCATACCCCCGCAAGAGGTATCGCGGGGCAAGGCCCCCGTCTACGAGAACACCGTCACGGGGAAAGATATCGACCTGAATCAGTTGCCGATTCCCCGGCATTGGCCCCTGGACGGCGGACGCTATGCCGGTACCGCGGACGCAGTGATTACCCGCGACCCGGACAGCGGCTATCTGAACGTGGGCACGTACCGGATGATGATCCAGGGGAAGGCCCAGACCGGGCTTTACCTGTCGCCCGGCAAGGATGCCCGGCTGCATATCACCCGCGCCTGGCAGCAGGGCAAATCCATCCAGGTTGCAGCCGCATGGGGCATCGATCCCCTGTTCATGCTGGTCGGCTCCCAGACCTTCCCCAAGAACGTGTCCGAATACGAGTTCGCCGGCGGCATCAAGGGCGAGGCCATACCCGTCGTGCGGGGTACGACGACCGACCTGCTTCTGCCGGCCAATGCGGAATTCGTGGTCGAAGGCGTGATTCGGCCGAATTCCGTGAAGTCGGAAGGACCGTTCGGCGAATTCCCGGGCTATTACGGAAGGCCCGAGGCCGGCTGTCCGCTGGTCGACATCACGGCGATCCACTACCGCTCCAACCCCATACTCACCAATGCGCTGATGGCCGACTATCCGTCATGCGAGCAAAGCGGCTTCTTCTCGATCATCCGCTCGGCCAAGATCTGGGACGATCTGGACAAGCTCGGCATCCCCGGAATCCACGGGGTCTATGCGCATCCGGCTGCCGCCGGTGGCTTCGGCATGACCGTCATCAGCATGGAGCAGCGCTATGCCGGCCACGCAGCCCAGGCCCTGGCGCTCGCCGCGCAGGTGCCGGGAGGCGCCTATTACACGAAGTGGATCATCGCGGTCGACGAGGACGTCGATCCGACCGACATGGATCAGGTCATCTGGGCCATGGCGAGCCGGTGCAATCCGATCGACGACATCGACATCCTGCGCAACACCTGGAGCACCTGGCTCGACCCGACACAGAATCCGCCTGAAAACCGGCCCTACGGGTCCAAGGCGCTGATCAACGCCTGCAAGGAACACCGCCACCTGCCGGTCTTCTCCAAACGGACCACGCTGAGGAAGAATATCTACGACAAGGTTGCCAGCCGCTGGAAGGAACTGGGATTGCCGGGAGTCATCCCGACGGTCAGGGCGTTCGAAGTGGCGAACAAAGTGACCTACCACGAGGTCGGCGGCTTCGAACCCGGCCGCCAGCCGGGGGAAGAAAAAGCCAAACAGAAGAACAGCCGCTAGAATGACTCGCTGAATCCCCGCTCTCGCGGAGACACGCTTCGCCAGGATGAATTTTTCAGAGGGTTTTCAGCCATGCGGGAAACCATCTTCCTCCTGGCGCTCGCGAGCGCGATCAGCGGGATCGCACTGCGCGTCGTCGAACCCATGCTTCCGCGGCTGGCGGATGATTTCGCCACCAGCATTTCGGGCGCCGCGGCGGTCATCACCGCGTTCGCCCTCGCCTACATGGTCGGCCAGCTCATATACGGGCCGCTCGGAGATCGTTTCGGCAAGCTGCGCGTGGTGACGCTGTCGCTGTTTGGCGCCGCGGCGGCTTCGGCCGGCTGCGCGTTGGCGCAGGATCTGGGCTCACTCACCGCCCTGCGCTTCCTCACCGCGCTATTCGCCTCCTCGCCGGTTTCGCTGGGCATGGCGTATATCGGCGATCACGTGCCGATTGCAGAGCGCCAACCGGTGATAGCGCGTTTTGTTGCCGGGACCATCATCGGCCAGACGCTGGGGCCGCTGGCCGGAGGCTTGTTCACCGACCTGCTCGGCTGGCGGGGAACTTTCCTGTTTGTGGGCGCGGCGTTCGCGGTCGTCTCGTCGGTATTGCTGCTGCGGACCGGCTCGCAATGGGCCGGGAGCGGCCGCGCCGTTTCCGGCGGCAACCCCTACACGGTACACCTCAGACTGCTCGCCGTGCCGCGGGTGCGCTGCGTCGCGGCCGCGTCATTCGGCAATACATTCTTCTTCTTTGGTGCTTATTCGTTTCTCGGCGCCTTCCTCCGGCTGAAGTTCGATCTGAACCTGACGCTGATCGGCGCCCTGCTCGCCGGGGTCGGCGTCGGCAGCTTGCTCTATACGCTGGTGGTGACCCGGCTGCTGCATGCCATCGGGCAGCGGGGGCTGGTCGCGTGCGGCGGCGCGATCTGCTGCGGGTGCTATGCACTCACGGTGCTGACGCCAGTCTGGGTCATCGCGGTTCCAGCCGTCATCGGGATGGGATTCTCCTTTTACATGCTGCAAAACACGCTGCAGGCCAAGGCGAGCGAAATGGCGCCGCAGGCGCGCGCCGCCGGCGTGTCCACTTATGTGTCTGCCTGGTCCCTCGGCCAGGCCGCCGGAGTCGCGACCATGGGAATCGCCGTCGAAAGCGCCGGCTACGCGCCGTCGATCATCGCTTTTGGCCTCGGGTATCTCGCCCTTGGGCTCTGGCTGCGCGGCAACCTGCACCGTCTCTCGTAGCCGAGTACTTCTTCGTAGCCGCACGCCCAACCGCGAGGGGTTCGACTGAATGGCAATTGCCAAAGTTTCCTTTATACTGCTCGCCGGTCTTCATAGCAGATGTGCGCCGCGTCCTGGCTGGAATTCCCGGGTCTTTTGCGTTCGGCGCGACGTAGCGGCGTGATGCCCGACTCCGACGCGAAGCCCGAGCAGCAACAATGCAGACAGGACAGCGATGACGTCAGAAAATATCCCCGTCGACGAGATCTTTCGCGGACTCCAGTTCGCGGCGAACCTGACCTGACCGCAGTATCGAATGGGCAAGCACTCCCCGCCAGACATGCCACGCTTCCACAACCTGGGCGATCTCATCGACCGGTCGCGCGACCTGGACAAGCCGGCGCTGATCGACCTTGGCGGCGAGCAGCCCGCGCGCGTCGTGTCCTACCGAGAACTGGACGCGGCCGCGGCCGGCGTGGCAAACGCGATTGCACGGCGCGGTTATGCCCGCGGCGACCGCGTCGCGATCGTCTCCGCGAACCGGGCCGAGTTCCTGGCCGCGTACTGCGGCATCATGCGCGCGGGCCTGGTGGCCGTGCCGGTGAATTTCAAGTTTCCTCGCGCCATGATCGAATACGTGCTGCGCGACTGCGATGCGCACCTGGTGTTCTGCGATCCTCCGCGGCGCAAGGAGTTGCCGGCCGGTCTCCCGCTGGTCGAATTCGGCGGCACTGGGGCGGACGGTTTCGACGCATTTCTCGCGCCGGGGCCATTCGAGACGGTGCGTCCGCAGCCCGGTGAGGCGGCGATGTTCCTCTACACGTCGGGATCGACGGGCAGGCCCAAGGGCGTCGTCCTCTCGCACCAGAGCCACATCTGGGTGGCCGAGACGCGCGCGGCAGGCAAGGACTGGTCGGACCAGCGCATCCTGGTGGCCGCGCCGCTGTATCACATGAACGCGCTCGCGCTCGCCAAGTTCGCCAGCGTGGCGCACGCCACCGTGATACTGCAGCCGCAATTCAACGCGCGCGACTACATCGAGGCGATCGGCAAGTACCGGGCCACCTGGCTCACCGCGGTGCCGCCCATGCTGGCCATGATGCTGCGCGAGAGGGACCTGCTCGAGCGCACGGATCTGTCCTCCGTCCAGAACCTGCGCATGGGTTCTGCACCGGTCAGCCAGAGCCTCATGCATCAGCTGCGGCGCACGCTGCCCAATGCCTCGATCCTCAACGCCTACGGCACCACGGAAGCCGGACCCATCGTGTTCGGGCCGCATCCGGAGGGAATTTCGCAGCCAGAGCTGTCGGTGGGTTTTCCGCACCCGCAGGTGAGCCTGAGGCTGGCGCAGGGCGAGGACATCGGTGCCGGCGAAGGGGTGCTGCAGATGAAGGCGCCCGCGTTGATGAACGGATACCACAAGCTGCCGGAACTGACGCGCAAGGTCATGACCGACGACGGCTACTACATCACCGACGACATCTTCAGGCGCGACGAGCATGGATTCCACTACTTTGTCGGCCGCGCCGACGACATGTTCGTGTCTGGCGGAGAGAACATCTACCCAAGCCAGGTCGAACGCATGCTCGAGCGACATCCGGCCGTCGAGCAGGCCAGCGTGATTGCCGTGGCCGACGAGATCAAGGGGACCAAGCCGGTCGCCTTCGTGGTGCTCAGGCACGGGCAGCGGGCGACCGAGCAGGACATAAAGGCGCATGCCCTAGCGCACGCGCCCGCGTACGAACACCCGCGCCGCGTGTGGTTCCTGCCCCAACTTCCGCTGTCCGGCACCAACAAGATCGACCGCAAGGCGCTCGAAGCGATCGCGACTATGGAACTAACCGCTAATCAGGAGACAACTTGAACACCAGGACAACCATGCGCGCGCTGGTTCTGCGGCGCCACGGCGGCATCGGCGAACTCGAAGTGGTGCCGGACTACCCTGCCCCCAAGGCGATCGCCGGACACGTCGTCATCCGGGTGCGTGCTTCGTCCTTCAACTATCACGACGTGTTCACGGTGCAAGGCATGCCCGGCATCAAGGTGCCGCTGCCGGTGATCATCGGACTGGACATGGCAGGCGAAATCATCGAGGTCGGCCCCGGCGTCGATGGCTGGAAGCCCGGTGACCGCGTGCTCGTCAACCCGCTCAACAAGAAGAAGGGGCTGATGGGCGAGATGCTCGACGGGGGCATGGCCGAGCAATGCCTGGTTGCGGCCGACCAGTTGCTGCGCATGCCCCCGGGTGTGCGCTTTGAGGACGCCGCCGCGCTGCCGGTGGCCTACGGGACGGCGCATCGCATGCTGGTCACGCACAAGACCGTCCTGCCCGGCCAGCGCGTCCTCGTGCTCGGCGCGAGCGGCGGCGTCGGCACCGGCTGCGTGATTCTCGCCAAGTTGCTCGGCGCCGAAGTGATCGCCTGCGCCTCGAGCGACGGGAAGCTCGAGCGCCTCACGGCGATGGGCGCCGACCACGTCATCAACTACAGGAACGTCGACTGGTCGAAGTGGGCGGTCGAAAAATACGGCAAGCCACAGCGACGCACCTACGAGGGCGGCGTGGACGTGGTGGTCAACTTCACGGGCGGCGACACGTGGTTGCCCTCGCTGCGTTGCGTCAAGCGCGGCGGCAAGGTCCTGGTGTGCGGCGCGACCGCGGGCCACGATCCGAAGGAAGACTTGCGCTACATCTGGAGCTTCGAACTGCAGGTGATCGGTTCCAACAGTTTCTATGACGACAACCTGGTCGCCCTGATGGATCTGATCCAGCAGGGGACGCTGAGGCCGGTTGTCGACACGGTACTGCCGCTGGAGAAGGCGGCCGAGGGCCTGCGCCTGATCCAGGACCGCGAGGTCATCGGCAAGGTCGTGGTAACGCCCTGAACGGAGCTGAACATGAGCGATGACACGATAACCACCGAGCAAGTGCAGCAGTTGCTGACGCGCGGTCCGTACCACCAGTGGCTCGGTTTGCAGGTGCTCAAAGTCGAGCGCGACGCCATAGAGATCAAGGCGACATGGCGCGAGGAGTGGGTGGTCAACCCGGACAAGCGCTACACCCACGGCGGCATCCTCGCCGCGCTGGTGGACCTGGCCGCCGACTGGGCTCTGGTCAGCCGCACGGGCCGGGGCGTGCCCACGATCGATATGCGAGTCGACTATCACCGCGCGGCGAAGCCGGGCGATCTGGTCGCCAAGGGCCGTGTGGTGAAGTCCGGCGGACAATTCTCGGTTTCCGAAGCCGAGGTGTTCGACCAGGACGGCGCGCTCGTGGCGAGCGGACGCGGCGTGTATCTCACCGCGCCGCCCAAGGCCTAGGCTCGAACCGCGCCATCCCGCGCTTGCACAGGCTCGATCGCCCCGAGCGCATCCTGACACGCCGAGCACCGAGCACGCGACTGCAAAAATGAACACGCTACCGGAAGCCGAACGGCAATTCAAACGCGACTACCCCGCCTATGCCGAGACGGGTCTGATTGATGATCTGCGCGCAAGCGACTACCAGCGCCTCGACCGACTGGGACATGTCTACCTGGATTACACCGGCGGTGGTATCTACGCAGATTCCCAGATCCACGCACACATGGAACTGCTGCTCGGCAACGTCTACGGCAATCCGCACTCGACCAACCCGACTTCGACATTGACGACACGCCTTGTCGAGCGCGCACGCTCCAGTATTCTGGAATTCTTCAACGCCTCGCCGCAGGAATACGCGGTCGTCTTCACCCAGAACGCGACCGGCGCCCTCAAGCTCGTCGGGGAATCCTTTCCCTTCCAGCCCCGCAGCCGTTTTCTTCTGCCCTTCGACAACCATAACTCCGTCAATGGCATCCGCGAGTTTGCCCGATCGGCGGGGGCCGGCGTCGTGTACACACCGGTGGTTCCCCCGGACATGCGATGCGACGAATCGGCCCTCGCCGCCCACCTCGATCAGGCCGATCCCGACGTGGATCACCTGTTCGCGTATCCGGCTCAATCCAATTTTTCCGGGGTTCAGCACCCGCTCGAGTGGATCGCGCGGGCCCGGTCCAAGGGCTGGCACGTCTTGCTTGATGCCGCAGCTTACGTGCCCACCAACAGGCTGGACCTGGCGTCGTTCAGGCCGGATTTCGTCTGCCTGTCGTTCTACAAGATCTTCGGCTACCCGACCGGGGTCGGCTGTCTCATTGCGCGCAAAGCGGCTCTGGCAAAGCTGCGCCGGCCCTGGTTCTCTGGCGGCACGATCACCGTCGCGTCGGTCCAGGGCGACCGCCATTACATGCAAGAAGGACCCGAAGCCTTCGAGGACGGCACGATAGATTATCTCAGCCTGCCTGCGGTCGAAATCGGGTTGCGGCACGTCGGCAGAATCGGCTACGAGACGATACACGCGCGCGTTGAGTGTCTCACTGGGTGGCTGCTTCAGGAACTCGCCGCGCTCCGGCATGGGAACGGCTCGCCCGTCGTGCGAATATATGGGCCTGTCGCAAACGACGCCAGAGGCGGCACAGTCGCGTGCAACTTCTACTCTTGTGAGGGCCGTTTCATCGACCATCGCGTCATCGAGGAACGCGCCGGCGGTGGGAACATATCCGTGCGAACGGGTTGCTTCTGCAACCCGGGCGGCGGCGAGGCTGCACTCGGCATCTCCGCGCAGGAACTGAGCGCGTGCTTCACGCGAACGCCGGACAGGCTGAGTCTCGACGATTTTCGCCGCTGTATAGACGACAAGAGCACGGGTGCGGTCAGGCTGTCGCTCGGTCTGATGAGCAACTTCGCGGATGTCTACCGGTTCATGCGCTTTGCCAGTGGACTGGCCGACAGGCGCGCGGACGAGATCTAGACGGTAGTGGTAGATGATGAATTTCGAGACGAGCGACGCTTTCCGGTGCCGGTCCTGGCGGATTGGCGGATCAGCATGGGAAGGATTAACCCCTGTCCGGCAATGGATTCCAGGGCGGTTCGAATGATGGACTTGATCGAAACGGTTCTTGGGGGCATTCTTGTCCCCCCGGGACGGGATGGTGGTCCCGCCGCTCCGGCTGGATGCGCGTGTATGTTTCTGGATGATTGAACCTTGGAGGATGGCGATGAAGAATTTCTGGATCAGTCTGTTTTGTGCGGCAGGGCTCGCCGTGGCGGGCGCGGCGCTCGCGGTGGATTTC
>Ga0154717_1078_pt1 | contig 23045 bp, 23 predicted proteins | sample Rifle2008BG16ft_FD_105725 | JGI IMG/M metagenome (GOLD analysis project Ga0154717, IMG submission 105725) | Betaproteobacteria bacterium RBG_16_64_18
CCGGAAAAAGCAGCCGTCCCAGCGCCGCCACGGTGGCGGGCGCGGAGCCGCACACGGCGCCGAACATCATGCACGAGCCGACCGTCGTGTGGCCGACCCCGCCAGGGTAATGGCCCATGAGGCGGCGCACCATGTCGGTGAGCTTCTCCGCGATGACCCCATGCGCCATCAGGTCGGCGGCGAACACGAAGAACGGGATCGCCAGCAGCGTCGAGACGTTGACCCCGCCCATGATCTTCTGCGCGATCACCAGATCGGGCATGTGCGGATAGAACGCGAGCTTGGCCAGCACCGCCGGCAGGCCCATGGTCAGCAGCATCTCGAAGCCGAAAAACAGCATCAGAAATGCCAGCGCGCACAGCGCAACGACTATCATTGGTCTTCAGGCCGGGGTGGCGCGCGCGGCGTCGAAGCGGCGGCTGCACCCGGCGAGTTCGAGCGCGTAGCGCAGCGCGAGCAGCGCGAAGCCCACCGGTATCGCGCCATAGAGCCAGATCACCGAAAGGTTGAGGGTCGGGCTGACCTGGCCGCTGTTGTAGACGAACACGCTGATGTCCACGCCGATCTTGGCGATGTAAAGCGAAAACAGCAGTCCGACCAGATTGATCGCGCCGACGATCCATGCCTTGGCCGGCCCCCGGATGCGTCCGAGGAATGCGCTCATGGTGATGTGCCGGCCGCGCTCCAGCGCCAGGCCAAGTCCCAGAAACACCACCCACGCGAGCGCGATCAGGGTGGCCTCTTCGATCCAGGCAAGCCGTGGCGCGACCAGCGGCACGGCGTTGCGCGCAATGACGTTGATGACGTAACCGAGCGACATCGCCAGCATCAGCCCGGCGAGCAGCACCCGCTCGATCGTGCGCAGTATGTGTAGCGCCGTGTGCAGCATGGAAACCCCGCGGGAGCGCTGCCGCCGGGGTCCCCGGCGGCATTGGCAGGCGCGCTAGTTGCCGACTTTCTTGATTTCCGCTTCGTACAGCGCGACCAGCTTCTGGCCCTCGGCCGCGGCGCGTTCGAGATACGCGGCCTTGGCCCGTGCGTACATCGCCTGACCGAGACGCTGCCGCTCCGCTTCATCGGCCACCCGCACCTGCATTCCCGCCTTGCGGATGGTTTCCAGCGCCGTCTGCTGCGCGGCCTCCTTGTTCCTTTCCACCTCTGGACGCACTTCGTCGAAAGCCCGGCCTATGATCTGCTGGTAGTTCGCCGGCAGCGACTTCCACCAGCCGGGGTTGAACAGCACGATGTCCTCCATCGCGCCATGCTCGGTAACCACGAGGTTCTTCTGCACCTCGAAATACTTCATCGTGGCGATGGTGTCGAGCGGATTCTCCTGGCCATCGACCACCCCGGTCTGCAGCGCAGTGTAGAGCTCGCCGAACGCGATCGAGACCGCCGAAGCACCGACCGCAGCGAACTGCTCCTGCAGGATCTTGGAATCCATGACCCGGAATTTCTGGCCCTTGTAGGCATCCAGGTTGGCCAGGGGCTTGTTGGAGGTCATCGACTTGCGACCGTTGGGCCAGATCGTGATCGCCACCAGGCCGCGGCTGGAGAAGCTGTCGAGGATCGCCTTGCCGAACGGCCCCTCGCGCAATTTCTGCGATGCGGCGCGGTTGGTGGGATAGAGATACGGAATGTCGAGGACGGAAACGGCGGGATCGAAGCCGCCGAGGAAGGCCGCCGGCGAGACGGTGCCCTGGATGGTGCCGAACTGCGTGCCCTCGGTCATCACCCGCTGGTTGCCGAGCTGCGAAGAGGGAAAGATCTGCAGATCGACCTCCCCCTTGGTGCGCTCCTTCACCAGTTGCGCCACCTTGAGCAGGCCCTGGTGGCGCGGCTGCGTAGGCGCTTCGAGGTGGCCGATGCGCGCGCTGAACTTGGCCTTGGCCTGCGCCGGAGCCTGCTGCGGAATGACGGTGACGAACGAAGCCAGCATCAGGCTGGCGAGCTTCAATACGGTGGAATGGTTCATGTACGCTCCTAGGAAAACTTACGCTTCGGGAAACTTGGATACACCGCCGTGCTCGGCCGACCACTGCGCCGGCGCGTGCAGGAAATTTTCCACTTCGGCCAGTGTCGACTTGCTGAAGGTCTTCTGCTGTTTGGCGACGCGAAGGACGTCCCACCAGGTCGCCAGCGCGTGCAACTCGACCTTGATGTCCGTCATGATGCGCTTGCTCTCCGGGAAAATGTCGTAATAGAAAATCACGAACACGTGATCGACGGTCGCGCCCGCATCGCGCAGCGCCTTGCAGAAATTGATCTTGCTGCGCCCGTCGGTGGTGAGATCCTCCACCAGCAGCGCCCGCGCGCCCTCCAGGAGGTGGCCCTCGATCTGCGCGTTGCGCCCGAAACCCTTGGATTTCTTGCGTATGTATTGCATCGGCAGCATCAGCGCGTCGGCGATCCAGGCGGCAAACGGAATGCCGGCGGTCTCGCCCCCGGCCACGGTATCGATGGTCTCGAAGCCGATTTCCCTGATGATGGTCGACGCCGCGAACCCCATCAGCGTACGGCGCAGGCGCGGGTAGGAAATAAGCTTGCGGCAGTCGATGTAGACAGGACTGGCCCAGCCGGAGGTGAAGATGAACGGCTTGTCCTCCCTGAAATGCACCGCCTGCACCTCGAGCAAGGCCTTCGCGGTCATCTCGGAGATGAGACTCTTGTCCTGCAGCGTGATGCCTTCTATCATGGGCTTACCCCAGATACGATGGAACGGATTGAACGACTGATGGTCGCGCGCCGCACCGGGTGCGGCGCAAACTCCAGCGCACCGCTCTGGCCGCGGCGCGCACCGCTGTGGCTTGGCTTGTTATCTCCCGTCCGATTGGCGCAATATAAGGCTATTTTAGCGCCATTCCGGGCACTCGATCGAGGGATATTGTGAAAACACTGCGAACTGCCGCGCTCTCATGTGCCGCGCTTGCGCTGCTCCTGTCCACGCACGCCGCCGCGCAGCAGCGCATGTACAAATGCGTGGATGCAAAGGGCAAGGTCTACTACACCCAGGTGCCGCCCAAGGAATGCCTGGGCAGGGAAGCGGAGGTGTTGTCGGGCCAGGGCCGGGTGACCAAGCGCATCGAGAGCGCACTCACCCCCGAGCAGCAGGCCGCACGCGAGGAAGAGCGCAAGAAACAGCTGGAGCAGGAGATCGTTGCGCGCGAGGAGAAGCGCAGGAACCAGGCGCTGCTCAACACCTATTCCAGCGAGAAGGACCTCGAGGACGCGCGCGCGCGCGCGCTCAAGGACAACGAACTGGCGGTCCGTGACACCGAAAAGCACATCGCCGATGCGGAAAAGCGCAAGAAAGCGCTGGAGGTGGAGAAGGAGTTCTACGTCAAGAAACCGATGCCGCCCAAGCTTGTGCAGGACATCAAGAACAACGAGGTGGAGCTTAGGAACCAGCGCGAACTGCTGGCGGCCAAGAAGAGGCAGGTCGCCGACATCAACGCCAAGTACGACGAGGACAAGCGCAGGTATGTGGAACTGACCCGGGGTGCGCCGGCTGCCGCGGCTAGAGCAGCACCCAAGAAATAAAGGTGCGCTCGGCAGGCGCTGCGAAAACTAACCGGCCAGCTTTTTCTTCAGGATCTCGTTGATCTGGGCGGGGTTGCCCTTGCCCCGGGTCGCCTTCATCGCCTGCCCGACCAGCGCGTTGAAGGCCTTTTCTTTTCCCGCCCTGTATTCCTCGACCGACTTGGGGTTCGCCGCGATCACCTGGTCGACGATCGCCTCCAGCGCCCCGGAATCGGAGATCTGCTTCAGGCCCTTCTTCTCGATGAGTTCGTCGGCGGAGGCCGCTTCGCCCCTCCACATCGCATCGAACACTTCCCTCGCCATTTTTCCCGATAGCGTGTTGTCACGAATGCGCGCAACCAACCCGGCAAGCTGTGCGCTCGGCACAGGCGATTGTGCGATGTCCAGATTGTCCCGGTTGAGCGCGGCCGCCAGGTCGCCGCTCACCCAGTTCGCGCAGACCTTCGCCGCCTCGGTGCCGAGCTGCCCCACCATGTCTTCGAAATAGACGGTGGTCTCGCGCGACTGGGTCAGCAGACCGGCATCGTAAACGGACAGCCCGTAGTCACGCGCGTACCGCTCCCGCTTGGCCTGGGGCAGTTCGAGAAGTCCGCCCTTCACCCGCTCGATCCACTCCTCGGTTACGACCAGCGGCAGCAGATCCGGATCGGGAAAGTAGCGGTAATCATGCGCATCCTCCTTGGAGCGCATCGCCCGCGTCTCGCCGCTGTCCGGGTCGAACAGCACGGTCGCCTGGTGAATGGTTCCGCCGTCCTGCAGCGTCTCGATCTGCCACTTCGCTTCGTAGTCGATCGCCTGCTGCAGGAAGCGGAACGAATTGAGGTTCTTGATCTCCCGGCGCGTGCCGAGCGGTTCGCCCGGCCGGCGCACCGACACGTTGGCATCGCAGCGGAACGACCCTTCCTGCATGTTGCCGTCGCAGATGTCGATCCACCGAACCAGCGAATGCACTGCCTTCGCGTAGGCGACGGCTTCCTCGGCGGACCGCATGTCCGGCTCGGACACGATCTCGAGCAGCGGCGTGCCGGCGCGGTTCAGGTCGATGCCCGACATGCCGTGAAAGTCCTCGTGCAGCGATTTTCCCGCGTCTTCTTCCAGGTGCGCGCGCGTCAGATGAATGGTTTTTTGCCCATCCTTCAGCACGATCGAAATCGTGCCCCCATTGATGACGGGCAATTCGTATTGACTGATCTGGTAGCCCTTGGGCAGGTCAGGATAGAAGTAGTTCTTGCGCGCGAAAATCGAGCGTCGACTGATGTTGTCCGCGTTATTTCCGTTTACGGCGAGTCCGAATCGGAGGGCCCGCTCGACCGCCCCGCTGTTCGCCACCGGCAGCACGCCGGGCAGCGCGATGTCCACGGCGCACGCCTGCGCGTTGGGCACGGCGCCGAATTCCGTCGACGCGCCGGAAAACATCTTGGACGCAGTCGAGAGCTGGGCGTGGATCTCCAGCCCTATGACGACTTCCCATTCCATCACAAGACCCCGGCCGGGGCGCGCCGGTGCCAGTCGGTCGCGCGTTGGTAGTGATGCGCAACCGCAAGCATGCGCGCCTCGGAAAAATAGTTGCCGCCAATGTGCAGTCCGACGGGCAATTCGTTCTCACCAAATCCGCACGGAACGGACATGCCCGGCAGCCCGGCAAGATTCGCCGGAATCGTATAGATGTCGCTCAGATACATCTGCACCGGATCGGAGGTCTTTGCACCGATCCTGAATGCGACTGTGGGCGAAGTCGGACCCATTACCACGTCGCATTTCTTGAACGCCTCGACGAAGTCCTGTGCGATCAGGCGCCGGACGCGCTGCGCCTTGAGGTAATAGGCATCGTAATAGCCGTGCGAGAGCACGTAGGTGCCGATCAGGATGCGGCGCTTCACCTCGGCGCCGAATCCCTGCGAGCGCGTCTTGCAGTACATGTCCAGCAGGTCGCGGTATTCGGGCGCGCGGTAGCCGTAGCGCACGCCGTCGAACCGCGACAGGTTCGACGAGGCTTCGGCCGGGGCTATCACGTAGTACGCCGGCACCGAGAGGCCGGAATTGGGCAGGCTGATCGCAACGCGCTTCGCACCGAGTTCCTCGAACTGCGCGAGCGCCGCTTCGATCGCCCGCCCCACGTCGGACGACAGTCCCTCGCCGAAGTGCTCCTTCGGGACGCCTATTCGCAGGCCCTGAAGCGGCCGGCCCGCGCTCGCGCCCTCCCAGGGCCGGTCCAGATCGCGGGTGTAATCCTCGCCCTCGCGCTCAAGCGACGTCGAGTCGCGGGGATCGAACCCCGCCATGACGTCGAGCAGCATCGCGACATCCTCGGCGCTCTTGCCCATCGGCCCGCCCTGGTCGAGACTGGATGCAAAGGCGATCATGCCGTAACGCGAAACGACCCCGTAGGTGGGTTTCAGGCCGGTGATCCCGGTAAGCGCGGCGGGCTGCCGGATCGAGCCGCCGGTGTCGGTGGCGGTTGCCGCCGGAGCAAGCCGCGCCGCGACCGCGCAGGCCGAGCCCCCCGAGGAGCCGCCCGGGACGAAGGCACGGTCCCAGGGATTTTTCACCGGTCCGTAGAACGAGGTCTCGTTCGACGAGCCCATGGCGAACTCGTCCATGTTGGTCTTGCCCAGTATCACCGCGCCGGCCGCGCCGAAACGCCCGATCACATGCGCGTCGTAGGGGCTCTCGAAATTCGCCAGCATCCTCGAGCCGCAGGTGGTGAGCCAGCCCTTGGTGCAGTAGATATCCTTGTGCGCGACCGGAATCCCCGTGAGCGGGGCATGCTCGCCGCGCGCGATGCGCGCATCGGCCTGCCCCGCGAGCGCGAGGCTCTTGCCCGGATCGACGGTGATGAATGCGTTCAGCTCCCCGTTCAGCCGCTCGATGCGTTCGAGGTAGATCCGGGTGAGTTCGACGCTCGAGATGTTCTTTGCGGCGAGCGCGGCGGACAGTTCCTTGAGGCTGGCGTTGATCACTCGATGACTTTGGGCACGAGGTAGAGCCCGCCCTCGACCTGCGGCGCCACGGACTGGAACAGCGGATGCTGGTCTGACTCCGTGACGGCGTCCTCGCGCAGCCGCAGCATCAGGTCCTGCGCGTGGGACATGGGGGCTATCCCCTCGGTATCGACCGCCCGCATGCGCTCGATCAGGCCGAAGATATCGTTCAGTTGGTCCTGCGTCTGCGCCGCCTCCGCCTGGCTGATCTCGATACGGGCGAGGTGGGCGATGCGCTTGACCTGCTCCAGGTCCAGGGGCACAAAAAATTCCTTTAGAACCGGCACTTGATTGCGTTATTATACTGCATTCGATTAACTCCCCTTTTCTAAGGGAATCAACAGGATGTTCGGTTTTTTACGCGGTTATTTTTCTGACGACCTGGCGATTGACCTGGGCACGGCCAACACGCTGATCTACGTGCGCGGCAAGGGAATTGTTCTGGATGAGCCCTCCGTGGTCGCCATCCGCCAGGAAGGCGGGCCCAGCGGCAAGAAGACCATCCAGGCCGTGGGCAAGGAAGCCAAGCAGATGCTCGGCAAGACACCGGGCAACATCACGACCATCCGGCCGATGAAAGACGGCGTCATCGCCGACTTCACGGTCACCGAGCAAATGCTCAAGATGTTCATCAAGAAGGTGCATGTCTCGCGGCTGCTTTCCCCGAGCCCTCGCATCATCATTTGCGTGCCCTGCGGATCGACGCAGGTCGAGCGGCGAGCGATCCGCGAATCGGCGCTCGGGGCCGGCGCCTCGCAGGTCTATCTGATCGAAGAGCCGATGGCCGCGGCGATCGGCGCCGACATGCCGGTCGCCGAGGCCACCGGCTCGATGGTAGTGGACATCGGCGGCGGCACCACCGAGGTGGGCGTCATTTCCCTGGGCGGCATGGTCTACGCGGGCTCGGTGCGCGTCGGCGGCGACAAGTTCGACGAAGCCATCATCAACTACATCCGCCGCAACTACGGCATGCTGATCGGCGACCCGACCGCCGAGGCGATCAAGAAGGAGATCGGTTCCGCCTTCCCCGGGTCCGAGGTGCGCGAGATGGAGGTGAAGGGCCGCAACCTCGCCGAAGGCATTCCGCGCAGCTTCACCATTTCCTCCAACGAGATTCTGGAGGCGCTCACCGAACCCCTCAACCAGATCGTCTCCGCGGTGAAATCTGCGCTCGAGCAGACCCCGCCCGAACTGGGCGCGGACATCGCCGAGAAAGGCATGGTGCTTACCGGCGGCGGCGCGCTGCTGCGCGACCTGGACCGACTGCTCATGGAGGAAACCGGCCTTCCGGTGATCGTCGCCGACGACCCGCTGACCTGCGTGGTGCGCGGCTCGGGCGAGGCGCTCGAAAAAATGGAAAAGCTCGGGAGCATTTTCACAAACGAATGATGCACCGACCCGAGGGACCTCTGAACGCGTGCGATATCGTCATTCCCGCGGCCTTCGGCCCCCGCAAAGGCGGGGAGGGAATCCAGGAATCCCGACCGGTCGCCGGACCCTCGCCCCAGGGAGCAGCATGGGCGCCTCCCCGCCTCCCGGCGGGGACGACTGATACAGAGGCCTGATGGACCACCAGCCGCCAGCGTTCTTCAACCGCGGCCCCGCCCCACTGGTTCGACTGATGTTCTTCGTCGTGCTCGCGCTGTTGCTGATGGTGCTCGATGCGCGTTTCCGCTACACCGAGACCCTGCGCGCCGGGCTTGCGCTGCTTGCCTACCCCTTCCAGCGCATCGCCATGGCCCCGGTGCAGCTTGCCACGGGTGTGGTCGGCTTCTTCTCCAGCCAGGTGCAGTTGCAGCGCGAAAACGACGCGCTGCGCGAAAAGCAGCTCCGGGCAGCGAAGGATCTGGTCACGCTCGAGGCGCTTGCCGCGGAGAACGCCCAGCTGCGGCGCCTGGCCGAGGCGCGCGAGCGGCTGCCTCGCAAATCGACGCTCGCTGAGATCCTCTACGCCGGCCGCGATCCGTTCTCGCGCAAGGTGATCATCGACAAGGGCCGAATGGACGGCATCCAGCCCGGACTCCCGGTGGTCGACGATGTCGGCGTCATCGGCCAGGTGACGCGCGTCTATCCGCTGCTTGCCGAGGTCACGCTGATCACCGACAAGGATCAGGCGATCCCGGTCCAGATCGTTCGCAACGGGCTGCGCGCCGTCGCCTTCGGCGCGGGCGATGGCGCGACCCTGGATCTGCGCTTCATGGCGGCGAATGCGGACATCCTGAACGGGGACGTGCTGGTCACCTCCGGGATCGACGGCACCTACCCGCCCGGCATTCCGGTGGCCAAGGTCGTGCGCATCGAACGCGACGCCGCCTATGCGTTCGCCAAGATCGCCTGCGTGCCCGCGGCAGGCACCAACCAGCACAATCAGGTGCTCGTCCTCGCCGCGGACGACAAGCTGCCGCCCGCGCCGCAGGTCGAGCCGGCCCAGGAGCGCCCCGTCAAAGGCAAGCGCGCGAAGAGGCGCGAATGATGGAAGACCGGCCGCAGCGGATCCTGCTTCCCGTGAAGGCGAACTTCATGGCGCTGACCACGCTGCTCGCGTTTCTGTTCAACCTGCTGCCCTGGCGGGATGTGACCGGGCTCCCGGACATGCTCGCGCTGGTAATCGCGTTCTGGTGCATTCATCAGCCGCGCAAGATGGGCATCGGCGCGGCCTGGCTGCTGGGCCTCATGATGGACGCGGCCAATGGGGCGCTGCTCGGACAGCATGCGTTCGCCTACTCGGTGCTCGCCTTCGCCGCCGTCCAGCTCAGCCGCCGCATCCTCTGGTTCGGCATCTGGCCGCAGGCGCTGCACGTGCTGCTGCTGCTGCTGGGTGCACAGATGCTCATGCTATCGGTGCGCCTCTCAGCCGGCGGCGCCTTTCCGGGGTTCGTCTGGCTTGCCGGCAGCGGCATCGGAGCCCTGCTGTGGCCCGTGGTCACGTTCCTGCTGCTGATCCCGCAGCGCCAGCCCGAGATGGTGGACGCAGACCGGCCGATATGAACGCACCGACCGGCACGCGATGAAATTGACCGAATTCAAGAACACGCAGCGCGAGCTGTATTACTTTCAGGTGCGCGTCGGCGTGGCCGGCATGGTGGTGCTCGCGGCTTTCGCGGTGCTGCTGGCGCGCTTCGTCTATCTGCAGGTGGTGCAGCACGAGTACTACCGAACCAAGGCCGAGGACAATCGCATCTCCATTGTCCCGATCGCCCCCAACCGCGGCAACATCGTCGACCGCAGCGGCGTGGTGCTCGCGCGCAGTTATTCCGCCTATACCCTGGAGATCTCGCCCAGGCAGGTTCCCGATGTCGAGGCCGTCATCAACGAGCTGGCCACCATCATCGACGTGCGCGCGAGCGACCGCAACCGCTTCCGGCGCATGCTGGTGGAAGCCAAGGGCGCCGACAGCCTGCCCATCAAGACGCGACTCTCGGACGAGGAGGTCGCCCGCTTTGCGGCCAACCGCTACCGCTTCCCGGGAGTGGAGATCAAGGCCAGGCTGTTCCGCCAGTACCCGCACGGCGAGCTCGCCTCGCATGTGCTCGGCTACATCGGCCGTATCAACGACCGCGACCTCGAACTCATCGCGGCCGAAAGCCTGGAGGCGAACTACAAGGGCAGCGATCACATCGGCAAGACGGGTCTGGAGCAGAGCTACGAGCGGCAACTGCATGGCGCGACCGGCTACGAGCAGGTCGAGGTCGACGCCGGCGGCCGCGGCGTGCGCACGCTTTCGCGCACCGCACCGACGTCCGGGAACAGCCTGTCGCTCACGCTCGATCTGCGGCTCCAGGAAGTCGCCGAGGAAGCGTTCGGTGCGCACCGCGGCGCCCTGGTGGCGATCGAGCCGGCCACCGGCGGCGTGCTCGCATTCGTGTCCAAACCCGGGTTCGACCCGAACCTGTTCGTCGACGGCATCGATCCTGCCAACTGGGAACTGCTCAACAATTCGCCGGACAGGCCGCTCATCAACCGCGCGCTCACCGGCCTGTATCCGCCCGGATCGACATTCAAACCCTTCCTGGCGCTCGCAGCGCTCAGTCTGGGCAAGCGCACCACCACACAGGCGATCGCCGACCCGGGGTATTTCATCTTCGGCGGCCACCGGTTCCGCGACGACAAGGTCGGCGGCCACGGCGTCGTGGACATGTACAAGGCGATCGTCGTGTCCTGCGACACCTATTTCTACATGCTCGCCAATGACCTGGGGATCGACAATATCTCAGGCTTTCTGCGCCAGTTCGGCTTCGGCGCGCGCACCGGCATCGACCTGGAGGGCGAGGCGGCCGGCGTGCTGCCCTCGCAGGAATGGAAAATGAAACGCTTCAGCCGCCCTGAGCAGCGCAAGTGGTACGCGGGCGAGACCATCAGCGTCGGCATCGGGCAGGGTTACAACGCCTATACGCCGCTGCAGCTTGCCCAGGCGACGGCGGCGCTGGCGAGCGGCGGCGTGATGTACCGGCCGCACATCGTCCATTACATCGAGAACAGCCGCACCGGGGAGCGGACTTACGTCGAGCGCGACCCGCTGCGCACCCTGGCGCTGAAACCCCAGCACATCGAGTTCATCCGCAACGCCATGGTCGGCGTCAACAAGGAAGGCACCGGCGCGCGCGCCTTCGCCGGCGCCGGCTACACCAGCGCGGGGAAGACGGGCACGGCACAGGTGGTGGCGCTGAAGCAGAACGAGAAGTACCATGAATCGCGCGTGCAGGAGCGCCACCGGGACCATGCGCTGTTCATCGCCTTCGCTCCGGTGGAAAGCCCGAAGATCGCGCTCGCGGTGCTGGTCGAGAACGCCGGCTTCGGCGCCCGCGCCGCGGCGCCGATTGCGCGCCAGGTGCTGGACTATTACCTGCTGGGCAAACGCGTGCCGCCGGCCGACAAGGCGCCGGCCGGCGCGGTCGAGGACGACGATGAAAGCGATTGACCGTCTTTTCGCCCGTATCGCCGCTCCGATGGACGGCCCGCTGCTTTCGATCTCCGGCGGCTTGCTGTTGCTCGGCCTGCTCACGCTCTACAGCGCTTCCACCGACGGTTCCGCTCGGATCACCTCCCAGCTCTTCAATGTCGGAATCGCGCTCGCGGTGATGTGGATGGCCGCGCAGGTGCCGCCGCAGACCTTGATGCGGTTTGCGCTTCCCGCGTATCTGCTGGGCCTCGCGCTGCTCGTGGCGGTGGCGCTGTTCGGCGATGTGCGCAACGGCGCGCGGCGCTGGCTCTCCTTGGGCTTCGGCAGCGGGCAGCCTTCGGAAATCATGAAAGTCGCGATGCCGCTGATGCTCGCCTGGTACTTCCACAAGAACGAGGCGGCCCTGGGGCTGCGCGACTACCTCGTCGCCGCGGCACTGCTCGCGATACCGACCCTGCTGATCGCGCGCCAGCCGGACCTCGGTACCGCGCTGCTGGTCGCCGCGGCCGGGTTCTACGTCATATTCCTTGCAGGGCTGTCGTGGAAACTCCTCATCGGCGCCGCCGCGGCGCTCGCCGCCAGCCTGCCGTTCCTGTGGTCGCTGATGCATGATTATCAGCGACGGCGGATCCTGACGCTCTTCGATCCCACCGAGGACCCGCTCGGCGCCGGCTACCACATCATCCAGTCCACGATCGCGGTCGGCTCGGGCGGGATTACCGGCAAGGGCTGGCTGAATGGCAGCCAGACGCACCTGGAGTTCATTCCGGAGCGCACCACCGATTTCATCTTTGCCGTCTATTCCGAGGAATTCGGCCTGATCGGCAACACACTGCTGCTCGCGCTCTATCTCGCTTTGATCACCCGCGGCCTCATGATCGCGGCCAACGCGCCGACGTTCTTCTCGCGCCTGCTCGCCGGCGCCGTGACGCTGACGTTTTTCACCTATGCTTTCGTGAACATGGGCATGGTGAGCGGTATCCTGCCGGTGGTCGGCGTGCCGCTGCCGCTGGTGTCCTACGGCGGCACGGCGCTGGTGACGCTGTTTCTGGGCATAGGCATACTCATGAGCATCAACAGGCACAGGACGCTGGTACAGACATGAAAGGGCCCGCGCTCGCGCTCCTCGCCGGGCTGGCCGCGCTGCTGTCGGGCTGCGGGACACTGGGCACGCGCGCGCCGGGCATCGAGCGCGCTCCCGATGCGCAGACCGGCAGCGCGCCGCGCCCCGGGGCCTATTACAAGGACGACGGCCCGGGAGACAATCCGCCGTCCGACCTTGAGGCTATCGCCGACGCCGAACCGAAGCTCGAACCGCTGCACCGGTTCGCTAACAATCCCTACAACGTGCTCGGACAGGATTACGTCCCTCTGCGCACGCTGCAGGCGTACCGCGAGCGCGGCAGAGGCAGCTGGTACGGGCGCAAGTTCCACGGCCAGCGCACCTCCAGCGGCGAACCCTATGACATGTACGCGATGACCGCGGCGCACCCGGTGCTGCCGATTCCGAGTTATGCGCGGGTCACCAACCCGTCCAACGGCCGCAGCGTCGTGGTGCGCATCAACGACCGCGGCCCGTTCCACACCGGGCGCGTCATCGACCTGTCCTATACCGCGGCCTGGAAGCTCGGCTACGTTGCCAACGGCAGCGCACCGGTCGAGGTCGAGGCGATCACCCCAAAGGAGATCGCCTCGCTCGCCGCGCGCCGCGCGCCGGATGCAGCGCCTCAGGTGGTCGTCGCCGAGGCCGATGTGCGAGCGCTGCCGCCGGCTGCGGCACCGGAGGCCAGACCGTTCGATAGCACGCCCGCGACGGCGATTCCGGTCGATGCGCAGGCAAGCGGCGTGTACCTGCAACTGGGCGCGTTTTCCGCGCGCGCGAACGCGGAGAATTTCCGTTCCAGGCTCAACGCACAGCTGGCGTGGCTCGACCGGGCGATCGAAATCCTGCAGCGAGACGGCCTGTTCCGGCTGCACCTCGGTCCCTACCGCGATCGCGCCGAAGCGGGAGGCATCGCCGAGCGCATCCGCAGTGCGCTGAACCTCGAAGCGGTATTCGTGATCCGATGATGCGTGCGTGCGCTTATGGGGTGTTGGCTCTTGCCGCAGCGCTGCCCGGCTGCGCCGACGCGCCGAAGCAGGGCGCAACGCGCGAAGCCGCCCCGCGTCCGGCATCGGCGGCGATTTTGCATCTGCGCAAGATTGCGCCGGACTACTACGCCGACGACGGTCCGGACGGCGCGCCGCCGGTGGACCTGGCGCGCGTGGCCGATGCGATTCCCAGGCCCGAGCCCCTGCACCCGACGGCGAACGACCCCTACACCGTGTTCGGGCGCGACTATGCGCCGATGAAGGCCCCGGGGAACTACAGGCTGCAGGGAACCGCTTCCTGGTACGGGCGCAAGTACCACGGACAGCGCACCGCGAGCGGCGAAGTGTACGACATGTACGCCATGTCCGCGTCGCACCGCACGCTCCCGATACCGAGTTACGCGCGCATCACCAATCTCGCCAACCGGGCGAGTGTGGTCGTTCGCATCAACGATCGCGGCCCGTTTGCGTCCGGGCGCATCACGGATCTGTCCTATGCTGCGGCCTACCGGCTCGGCTTCACGCAGAGCGCCGTGGCTGTGGTCGAGGTGGAGAGCATCGTGCCGCCGGGGGAGGCCGTCGCGGCCGCGGCCCAGCCGCCCCGAACGGCAGGCGCACCAGCGGCTGCACCGGCGCCACCGGCCGCGGTGCCGGAACCCGAACCGTCTAAGCCGTCCTCGAGCGGGCGCAGCGGCATTTACCTTCAACTCGGCGCGTTTTCGGTGCCGGCGAACGCCGAGAACTTTCGCGCGCGCGTCGCGCGCCAGTTCGAATCGCTCGGCGCGGAAGTCTCGATCGAGCAGCGCGGGCGGCTACACCGCGTGCAACTCGGGCCTTTCCGGGACCGCGCCGCGGCCAGTGCGGCAGCCGAGCAGGTGCGCTCGTTGCTGCAGCTGAAGCCCGTTCTGGTCGTACGCTGAGCCGCAGGGTACGGAGGGTATAATTCCCGCTTTTTCAGTGGTGCCAATGATCCCCAGCCTGCTCCTGCCCGCGCTCGCCGCCTTTCTCGCAGCGCTCTGCCTCCCCTTGCCCGCGTTTGCCGATATCCCCGCGCCGCCACCGGTCGCCGCGCGCGCCTGGCTGCTCATGGACACAGCCAGCGGCCAGCTACTCGCCTCGCAAGCCGAGCACGAGCGCGCCGAGCCGGCCTCTCTCACCAAGCTCATGACGGCGTACCTGACTTTTACGGCGTTGAAGGCAAAGACGCTGCAGCTTGCCCAGACGGTGCCGGTCTCGGAGCGCGCCTGGCGCGCAGTGGGCTCTCGCATGTTCATCGAGCCCGGAAAGCCGGTCACGGTGGAGGAACTGATACACGGGATGATCGTGCAGTCGGGCAACGATGCCTGCATCGCACTGGCCGAAGCCATCGCCGGCTCGGAGGAGGTGTTCGCGCAGATGATGAACCGCGAGGCGCAGCGCCTGGGGATGAAGGACACGAACTTCGTCAACTCGACCGGCCTGTCCGACCCCAAGCATTACTCTAGCGCCAACGACCTCGGGCTGCTCGCGACGGCCGTGATCCGCGATTTCCCCGAGTACTACCGGTACTACTCGATCCGCGAGTATCGCTACAACAACATCAGCCAGCCCAACCGCAACCGCCTGCTCTGGCTCGACCCCAACGTCGACGGCGTGAAGACGGGCCACACGGAAAACGCCGGCTACTGCCTTATCGCGTCGGCGAAACGGGGCCAGCGGCGGCTGCTCTCGGTGGTGCTGGGAACAACCTCCGAGAATGTCCGCGCCCAGGAAAGCCAGAAACTGCTCAACTTCGGCTTCCAGTTCTACGACAGCGCGCGCCTGTACGAAAAGGGCCAGACGGTGAGCACCTTGCCGGTGTGGAAAGGCAGCGCACGCGCGCTGAAGGCCGGCCTTGCCGCCGACTTGAGCGTAAGCGTTCCCAAGGGCATGACCGACAAGCTGAAAGCCGATCTGGTCAGCCAGCAGCCTCTGCTGGCACCGGTTTCCGCCGGCCAGCGCGTGGGCACGCTCAAGATCATGCTGGAGTCGAAGAGAATCGGCGAATATCCGGTGGTGGCGCTGGAGAACGTCGCGGCGGCCGGCATGTTCGGACGCGCCTGGGACACGATGCGGCTGTGGTTCCAGTGACCGGGGAGTCTGCTATGACTCAGGTGCTGAAAGCATTCGCGGAAAGATTCGGTTTTTATAGGTCTCCCGTTTTCGGGCCGTTGCAACTTCGCAACGGCCCGAAAACGGGAGATTGGAAACGGCAAAATCAACTGCCCGGTTTGGATCCGGCTAGCCTCGCTCGGAAGCACGCCCGATGACCGTCTATCTCAACGGCGAATTCATGCCGATCGAGCAGGCGAAGGTTCCGGTTCTGGACCGCGGCTTCATTTTCGGCGACGGCGCCTACGAGGTGATCCCCGTCTATTCGCGGCGGCCGTTCCGTCTGCGCGAGCATCTGGAGCGCCTGAACGCGAGCCTGTCGGCGATCCGCATCGACAATCCCTGCTCGCATGCGCGATGGACTGAGCTGATCGGAAAGATAATCGATTCCAACCCCTGGGACGACCAGGGCGTCTACCTGCAGGTGACGCGCGGCGTCGCGCCGCGCAACCATCTGTTTCCGAAGGGGCTCACGGCTACCATTTTCATCATGTCCGACCCCCTGGTGACGCCTACCCGGGCGCTCATCGAGTCGGGCGCACCGGCCGTGGTGCTGCAGGATTTCCGCTGGTTGCGCTGCGACATCAAGTCGGTGTCGCTGCTGGGCAACTGCCTGCTGCGCACGCTCGCAGCCGACCAGGGCGCGATCGAGGCGATACTGGTGCGCGATGGTTTTCTCACCGAGGCCTCGGCGAGCAACGTCTTCATCGTCAGCAACGCCGTGGTGCTCGCCCCCCCGAAGTCCAACCTGATCCTGGCGGGCATCACCTACGACGTGGTGCTCGAGATCCTGAGGGCGAACGGCATCGCCCACGAGGTGCGGCCGGTGACCGAGGCCGAACTGCGCTCAGCCGACGAGGTCTGGTGCACCTCGGCATCGAAGGAGGTGCTGGCCATCACCACGCTGGACGGCAAGCCGGTCGGCCACGGCGCGGCTGCGGGCAAACCGGGCCCCGCCTTCGCGCGCATCCACCGGCTCTACCAGCAATTCAAGGCGACATTCATGCGCGCCCCCGATGCCCATGGCCAACCCTGATCCGGTACAGTCGCTCATCGCCTACCCCTGCGACTTCCCGATCAAGATCATGGGCAAGACACAGGCGGGTTTCGCGCAGGCGGTGATCGAGATCGTGCGGCGCCACGCGCCGGATTTCGATCCATCGACGCTGGAGATGCGACCGAGCCGCGAAGGGCGCTATCTTTCGCTCACCTGCACGGTGCGCGCCGAATCGCGCGAGCAACTCGACGAGCTGTATCGCGAACTCTGCGACCATTCGATGGTGACCATGGTCTTATGAAAATGCGGCGGCTCGGGCTGGTCGAGTACGCGCCCACCTACCGGACCATGAGGCGGTTCACCGAGGAGCGCGGCCCCGATACGCCCGACGAGCTCTGGCTGGTGCAGCACCCGGCGATCTACACCGTGGGCATCGCAGGGCGCAGCGACCATTTCCCGCGCGAGAACTCGATCCCGAGTCCGATTCCCGTGGAGCGCGTCGACCGCGGCGGGCAGATCACCTATCACGGACCCGGCCAGGCCATCGTCTACACGCTGCTCGACCTCGCGCGGCGCAAACTGACGGTGCGCTCGCTGGTGCGCCTGCTCGAACAGTCGGTGATCGATCGCCTCGCAGCCTATAATGTCCGGGCAGAGCGCCGTCCCGGCGCCCCCGGCGTGTACGTGGACGGCGCCAAGGTGGCTGCGCTGGGCCTGCGCGTTCGGCGCGGCTGCTGCTACCACGGCATCGCGCTCAATGTGGACATGGATCTCACCCCTTTTTCAGCGATCGACCCCTGCGGCTACCCGGGCCTGGCGGTCACGCAGACCTCGGCGCTGGGCATCCGCGTGGACACCGACGCCATGGGCGAGGCGCTCGCGCACCGCATCGCCGAATTGCTGGAGACCCACCATGCAGCCGGGTGACAAGCCCGATGGTAAACAGCGGGCCCGGGCCAAGACCGCGCGCATCCCGATCAAGGTGGTGCCGCAGGAGGCGCTGAAAAAACCGTCGTGGATACGCGTGCGCGCCGCCTCCGACAATTCGCGCTTCGCGGAGATCAAACGCACGCTGCGCGCAGCCAACCTGCACACGGTCTGCGAGGAGGCCTCCTGCCCCAACATCGGCGAGTGCTTCGGCAAGGGCACCGCCACCTTCATGATCCTGGGCGACCTGTGCACGCGGCGCTGCCCGTTCTGCGACGTCGCCCACGGCCGGCCCAAGCCGCCGGATGCCGGGGAGCCGCTGCACCTGGCGCGCACCGTCGCCGGCCTGGAGCTCGCCTACGTGGTGATCACCAGCGTGGACCGTGACGACCTGCGCGACGGCGGCGCCGGGCACTTCGCCGACTGCATCCGCGCAGTGCGCGAGCATTCGCCCGGTACGCGCATCGAAGTGCTGGTGCCCGACTTCCGCGGCCGGATCGAAAAAGCGCTGGACGCGCTTTGCGCGGCACTGCCCGATGTAATGAACCACAACCTGGAGACGGTGCCGCGGCTGTACAAGCAGGCCAGACCGGGCGCCGATTACACGCATTCACTCAAGCTGCTCTCCGAATTCAAGGCTCGCCACCCGGGCATTCCCACCAAGTCCGGGCTCATGGTGGGACTGGGGGAAACCGACGATGAGATTCTCGCCGTGATGCGCGACCTGCGCGCCCACGGCGTCACCATGCTCACCATAGGCCAGTACCTGCAGCCCTCCGCGCACCACCTGCCGGTCACCCGTTACGTGCATCCCGACGTGTTCGCGATGTTCGAGCGCGAGGCCAATGCGATGGGTTTCGCGCATGCAGCCGTCGGACCGATGGTCAGGTCGAGCTACCACGCCGATCATCAGGCACAGCTTGCCGGCGTCGCCTGAGCGTTCGCGCGCGCATGAGCCTCCACCCCCTCGCCGGCCAGCCCGCTCCGGCCGAGTCGATGATCGATGTCGCCGCGCTGGAGCACGCCTACTACGCGTTTGCGCCCGATCCCGGCGATGCCGGACAACGGGTGAGCTTCGGTACCAGCGGCCACCGGGGCAACCCGTTCGATCGCAGTTTCAACGAGGCCCACATCCTGGCGATGACGCAGGCGATCTGCGAGTACCGCACCGCGCAGGGAATCAGCGGCCCGCTGTTCCTGGGCAAGGACCCGCATGCGGCCTCCGGGCCCGCTGAGCGGACTGCGCTCGAGGTTCTGGCAGCAAACGGAGTCCGGGTGCGCGTGCAGCGCGACGACGGATACACGCCGACCCCCGTCATTTCGCACGCGATCCTGGTTCACAATCGAGCCGTCGCGGGGCCGCGCGCCGACGGCATCGTGATCACACCGTCCCACAACCCGCCTACGGACGGCGGCTTCAAGTACAACCCGCCGCACGGCGGCCCGGCCGACACCGACGCGACCGGATGGATCCAGGATCGCGCGAACGAGCATCTGCGCGCCGGAAACGCCGGCGTGAAGCGCGTGCCCTACGACTGGGCGTGCGAGTCATCAACCTGCGAGGCGATCGATTTCGCCGAGGCCTACATCACGGATCTTGCGTCGGTCGTTGACATGGAGGCCATCCGCAGGTCCGGGATCAGAATAGGCGTCGATCCGCTCGGCGGCGCTGCTGTTGCGCTCTGGAAGCCGCTGGCAGAGCGGTACGGCCTCAACGTCGAGATCGTGAACCCGGCCGTCGATCCGACCTTCGGCTTCATGACGCTCGATCACGACGGCAAAATCCGAATGGACTGCTCCAGCCCGTACGCGATGGCCGGCCTGGTCGCGCTCAAGGACCGCTTCGACGTCGCCTGGGGCAACGACGCCGACGTCGACCGCCACGGCATCGTGACGCCCTCGGCCGGACTGATGAACCCGAACCACTACCTCGCCGTTGCGATCCACTATCTCGTCACCCATCGCCCGCAGTGGCCGGCCACCGTCGCCATCGGCAAGACGCTCGTGAGCAGCACGCTCATCGACCGGGTCGCGGCCGATGTCGGCCGAAGACTGTTCGAGGTGCCCGTGGGCTTCAAGTGGTTCTCGCCGGGCCTGCTCGAGGGCAGCCTGTGTTTCGGCGGCGAGGAGAGCGCCGGCGCCAGTTTTCTGCGCCGCGACGGCACGGTCTGGACCACCGACAAGGACGGCATCATCCTCGGCCTGCTGGCCGCGGAAATTACCGCCGTCACCCGCAAAAACCCGTCCGCCTACTACGAGAGCCTCGCGGGCCGCCTGGGGCGCTTTCACTACTCGCGCATCGACTCGCCCGCCACCCGGGAACAGAAGGAAGCCCTCAACAAACTCACCCCCGAGACAGTCAGCGTCCCGACGCTGGCGGGCGACCCCATCGTCGCGAAGCTGGTCAGGGCGCCCGGCAACGGCGCAGAGATCGGCGGCCTGAAGGTCGTGTCGGAAGGAGGCTGGTTCGCGGCCCGCCCCTCGGGCACCGAGGACATCGTCAAGCTGTACGCCGAGAGCTACCGCAGCGAGGCACACCTCGGCGCGATTGTCGAGCAGGCTCAGGCCATCATTCGCGGAATGTGACGGCACGGGCGACGCGGAGGAAGGATGGCCACTCAGCGGATGCGGTGGCCCACTCGTCGGACAACGCCGGGAGACAAAGTTGCACTTTTATACACGCATCTCAAGCAATTACGCCGGCTACGCGCTGCTTGTAGTATCGGTACTGATACATATCCGATGCCGTAGCCATGCCTCTCAACGGACGCCGCCGGCCCCGGTTAAGCCATCCCGCCGATGCAACCGCACCTAGCCATTAGCACTGGCTTTCTGGTACGGTGCATCGGTGATGAATTCCCTGCGGGTCGCCACAATGCGCCACTGGACTCTGGCGGTCGCGAATACGGGATTTGACGTAATCTATTGATTCGAGTAGCTCAGGGTCGCATTGCGAATTCTTGTCCTAAGCCGACACGAACGACGGAGCGCAAGTCACCTTCCCGGCAATCCAGTGAGGTAGCCGCTGCTGGAAGACGGCGGCATCGAAGCCTTCCTGCGCCGCGAGGTGCTGCCCCACGCCGCCGACGCCTGGTACGACCCGGCCAGCGTCAAGACCGGCTACGAGGTTAGCTTCACCCGCTACTTCTACAAACCGCAGCCGCTGCGTTCGCTGGAGGAGATCCGCGCCGATATCCTGGCGCTGGAGAAGGAGACCGAGGGGCTGCTGGGGGAGATCGTCGGGGGCAAGGGCTAAGGTGGCAACATATCCTTGCAATTCATGGAATAGAATTCCATAATTGCACGCATGATTGAGCGGCGACTCCTTCCCATTCTGCTGCAGCGTCTGGATGAAGTGCCCGCCGTGGTGCTGCTCGGGCCGCGCCAGGCAGGCAAGACAACGCTGGCCCTGGCATTGGGAAAGCCGCGCGGCGCGCTCTATCTGGATCTTGAGTCGGAGCAGGACCGCGCCAAGCTCGCCGAACCGGAACTCTACCTCTCGGACCATCTGGGGAAGCTGGTCATCCTCGACGAGATCCATCGTGCGCCCGGGCTGTTCCCCGTGCTGCGCGGCCTCATCGACCGGGCGCGGCGCGGCACAAAGAAGCACGGGCTCTACCTGCTCCTCGGTTCGGCCGCGCTCGACCTGCTCAAACAGGCGGGGGAGACCCTTGCCGGACGCGTGAGCTATCTGGAACTCGATCCCTTCGACGCCCTCGAGGCCGGCGGGACGGCAGCCGATCTCGACCGCCTCTGGCTGCGTGGCGGTTTTCCGGAAAGCTTCCTTGCGCCCAGCAATGCCCGCAGTCTGCGCTGGCGCCAGGACTTCATCCGCGCCTATCTGGAACGCGACATCCCCCAGTTCGGCCCGCGCATCGCTGCCGAGACGCTGCGCCGCTTCTGGGCCATGCTGGCTCACCACCAGGGCGGGATGCTCAACGTCGCCCAACTGGCCCGCAACCTGGGAGTGGACGCCAAGACCGCCGCCGCCTATATCGATCTTCTGACCGATCTGCTTCTCGTGCGCAGGCTCCCCTCCTGGCATGCCACCGTGGGCAAGCGGCTGGTGAAGTCACCGAGGGTCTACGTGCGCGACAGCGGCCTCGTCCATGCGCTGCTGGCGATCGGCGACAAGGAGACCCTGCTGTCCCATCCGGTGGTGGGTGCAAGCTGGGAGGGCTTCGTTATCGAAAACCTCCTTGCCGTCGTCCCCGAGGGGGTACAGGGGCATTTCTACCGCACCAGCGGCGGGGCCGAGATAGACCTTGTGTTGAGCTTTCCCGACGGCCGCCTGTGGGCCGTGGAAATCAAGCGCAGTCTTACGCCGCGTCCCGAGAGGGGTTTTCATGCCGCCTGCACGGACATCAGCCCGGCGCGCCGGTTCGTGGTGTACCCGGGGGAGGAAAGCTACTCGGCGGGGGGTGATACGCAGGTCGTTTCCCTGCCGGCGCTGGCTCGATTGCTGGCCGGAGCGACGCAATGACACAGACCCTCCACTCCTGCAGGCCGCAGCGGCGGCGCTCGCTGGAGGAGGTCCGCGCCGACATCCTGACGCTGGAGAACGAGCCAGCGGTCGCGAATACCCGAATTGAAGTAGCCTATCGAATCGAATAATTCACCGTCGCATTGCGAATTCCGGCCATAACCCGATGCGAATGACGTTGCGCACAGCGACTCTGGGGCAGCCCACTTCTTGGGGTCCCACGATGTCATCCGAGGTGACATGGAACCATCACAACTGAACTGGATCGCCAACTTCATCTGGGGCATCGCGGATGACGTGCTGCGCGATCTCTACGTGCGCGGCAAGTATCGTGACGTCATCCTGCCGATGACGGTGCTGCGCCGTCTGGACGCCGTGCTGGAGCCCACCAAGCAGGCCGTACTCGACATGAAGGCCTCGCTCGACAAGGCCGGGATTACCAACCAAGATCAGGCGCTGCGACAGGCAGCCGGACAGGCGTTCTACAACACGTCAAAGTTCACACTGCGCGACCTGAAGAACCGCGCCAGCCAGCAGGCGCTCAAAGCGGACTTCGAGGAGTACCTGGATGGGTTTTCTCCCAACGTGCAGGAGATCCTCGAAAACTTCGAGTTTCGCAACCAGATCCCGCGCCTGTCGAAGGCCGATGCGCTCGGCACGCTGATCGAGAAACTCCTGACGCCCGACATCAACCTGAGCCCCAACTCGGTGTTGAACGGCAACGGCACCGTGAAACACCCGGGCCTCGACAACCACGCGATGGGCACCATCTTCGAGGAACTGGTCCGCCGCTTCAACGAGGAGAACAACGAGGAGGCCGGCGAACACTGGACGCCGCGCGACGCCGTGAAGCTGATGTCGCGGTTGATCTTCCTGCCGATCGCCGGTGAGATCGAGTCGGGTACCTACCTGCTCTATGACGGCGCCTGCGGCACCGGCGGCATGCTGACCGTCGCGGAGGAAACGCTGCAGCAACTGGCGAACGAACACGGCAAG